>Ga0182013_10008414_pt1 | contig 11131 bp, 8 predicted proteins | sample 612S2MmetaG_FD_120487 | JGI IMG/M metagenome (GOLD analysis project Ga0182013, IMG submission 120487) | Permafrost microbial communities from Stordalen Mire, Sweden - 612S2M metaG | ecosystem: Environmental > Terrestrial > Soil > Wetlands > Permafrost | place: Sweden: Stordalen | collected...
AGCACCGCCTTGGCCGTGTTGATGGGAATGGCGAAGCCGATGCCCGAGCTCTGGTCGGCGCCGTTCGAGGCGATCATGGTGTTGATGCCGATCACTTCGCCGCGCGAGTTCAGCAGCGGGCCGCCCGAGTTGCCGGGGTTGATGGCCGCGTCGGTCTGGATGGCGTCTTCAATGGGCGCGCCGTCCTGGTTCTTGATCGAGCGGATGGAGCTGATAATGCCCCGCGTCATGGTGCCGCTCAGCCCGAAGGGATTGCCGATCGCGTACACCTTCTGCCCCACGGCCAGGCTGGTGGAGTCGGCCAGCGTCACAGGCTCAAGGTTCGGCGCGTCGATCTGCAGGAGAGCCAGGTCGTGAACCTTGTCCACTCCCACCACCTTGGCGGCATAGCGGCGCTTGTTGCTCAGCATCACCTCGATGCCGCGGCTCGAAGCCCCCTCCACCACGTGGTAGTTGGTGAGCACGTGCCCCCCCTTGTCGAGAATGAATCCCGACCCCTGCCCCTGTTGTGGCACCGTGCCATAAAAGAAGTTGAACACCAGGGTGGTCGAAGTGATGTTCACCACCGAAGGAAGTACCCTTTTGTAGATGGCAATGTTGTTCTGCTCCTCGGCGTCGTAGGAGGGCGCGGCCTCAGCCTCGGTCAACTCGAGCGGCGAACTGGAGCCCGAGCCGCCGAAAAGCGAGACATGATGCAGCGAGTTGCCGTCGACCAGGGGAGAATAACGGCTGGTGAGGTACCAGAATCCGCCCACCAGCACCACGATCAAAGCTAACCGGCGAAATTTCATGATCCCGAATGACCTTCCTTACACAGTTGGCGCGGACCGGGGCAAGCCTGCATACATTGGATGCTCAGGCAGGATTCGGCCGCTTCTCTTATTCTAAAGACAACTTCTGCCGGGATTTGTTGCTCTCCGCCTTCAGCCGCTTCCACAATGCCTCGGTCTGCGTGCGCAGCGCGGCCAGATCGCCTGAATTTTCAAGGACATAATCGGCGCCCGCGGCCTTTTCCTGGTCTGGAACCTGGTGCGCCAAGCGCATTCGAGCGTCGGCCTCAGCCACTTCGCGACTTGTGCCCGAAGCGGCTACGCGAGCCGCATAGCGGGCCACTTTCAGCTCGTTCGGCGCCGTCACCACCACTACGCGGTCGATGCGCCGGCGCCAATCGGCCAGCACGCTTTCCTTCTCGCCGCGTTCGCGCGCATCGCGCACCACTTCGAAGATCAGCGCCGATTCAACCACGGCCACCGCCGCAGGATCGCGCGCGAAGACCTCTTCCATCCATCGCTGCTGCGCCTCGATCACCGCCGGATGCACGATGGCATTGAGATCCTGTAGACGTCCCTCGCTGAACGCCAACCCGGCCAGCCGGGCGCGGTTGAGTCGCCCATCGGCATTCACCACCTCTGGTCCGAACTGCCGTACAATGTCGCCGTAAACCTGGTGCCCCGGCTCCATCAACTCCCGCCCCAGCGCATCCGCCTCGATCACCTGAGCCCCCAGGGTGCGCAGCAACTCGGCGACAGTGCTCTTGCCGCTACCCAGCCCCCCCGTAAGCCCGACACGCAGCATTCAGAGTCCCCGCCGCATCTTCGCTGCGCGCACGGTGTTGGCCATTAGCATGGCGATGGTGAGCAGCCCCACCCCCCCCGGCACAGGCGTATAGGCGCCGGCGAGTTCGAACGCTTGGGGATCGATGTCGCCGACGATGGTCGAGCCGCGTTTGGCGAACGTGGCTTCGCGCTTTTCGTTGCCCGCGAAGAAGCGGTCGAACTCCTCGCGCGTAGTGATGCGATTGATGCCCACGTCGATGAGCGCCGCGCCGGGCTTGACCATCTGCGGCGTGACGAAGCCCGCTCGGCCGATGGCGGCGACAAGTATTTCCGCGTCTCGTGTGAACTTTTCGAGGTCCCGCGTCTTAGAATGACAGATCGTCACGGTGGCATTCTCGTTCAACAGAAGCATGGCGGCCGGTTTACCCACAATGTCGCTGCGGCCCAGGACTACAGCGTGCCGGCCGGCGATGGGAATGCCGCTGCGCTTCAGGATCTCGATCACCCCAGCGGGCGTGCAGGGCGCAAGCGCCGGCCGTCCGGCCTGCAATCGGCCCGCGTTGACGGGATGAAATCCATCCACGTCCTTTTCCGGCGCGACGGCGTCAAGCAGCGCTTTCGCGTCCACGTCGGGAGGAAGCGGCAACTGGACCAGGATGCCGTCAATGTCGTCGCGGCTGTTCAGCGCGGCTACCACGTCCATCATCTCTTCGGTAGTGACGGTGGAGGGCGGGGTAATCAGGTCGCTATAGAGCCCCAACTCGGCGCAGGTCTGCACCTTGCTTCGGACATAAATCTCCGACGCCGCAACATTGCCCACCAGCACCGCTGCAAGCCCCGGGCGCACACCCCGCGCTGCAAGCAACTTCACTTCCTCAGCCACTTCCTGCTTGATGGCCGCGGCAATCGCCGCGCAGTCGAGGATTCTCGGCATCGCGCCTCCAGATATTTATCGTACCGTCTCGGCCAGGGGAATGCCGATCTCTCGCCGATGGCCATTTCGGCTGGGATTGTGGCGAGTATTGGGCTGTGGAGCGATTCAAATCACATAACGGCTGGCCTCGTCACATGAACTTGTGATCCCTCTCACATACAGGAGTGGCCTCGACTCCTGTACGGTCTCGAACATCGGGGATGTTCTGAATAAAACATAATCACGTCACGAAACCTTCCCGCAGCTACGTTTGGGAGACAGGGTTAGATGAGCGCTCTTAAAGATGCAGGACATCTTTTCCGGTTTGCGGGGCTTTTCCTCCTCGCCTTTCTGGCGTTCCTGGTGATACGCCATTTCGTGGTTCCCAAGAGCTTTGGCCAATATGGACACTATCGCGCGGCGGCGATCGGCGAGATCGCCGCGCATCCCATCAAGTTTGCCGGCCACCAGGCGTGCGAAGACTGCCATACCGACATTCAAGACATCAAGAAGGCCGGAAAGCACGCCCACGTGAACTGCGAAGCCTGCCACGGGGCCCTGGCCGATCATGCCGCCGATCCAGCGTCCGTGACCCCGGTCAAGCCCGATACCGCTGTGCTCTGTGTTCGTTGCCACGCCACCAGCGCCGCCAAGCCCGCGGGCTTTCCGCAGAGCACCCCGCATAGCGACGCTCCCTGCCAGACATGCCACAACCCACACAGTCCCGCTATCGATGCAGGGGGTGCGAAATGAATCTGAGCCGCCGTCACATCCTCATTCTTCTGCCCGCAGCGGCTGTTGCATGGAAGTCCGTTCTCGCCGGGACGCCTGAAGAATCGCCGAACTACAAGATGTCCGACCACTGGTGGAGCATGTTGATCGACATTCCGAAATGCATCGGATGCGGCAATTGCGTGAGGGCCTGCCAGACTGAGAACGATGTGCCCGACGGCAACTTCCGCACCTGGGTCGAGCGCTATCACGTCACAGACGAAAACATGGTCAGCCCCGAAGTCATCTCGCCCGATGGCGGCAAGGAAGGCTTTCCGGCGGTCGAGGCAGACAAGGGCAAGTATTTCTTCGTACCCAAAATGTGCAATCACTGCGCCGATTCTCCCTGCACGCAGGTCTGCCCGGTGGGCGCGACCTTTGTGGCGCCCGATGGGGTGGTGCTGGTGGATCAGAAATATTGCCTCGGCTGCGCTTATTGCGTGCAAGCCTGTCCCTACGGCTGCCGCTACATCCACCCAGTGAAGAAAGTAGCGGACAAGTGCACGCTCTGCTATCACCGCATCACCAAGGGACTCACGACCGCCTGTTGCGAAGCATGCCCCACCGGCGCCCGCCAGCTGGCCGACCTGAAGAACCCCAACGATCCGATTCACGCATTCTTGAAGACCCACAGCGTGCAGGTGCTCAAGCCGCAGATGGCCACCGGCGCCAAGGTCTACTACAACGATCTCGACGGTTCCGTGCGATAAGAAAATGCCTTTGCTGAGAGACCGAGAGACTCAGCGACCAGGAGCTGATGTATGAGCGGTGTTGAAGGTTTCATGTATCCGAACGAGGTCGGCCTCCAGTGGAGCGTGCTGATCGTTCTCTACCCGTTCATCACGGGACTGGTAGCCGGCGCGTTCATTCTGGCTTCGCTCGAGCGGGTGTTCCGGGTGGAGGCGGTCAAGCCCACCTATCGGCTGGCGCTGTTGACCGCACTGGCCTTTCTGCTCGATGCGCCGCTGCCGCTCCAGTTGCATCTGGGTCATCCGGAGCGCTCTCCGGAGATGTACTTCACCCCGCACAGCACTTCCGCGATGGCCATGTTCGGTTATGTCTATCTCTGGTACCTGATGGCCGTCCTGGTGCTCGAGATCTGGCTCGATTATCGCCAGGACATTGTCCTTCTCTCCCAGCGATCCAAGGGACTTTTGCGGCTGGTCTACAAGGTCATGACGCTCGGCTCGAGCAACATCAGCCCGCGCTCGCTGGCCATCGACGAGCGCGTAGGATGGGTCGTCACCCTCATCGGCATTCCGTCCGCGTTTCTGCTGCACGGTTATGTGGGATTTATCTTCGGATCCATCAAGGCCAATCCCTGGTGGTCGTCGCCGCTCATGCCTGTGGTCTTCATCTTCTCGGCCATGGTATCGGGAATCGCCGCCGTCATGCTGCTCTACATGGCCTTGACCAAGCTCCGCAAGCAGAAGATCGACATGCGCTGCGTGGACACCATAGCCATGTACATGTTCTATATCTTCATCATCGACTTCAGCCTTGAGATGCTGGACTTGATTCACCGCATCTACGAGGCCGACGAATCATTCCGAAGCCTCAACTTCATGGTCCATACCAGGCTTTACTTCTCGCACATCGTAATCCAGATCTTCCTGGGCACCATCACCCCGCTGCTGCTTTTGTTTCTTACCCAGGTGGTCAAGCTGCCGGAGATTGTGCGCAAGCGCATCTATGCAACCTCGGGAACACTGGCTCTGATCGGCATCTTCGCCATGCGCTGGAACGTGGTCATCGGAGGCCAGTTATTCTCGAAGAGCTTCCTGGGGTACACCACCTACAAGATGGCGTTGGTCACGAAAGAAGGGCTGCTGGTTTCCATTTGTCTTACCCTTCTGCCCCTGTTTTTCCTTTGGGCATTGGTCAAACTGCTGCCCCCATGGCCTGAGAAAAGCCTGCACGCCCCGGCTGCGGGCGACTGAGATTCCATAAAGACGCGGTGTCTTCGGGTGAAAACCATGAACGATTCTCCCGGATCGCTGAATGGGCTGATCGAGCGCATCGAGGAACTGGAGCGCCGGGTCTCGCTTCTGGAACGGACCGCGCCCGAGGTAATCCACGGGTCCGCCGCACCTGCGCTGAAGGCTGCAATCGAAATGGCCTCTGAGCCCGAAAGCCGCTCGGCGCAGGCAAGCGGCGTCTTCTCAGTGCTGGGCAAATCCATGCTGGGCATCGCCGGCGCTTACCTGCTGCGGGCCCTGGCGGAGTCCGGTTCTCTGCCCAGGCTTACCATCGCGTCCGTCGCCGTCGCTTATGCCATGATGTGGCTGTTCTGGGCAGCTCGTACTCCGGCCAAAGCTTGGTTTGCCTCTACCGCGTATGCCTGCACCTCGGCTCTCATTCTGGCTCCCATGCTCTGGGAACTCACGCTGCGCTTCAACGTGATGCCGGCCCCGGCAGCCGCGGCGATTCTGGCCGTCTTTGTCTGCGCGGCTTTTTGGCTGGCCTGGAAGCGCGACCTTCCCGCGGTATTATGGGCAGCAAACGTGGCTGCTGCAGTAGTTGCCGCAGCCTTGTCCGTCGCCACGGGGGAGATGGTTCCGTTTATCGCCATGCTGCTGCTCATGGTCCTTCTCTCGGAGATTGCAGCCGCGCGCGGTCACGGTTCGGGCATACGGCCTCTTGCAGCGCTGGCCGCGGACGGCCTGGTGTGGGCTTTCACATACATCTATTCCGGTCCGCAGAATGCGCGTGAGCAATATCGGCCGTTGGGCGCGTCGGTCTTAGTTGCGCCCGGGTTCACGCTCTTCGTCATTGTGGCCGCATTCACCATTTTCAAGATCATGGGGTCGCGAAAGACGATCAGTATCTTTGAAACCATCCAGACGATCGTCGGATTCTCGCTGGCTGCCGCCGGCCTGCTCTACTTTGGGCCCCCGGCCGGCCCCAGGACCCTGGGAATCTTCTGTCTCGTCTTGTGCGGCGCGGGTTTTGTCGCCCTCGTCTCGCGCCTGGACCCCATTGCGGAGCGCCGCAACTCCATTGTCGTTGGAGCCTGGAGCACGGCACTTTTGCTGGCCGGCGCATGGCTGTGCCTCCCGCGTACAGTGATGTCGATTGTCCTGGCAGTGGCCGCAGTTGCGTCAACACTGGTTGCCAATCGAAAAGCTCGGCCGGCCTTCGCATTCTACGGAGCTGTCTTTCTTTTGGCCGGTGCAGGCGTCTCCGGAATGGCAGAATTTGCCTTCGACGTGCTGGCCGGAGCGCCGTCTGGTCCGCCCTCTGCGATCATCTTCCTGCTATCAGCATGTGCAGTGTGTTGTTATGCGGTTTCGAGGCCAGGCTACATACGAACCGGGACAGCGGACTCAACTCATGACTGGCGGCAGGAAGTACTGCCAGCTCTGTTCGCCTCAGTTGCCGCAGCCGCTCTGGCCGCGCTGCTGATCGAAGGTCTGTTGACCCTGGTCGCACTGAAGATGAGTGTTGAACACCAGCATCTGGCTTTCATCCGCACCTTCATCATCTGCGGGGTCGCAATCGGGCTGGCTTTCGCCGGGTCGCGCGGCCGACGCCCGGACCTGACCCGCCGCTCGGAATTAACGTGGATCGGCTACGCCGCGCTCTTCCTGGTTGCCGTCAAGCTGATCTTCGAAGACCTGCGCCACGGCCATCTTGAATACACTGCGGCATCCATCTTCCTTTTTGCTCTCACCCTGATCGTTCTGCCGCGCGTCAGCCGCATGAAGCAGCGGGCCTGAAGCGGCCCGCTGCGATTCGAGCTTCATCCAACAATCACCGAAATAACGGTTCCGGCCTCGGCGGGCGATGCTCGTCGCCCTTCAACTTCATCTTGCTGATGTGCACGTCGTATCCGGCGCCGGGCAGCAGCGACTCCAGCACGAAGGTCTCCGTTCCGCCGTTGCGCAACTCGCGATAGCGATACACTCCCACCTCGCCCTCAGTCGACTCCGTGCCGCTCAAAGGCGCGTCAAGAAAATGCTGCGCCTCGGCGAGCGTCGGCGCCCCGTGTCGTTCTTCTCCGGTCAGACTCTCGGCTGCATACGAGCGCACCAGCTTGACCCAGTAGCGTGAAAGCAGATCGGTCGAGGCAAACAGATCCGCCCACACGATCTCCCCGCGAACAGCCACCACCACGCCCACCGCATGTTCCTGGCGCAGTTGCTCGAGCACCTGCTCGCGCGCCTTCATCATCGGCGCGGCGGCCTCATCCACTTTCTCAGCCACAGCGCTGTTCTGCATGGCCTTGGCGTAGCTGGTGGTGCCTATCCCGCCGCCCGGGCTGGTCAGAGCGCCATTCTCGACGGTCACCATTTCAGAGGAGGACGGTACGGCAGCCGTAACCACCGCCATCTCCGTAATGGCCCCATGCACCGAGTCCCACACCTGCTGCTGATCCTTGGCCACCATCGCCTTCTCCCGAACCGTTGGCTGCACCATGAATCCATTTGCGGGAGCTTTGCCCGCTGCGCCAAACATCTGCGAGTCCCCTGTCCACCTGCCCGGCTCGATGCAGAAGACCGACAGGTCGATCGGATCGGCATCAGGCGGCACAATTCGGTCCTTGGCAATAACCCGATCCTGCTTGCCGCCCGTCACAATCTCCCCGGCCAACATCAGCAGCGGGCGCTTGGAATGATTCACCAGCACCAGCGTATTCACCTGGTCGCCGCGGTTTTCATAGACCGGCGGAGTGGGATGAGGGGCTCTCGAATCGAAGGGTGTGCCGCCCCGGGGCCGCACCAGTCCCCGCACATTGCCCGCCTCCGTCACCTCAACCTCGCCGCTCCTGAAGCCTTCGTCGAGGGTAATAAAAGGGATTTCGCCGGGAGTCTTGCCGCTATCCCGAACCACGGGAAATATCAGAAGATTGCCGCTCTCGATGGGTGCAAGCACCCGGTACGGCCCGTTGGCCTGCTCCACCGGGTCCCCGGCCGCTCTCACCGCGCCGCCCTGCTTCATCACCGCCAGCGCCAAAATGACCATCGCCGCCAGCCTTAAACCGCCAGGATATTTCATTGCCGCTCCTCCGCCGGCTGCAGATTCTCCGGCCACTGATTCAGGAACGGGCTCCCGGCTCGATCTTGCAAAATATTTCCTGTGAGAATTCCGACTAGAGAAACTTGCCTGGGCTGCCGAAGTAAGAGTTAAAGCCCTTCCAACTCAGGACTGGAACGCACAGGAATGACCGACGGTTGGCAAAATTCGAACGGGAAGCGGGGATTGGTGCCCGCTTCGTCCGCGCCGATTTCAAATGAGGGATCAAAGCTTCCGAATCTTCCCTGGGCACATCTGCGCCTGCCCCCTTTTCCGCAGGTTGCCGTACGTGTGCTGCAACTGGCCCACAATGAAAACGTTCAACTGCATCAGCTTTGTGACCTGATCTCTTCCGATCCGGCGTTCGCCAGCGAGGTTCTCACCGTCGCCAACTCCCTGCTTTACGCGCCGCGATATCCGGCCAGTAGCATTCTGCAGGCAGTGGCCGTGCTCGGCTCCAATGCGTTACAGGGAATGTGCATCACGGTGGGAGTCCGAGCCTATCTCGGTAAATCCATGAACTATCCGGCCATGCGCGGCCTGTGGCGCCACAACCTGGCCTGTGCCATCATTGCGCGGCGCCTGGCCTCCGGTGGATTCATGGATGGGGACACCGCCTACACAGCCGGCATTCTGCACGATATCGGCCGAGTTGCCCTGGCCGTGATTCAACCCCGGGAATACGCCACGCTGCTCGAAGCGCATCAAGGCCCGGCCGGCAGTATCCTCGACCGGGAGCGCGACTTGTTTGGCTGGGAGCATTGCGAAACCGGTCAAAAGCTCATCGCGGATTGGAAGCTTCCCCCGGAGTTCAATGCGGTTGTTGTTGAGCACCACTCCCCTCGCCGCACCGATGGAGCCTGGAACCTGACCGAAATCATCAAAGTCAGCTGCAGCTTCGCCGACGCTGCCGGCTTTCCCGCTTTCGCAGGCTGTGAACCGGTTCCCTTTCCAGATCTGCTGGAACAACTACCCGCGCGCGAGCGGCGCTTGTTTTATCCTCTTGTCGAAGATCTGGCGGAGGAAGTTACATCGAGCATCCAGGCCATTGAGTCCGTGTAATACAACCTCATTGAGGTCAAAGCAACTATTCTGCGCCCTTCCGAGACGCTTGATTCTTCGCCCGGAGGTCAAATCGGTACTCACCGCCCGCAACCACGCATGCAAGCCGCAAGCCGTCAACGAAAACGCGGTGAATCCTGCCGCCCGCATTCAAAGGTTGACCGTTCAACCTGATCGATTGGCTGTATTCCTCCGGAAACTCAACCGTCGCCGTCGCGCCCGCGGGAACCACCACGCGCATCGTCAGAACGTCCACACTCAGTGACTCGCCGTCTCGGGACCATTCGCTTCCGATCTTTCCAATTCTCGACTGAAAGCTAGTCTTGACGTCACGTACATCGCCCACGACATCAGGATGGATAAGAATTCTCGCGTCGGATTCCCGGCTCAAATCGAAATCAATTCCGCCCAGTCCACGGTAGAACCATTCCTCGGCGTGTCCCAGCATGAAGTGGTTCTGCGACGACTCGGGATTCGAGTCCCAAGCTTCGGTCAACGTGGTTGCTCCATGGGCTAATTGATACCCATAGCCCGGCTTGCTGGTTTGATGAAGCATGGCCAGCAGAACATCCGATCTGCCGTTATCGGTGAGTGCTCGCACCACATAATGAAAACCGATGTCGCCGGCCGTCACCTGGTAGGAGTGTTGTTGGATGTCGGCGACCAGATTTTTGAGCACCGCGTCGCGGTGACCTTCCGGCACGAGGCCTAGAGCCAGCGGCATCGCGTTCGCGGTCTGACTGCCTCGGTCGTACTCATTGCTCTCCGCGTGGAAAAAGTGCGAATTGAACGCATCTTTGACCTCGGCGCTCTCCCGGCCAAATTCTGAAGCGTCCTGTGCGCGTCCGAGCAGAGCGGCAATGCGAGTCATTGCAGCAAGAGATTGGTAGTAGATCGCCGTTGCGGTCAGCCCTTTCGCCGTCAACTGCGACTCCCCGGGCGGAAGAGGACCGATATCGTACCAGTCGCCCAATCCATAGGCCAGCAAATGGCCTTCCGAGCGGCCGCGCAAATAAGCGATATATCGCGCCATCGAGCTATAGTGTCTGCGCAACAGGTCGACGTCGCCGTAATACTGGTATGCGGTCCAGGGGCTGAGGATGACCGCAGCTCCCCACTCCGGCGAATCCCGAAATGCGCCCTCGAAGACCACATACTCAGGCGCAATATCCGGCACCATGCCATTCGGCAGTTGCGCGTCCTCCATATCATCCGCCATCTTCGCGTAGAGAGCGGATAGATCGTAGTTGTAAAGCAGCGACGATCCGGCCAGGTGCGTCTGCTCAAGCCAGCCGAGTTTTTCGCGGTGTGGGCAATCGGTCAAAACGCTGACCATGTTGCTGAGCATGGCTCGGTTGATGAGCAGATGAATGCGATTGAGTAACTCATCCGATGAACTGAATGATCCATCCACGCTGACAGCATCGTGAAGAAATCGTCCCTCGAGCCGCTGGACGATCGCCCTCTGCCCTTCCGGCTGTTCCACCTGCACATATCGAAAGCCGTAGTAGCTGAAGCGCGGATGCCACTGCTCCATGCCGGAGCCCTTGAGAATGTAAGTGAAGGAAACCTGCGAATCAGGGGACGCATGTGCGCTTCGTTGAGTCACGAAACCGTGCTCGTCCAATAACTCGCCGGGGATCATCTCGATACGAGCGCCCCGTTCCCCTGAGACCTCAATCTGCGGCCAACCCGCAAAATTCTCGCCGAGATCATAAACCGAGATACCCGCTGAGGGATGTGTCACCCGCACGGGCTCATAGGTTTCGAAGGGCTTCAGGGGCGGCGTGATCTCAGGAGCGAGTTCGCCTCC
>Ga0182013_10008423_pt1 | contig 11126 bp, 10 predicted proteins | sample 612S2MmetaG_FD_120487 | JGI IMG/M metagenome (GOLD analysis project Ga0182013, IMG submission 120487) | Permafrost microbial communities from Stordalen Mire, Sweden - 612S2M metaG | ecosystem: Environmental > Terrestrial > Soil > Wetlands > Permafrost | place: Sweden: Stordalen | collected...
CGAGACGCCCTATCGGGTCGTCATCAATGGCAACCAAGCATCGATCAAGGGCGCGGCCAAGCTTTTCTACAGCTGAGCGAGGTCGACCGCACTCTGTGCGAGGACACCGGCGAGAATTCGACACGATGCATCCTCAACGTTGAAGTCAGGGCTGTGGTGCATTCCGCTGGTCCCGTCGGCCATCGCACCGCCAATAAACATGTAGCAACCCGGTACCCGGTTCATGAACTCTGAGACGTCGTCACTGGGCGTGAATGGGGGAATGGTCAGGAAGCCGCTCTCACCGACCACCTTCTTCGCTGATTGCTTTACCTGTTCGAACACCGCGGCATTGTTGACGACCGCGGGAGCGAGACCTGTGAGTTCAAGCGAACACGAGACCACGAACATCGTCTCGAGTTCACGCAGCAAACTCTCGAGTCGTGCGAGCGCTTCGACGCGCTGGTCGGTGGTGAAGGTCCGCAACGTGCCGCGCAGCACCGCGTGGCGAGGGACGACGTTCACAGCAGTACCGGCACTGATCACGCCGGCGGAGCAGGCGCAGTTGGTTCCTTCGAAGACCAGTCCGTCGATGACTTCGCCGAGCCGCGGCGCGAGATGACTGACGGCGAGAATGACATTGCCCTCCACCGAAGCCATAGCTCCATGACCGCCCTTACCCGTGATGTGAATCGACAGTGAGGCGGCTTCGCTCATCATGACGCCGGGCTTGGTGCCCACGAATCCGAGTGGTGCGAGTGATGACACGTGCGCGCCAATGACGAAGTCGACGGGATTGTCGCGCAGGACTCCGCCGTCGATCATGGCGGTCGCCCCGCCGAGGGCCTCTTCAGCCGGTTGAAAGAGGAGTACGAACTCACCACTGAGCTCGTCTTGGCGGCGCGTTAAAAGATCGGCGACACCAAGCAACCCTGCGGTGTGGACATCGTGTCCGCACGCGTGCATGATGCCCTCGTTCACCGAGGCGTACGAGAGTTGGTTCTCTTCGACGACGGGCAGCCCGTCGATGTCGGCTCGCACCATGACGCGTTTTCCGGGCTTGGCGCCGCGAAGGACCGCCACCGCACCGGTTGCGGTGGGACAGGTCTGGAGATCCCAACCAAGCGAAACGAGTCGGTCACGAAGTACTTGCGTGGTCCGGTGCTCTTGGAATGCCAGTTCTGGATGTGCGTGGAGGTCGTGTCGAATCTCCACCATGGGATCCTCAACTGCGTCGAGAAGCTCGGAGAGGTCGTCTGAGAATGTGTGAGCCATAGAGGCATGGTAGTTATAAGGGGGAGTCTTCATTGGAGGACGTTCAAGGGCGTTCGGCTACGATTGAACGTCTGTAACACTGCGGCTGTAGCTCAGCGGATTAGAGCATCGGTCTACGGAACCGAGGGTCGGGGGTTCGAATCCCTCCAGCCGCACCATTTGGGCTGAACCCCAAACGTTGGACAGCTTGGCGATGACCCCATTTCTTGGACTTCGTTTCTGCGAGTGAAGTCTGGGTTTGGGATAGTTGTGGGATCTGATATCACTCATCTGAATTCATTCCCTGTGCCGAGTTTGGCGAGGTGTCGTATCGTGAACGTAATTGATACGTCTCAAGTGAAGATTCAACTCTGCAAAGTGGGCCGCAGACGAATTATGAGACCGCGCACGCATATTGAAAAGTCTGTCCAGTATTTGTCACAAGAGCAAAGTCTTTCGAATACTTTGAACCCGAAATCGCTCCGACGATTGATTCCCCAGCCTTTAGTTTCACGGTGGCGCCCTTAAGTTCTTCCCCGCTACCGCAGACACCTTTGGTTCCGTAGATTTTTCCCGTACTCGTAACCACCCAATAACCTTCGTATTCACCGTTCTCAGCGAAGCCGACGACGTTATCAGTCGGAACTGAAAACGACCCATAATTGGGTGCGCCATCCACAACGACAACTTTCCCAGTGCTGTAAACGATGTATCCGCCAGTGCCTGCGGCGCCAATGATGGCGGGCCACGAACCCACGATGCGACCTCCGCTGGTAGATGCCAATGATGCATTGGAGACAATCGCAAGTCCACCGAAAGAAATTGCCGCAACGATACCTATTCCCACGAATTGTCGTATCTTCACTTGATTCTCCTCACGTGACAGTTGGTGCCAAACCTACATTGGTCAGCGCTCGAGAACTCATGGAATTTTGGGCAAACTGACTGAGTTTGGACAGGGGTTAGAAGGACTTTCTGCAAGGTTCTTTGCGTTTCAGAAACGCTTGGGAGGGCCATACGAATGCTGGCGGACCGAGTGGATTGGCAATTTGGAAATTGCGATTCCACCGGTACCAGGGCGATGAGTCCTTTACGAGTTGGAAGCTCCGCTTCTTACAGAATCTCAATAGCGAATAAGGGACACCCTTGGCGGTACTCCTCACTTGTCGATTCGACCTCTTGCCAACGTTCATTCACGCGGGACCTCAGCCGGGAAGCCTTACTTCGGCTCACGCTCCGCATTGGGCCAACACTATGGGGCAGGATTTGATCAGGTGGGAATCTTTCCGACATTGACGATCAACTCTTGAATTTCGGTATTAATCGTGTTCAACGTTGTCTGCGCCGTCGCCAAGTTCGCGGCCGTAGCTTCGCCACTGGTGCCACTCTCAATCGAGTTGAGTGCGTTTTGAATTGACGTCAGGGTGGCCGAGGCATTCGCGCCCTGGAGAGCCGTAATTTCGGATTGGATCGCGTTGACATCAGTGGTAAGCGTGGAAACGCTTCCAGTCAGTTCGGTCAAGTCGACGTTGATGGTATTCGCAGTGGTTTGCAACGTGGACACGGCAGCAGCCGTACCGAGGGTCCCCAGAGTATTCTGGAGCGTCGTAATTTGAGCGGCCGTGGCGAAGCCGTTCAGCGCTCCCTGAAGGTCACTTGACAGGTCCGCCGCCGTCGCGACGCCGTTCAAGGACGTCTGCAGTGCACTCACCTGGGCCGAAGTAGCCGTTCCGACGAGCGCCGACGTGAGGTCATTGGAGAATTGCGCCGACGTGGGTAGTTCGGATTGGAGCGTCACGATTTGAGCCGCTGAGGCGGTTCCGGCGAGCGCCGCCTTGAGATCAGTTGTCACTTGTGCGTTCGTGGCGGTCCTTGCGATGGCTCTTCTAAGTGCGGCGAGCTGATCAGCTGTCGCATTCCCGGCCAACGCGGCTTGCAAATCACCGCTGATCTTCGTGGCCCGGGCCACGTGTGCAACGTCCGACATGAGGAGGATTCTCTGGGTCGCAAGATCGACCTCACGAGTCGTCGCCCCCCGCAGGTTGGTGCTCAGTGAGTTGAAATGGCTACTGAGGGCAAAGAGCCCCCTGGCGTCCTCGGCTCCCTTGCGCGCCGTGCTCTTGGCGCTGGCAATACAGTTGCCTTGTTCGACCGTGGTCGTGCGACAACGTGTCGAACTGGCTCCGCTTCCGGAGATCGACCACGAGGTCACCCCGATCAACACCGACACTGCCAATACGCACGCACTCACAAGGCGTGTGTTCACGTGGGACATGAGGGGACTCCTTTTAGTAATTTGTCTGACAATTCACCCTACGTCGCACTTGGTTGAACGGCTGTCGCTACGACCTTTGTGGTTTCGACTTGCCGCGGACATCACACGCTCGTCGCTGTAAGGGAACGACATTGGAGGCGCTCGTCCATCTTCATCACGTAACGCGCATTTGGTTGGTGGGGATAAGCGATAGGACGATTGAAACATCCGCGTCCAGAATTCGTTTGAATTTCGACACAGTTGCCATGAGGCGAAGGGTGCGGCAACCTGAGTTCGATTTCGATTCCCCTTCAGGTCGCGAGATTTCCCCACGCGCAGGTCAACGCATCATTCGCTCCTGACTCCTCAGCGACCGCGACGTCCCCCTGAGCAATCATTCGGTTCCGGTCAACGTCGTCGGGCCATTGGTGACGACTCAACGCAGGCAGCAACTTGATGCTCTAATCACAACACTGCAACAATACTCAATATTTTTTTCCACAATTTCTTACGGAATATCCTGATGGTGAGGATTTTATGGACCTTTGGCCCTACCCTTCGTCGGGTGATAAAACCTATGTTTATTGCAACGCACCGGCGCTGAAGCCATCTACGTTGAAGTCTTTTATTTAGTTGATTGATGGAGCGTTAATGAGTACTCACCGACACGGACGTCGCCACGCCATTCTTATTGCCGGATGGGCATCTGTCCTCTTGGCATCAGGACTCACGCTCTCCATTGCGTCTGGCGCCAGCGCCAGCGCGATTGGGTCGCACACGTCGCTCGACGGCATCCCGGCGTCCGCGCCGCTCTTGTCCGTCGCAAATGCTGTGGCGGCCGTTAAGAGTTGGGCCCCGTTGCCGAGTGTGCTGGTTCCGCCAATCGCTACCGCCAGTAGCGATGGTGTGAATCTCGGCGCGTGTTCGCAGTATCCGAGGTTGACCGGCAAGGTCTGCAACCTGGGGGACCCGACTGGAGCGAAGACACTCGTGGTCTTCGGTAACTCGCACTCCGTGATGTGGGTGCCGGCGCTCTCGCTGATTGCCAAGGCCGAGGGATGGAAGCTCTACCCAATCGTGCGAGAAGCGTGTGCCTACGAGACGTACTCGAACTTGTACCAGGTCTGGAGTCCTCAGAACGTGTGCAGCAGGTTCTACGACTGGGCCCAAACGACGATCAAGAGACTCCACCCCGACGTCATCGTGATGGGAAGTTACGACGAAACCCCTGGTTGGATCGCCGGTGAAGGGCAGATCGTGCGCGAACTTCGACCGATGACGAAGCGGTTCATTCTCCTGAGCGACGATGTCGGCGGATCGTCACCGGCGATTTGCTTGGCTAGGACCGGCGCGACGCAGGGCTCCTGCGCAAAACCCGAGGGGACGAACTCCCTCGAACTGCAAGCACAAAGCATCGCGGATTCGACGAAGGTCAATTTCCTCAACATCCGCCCCTTGATGTGCGAGGACGAGACCTGTCCCGCGGTGATTGACGGTCTCATCCCCACCAAGGACGACTCACATTTGACCCCGCAGTTTTCGGCGTTCGTGGCACCAGCGCTCGCGCTCGCGCTCAACCTGGGGGGTCGCCACACGATTGCTATCGTTCCGATCGCCGTGCCACCTCTCAAGGTGACCTGGCCGGGAGCGACGACCACCACGACAACTGTCGCAACCGTGACGACCACGTCGACGCCAGGCCCGAGTTGAACCGCCGTTCGTCGACCGTGCTGAATCGCCGCGCTGACCGAAGTGACAGATCGGTTACTGCTCGTTCTCTGGATGGCATTTCACACTTCTTGCGCTTCGGTACTCGAGGCAAGGAAGTGCCGACCGCCCCCTCAAAATTCCGCCAGGACATTCAGGGTCTGCGCGCCATCGCGGTCGGCATCGTCGTCCTGGATCACGCTCACATCCCAGGGATTAGTGGGGGATTTGTCGGGGTCGACGTTTTCTTCGTCATCTCGGGTTTCCTTATCACGGGCCTGTTACTCGGCGACATCGCCAAATATGCTCGCGTTCGCTTCCTCAACTTCTATTCGCGCCGTGCGCAACGCATCCTGCCGGCGGCCACGGTGGTCATTCTGGTGACGTGCATCGCATCGATCGCGCTGCTCGGTATCATCCAGGTCCGATCAGTGCTCGTCGACGGCGTGTGGGCCGTGTTCTTCGGCGCCAATATTCACTTCTCCTCGGTCGGCACGAACTATTTTGCAGCCTCGGCGGCCACGTCGCCGCTCCAGCATTACTGGTCGCTCGCGGTTGAGGAGCAGTTCTACCTGGTCTGGCCCGCTGTGTTGGGCATCGTGGCGTTGGCCTTTCGGCGAAAGGGCGTTGTCGGTCACGTGCCCCGCGTGCCAATTGCGTTGACGCTGCTGGCGGTCGGGGGCCTCTCGCTCTACTTGTCGGTGGTGCAAACCGCGTCGAATCCGACGGCGGCGTACTTCTCCACGTTCGACCGCACCTGGGAACTTGCCGTTGGAGCGCTGCTTGCAGTGGCGCTGCCGTGGTTGGGAAAGATTCCTTCTGCGCTGCGCTGCGCCCTTTCGTGGAGCGGACTCGTCGCCATCATCACGGCAGCGTTGTTCTTCACCGCCTCAACACCCATGCCCGGCTACGACGCACTGCTCCCGGTCCTCGGCTGTGGGGCGTTGCTCGTCGGTGGTGTCGGTCTGCCGAGCTACGGCGCGCACTCGTTGCTCTCCATTCGACCGCTGCGCTTTCTTGGCGACATCTCGTACTCCCTGTACCTCTGGCACTGGCCAATCTTGATCATCGGCGCTGCGTATTTGGGAGCGGGTGACACCTTGAGCGTTCGCCTGGTTCTGATTGACGCTTCAGTCGTTCTCTCGGCGTGGTCGTACTACGGATTAGAGAACCCACTGCGTCACATCAAGTTGCTGTCCCAGCGGGCGTGGCGAGGTTTGTTGCTTTGGCCCATCGCGACGGGGCTCGTTATTGCGATCGCCTTCTTCGGTGCCCCGAGCGTGCCCTTCGCGGCAGCAGCCGGGGCCGCCAATTCGACGATGTCCCCACTCAACGCCGTGCGCGCTGCGGTCGTGGCCGGTCAGGAGGCCGACGCCGTACCCTCGCTCACCGACCCGGGACTACTCACTGCGAGTACCGACCACGTGAACCTCGGCTCGTGCAGCCAGTACCCGGTCTTCACGGGAAAGGTCTGCAATCTCGGTGACCCCAACGGTACCAAGACGATCGTCGTGTTCGGCAACTCGCACTCGGTGATGTGGGTGCCGGGACTCATCGTGCTGGCCAAACAGGAGCACCTCAAGCTCTTCCCCGTCGTCAAAGAGGCGTGCGCCTACGAGGCCTTTCCCGATCTCAACCACGAATGGAACATCGCCAACGGATGCACCACGTTCTATGACTGGGCGAAGGCTCAGATCAAGAAACTGCACCCCGACCTGATCATCATCGGTACGTTTTCCAAGACGCCGCACTGGGTCGCGGGCGAAACGTCTGTCATCAACACCTTGAAACTGCTCACACCGCGTCTCATCTTGTTGGGCGACTCTCCTTACACCAAAGCGCCGGCACAGTGTCTGTTGGAGTCCGGGGCGACGCAAGGAACGTGTCTGTCGAGCGAATCGGTTCTGAGCACCAAAGTCCAGGCGCAGGTCCAAGCCATTGCGTCGAGCACCCGCGTGCAGTCCCTCAACATGACGAACCTCTTCTGTGATGACGATCTGTGTCCCGCAGTCATCAACGGTCTCATCCCGACGTGGGACGGGAAACATCTGACCCCGCAGTATTCGACGTATCTGGCCCCGGCGCTCGAATCGGCGCTCAACGTGCGGGGGACGAATGTGGTGCCTTTCGGACCGCTGACCACGACGAGCAAGATAAAGAGCAGTGGGGGCGCACGCCGGGGATAACGAATTTATTGAACTCCCCGCGTGAATTCTTCATTTTCACTGCCTTTTAAGATATTGGCCGAGTAACCCATTCAAGCCCACGGCATAAGGATTCCCTAGTTGACAAACCAGACCAACGCTCATCGACCACGTCACTCTGCGCGAGCGGCGCTATTGGCCCTGGCGATCTTGACTCTCGCGTCGATTGCGACGACCACGTACGCGTCAGGGGGCGTGGCCTCAAAGCCACTCGTGGCGCTCGCGCAAGCGGTCGCCGATGGTGAGCAGAAAGATCCGCTACCGGCAACGACGACGCCAACCGTCGAGCACGCACTGCACGATCACGTCAACCTTGGACGTTGTAGCGCGTTCCATCGACTGCGCAGCGCTATCTGCAACTACGGAGATCCCAATGGCACCAAGACCGTCGTCGTCTTTGGCAACTCGCACTCGGCGATGTGGGTTCCGGCCATCGCCGTCGCGGCCAAGGCCGACCACTGGAAGTTCTATCCGGTGGTGAAAGAATCGTGTGGTTACGACACCTACTCCGACGTCGTGCCGAAGCTTGATCCCAACAATGCGTGCACATCATGGTACGAGTGGGCGAGGACCGTTATCGCGCGACTGCACCCCGATGTTTTGGTCATGGGTAGTTACACGAAAACGACCTACTGGGCATTGGGTGAACGCACGGTGATCCGCCAGTTACTCCCAGTCACGAAACGTTTTGTGTTGTTGAGCGACTCGCCGTGGATCCCGGCCCCGGAGCAGTGCTTCTCGTTCGCCCACGCCACGCAGGGCACGTGCCTACGCCACGAGCCACAACTACGCATCCATGTGCAAGAAGAAACGCATAACCTCGCGCGCGAAATGCACGTGCAGTACCTCGACATCACGCCGCTTCTCTGCGATGCGCAACTCTGTCCCAGCGTGATTGACGGCATAATTCCGACAGCGGACGGCTCGCATGTGACCCCCCAGTACTCCGCCTTCGTTGCGACAGCCTTCGACATGGGGCTCAATTTGGCCGGAAGCGACACGAGCGCGATCGTGTCAGTACCGGTGCCGTCGACGACAACCTCAACGTCAACGTCAACGTCAACGTCAACGCCGACGTCAACGTCAACGTCAACGTCAACGTCGACGGTGCCGGTGCAGTGATCCGTGGAAAGCAGCTACGGAGCCGAACGCCGGAGGTTCAGATCCTTCCGGCCGCGCTATGCGATTGGTTCGAACTGTGCCGTGAAGTGGCGTAGGGCCTGCGGCTCGTGGACCATTCGATACCCGTGTAAGGAGCCTGCATCTTTGGCGACGGATGTGACGACCTCGATCACATAGTCAATGTGACTCTGCGTATAGGTCCGCCGTGGAATCGCCAGTCGGACAAGTTCCATCGCGGCGGGCGTCTCCGTACCGTCGGGTTGACGGCCGAACATCACGGTGCCAATCTCGCAACTTCGAATACCACCTGCTTTGTAAAGGGCTACCGCGAGCGCTTGACCGGGATACTGGAGTGGAGGAATGTGACTGAGCAGCGCCTTGGCATCCACGTAGACCGCATGACCCCCAATAGGCTTCACGACGGGAACGCCGGCGGCATCGAGCGCGTCGCCCAGATACGCGGTGGAGCGAATCCGGTAGCGCAAGTAATCGGGTTGCACCGCCTCCTTCAGACCCTGCGCCAATGCCTCAAGGTCTCGCCCGGTCAATCCGCCATAGGTTGGAAAGCCTTCGGTCAAAATCAACATGTTGCGGCATTTCTCAGCGAGGTCATCATCGTTCAAGGCCAACCAACCACCGATGTTGCCGAACGGATCCTTCTTGGCGCTCATCGTCATACCATCGGCCAGGGATGCAATCTCTCGGACGATGTCGCTTATGTCCCTTTGTGATTGACCCTCTTCGCGTTCATGGATGAACCATGCGTTTTCAGCAAATCGGCAGGCGTCCAAGAAGAACGGGACGTCATAGCGTCGACAGATCTCACTCACGCCTCGAATGTTCGCCAGTGAGACGGGTTGTCCGCCACCGGAGTTATTGGTAATGGTCACAAAGACGACCGGGATGGTGGCCGCACGCTCCTGGAGAAGTGATTCGAGCGCGACGAGATCCATGTTCCCCTTGAAGGGGTGAATCTTGGCGGCGTCGTGACCCTCAGGAATCAACAGGTCTCGTGCCTCGGCGCCGGAGAATTCGACGTTGGCCCGCGTCGTGTCGAAATGCGTGTTGTTGGGAACCAACTTTCCGGAACCACCAATGACCGAGAAGAGAATTCGCTCGGCGGCGCGCCCCTGATGAGTTGGAATCACGTGGCGAAATGGAAATAGCTCCTTCACGGCGGCTTCGAAACGAAACCAGGAAGGTGAGCCGGCGTAGCTCTCGTCACCGTGTTGAATGGCGGCCCACTGGTCACGAGACATTGCTCCAGTTCCAGAGTCAGTGAGCAGATCGATCAGCACATCTTCGGCATGGAGGTTGAACAGGTTGAAACCAGCTTGTTCAATCGCCGCGGAACGCTCCTCTGTCGTGGTCATGCGTAACGGTTCGACCGAGTGAATTCTGAATGGTTCGATAATGGTGGAGAAAGTGTGGCCCATTGCCTGATGGTACCGTCATCGAGCAATTCGTCGAAAAGCGACATGAACCTGACGTGTGCAATAGCGATTCCTTTTCTCGACGAAAGTTGAGAGACTCTGCCCATGGAGATCATCGATGGCCCTCTCCCAGAAAGAACCGGTCACGACGGGACAGTACTTAGTAGAGATACCTGGAGGTACTCCATGAACCGCTTTCGCACCGCGACACTCGTGATGCTCCTGTTGGCCGCCCTCGCATATTCGTCACCCGCGATGGCTTCGTCCGCCAAACCGAACCGTCTGCTGGTCCCCGCTGGGGCCACGGCCCTCTTCTGGAGCTACTCCATGCCGCTCCCCTCGGGGGTCCACTACGGGACCATGAAGATCAGCAACCCCACCGTCATCGCCCGGGTCCGAGCGATGATCAACGCGATTCCCGTCACCGATTACTCCAAGCACCAGGTCTGTCCCGATGACGTCATGATTCCCTATATCGTGCGGTTCTCTACCTCGACGGCGTCGGCATCGTTCACGAAGGTGGTGTTCCAGTTAGGGGGTTGTCCCGAGGCCACGGTCTACCAACACGGTGTTGCCCAGCGACCAACTCTTGGTGGCTGGTCACTATCGCATCTCTACGCGGCGATCCAGAAAGTGATCTCTCCGCGGGGCCAACCTCTTGCGTGAATCACTTCGCCACATCCGATGGGTGCGGGCAACGATGCCAGTGGTCTCCACAGCGTCCACCGAGACTTCAGGACTTAGGGCCCACTCAATTCGGGTACGGCATACCCACTCAACCCATTACGGTGCTACTTAGGACGTTAAGTCCCAGCTTCTTTCTCGTCTTACAGTCAGGCAATGAGAAGAAGTGTGAAATGGGTTTTCCCAGACTGGTGTTAACACCATGTATATCGGCGGCGGAACGGTCGTATTAGTTCTCATCATCGTTCTCATTGTCTTTCTCGTGAGGCGATGACTCGCGAGTTTTGGCCATCTGACGTAGATGTGACTGAAGGTGCGCAGACGATTTCAAGCAACGACGGACTCGAAGATGACGGCGAGCTCGACGACATCGTCATGAAACTGGCGAGTGCGAAGATCAAGGGTGCCGTAGAAGAAAGCTGAAATCCGTTCGGCTATTGCCGACAAATTCTCGCCGACGGGGACTGAAGAGCCCCCCTTCCTTGGTCC
>Ga0182013_10008425_pt1 | contig 11125 bp, 9 predicted proteins | sample 612S2MmetaG_FD_120487 | JGI IMG/M metagenome (GOLD analysis project Ga0182013, IMG submission 120487) | Permafrost microbial communities from Stordalen Mire, Sweden - 612S2M metaG | ecosystem: Environmental > Terrestrial > Soil > Wetlands > Permafrost | place: Sweden: Stordalen | collected...
ATCCAACTGGGACGATGAGTTCATGGGCAGATTAGCCATCGCCGGCCGCAGCGCGCCAGTGGCCACGGTCGACTCAAAGTCCAAAATGAATTCGGGAACGGTACGATCGAACTCGCCGCGGGAAATCGAGTCGAGGCGCGTGCAAAGGACACCTAGCAGGAAAAGCCGCTGCCAGAGCGGGTAAGCCCGATTACGCAAGATGTTGAGGACGACTTCGCGGATCTCCCAGAAATTGGGGGGCAGCGCGGTCGCCGTTTCATCGGACGTGGAAGAGACTGTTCCGCTCGCAGATGTGGGGTGGTCGATCGAGGCCCTCACCTCGACCTTGAATCCGGCCAGGCTGGCCTGAGTTGTGGTCCCGGCGGATAGCCTCTCGGACCGTCCCACTCTGCCCATCAGGTTCGGATTCAGCAATACGTGGCGCGCTGCTTCAGGACACGAAAGCGTGAGGGCCGCTTCTTTCATCCCGTCGACGGAATGGACAATGCGCGGATAGGTCGCGCAGGTGTGCGACAAAAAGCTCTCGCCGAACTCGGACTGAATGCCGCAAAGCCGATCTGTCGTGAACAACGGGCACTCATTCGCGCTGTTCATGCGGATGGTGGCGTAAGGTGGCGCAATCCCCGCGGGGTAACCTTCCGCATTCTCAGGGGTTCGCGTCACGCTGGCTTCGACAAGGATCTGGAATGGGCTGGGTGGAAGGGAATGGTATTTATCCCAAGTTGCCTCTTCTACGGGGACGGTAAAGCCTTGGCAGCAGGTGTCTTCGCAGGCCGAGCCGATGCATTGAAAGCTTTCCGAGTATCGGGCGCGAAGGCGCGGAGTGGCTGAAATCGCGGGAGTGGACGGCAATCGGCGCTCCTTTGCGGGAAAGCGGAGCAAATCCACGATGTTTCGGGATAAGCCGCACTAATTCCTAGCAATCGGTGGGCCATTAGAATGAGCGGATTATTAGAGGAGTTACGACCGCTCGTGCTGCACCCTATTCCCTGTTCTTACCCCTGCTTCTCCGTCAGGAAAGGCTCCGCCTTCACCGAGCCGTCGCGCTGCTTGACCAGCATCTGGACCTTGCCTTCGGCCTCGTCAAGCTCCTTCTTGCAGGCGGCCGACAACCCCACACCCTGCTCGAAGAGCTTGAGCGACTCTTCGAGGGCGAGGTCGCCCTTTTCCAGTTGATCGACGATGGTTTCCAGCTTCTTGAGCGATTCTTCAAACGAAGACATTGGGGATTACTCCGTCAAACTGGGTTCACGTTGAGGCAGCGCGCTGGCAATCACCTCAGCCGCCAGGGCGTATCGTCCAAACGGCGCGCTGACCTGGACACCCTGCACGAACGGCCGCACCGCTTCAAGCATCTCCTGGGCAATCAGAACGCCTTCGCGCCGCGCCGCCTCGGGCGTGTCGGCTTGGGCCATGCGCAGCAGAATCTCCTCGGGCATGGAAACGCGCAAATCGTTCTTCATGAACTCGGCGTTGCGCAGGCTGGTCAGCGGCCAGATGCCGGCGATGACCGGAATGCTGAACTCCTTGATGCGCTCAAGAAAGTTCTCCAGCAGGCGCAGGTCGAAGACAGGCTGGGTGATGGCGTACTCCGCGCCGGCCTCGACTTTGTACTTGAATCGGCGCAGTTCGTTCTCAATGTCAGGCACGCCTGGATTGGCGCCGACACCGATGGTGAAGTTGGTGCTGGCCCCGATGGCGTTGGCTCCAATGTCGAGACCGTGATTCAAGCGCCGCACGATGTTGACCAGACCGATGGCATCAACGTCAAACACAGCAGTAGCGTCGGGGTAGTTGCCCAGCTTGGGCGGGTCGCCGGTGATGCAAAGAACGTTGTGCAGGCCGATGGACGAGGCCCCCAGCAGATCGGACTGGATGGAAAGAATGTTGCGGTCGCGGCAGGTGTAATGAAGAACTGTCTCAATCCCGGTGTGCTGCTGGATCTGGATGCAGAGACTCTGTGCGCTCATGCGTGCCGAGGCGCGCGGCGAGTCGGGCACATTGATAGCGTGAACACCCAGCGCGGCCAGCATGCGCGCGCCTTCAATCTCCTTCACGCAGTCGATGCCTTTGGGGGACACAATCTCAACCAATGTAACGAAGGCGCCGTTCTCGATGAGCGACCCAATCCGCGAGCGAGCGCCCAGGGGCGCAGGCGGTGTTTCGGTTTCGAGCGCGGGAGCAGTCCCGGGGCTCTCGACGCGCGCCATGGCGTCGATGGCCCGCATGGCCGATCGCATGGCGCGAATATGGTTGGGTGTCGTCCCGCAACAGCCGCCCACAAACTGCGCCCCGGCCGCGATGGCCTTGCGCGCAAAGCTGGCCATATATTCCGGCGAACAGAGGTAGATGTTTCGACCCTCCACGGCCCGCGGCATGCCGGCATTGGGCATGGCGGCGAGAGGGAGCGGAGTGGCCTTGCGCATGGCTTCTATCGCTGTCAGAACCGTTGCCGGGCCCGTCGAGCAATTCACGCCAATGGCGTTGGCGCCCCACTCCGTCAGCCGTGCCGCAGCTTGCTGGGGAGACGAGCCGTCCAGACAGTTGCTCTCGTCGTCCACCGTCACCATCACCAGAACGGGCAGGTCGGGAGCCATCTCACGCGCTGCAGTGAGCGCTTCCTTGGCCTCATTCAGTGCCGGCATGGTTTCGATAATCAGCATGTCGACACCGGCGCCGGCCAGCGCGCTGATCTGTTCGGCAAAGGCCGCGCGCGCTTCATCCAGGCCGGTTTTGCCCAGCGGCTCAAGGCGCACGCCGAGCGGGCCCACGGAGCCAGCTACCCAGGCGTCACCCGCCTGTTTCTCTTTGAGGTGTGCGACGGCCTGGCGAGCCAAACGCACGCCGGCTATGTTGATCTCCGCCACTTTTCCGGCCAGGCCATGGCGCGCGAGGCGAAAACTGTTGGCGCCAAAGGTGTTGGTTTCCAGAATCTCAGCGCCCGCCTGCAGATACTCCTCGTGAATCGACAGGATCAGGCCTGGGTCGGAAAGATTCAACTCATCGTAGCAACGGTTGATGAAGATGCCGCGGGCGTAGAGCACGGTCCCCATGGCGCCGTCGGCAAGCACGGGGCGGCTGGCAAAGATGTCAGTCAATTGAGTCATTCTCTTGACATGGTAAGGCAACCGGGCCAGCCAAGTCATGAGACAGGGGCGCTTTGTTATACTTCGGTAGTCATAAGCTGGTTAGAAACCGGTTCCGGGCCACAGCGCGTATCGATCTCAGAGCCGTTTGCGTTCTGTCTCATCGACCGGGTACCGCCATTGATTTGTTCACTTGAGCGGCTTGTTCCGCGTTCTTCGTCGAGGTAAGGGATTTTGAAGATTCGATTTCTTTGGTCGAGTGCCGCCGCGGCGCTCACAGTTTCAGCGGCGTTGGCTGGATGTGGTGGCACTACCTATTTTGCAGGCCGTAACTTACCTCCCAGCGGCTTGACCAACCGCGTCATGATCGCGATCCAGAACCCCAGCGCTTTCTCCAAGGGCGCGCTCCAGTTCGTTGACGCCTACTACGATATTCGCAGCGGATATAACGACAAACCCGCCGGCTTCAGCATCTCCGGTTATTCCGGCGCGCTCCCCGTCAGTATCCAGAGCATGCCGGAAGAGCAGTTGGGTGTCGTCTATGGCTCCGGCGATGGCAGCCTGACCCCGGTCAGTTATGGAAAAGAGACCACCGCAGGCTCCACCACCGGCCTCAACGGGCTCTCTTCCAGCATCTTCATGACGCGCAATCAGAGCTACGTTTTTGCCGCCAGCCAGATCAGCCACGTGCTGACTGTGATCGACCATGTGGCGGGCTCCAGTTACCCGCTGAGTTTGCCCGGCATCTATCGCGTCAGTGTTAACCCCGGCGGCTCCATGGCCCTGGCGTTCGTTCAGAATTCCAACTACGTGTACTACCCTGTCAAGCTATCCTCAGCTCAAACCACCAACTACTCCGGCGGACCCGCCACCTGGCCCAAAGCCGCTCAAGATTGTGAGCCGCAGAATGCTCCCGTTTGGTGCGTTTTCCAGGCGCAAAGTCCCGATCACGTGGATTCCACCGGAACCGCGTACGGGGCGCCCCTGGTATTCGACCGCCCTGTGAAGGCTGTGTTTTCAACTGATGGTGGAACGGCTTATGTCCTCAACTGCGGGCCTGAGTGTGGTGGGTCCACGGCGTCGGTTTCCACCTTGCCCGTGGCTCCGATGATTTACCTCGTCGGACAAGGGTCGGGATCACTGCCTTCGAATGCCGCGCTGGTCAGTTCCACTCTCGCTATACCGGGCGGCGCAAGCAATGCATTGGTTGACTCATCCACTATGTACGTTGTGGGCCAGCAGCCCCAACAGGTGAGCGGACAAACGCTTTTTGCGGGCTACCTCACCGTAATTAATCTCAGCAATAACACTGCGTCGGCTCCCGTTGCCATCAGCGATGGAGCGCCCGGTGCACCAAGCCGCATGGTGGAGGGTGACAACAACACGTTGTGGATCGCCATGACCAAATGCAACAACGGCGTGCGCGCCGCGACAGGGCTTCCCTATGGCTGTCTCACCATGTTCAATACTGCCAGTGACACGGTGACCTTGCTCGAGCCCTATCTTGGCGACGCTACCGGAGTGACAGCAGTGACCGGCTTGAACAAGGTTTACGTGGCCCAGGGTGGCCAGGTGTACATCTACACCACCACGGACGGAACAGCTCTCGACAACCAGTACGTTACTGTCACCGGCACGGCCTGGGACGTGGCCTACATGGATGCCGCCAGCGACGCGGACAACACTGTTTACTGATCGATCTCAGAAGTTGGCGCCACAACAAATCTGTCATCCTGAGCGAAGCGTACTTCAGCGGAGTCGAAAGCCTGCCCTGAGCGTAGCCGAAGGGGACCTGCTTCTTGCAATCTCGGCGCAAGGGCGGGAAACCACAAATCTCCATAGTCCCCTCGCCGGCATGGATTCCCAATGACCGATCCGCCCTCCATCGACATTCTCGCCATCGCCGCACATCGCGACGATGTGGAGCAGACCTGCGGCGGAACTTTACTGCGCATGGCCTCGCGTGGCTTGCGCACTGCCATTCTGGACCTGACGCAAGGGGAAGCCGGAACACGCGGCACCGCTGAAGACCGTGCACGCGAAGCCTCTGAAGCAGCCCGCATTCTCGGCGTCACCTGGCGCCAGGCTCTTGACCTGCCGGACGGCGCAATTGAAAATACGCTTGAGAACCGCATCAAGATCGTCCGCGTTCTTCGTCTTCTGCGCCCGCGCGTGGTCATCCTTCCGTACTGGCAAGCGCGCCACCCGGATCATGCGATAACGGGAATTCTGGGCTACGATGCCTGCTTTCTCTCCGGCCTGGCCAAGGTGGAAACAGGCTCGGCGCCCACCGGGGCCCCCGGCGACGGGTCTTCGTCGCTGGGGTGGTCGCCGCATCGGCCCTTCAAGATTGTCTATGCCAGCCTCTACGCGGATGTGCGGCCAAGCTTCATCGTCGATATCACACCGTTCGTCGAGCAACGCCATCAGTCGTTGATGGCCTACAAATCCCAGTACGCCAATCAACCCACCGGCAGCGCGCTTTTTGTTCCGGAAGAAGAGATTCGCGAGCGTACCTTTGCCGAGGCGCGGCACTATGGGTTGCTGGCAGGTGTACGGTACGGTGAGCCTTTCGTGCAAAAGGAAGTGGGCCTGGTCGATGATCTGACTTTGGTGCCCGTGCAATCTATCTGAAATTGCTGAGCTGCCGTTCCTCCGAACCTGTCATCCTGAGCGAAGCGTACTTCAGCGGAGTCGAAGGACCTGCTTTTTGGGAAGCACATCGCCGACAATCTGTGCAAAAGAAATACGTAAAGTCTCACTTCCATCATAAAAAACACTTATCGACAGCGAAAAAATAATAACTTTGCCTTATGGCCTCGCATTGACGACACTAAAACTGGAGGCAGCCAATGACGCAGACCTGGGACCCGCATGCCTACGGACAGAACGGCGCATTTGTCCATGAACTTGCCGGTGGTGTAGTGGAATGGCTGGCCGCTCAACGGGGTGAACACATTCTCGATCTGGGCTGCGGCGACGGCCAATTGACTAAGCGTATCGCTGCGAGCGGCGCATCTGTGCTGGGCGTCGATGCATCGCCGCAGATGGTCGCCGCGGCGCGCTCCCGCGGCATCCCAGCCGATGAAGCCGCTGCGGGGTCTCTGCCCTATTCAGACGGCAGCTTCGACGCCGTGTTCTCCAATGCCGCATTGCACTGGGTCCGCGATCAGGACGCAATGATGGACGAGGTGCATCGCGTCCTCAAGCCTGGTGGCCGCTTTGTTGCGGAGATGGGCGGGCACGGCAATATTGCAGCTATCCGAGTCGCGCTCATGGCTGTGCTGGCGCGCCACGGCCATGCCGATCTTGAAGATGGAGTCAATTACTATCCGACACCGGAGGCGTACACGCGACGCCTCGAGAGGCATGGGTTTCGCGTAGAACAGATTGCGCTTATTCCACGTCCTACACCGCTGGCAGAAAGCGGAATGAAAGGATGGCTGCGCACTTTCCGTAGCGGCGTAATCGAAAGCCTGCCGGAGAGACTGCGCGAGACTGTTGTTGAGGAAACAACTGCGCTGCTGGAACCTGTTCTTCGTGACGAGGAAGGGAACTGGATCGCCGATTACGTCCGCCTGCGCTTCGTTGCACTCGCCTGAACGCAGGCCTCAAATCACCGCATAAACAGCAGCCGTCCGCCGATGCCGAGCAGCGTCAAAGCAAAGACTCGCCGTAGCCATATCTCGGGAATGTGTTGTGCGCCTACCGCTCCGAAGTATGCGCCGACTAGAAAGCCCGCTGCGAGCAGTGCGGCCACGCGTATATCCGCGTTGCCCTTGCGGTAGTACTCCCAGAACGCTAGAATGCCGACCGGCGCCAGAAGCGCGCCCAGCGAAGTTCCCTGCGCCCTGTGCTGATCCATGTGCAGCAGCCATAACAGCGCAGGCACAAACAGGATGCCGCCGCCTATGCCCACCACGCCGGAGACCATTCCCACTACGACTCCCACCAGCACGATCAACCAGGTCACGCTCGCCTCCACTCGGCCGTGTCATGCAGATCGCTCCGGCCGTGCATCCAGCCTAATCCATGGGCCACGCGGGGCGGGTTGCCTGAATCGATTCCGCCAGATTCAACCAAAAACAAAATCCGGGGAGCTGCCAATGGATTCGGCGTCTCCCCGGATTGCTTTTTGAAACAATTCTTTTTCGTTGTTGCGAACTAGTCCGCAGACAGGGCCTTGACGCGGAACAGCAAACCCGCAACCGCACCGCCTAGAGTGGGTATGAGCAGAAATACCCAAAGCTGTTGAATGGCCTGACCGCCGACGAAGACTGCAGGTCCAAAGCTTCGCGCTGGATTCACGCTGGTCCCGGTGATGTGGACGCCGAGCAGGTGGATCGCGACGAGGGTAAGGCCGATTGCAAGACCGGCGAATCCTGAAGGAGCAGCTTTCTGGGTCGAGCCGAGAATCACGATGACAAACAGCAAGGTCGCCACAAATTCATACGTGATAGCCGAGGTCAGGCTGTAGCCGCCCTGATAACCGGGGCCAAAGCCATTCTGGCCCAGACCGCTCGTCGCAAGGTTGTACCCGCCGCTCACACCGCTGGCAATGAGGAAAACCACCCAGGCGCCGAGCGTGGCGCCGATGAACTGGCCTACCCAGTAGCCGATCAGGTCCATCGTCTTCATGCGCCCCGCGACCCAGACGCCGACGCTTACCGCCGGGTTGATGTGGCAGCCGGAGATGGGACCAATGCCGTAAGCCGCCGCAACCAGCCCTAGGCCGAAGGCGAGCGCAATGCCCACAATCCCCACGAGACCGGGCACGCCGCCAGTAATCACCACGACGCCCACTCCAAAGAACACCAGAAAAAAAGTGCCCACCAATTCCGCAAGATACTTTTTCATTGTCCCTCCTGTTTTTTCTTCAGAACTCCGCGCGCTTTCAAGTCGAGGAGCCACGCACCCCATGTTCGTCACACAGATCAGCGGACATTCGCTTCGGGGAAGACGATAATCCAGTGGATGAAATGCAGTGAAGCGGAACGGGAAAGCGGGTGCGTTCACGAAGTCTCTCAAAGGGGATTAGCCGAGTCAAGTGAAAATCCAATCCCCGTCTGTTCCGCGTTTTTGGAACGTTGTGAGCTAGTGTCCCGTCTCTAAAGTACTTTGTAAAACTCACGAAAGACAAAAGCAGATTCTTCGACTCACCACCCCCGAACTGAAAAACGTTCGGGGCCCCGTTCGCTCAGAATGACAGCCCCTGTTTTGGTTAGCCGTTTTGGCTGGGTGGCGTCCAGACAACCGGGGAACAGGGAATGCGTCTAAGCAGGTAGCGCCCGTGCGCTCACCGAGTGGGCGAACTCGCATAATTCAATGAAGCTTCCCCACCTCGAACGCCGCCCCGAACTCGATGCCTTGCGCGGCCTCTTCCTGGTCTGGATGACGCTGACGCACCTGCCTACGCGCTTCAGCGACTTCACCAATCAGCCCATCGGTTTTGTCTCCGCCGCGGAGGGATTCGTTTTTGTTTCGGCGCTTCTTGTGGGCCGCATCTACATGCGGGATTCGCTCAAAAATGCGATTGGCGTGCATGTCACGCTTTGGAAGCGCTCGCTGCAGATATACGCCTACCACCTGGTGATGCTTGCCTTCCTGTTCACGGTTGCCGCGGCGTTTGCCGTGCATACACACAAGGCGGCACTGAATCATCTGCTGAATTTCTACCTCGCGCATCCGGTGGTTGCGATTGTCGGTTCGGTGCTGTTGCTGTATTGTCCGCCCTTGCTGGACATCCTGCCGATGTATGTCACGTTTCTTTTCTTCTCGCCGTTGCTGCTGACCGCGGCGGGGCGCTATGGATGGAGAAAGATCCTGATAGCAAGCGCCCTCATCTGGGTGCTGGCGCAATTCGGCTTGCGCGACTTGGTTCATAACGGGATCGTTTCTCTCACACGGCTCCCAATTCCCTTGCAGGAGACCGGCGCCTTCAACCTGTTTGCCTGGCAGGCGGTGTGGGTGGTTGGCCTCTGGCTCGGCGCGCGTTCGGCGATGGGAGATGCGCCCCTGAGCAAGATTCCCAAGTGGACCGTGGCTGTTTCCGGCGTTGCGTGCCTGTTCTTCATCGGTATTCGGCACGGCTGGCTGGGGCCCTACCTTACGCAACCGGCGCTGGGAATTCAACTCGACAAATGGCAGCTGGGGTGGCTGCGCGTGATCAACCTGGTCACTTTTACCGTGGTTGTTTACTGGATGCGGCCGGTTCTGGTGCGGCTCATCTCGATTGAACCGTTCCTCACGCTTGGCAAAGCATCGCTACGTGTCTTCTGCGCCCATCTTTTCTTCGTCTTCGTGGGCCTCGCGCTTCTCTATCAGGATGTGGGACAGGATTTGGACGGCCAGATTGAGCAATTGCACGGCTTTACTGCTGTTGCTTTGGTCGTCGTCACCTTTACGGCTCTGATTCTGGTGGCCGTGAACGAGGTTCGTAAGCGCCGCATTGATAGGAAAAAGGGGCAAATGCAAGCGGCGAACCCCAATCCAACGGTGCCGGCTCTCCAATGAGGTCCAATCATCCAGGGGGATCAGTTCGTGTAATGCAACGGACTTAATGGCGCGTAAGCGCCGTCTGCCCCACCGCAGGTGGCTGCCCCACCGCAGGTGGAATTCACACAACGTTTGCAATATCTTCGTCCGGCTGCATTACTCTGTTAATGGTTCTGTGCGGCCGCAGCAATACGTAGATAAACGGCCGCCGGGCGAGGGCGGACCGTTTGAATCAGACCGTATTTGTACTGGAAGATGACACCGATATTGCGCGGCTTGTGCAACATCACCTGGAAGCCGCGGGCTTTGCGGCACGCCTGTTTCATACCCCCACCAACCTGATTCCGGACGCTGAGCGCCAGCCGCCGGCCCTGTTTTTGCTGGACATCATGGTTCCCGGCGGGGATGGCCTGGATGTATGCCGCCGGCTGAGGGCGAACCCGGCACTTTCGACGATTCCTATCATTTTTCTCACTGCCCGCGCCGGTGAAAACGACCGCGTTCTGGGCCTGGAACTGGGCGCGGACGACTACATCACCAAGCCCTTTGCCACTCGCGAACTGGTGGCCCGTGTTAAAGCTGTGCTGCGCCGGTTCGAGCGGCCCACTACGCCGTCCGTGATCAGCTTTGAGGAAGTCATTATCGACGCCAATGCCATGCAATTGATGGTGCGCGGCGAGCTCACCACCACTACCGCGACCGAGTTCCGCCTGCTCGACTACCTGGCCCGCCACCCAGGGCGGGTCTTCAGCCGGGATCACCTGCTTGACGCCGTATGGGGCGATGCCCGCTTCGTGACTCCTCGCTCCGTCGACGTCTATGTGCGCCGCATCCGTGAGAAAATCGAGATCGATCCGGAGAATCCGCGCTACCTCAAAACGGTGCGTGGCGCAGGCTATCGCTTCGAGCTTCCGAAGATCGACTAAGAGTTCCGGCGCAAGCCGAAAGCACGCCGGAGTTTGCCCGGCGGGAGCGTCGCATTGACCCCGAAGGTCTTTACCAAGCTGCTCGGACTCTTTGTCCTGCTGCTCGTCTTTCAGACGGCTGTGATGGAGTTCGTCTTTCGCGGAATGGTGGTGAATCGCGCCGGTGTGACCATCCGCCTGATAGCCCATGAAGCACTCTGGGCCGGGCTCATCGCGCTGGCCCTTGCGCTGGTTGTTGCCTTCTGGGTTGCCCGCAACATTACAGAGCGCGTCCAGCGAGTGGTTGATTTCGCGCGCCGCATAGCAGATGGCGATTTGAGCGCCCGCCTCACCCTCGATGGCCAGGACGAGCTCTCCGCCATGGAGAAGGCACTCAACCAGACCGCCGAGCGGCTCGGCGAGAACTTTGCCGAAATCGAAGCCCGCCGTCAGGAATTGGCCACCATGCTCGACTCCATGCAGGAGGCGGTGATTGCCATTACCCCGGAAGGGTGCGTCCGTTGGTCAAACGCGGTGATGCGCCGCATTGCCAGAACCCAGCTGTATGCAGGCCGCCCCCTGGTTCACTTCGTCCGCGATCCGGATGTTCTGGCCTGTGTCCGTGCCGCGCTCGACAAT
>Ga0182013_10008427_pt1 | contig 11124 bp, 2 predicted proteins | sample 612S2MmetaG_FD_120487 | JGI IMG/M metagenome (GOLD analysis project Ga0182013, IMG submission 120487) | Permafrost microbial communities from Stordalen Mire, Sweden - 612S2M metaG | ecosystem: Environmental > Terrestrial > Soil > Wetlands > Permafrost | place: Sweden: Stordalen | collected...
AAGCGGGGCGCGTCACTCCGCAACACTTCCAGCAATCTCTCGGTTTCCAACTGCCGATTCTCACGTCGCAGAGCGAAATCAATCTTTGGTCTGTTCTCCGTGCTCAACTGTTCGGGACGGTTCCGAAGCCCTGACTTCTGTTTTTGATTTTTCGATTTAGTTTTCATGGTCTTTTTTTTGTGCTTTGCTGTTCGGTTTCGGTCTTTCGCCCTTCAACGAAGAAGCCCGCACAACAGGGCGGCGCGTGGGAGGAATCTACGGAGGGCACCACGCTCTGGCCCCCTGTGTAGCGGGCTGTTGAGGGCGAAAGAGCGAACCGAAAGCAGAGGCAGCAACACGGAAAAAAGACCTGAAAACTATGGAAAGGATTTACCAACTGACTACGCGCAGCGGGCGCAACTGGCGGGGTTCATGATTCTCGCATGAGGCATGACAGATGCGTTGCAATCCTGCCTGTCTTCCGAGGGAACCGTGCTGGAACGCAATGGAGCGTTACGGTGAGTCAGAGAAGCGGATGCGGAGTGGAGTGAAGCACGGATTCACGAAGGAAGTCAGGCGATTGGGGGAGCGCAAGTCTGCGAGTTTCCAGGGCGTAGTCTTTTAAGGGGAACTGGAAACTCGGAGTCTTGCGCGAAGGGGAACCTAGGACCCGGCGATTCAGTCAAAATGTCAGCACCTGGAACTCCATTTTATTCATTTTACTCGCTCAGGGATCTGCTTTATGAACAATGGACTTGAGAATGTATAGCCGGACACTCGAATCCTCGTAAATCATGCGGTAATCGGAAGTAAGAAGTTTTCTGAAAGGACGTTCTTTCGCATCATTGGCCAGCAAAATGACACCTGGCTTTAGTTCGGTTAGTTCCTCCGTGATTTTGGCGTTGGTCATGTCACCGGACCACAGGCGCTTCAGCATGACGACCGCCAGATCGGGTGGCAGGGGAATGCCGGCATGGAAGGAGTAAACCGGGTCGTCGGCATACATAAATTCTGTGAACGGTTTGAAGCGCTCAATTTCCGGCAGAACCAAGGCGGTGTAGGTTTGAGGAGACTTGCGAATTTCGGCGACTTGAACGCAAAGCCGTCCAACGAGCCATGGCAGCGCAAAAACGGCGTAGGCCGCCAGTAATACGACACACCAGCTAAGTTTTCTCCGGCCAGCACGTCTTCCAATTTCCAGGATGCCAATGGCGGCACACCAGCACAACGGGATCGAAATATGCAAATAATAATACGACCACCACGGTCGATGGATCGAAAAAACTAGCAGAACCAGACCAAGCCACAGCGCCGGAAGGATCGCGGCTGCATTAGTTTTTGCCTGCCTGAACAAAATTACGACTCCGAGAGCAGCCGGTAAAGTTGCATCCCAGTTTCTAAATAGAATGCGCCAATCGAAGGGGTGATCGGCGGGCGAGCCGTATTCAAAAGACTTGGTTGCGGCGAAATGAGAAATCCAGGATTGCCCAAAATGAGCGAGATAAGCACCGTCGTCCACGAGAAGGTCAATGCCAACGAACGAGATCAGCAGACTCACGCTGAAAAAGACTAGGGACCGAATGATTCCCATTTTGGGAGAAGTGGAATCGCGTTTTTCAAACCAAAGTATGGCCGGGACGAACACCAATAAAATCACGGAGATCAACTTTATTTGACAGCCCGCGCCAAACAGCAATCCGCTCATAATCGCTCCCAGAGGCCATTTCGCACTCTTTAAGTTCAACAAAACGCACAGGGCCGCAATGGAAGTGGCCAGAGCAGGCATTTCCAGCATGCAGGATGAACCGAGCGCCAAAAACCCTGGGGAGGCGATGAGCAAGCCCATCGTTAAGGTCGCTGCGATCAAACCATTGAATCGAAGCACAATGAAAAATAAGGCTGCCAATAAAAGCAGCGTGAATCCGGTGGTCACCAAACGAGGCCCAAGAATCGACGGTGTGATATATTTCAAGGTCTCCGTGATTAAGAAGGTATGGAGCGGGGGCTGGTCATTCCAAACTTCCGTATAAAGCCTGTGGCCCTTGAGGCACAGAAGCGCCTTGGAAAGCTCAAAACCCTCGTCACCGCCAATTTTGATGGTGGTTCGCAACGGCAATAAACTCTGAAGGATCACGAATGAGACAAGGAGCACAACCAATGAGAATCCGGGCTTTTGGAACAGGTCCATCACAACAAGGAATCTATGCGCAGTGGCGACCGTGGCGCTCTTATTTTTTCTGTGTTTGCTCACAATGGATCAAGGTGAAAATTACCGCTCAGGCGTGAAATGTAATGAGAAGCCCCTTGGCAAGGGAAGCAGTTTTTCGTGCGAACATCCGTTTGTTGGTCACGCTTAAAACGGGTTATCTTGGCGAAGACTGTTTTTCGCTTGGCACCGCACCGACCTGGATGAGTTGGCTTCTTGACGTGGAATTCCGTTTTAACATAAGACATTCTATAAATTACGTCTTCTAATGCTAAGTAATATTTGTTTGTCGTTTTTTTCAGCAAGCTGGCAACTCACAAACCTCAATGGAGCAAGCAGAGAAAGGCAGGTGATCAACACTGGGTGGTTAACACCGGCAAGTCCTGGTAACGGCAGCCATTCGGCTCGTTTTGATAATCCGCACTTATACCTTTTGGCTCGCACAATTTTTTCTTGAAGTTCTGCGATTCTCGTAGGATACATAAGACGGAATTCTTAGCTCGCCTGTCGTGGCGGGTGTAACACCAAAAAGAGTTCGGAGATTATAACCAGAAAAGCGACGGTTTGGGCTGGCAATAAGAGAGTCCAGCCGCGGAGGAAGCATACCATTTTTACCGGAAAGGATCACTATGAATACAAAAAGCTGCCCTCGCTATTATTTGTTTTTAGGTGTGATGACTTCGCTGTTGGCATTTGCCGCTAATATTCACAGCCAGTCCGCCTACACCATCCAAGGTGCCACCCCGGTAATGCCAGTCCCCGTGCAGATAGGTCCGCATTCCCGCACATGGACAAACTCCACGGGAAGTCACATCATAGAAATGACGACGGGCATGAATTATTGGAATGGGCAACAATGGACGCCGAGCATTCCCAGCTTCGAAATTTCACCGGACGGAAGCAACGCGGTGGCGGATCAGGTGCAACACAAAGTGACACTGGCGGCGAATCTGAATACCCAGAATGCAGTCTCGGTGGTCACCCCGGACGGGGTCACACTCAACTCGACGCCCTATGGCATCGGACTTTACGACGCAGCCAGCGGCAATTTCAGCCTAATCGGCACCCTCACCAATTGCACGGGCTACCTGACCGAAAGCAATGTTGTGGTTTATTCAAACGCGTTTAACTCGGTATGTGCGAATGTAGTTTATACGCTGGGAAAAGGGTCATTTCATCAGGACGTCGTGATCACCGGCCATTTGGATCCGGCGGATTATGGTTTTCCAAGCAATACGACTAGAATCCAAGTCATCACCGAGTTTTTTGATCCGCCGCAGCCTGATGTACTAAAGCGGCCACTTTACATAGAACAGAATCAGGCTGTGCGCAGCCAAATGGTCAGTCCCGACCTCATTGATCAAACGTTGGGATTTGGCAAATATGTTTACAGTCCGGGCCGGGCTTATACAGCGGCATCCACGAACCGCAATTCTGGCGGCCCGATTGCCAAAGAATTGGTGACCGTTGGGCAAAGGCACTTTCTGATCGAAACCGTGGGGTGCGGCTCACTTCAAAAGGAACTAGACCTGTTGCCCGAATGCCAGCAACCAACTAATGCGCAAGGGGCGTTCTTAAAAGCAGGGAAAGCAAGGGCGGTGTACGCGGCCTTGCCTTCGATACCCAAGGCATCGGCGACGGCGGGCATGGTCCGAAGGTCCACACCTACAACTGTCAAAGTTGCTGCGGGAAAACCACAAGGGAGCGTCGTGATTGACTACGAAGCCACTCTGACCTCCATGGACGACGACTTCACCCTGCAATCCGATACCACGTATCTCGTGTCTGGCGCAGTTATTTTTAATGGAAACGTGGCCTTTGAAGGTGGGACAGTCATCAAATATGATCTCGATTTTTCGTACTACTCCACCAGTGACGTTTATACCGTTGCAATACAGCTCAACAACTCTTTCTCACTCGGAGGCGCCTCCTACCGCCCCATTATTTTCACCGGTACCGATGACGACAGTGTCGGCACCTGCATGTCTGCCTTTGACACAAACTATACGGGGAGCACTTCCGGCAAACACTATGGCAGCACTTACCTGCAAATTAATAGCTACGGTTTTTCAGATGTTGTTTTAAGCAATCTGCGGATGAGCTACGCCCAACAGGCGGTCTTGATGAATAATTATCAGAATTTAACCATAAATGATTCTCAATTTGTCAATTGCGTCCAAGGATTCGGCTATGAAAACAATAGCGGCCAGATCATAGCACTCAATAATTGCCTGTTGTCCAGTGTTCAATATCCATTTTTTGGCGGCGAAGGCTTATACTATTATCTGTATAACTGCACTGTGGATCATTACACGGCGCTTGAAACCACGTATGAGCCGAGTTACGACAACTATTACATTACCAACTCAATATTTGCCAATAATACCTCGTCGTGGTCCGGATATACCATTTATAGCGGGTACAACTACTTTTATAATGCCACCCCATTTGGGGGTTCTGTCGACGGTGGTTTCGGTGCTCCGTTCCAAATCTGCGGCGCTGGGAATTACTATATCCCTCCGGCAAGCGGGTTGCACGGCGCTGGCACTGCGAACATCCCTTCGACCTTGTTGGCAGATCTAGCGCAAAGGACAACTTTTGCCCCTGTCGTATTCTCTAATACGGTGACCACTCCCACTACCCTTAGTCCAGAGGTGCCACGAGACACAAATGCTTTTCCTGATATGGGTTACCACTATCCGGCTGTCGATTATTTATCTACTTATTGTCTCGTTAGCAACGCCGCCCTCCTGCTGACGAATGGGGTCGTTTTGGCTTATGACAATTATCAGGGTCTCATGCTGAACGATTTTGCGGAGTTGGTTTCTCAGGGAACGCCGACCCAGCCGAACGTCATCGTCTATTATCATCTCATCCAGGAGCAGTTTACTAATCTCAACAGCGGCTTCACATATCCCAGTGCGATTTACAATTCCGTGCCCATTAATGCTTACGGCAATTCAAATTCTGTAAGCCTGCGCTTCACAACGATTAGCGAGCCAATCGGAGGGTATTATAACACCATCCAGCAAGGCTCGGATTCCTTGACCAACCTCACCCTGCGGGATTGCGAGTTTTATACTTGTGGCGAGTATTTTGAAATCGATCAGTATTCAAGCTCAAACGTCCTTTATTTGGAAAACAATTTATTCCATCGTCCGTACTGCTTATTCATCAATGCATCCAGTCCGGTTACGGCCTACAATAATTTATGTATTGGATCAGGCAGTGGAGCTTATTTTTACTATAATAGTAGCGGTTCTTCTTCTAACGTCAGCAAAAATAACACGTTTGATAATTGCGACGTTTACTTGGACGGGAGCTATAGCAACAACGCCTATTTGAACGGTTCAACTTTGGGGATGGCGGCTGAGGCCAGTTCCATCACCACTAATCTGACCTGGGTCAGCGGGCCTTTAGGCAACTATTATCAGGCCACCAATAGCCCCTTGATCCACAAGGGCAGCACGACCGCCGATCAGTTGGGTCTTTACCACTACACCGTCCTGACAAATCAAGTGCCGGAAAGCAATTCCATAGTCGATATCGGCTACCACTACATGGCCCTGGGCACGAACGGCCTGCCCCTGAGCACGAGCGGGGACGGTATTGGCGATTATCTGAAAGACAGCAACGGCGATGGAATCTATGACATCGGCGACCTGGGTAATTGGCTGACCAACAAGACTTGCGTTGGCGGGGTTAACGATTACATCAGGTATTTGCAGGGACAGAACCTCAATATCTGCACGACCTATACAGACACGAATGGAATTCTTGGTTTGCAGGTTTATACCCCGTTGAAGTGAGCGACAATCCACCTACTAAGACATATTATGAGACATTTTAATCTTCACCCTTTTTACAGGCTGGCGATATTTTGTGGCATTATTGTGCTGGCATTAACACCTTCTGTGTCAGTTCTTGGTATTGACCTCTGTGGAGGCGCAACTATCACGATATCTGGCACGGGTTGTTCCGCTGGCGCGGTCGGAATATGGGGGAACGATTGCTATGGAAGCACCTCCCCGACGAATCCCATGGTGGCCTCGCCCTTCTTCTCGGCTGATGTATATATTACCGGAGAAGCATATACGGGCGGATGTAGTGAATATCCTGGATCATACACCGGTGCTGATCAGATGACAATAATTGCAACGCCAAGCGACGCCTATCTGGAAGACACAAATTATGACGGTTATGGGAACGTAATCGGGTACCATTTTCATAATTTCACTAAACCCGTCTATATATCAGCAACCATAACCGTTACTGGATACATTCCTCCCTGGCCAGCCTGCGATATTGCGACATTCACCGCAACAGGGTACATCGACGTCACCGATGGCGAGGGAGGCGGATGCGGCGGCTCTTGTAGTAAACAGAGTGCGGCTTCTCTCTCCACTGCAACCGTCGCAAACAACGACACATACGGAGCGGATGTCCGTGTGAATCTTGGCCCATCATCTCCTCAGATCGACGGAGGGTATCTGGCGTTGCAATCATGGATACCTACAGCAAATCAGGCCAATCCGGCTCTTTTGCAAGTGCCGTTTAGCAGGCCAAACGTGCAGGTGCTTTCGGATGTGTTTGGGGCAATCCAGCAAGTCGCATCCCCTCAAGGTCTGGTAAATGTCAACGTGATCACCAATTACGAATATCATCTGGATTGTTATTATGCCACTAATGTCGGCACGATCGGGACCAACGGACTTTACTCTCCGAGCGGGTCGCCTTTCGCGACCTGGGTCATCAAGAATCCCGACGGGGCTTCGGCTCATAACCGATTGTGGGTGACCGAGGAGCGGGGGACAATGACGAACCAATACCAATACACATATACTTCGGCGAGCAACCGCTGGGATCTGGTTAAGCCGGACGGGCAGACTGATTCCATGTGGCTCGCCGCCACGACCAATGCCAGCGTCACAAATTACTTCCAGCAGGTGACGTTCGCGGGCCACATCATCAGCCAGACCGAGAAAACCTACCAATATAGTTCGTCGCTAAACCATAATTTCCTGATGCAAGAAGTGGACGGCACTAATGGAACGATTCAGACTACAACCTACAGTTATTACCCAGACGGGGTCGACGGTTCCAATATGGTCCAGGAAGTCGTATATCCCAATGGGAACTGGACCTACTACACGTATGATTCGTTGAACCGAAAGCAGAATGAGTTTTCCGCTTTCGGCAACAGTCCGCCACCCAGCACGGGCGGACCCAATCTGAGCGGGGACGACTGCAAATGGATTTCCTATTCTTATGATTCGCTGGACGCTCTTAATATCGGCTTGCCTCTTTATACATATACATACCTGCCTGTGCAGAGCGGCGGGTCTTGGTCTTGGTATGAAGTGGGTAATACTTACCACTCACAATTACTAGTGATTAATTATGATCCGACAAATGCTTTGGTGTCTGCGATCTATGATGTCAATGAGCAATATGTCGGCCCTACTCTAACCCTCATAACGGAGACGACGAGTTACGCCACGTCCGACTATCGTTACGGTCTGCCATTCTCGATTATTCACCCGGACGGGACCACCACCACCATAATTTATCCGACTCAGGACTCAAGTGTCAGGAACGACCCCGACGGAACCCAAACCACAACAATCACAGACGATTGGGGCAACCCATTGTCGGTGACAAAGGTCGATCTTGCGACGTCAGTTGTTCTTTCCGAGGACACTTATATTTATACCAATAGCTCCGGGGTTTATTTCGATGAATTGCACCGCTCGCACAACGTCATGGATTTGGCTGGTCGAGTTACCTCTTACAGCTACGATTGCTGCAACCTGGACAGCATGACGGACCCTGACGGGGTCACGACTACCTACACTTACGATTCCTTGAAACGTCGGGTCGCCAGCACCGTTTATTACGGCGGACTGCTTGGAATTGAAACCACGAACGTTCTAGACGCCGTTGGCCATGTGCTGGTGACTAAACGCATCGGCACCAATGGTAATGTCATCACGTTGCAGCAGACGCAATATGACACATTAGGTCGGGTAGCACGGCAGACCAATGCCTTGACTGGCGTGACCATTACCACGAACTTTCTGATCAACAGTGGCTCCCAATTGTGCGTTTCCAACACGTATCCAGATTTAGGCACTCGTGTGGAAACCTATTATTCAGACGGGCGTTTGCAATCGGTAACGGGCACCGCAGTGCAACCCGTAAATTATGTTTACGGGGTTGAGCAAGACCCTAACGACGGTTATGAGACCTGGCGCGAATATCTGCTCACCGTGAAATTGAGCGCCTCCCTTGGCACCAACGAATGGACCCAGACTTTTACGGACGGAATTGGCAATAATTACGAAACGATATACGCGGCTATGTCGGGCGCACCCTATTCATTTGATTATTACAACAGCAATGGACAACTAAGCCAGCGGGTAGATCCAGACGCAATTTCGACGCTTTACACTTACGACAGCACAGGGCGGCTCTCAGAAACCGTGGCGGACATGAACCAGGATGGCATGATTGAGTCGGACGGGACGGACCGCATTATTCTCACCACAAACGATGTCTCAACCACCGACGCGATTAGCGGCAGCGGCGTGGGCGTATCGCGCATCCAGAATTACGTGTGGAACCCCAATACGAGCAGTTTTCAACTGCTTTCAACGATGGATACTTCGGCGAACGGACTGACTCGCTGGAATGCCATCTGGAATAACGGTTCGCCGGTGACAAGCAAGAGCGTCACGGTTTACGATTTCACCGGGCATTATCGTTATGTCACAAACCTTGCCCCAGATGGTTCTTATACACTCACGACTTATCTTTATGGCCGGCTTCTCGCCATGGCGCAACTTGGTTCGGACAATTCCAGCAATACCCAAACGACCTATGGTTACGACGCACACGGGCGGCAGAATACGATGACCGATGCCCGGAACGGCACCACCTCCAACGCATTTAACAACGCCGACATGGTGGTTTCTGTGACTAGTCCAAGCCCCGGAATTGGCGGGTCAGCCCAAACGACTCTTTCGTATTTTGACGTGATGGGCCGGTTGACAGGAACGCAACAGCCTGACGGGACAACGGTAACCAACCTGTACTACACCACCGGACTGCTCGCGCAAACCCACGGATCGCGCACATACCCGGTTGGTTACGGGTATGACGCCCAGGGCAGAATGACAAAAACGACGAATTGGACCAGTTTTGTGGGCAGTGTGGGAACGCGAGTGACGAGCTGGATTTACGACGCCTATCGCGGCTGGCTTGATTCCAAGCACTACGATAACGGAGTTGGGCCGGCCTATTCGTACACGGATGCCGGTAGGCTCGCAGACCGGCTCTGGGCTCGCGGAACCAACACCGCTTACGTTTATGATACAGCTGGAGGCTTGCTGACCACAACATACGACGATGGTGCCACTCTGGGCATTACCAACGGTTACGATTGGCGCGGACGCTTGACGACAATCAGCAACGGCCCAAGTGTTTGCACACTTACTTACAACGATGCTGGTCAAGTCTTGAGCGAGGCTTACACCGGTGGAATTCTTAACCTGTTTTCCATTACCAACGGTTACGATGCCTTTCTGCGCCGGACGAATAACGTGGTGCTGCAAAATGGCACAGTGCTCACCCAATCCACGAACACTTATGACGCCGCCTCGCGCCTTTCCTTTATTTCCGATGGAAACAATTCGGCGACATATTCTTATCTTGCCAATTCGCCTTTGGTAAGCCAGATTGTGTTTGCCCAAAGCGGCACAACGCGCATGACGACAACCAAGTCGTATGATTACTTGAACAGGCTGAAGGGGATCAGCAGTGAGAACGCCTCTTCAATAGTGCTGGATTCCCACGGGTACTCGTATAACAGCGCCAACCAGCGCACGGGCGTCACCAACGTGGACGGCACGTACTGGGTGTATCAATACGATTCGCTGGGCCAGGTCACTTCAGGCATCAAATATTGGGCCGACGGGACTCCCGTCGCGGGGCAGCAATTCGGTTATGGCTTTGACAACATCGGCAACCGGCAGACGACCTCGATGGGCGGCGATCAGTGGGGGGCGAATCTGCGTTACGCCACTTACAGCGCCAACAGCCTGAATCAATACACCAACCGCACGGTTCCCGGCGCGGTGGACATCATGGGCGCGGCGACGAACACCGCCACGGTGACGGTGAATGATCGGGCCACTTACCGGAAGAGCAATTATTTCTGGTTGCAACTGGCGCTGACCAACGGCATGGGAGCGATCTGGCAGGCCGCAACCAATCTCGCCGTCTTGAACGTGGGGACGAATTACATTGTGGAGACCAATATCAACGGCAACGTGTTCCTGCCGCAGACGCCGGAGACTTTCAAATACGACGCGGACGGCAATTTGACGAACGACGGGCGGTGGAAGTATTTCTGGGACGCGGAGAACCGGCTGATAGCCCAGACCAGCCTGACCAACGCGCCTTCTGGTTCGAAGTTGAGCCTGTCGTTTGCGTATGATTCCAAGAGCCGCCGCATCCAGAAGACGGTCTCGACCTGGACCGGTTCATCTTACTCGCCCTCTTACACAAACACCTTCTTGTATGATGGCTGGAATTTGATCTCCGAAGTTGCGCCGAATCATTCGTTGATTCGGAGTTATCTTTGGGGCAGTGATTTGAGTGGTTCGATGCAAGGGGCTGGAGGAGTAGGAGGTATGCTGGAAGTGACATACTCTGGCTCTTCAACGACCAACAGTTTTGCAACCTTTGATGGCAATGGAAATGTCTCTTCGCTGGTCAATGCCGCCAACGCAACGACGCTCGCTCAATACGAATATGGCCCCTTCGGTGAAGTCATCCGCGTCACCGGCCCCATGGCTAAGGCCAACCCATTCCGGTTCTCCACCAAATATCAGGATGATGAAAGCGATTTGCTTTACTACGGCTTCAGGTATTACTCA
>Ga0182013_10008428_pt1 | contig 11122 bp, 9 predicted proteins | sample 612S2MmetaG_FD_120487 | JGI IMG/M metagenome (GOLD analysis project Ga0182013, IMG submission 120487) | Permafrost microbial communities from Stordalen Mire, Sweden - 612S2M metaG | ecosystem: Environmental > Terrestrial > Soil > Wetlands > Permafrost | place: Sweden: Stordalen | collected...
CAAGGCGGGCGACCAGACCAATGCCATCCAGGAAGTGGTGGTCACGGCGCAGTTCCGCCAGCAGACTCAGCAAACCACGCCGCTCGCGATCACCGCCTTGACCGCCCAGATGATGGACGCGCGCAACGAGTCCAGCATCATCGATGCGGCGACGCGCGTACCGAGCGTCACCCTGACGCAGGCCGGTTCCAACTTCGGCAATACGGCGACGGCCTCGATCCGCGGCGTCGGCCAGTACGATTCAAGCTTCGCGCTCGAACCCGGCGTGGGCATGTATATCGACGACGTCTACTACGGCGCCCTGTTCGGCTCCGCCTTCGATCTGCTTGACCTTTCCCGCGTCGAGGTGCTCCGGGGACCGCAGGGAACCCTCGCGGGCAAGAACTCCATCGGCGGCGCCATCAAGCTGTTCTCGCAGCAGCCGGAGGGCAGCGGCGACGCCTATGTCGAGGCCGGCTACGGAAGCTACAACCGGACCAATCTACGCGCGGGGGCCGATGTCGCCCTGGTTCCGGACAAGCTGTTCGCGCGGGTGTCGGTCGCCTACAAGCGAGCAGACGGATACCTGACGGACTACGACTATGGGTGCCTTAACCCAAACTCGGGCGTTCCCGCCTACACCAACAGCAAGAACTGCGTCACCGGGCATGAGGGGGGTCAAGACCTCAAGGCAGGGCGCTTGGCCCTGCGCTGGATCGCCTCACCGGATATCGAAGATAACCTCGCCGTCACCGTTTCGGACGATGATTCCGAAGCGCCGGCCAACAAGCTGATCTACGCCAACGACCCGGCGGCTTCCGTCAACGGCGTGCCTTATGACAGCCGGTTCCTGACCGGCGCGCATTCCTATTCGAGCTATGCGAGCTACATGGGTGCGCCGGCGGACGCCGCCGCCTTTACCGTTCCGCGCCTCAGCACTGCCCTTTTCGCTGGCGTCAGCAATAATTTCTCAGCCAACTTCCACGGGGTAACCCTGAAATCGATCACCGCCTATGAGCACAGCGAGGGCGCCTATGGCGTCGACAGCGACGCCTCTCCAGTCGCCGTTCAAACTTCCTACAATACCGAGAAATACAACCAGTTCACTCAGGAGCTCAGGCTCAGCGGTCTATCGTTGTCCAACCGCCTGGACTGGACGGTGGGCGGTTACTACTACCACGCTACGGCCTTGGCTGGAGGCCGCCTCGATCTTCAAGCCTCCGGTCTTGATTTCCTGGAGCGGGATCCGGTCGTTTCCGACAGCAAGGCGGTCTTCGCCCATGGCATCGTCAAGATCACCGACGACCTGAAATTCATCGCCGGAGTCCGCTATAACGACGACGCCAAGAGCTACACCTTCAATCGCCTCAATCCGGACGGCAGCATCCCGTCCTGCGCGGTGTTCTTTCCCGGGTGTACGCCGAACTATGAGCTGATCGGCATGGCGAACCAGACGGGCCGTTATGCGGGAAACCATGTCGATTTCCGTGTCGGGCTGGAGGAACAATGGACTCCGACCACCATGGGCTACGCCCAGGTTTCCTCGGGATATAAGGAAGGCGGCATTAATCCCCGCCCGTTCTTCCCTAGCCAAATCACCTCGTTCGGGCCTGAGGAGCTCACCGCTTATGAGGTCGGACTGAAGAACGATCTGTTCGATCGGCGGTTGCGGCTGAACCTGTCCGCCTATCACAACGTCTATGACAACATACAACTCACCCTGCTGACCTGTGACGCCTTTTCGCCTTTCCCCGGCGCCCCCTGCGCCATGCCGGTCAACGGCGGAAACGCGGACATAAACGGGGTGGAGTTGGAAACCGAGTTTCGTCCGATCTCCCGCCTCACCATCGACGGCTCGGCTAGCGCTCTTGAGTTCAACTATACGCGGCTGGCCCTGGGCACGGGCATCACCGACGGCATGATCACGCCCTATACCCCCAAGCTGAAACTCAGCGCGGGTATACAATATGCCTTCGATCTGGGAAAGAACGGCGTGATCACGCCGCGCCTGGACTGGACTTATCAAGGCAATATGTACACAAGCAGTGTTAATGCTTCTACAAATCTGGTGTCAGCTTACAATTTGACCAACTTTAGCCTCGCTTGGCAGCCAAACGACAGCGCGTGGTCTGTTCGTCTTTCGGTCAATAACGTGTTCAACGAGTTCTATTACGTCAACAGCCTGGACCAAAACTTGCAAAGCCAGGGCGGCTACATTACCGGCCAACCGGGCGCTCCGCGCGAAGCTTTGCTGACGGTCCGGCGGCGTTTCTCGCTCTGACTTACACCTCTGACGACCGGATAGGAGACCATTGTGTGGCTTAATGAGACTATCGGAATCCCGCATCTGCGGCGGACTTGCGTTATTGCCGCAGCGGCGATGGCGGTGTTGTCCGGATCGGCTCACGCCGCGGCGACCGCCGCCGATGAACCGGTTTTCATGGCGCAGGAATTCCATAAGGACTGGGCGAACGATCAGGCCTACATGGACAAGCTGGCCCATGACGCCAATCCTCAATACCAGGCCAACAAGCGCCTGGTGCTGGATTTCGAGGCCGCATTGGAGCATGCGCAGACCGTCAAGGACGGCGAGCCGGGCAGTTTCGATGAGGTCGTGGAAAAGTATTTGACGCCCGACTACGTCCAGTATGACCCCATGTTTCCGCCGGGTCGCGATGGCCTGCTGGGATTCTTTAAAATGGTCCAGAAGAGCGGGGAAAAGGTCTCTCACCCGCCGGTGATGTTGGTGGCGCAGGCCGACTGGGTGGTGTTGACCATGATGCGGCCGCCATTGCCCGACCCGGCTGATCCATCGAAAACCTATACCGCCTATAGGATCGCGATCTGGAAAATTTGCGGCGCCAAGATATGCGCGCATTTGGGTCCGGATTTGAAGCAGGCGCACTGAGTCTTTGGCAGGGGTGTCGGAAACGCCCCGTCTGGGGGTTCTCGATGCTCATGCCTCGGGCGCCCCCGTAGGCTACGCGCTACGCCGCCGGGTGACTGCAAACGCCAGCGCCGAGGGGCCAACTTTCAACGCGAAAGAGGGGGACAGCGTCAGGTGCTCGCCCGCAAAGCCAATGAGCGCATCGACGGCTTCAGCGGCTCGGTTCCAGGGCAAGCAGGCAGGCGGCGGTGTTTGAAATCGGGATGTGATAGTTCTGATAGACCTGACGCACCGGCCCGCCAAGCGCGGCGCGCATGGCCACCCACATCAGCAACTCGACACCCTGAGTGCCGGCCTGCTCGACCACATCCAGGACCGAGTAGCGACTGAGTCGTTCCGGCTGGGTCACCAGTTCCTCCAGGAAAGCCGTGTCGAAGGCCTTATTGATGAAGCCGGCGCGCTCGCCGTCGAGCTGGTGCGACAGCCCGCCGCTGCCGATGACCAGGACGCGGCGATCCGAGGGATCGGCCGCGATCGCCTCGCCGATCGTGCGGCCCAGATTGAAGCACCTGTGGATGGACGGCAGCGGATGCTGAACGGTGTTGATCGCTACCGGTACGATCGGAATGGTCACGCCGTCTGGCCAGAGCATTTTTAACGGCAGCGCAAAGGCGTGATCGACCAGCATTTCCTGGCAGGTGGTCAGGTCGAACTCGTTGGCGATCAGGTGGTTGATGATGCGCCAGGACAGCGCGGGATCGCCTGGAAAAGGCGCGCTGACAGGGAGCCCCCAGCCTTCGTCGGCATTGAGATAGGCCGGAGCGGCGCCTACGGCGAAGGTCGGCATCTTGTCGAGGAAGAAGTTCAGCCCGTGGTCGTTGTAGAAAATGACCACCGCGTCCGGCCGGACGCTATCGATCCAAGCCCTGGCCGGAGCGAGCCCCTTGAAGAACGGCTCCCAGTAGGGATCCGCCTGCATGTTCTTGGCCATGGCCAGGCCCAAAGCCGGGACGTGAGACACGCCGATGCCGCCGACGATCGTCGCCATGGTTATAGCCCCGCCTGGAGTAATTTGGCTTTGAAGTCATCGACGCTCAGCCCAGTCTGCTGGGCGCCGATGTCCTGAACATTCAAGCCGAGCATGCCGATAAGTTTAGCCAGATAGTATATATTTCCACCGGCTCTAATCATGCTCAGAGCATTTCTAGACTTGACGGCCTCTATTTGCCCAGAAGACAGGTTGAACCGGTTGCAGTACCCGTTTTCATCGGCCAGAAACGCCGCCCGGTTGGCGGCGTCATTGAACGAGTAGCACATCTTGTTCAGCGCATAGCCCTTCATGGCTTCAGCGCCGTCAAATACGATTGTGCCACTGATGGCGCGGGGCGTTTGGGGCTCGGTCATCATGCGTTGTCCGTCAATGGGTTTGGAGCAACAGCTTAAGGGGACTGCGAAAGGTCGATGACGGCATCCACGACAGCGACGACTCGACTCGGCGGAATTCCGGAAGAATCTTGAAAAATTCCTCGAAGATCAGCCGGGTCGCCAGCTTGGCGATCGCCGCGCCGAGGCAGGCATGGACGCCGCCGCCGAAGCCGAGGTGCCCCATCGGCTTTCGGTCGATGTCATAGACGTCTGGGTTGGGGAATTTTCGCGGGTCGCGGTTGGCCGCCCCATAGACCAGGCAGACAAAGTCGCCGGCCTTCATCCTCTCCCCGTGCAAGTCCACATCCGTGACCAGCCGTCGCTTGAAGCGTTGCGCCGAGGTATTGAACCGAAGGGATTCGTCGATGGCCTGGGGGATCAGGGCGGGGTCGGCCGCCAGCCGGGCGCGCGCTTCGGGATGATCGGCCATGTTTAGCGCGAACATGGTGAGAAATCCGCCGAGCGATTCGATTCCGGCCATGATCAAGGTGGTGGTGGTCAGCAGCACTTCGCGTTCGCTCAACCGATCGCCGTCGATTTCGGCGATGCTGAATTGAGAAATGAGGTCGCCCGTGGGTTCCGCGCGCCGCATGGCGATGACTTCGCCCGCGTAGCGCTGCATCCATTCGTAGGCCGCGATGTGCTCGGGTCCCTTTTGCCGGGTGAGCGGGTCCGATTGCACCATCAGCACGGCCTTTTCGCGCACGATCGCCTCGTTGCCCGGCGGCAGGCCCAGCAACTTGAAGAGCACGCTGGCGGTCGCCTTTGAGGAGACGTCGTCGACGAAATCGAACTGCGGTTGGTCGACGACCGACTGCACGCGGTCACGCGCGGTGACGCGAATATCGTTCTCAAGATAGTCCAGGTTTCGCTTCATGAACGCATGCTGGACCAGTCTGCGCAGGCGGTCGTGCCGCGGCGGATCGGTGGTGCCGAGCGTGGCGCCGGCGCGCTGCGGCAACTCGTCCATGAGGTTGCCCGATGCCGAGGAATAGACCTCAAAATCGGACAAGGCGTGGGCGCAGTCGTCGTAGCGGGTCAGGACCCACATTCCGGCCTGTTCAGACCAGAAGCACGGGTGTTCTTCGCGAAGGGCCGAGTAGACGCCGAAAGGATCGGAATCGAGCGTCGGAGAATAGGGATCAAACACGGTCATCTCTTCACTCCCCACCTCTGCCCTCTGAGTTCCGGGCAGATCGTAGCTGGAAGCTAGCTGACTGGGCAGGCGAGGGGAATGGACAACCGCACCATTTTTTTGCACTATCCAGTCATCCTTCCCAGCGCACGATGCATAATTCGGCCTCCGAAATGACTCCCCGCGTCGCCCAAAAATCCATTCCGTCTTTTGTATTATATGGTGAAACTAGCCAGACGACCCAAGTCGACGATTTTCATATAGAACGGCTCAGCGCGCGCAGCCTTATGTACAATTGGGAGATCGACGCCCATCGGCACGGCGGCCTGAATCAGATTTTCGTCCTGTCGTCAGGGCAGATCACCGCCTCCATAGATGGCGCGACCAGCCAGTCGAACGCGCCGGTCGCCTTGACCATTCCGTCGCAGTGCGTGCACGCCTTCCGCTTTTCCGCCGGCTCGGAAGGTTTCGTGATCACCCAGCCGCGCGGGCGCGAATGGCAGGACATTCTGTTCAGCGGTCCGCTTCGGATCGAGATGACCGCCGACCATCCCGACCTTGGACGGCTGCTCTCGATCCTGGAGCTGCTATTCGACGAGTACGGACGGTCGGATTCGAGCGCAACGGCGGTCAGCCTGTCCTTGCTGAACGCGGCCCTGGCGGTGTTCGCCCGCATCAACCATACCAGTTGGCGAACGGGCTCGCCCATGGGCCGGCGCGTGCTGCAGTACGCCGCTTTCGAAGGCCTGGTCGATGCGCACTTCCTCGACCACTGGCCGATCCGGCGTTACGCCTCGACGCTAAATCTCAGCGAAAGCACCCTGGACCGGCTGTGCCGCACCTATGGCGGCCGCACGGCGTTTCAGACGGTGCAGGACCGGGTGCTGCTCGAGGCCAAGCGTCTGTTGATCTACACCCCATCCTCGATCGCGGTCGTGGCGCAGCGATTGGGTTTTGCGGATCAGGCCTATTTCTCCCGTTTCATTCGCGCTCGGACTGGTGGTCCTCCATCGGACCTCCGCCGCGATCTGCGCGCCGAACTGGACGAACCGTCAGCGGTCGAGGCGCCTCCGACTGTCGGGACGGTTAGGCGGCCTGGCTAAGATGGGTTCGGTTTCATTTTAAGCCGCCAGTTACGCCGCCAGTTTGCGCCGTCAGTTTGCGCCGGGGGTCATCTCGCCGAGCGGTCCGCCATGGTGTAGATACGCCGGGGCCTCGCGACGCTAAGGCTCCAAGGGGCGGGCCGCCGCCCTCGCCGACGTTTTTCGCTTGAGCCGTCCGCACGGGTCTGGAGAGGCATGTGACTGTCCCGGCATCTGAAGTCGCGCCGCGCAAGGTGGCCTTCCTTGGCCTCGGCGTCATGGGCGGCCCGATGGCTCGCCATCTGCTCCAAGCAGGCCATCACGTCACGGTTTTCAACCGTACGGAAGAGAAGGCCCGCCGCTGGCGCGACGCGTATGGCGGCGTTGTAGCGGCCTCGCCTCGGCAAGCCGCCGAGGGCGCCGACATCGTGCTCGCCTGCGTCGGCGACGACAAGGACGTCGAAAGCGTCGCCCTGGGGGAAAGCGGCGCATTCTGCGGCATGGGCAAAGGGGCCATCTTCGTCGATCATACGACGGCTTCAGCGGCCGGCGCGCGAAGACTCTATGAGCAGGCGGCGGGCCGCGGCCTTCACGCCATCGATGCGCCGGTTTCCGGCGGCCAGGCCGGCGCCGAAAATGGCGCCCTCACGGTCATGTGCGGGGGTGACGAAGAGCCGTTCGAGGCGTTTGCGCCGGTCGCCAAGGCCTATTCGCGCGCGATCACCCTCCTGGGTCCAGCGGGGTCGGGACAACTCGCGAAGATGGTCAACCAGATTTGCATCGCGGGTCTGGTTCAGGGGCTGAGCGAGGGCATCGCGTTCGGGGAACGAGCGGGGCTCGATATGACGAAGGTGCTCGGCGTCATCGGAAAGGGCGCCGCGCAGAGCTGGCAGATGGACCAGCGCGGCGCGACGATGATCGAAGATCACTTCGATTTCGGCTTTGCTGTCGACTGGATGCGCAAGGATCTGCGGCTGGCGATCGATGAATCGCGCCAAAATGGAGCGATGCTCCCAGTCGCGGCGCTCGTCGACCAATTCTACGCCGAGGTCCAGGCGCGCGGAGGCGGACGCTGGGATACCTCGAGTCTGATCCGGCTCTTGCGATGACCCGGCGACGCCGGACGCTTAGAGCAGGCTGCGATTCCGTGGAAATGCGACCTGCTCTAAATCACGGTGGTTTGGCCTCTACGAGACCACCGCTTCGGTGGGTGGCCGAGGGTGGCCCAGAAGCGGGGCGTGGCGACGGTCGCTCAGGGAATGCAGAAAATTCCGCAGAGCCTCTCCAAGCGCCCCTTCGGCGCCGGGCGCTAGGGTGAAGCCGCCGTCCTCGATGATGATATCCTGTTCCAGGACGAACTGCGCCTGAACGACGTGGCGAGCGCCCATCGACTGCAGGACAGGGCGCAGCGCGTAGTCGAGGGCGAGCACGTGGGCGAGACTGCCCCCTGTGCCGAGAGGAAGCAGAATCTTTCCCGCGAAGCCGAATTGGGGAAGGACGTCGAGGGCGGCTTTCAGCAGGCCGGAATAAGCAGCCTTGAAAATTGGCGTCGCAATGATCACGCCATCGGCCTTGGCGACGGTTTGGCTAAAGGCCTTGATCTCCGGATCATCAAATCGGCCCTGCAGCAAAGCCTGAGGGTTGATCTCCCGGGCGCGTATATGGACGGTTTCGATGCCGTGGGCGGCGATCTGCGTGAGAACGTGATCCACGAGGGCCTCGGTCCGGGATGTGCGCGAGGGACTTCCCGAGATCGCAACCACGTGGATCGGTGCTGCTGAATCCATCAGAATTTCTTTTCTTTCAACCTTGCGCCTGCCCCTTCAATATCCTGCGGCAGGGCGCATTGGAATGCGAACAACGATTTGTATTTGCCCGAATAGTGCTCGAGATTCCGCCGGCTGACAGGATCAGCGTCCGCCGGCGCCGCTTCCACGAAAGGGAGGTCCCGTAAAAGGGCCGGCTGGTTACCGGGGAAATGATCTGGCAAGTTCGACCTTCGCGTTTCCAGCGAAAACGTGAAAAAACGTGCCGGCGACAACGTGAAAAAGACGAGAGCGAAAAATGGCTGAAGCTGAAATTATTGAACGCGGCAAGGCAAAAGGCGCCGCGTCGCTCATGGATTCTTCGGTTTGGGAAGGCTGCGTCTTCGACGGGACGTGGCGTCAAACCGGCAAGGTTATCGTGGTGTCCGAGCCGGCGACGGGAGGTCGGCTCGGCGCTGTCGGCGCTTCCTCGCCGTCCGATCTTCCTGCGACCGTGGCCAAGGCGTCCAAGGCGCAGGCGGAATGGGCTTCCTGGCCCGCGGACAAGCGCGCGGCGCTGTTCCGCCGCGCCGCCGACATCATGGAACGCGAACGGGACGCCATCATCGATCTGATCGTTCGCGAGACCGGCGGCATCCGCGGAAAGGGGGAGACCGAGCTGCAGGGGACGATCAACGAGTTGATCCATTCCGCTGCGATTCTGATCGAACCGGAGGGCCAGATCCTGCCGAGCGGCGACCCGTCGCGCCTGAGCTTGGCGCGCCGCGTGCCGATCGGCATCGTTGGCGTGATTGCACCTTGGAACTTCCCGATGCTGCTGGCGATGCGCTCGGTGGCCCCGGCTATCGCGCTCGGCAATGCGGTGATCCTGAAACCCGATCCCCAGACTCCGATCGTCGGCGGCGCGGTGCTGGCGCGCACGTTCGAACTGGCCGGACTTCCCGAGGGCGTGTTCAGCGTCGTCAACGGCGCAGCTGACGTCGGCGAAGCGCTCGTCACCGCGCCGGGTGTGCGGATGATCACCTTCACCGGTTCGACGGCGGTGGGTCGCCGCGTCGGAGAGCTGGCCGGCAAGAATCTGAAAAAGGTCGCACTGGAACTCGGGGGCAAGAGCCCGTTCATCGTCCTGGAGGACGCAGATATCGAGCTTGCAGCCTCAGCCGGCGCCTGGGGGTCGTTCCTCCACCAGGGCCAGATCTGTATGGCGAGCGGACGCCATATCGTGCACCGGAAGGTTGCCGCTCAGTATCTCGAAATCCTCAGTAAAAAGGCGAATGCGCTCCCCGTCGGCGATCCCTTCCGCGAGCAGGTGGCGCTCGGCCCGATCATCAACGACCGCCAGGTGGCGCGGGTCCAGCAGATCGTCGACGATACGGTAAGCGCCGGCGCATCCCTGCTGGCTGGCGGCACGCACGAAGGCCGCTTCTACCGCCCCACAGTCCTGGCCCAGGTCACCCGGGGCATGCCGGCCTATGATCTTGAGATCTTCGGCCCGGTGGCGCCGGTGGTGATCGTCGATGACGAGGAAGAGGCCATCCGCGTCGCCAACGACACCGAATATGGCCTGTCCGGCGCGGTGCAGACGGCTTCGCTGGAGCGCGGCCTGCGTGTGGCGCGCCAGATCCGGTCGGGCTTGGTGCACATCAACGACCAGACGATCGCCGACTATGCCGGAATTCCGTTCGGCGGATCCGGCGCCTCGGGCAACGGCTCTCGCTTCGGCAGCACCACCAACTGGGACGAATTCACGGAGTGGCAGTGGATGACCATTGGTGGTCAGCCGGCCCGCTACCCCTTCTAGCAACTCCGCCAACCGTTCACGCAGCCGCGTAGGGCTGCGACCTGAAAGACCGGGGCGAACGTCCGACGCCCCGGGCGAAGAAGCGTGAGAAATAGGCCGGGTCGCCGAAGCCGAGATAATAACCGGCTTCGGCCACGCTCATGTTGGAGTAGAGCATCAACCGCTTGGCCTCCAACAGCCGCCGCTCCTGCAGGATCCGCAGTGGGCTCACGTGCGCCACACGCTCGCAGGCGGAGCGTAGCTGCTTGGGGGTCACCGCCAGGGCGGCGGCATAGGCCTCGATATCGGCCTGAGTGCGATAACGTTCTTCGACCAGTTCGCGGAACCTCGCGACCAGTTCGGCATGAGCGCCCTGGGCCGTTGGCCGTTCCGCATTCAGCCGCCGCGCGGTGCGCAGAACCTCCACCAACAGCCGCACCAGCAGCGCCTCAACCGCCGCTGCATGGCCCGGCGCGGTCCACGCCAGTTCCCGGGCCAGATCGCGTAGGTGGCTCTCGATGGTTTTTGCCGCCACGGACGGGACAGCGGATGGCGCGGCGAACAGGGGCGCGAACTCCAGCTCGCGGCCGATCAGGTCGCGCAGATAGGCCTCCGACACCGTCAGCACCGATCCGGCGGTGTCGGTTTCAAAGCTGAAGCCATGCACCACGCGAGCGGGCAGGAGCAGCAGGCAGGGTGCGGAAAACGCAATGACGGCCGCATCGGCCCGCATCTCCCCGCCGCCCTGGGCGATGAAGAAGATATGGTTCAGATCGGCGTGGGCGTGGGGGCGGATATTCCAATGGCTGGGACGGCTGCGATCGTCCAGGCTTTCCAGATGCAAGAACCGGTCGCCGACGGCTATCGGCGCTTCGCCATAGAGAAAAAAGCTGGGAATGATCTTGGTCGGCATGCGCCGATTATGCTCCGGCGCGACTGCGGCGGGCAAGCGAGCCAGGGCAATATGTCCAAGTTTCGGTTCGTTTGATCCATCGCCACCGCCGCCCGCGAGCGTAGAGTTGCGGCAAGCTGCGGGCATTCGCCCGTCGGCAACCATGGGGAGTGGGC
>Ga0182013_10008429_pt1 | contig 11118 bp, 7 predicted proteins | sample 612S2MmetaG_FD_120487 | JGI IMG/M metagenome (GOLD analysis project Ga0182013, IMG submission 120487) | Permafrost microbial communities from Stordalen Mire, Sweden - 612S2M metaG | ecosystem: Environmental > Terrestrial > Soil > Wetlands > Permafrost | place: Sweden: Stordalen | collected...
CTCACTAGCAGAAAAAGGAACAAATGAATAGCTTGATGATTCTCGCATCACCAACTCTCGTGATCCTTTCAGTAGGTGTAGCTATCTACTGTGTCAATTTAATCAGAACATCAATCAGCCGTTAAATCGGCAGCCAGCCGTAGGTAGGTAGGTAGGAAGAAAGGGACACGGTGACCCGACGATTATGGGAGACATGCGAAATGGCCGCTTCAAATAGCTTTCTCAGTCCGCAATCAAACCGTCTCATCTATCCCGAGGCGCTTCACAAGATACTGGGAGTTGATTCAGCTTCCTCTCTTCAGCTCCTCCCTCGCCCGCAACGCCCCATCAGGATAGCCGTCATTGGGAATCATCTTCCAAGACAGTGTGGAATTGCGACCTTCACGACAGATTTGTGTAACGCGATCTCTGCCGAGTACGGAGCAGCCCAGTTATTGGTGTTAGCGGTCAACGACGGGCAATCATCTTACACATATCCGGAACGGGTGCGATTCGAGATCAAAGAGGATGACCTTTCGTCTTACAGGGCGGCTGCTGACTTTTTGAATGCAAGGAATGTCGATCTGGTGTGCTTACAGCATGAATACGGAATCTTCGGAGGCAAGTCGGGAAGCCACATCATGGAGTTGTTGAAGCACCTTGACATGCCGGTAATCACAACTCTGCATACGGTGCTTCGTGAACCGAATCCGGACCAGCGGGATGTAATGCAGAGCATTGCCGCACGCTCTGAGCGCCTCATCGTCATGAGCCAGTACTCCTCGCGTGTCCTGCAGGAGGTCTTCGGAGTCCCGGCTGAGAAGATCGATCTGATTCCTCATGGCATCCCCGATCTGCCTTTTGAGAATCCGGACCTGTATAAGGATCGCTTCTCTTGCCAGGGCAAGAGCGTCCTTCTCACGTTTGGTCTGCTGTCTCCTAACAAAGGGTTCGAAAGCGTGATCCAAGCCCTGCCGAGCATCCTCGCCAGTCACAGCAATGCGGTCTACATGATTGCAGGCGCTACTCACCCGCACGTCAGAGCCCGTGAAGGAGACCGCTACAGGCTCGAGTTGCAGGCCTTGGCGAAAAAGCTCGGAGTAGAACGGCAGGTCTTGTTCGTTAATCGGTTTGTCAGTCCCGAAGAGATGGCTGCGCTGGTCGGTTCGGCAGACATTTACATCACGCCCTACGGTCATGAAGCGCAAGCTGTCTCGGGAACCCTGGCATATGCCATGGGCGCTGGGAAGGCCATCATCTCGACTCCATATTGGCACGCTGCGGAGTTGCTGGACCACGGACGCGGAATGCTCGTGCCGTTTGAAAGCCCGGCAGCCATCGCAAAAGCGACGATCGCGCTACTCGACAATGACGAGGCACGCCAGGCTATGCGCGAGCGCGCCTATCGTTACGCGCGGCCAATGGTCTGGAAGCAAGTGGCACAGTCCTATACGTTGGCCTTTGTGCGTGCTCGCGTCCATCTTGCGGAACCTGTTGCCATGGGGTTTGCCGTCCAGACGAACACAAGCGCAACCGATCAATGGGTTGTGAATGCCTGATAGATTTCGGGATGCATTTTTCTCAACCGCCGCCAGAGTTGTGAGCTATTCGGAACAGGTAACCGGATGACCACAGGCAGACTCGAAAGCGATCCAGAACAGGCCGAGCAAAAAGCGCCGACGGACCCAGCCGGTGCAAAGCCGGTCTCAGGGGAAAGCGCCAAGCCCGCAGCCACTGATGCTGCGAAGCCAACGGCAGCCGACGGCGCGAATCCATCCGCAGCGGACAGCGCCAAACCGGACCCAGCGGAAAGTGATAAGAAAGCAGCGGATGAAAAGGCTAAGCAGGAAGCAGACGAAAAGACGAAGCAGGCCGCGACGCGACGACGCCTGATCCTGATCATCGTTGCCGGCGTGATCCTGATTGCAGCGGCGTTTCTAATCTGGAAGATCTTCTTTGCGACGCCACCTATTCCGAAAAGCATTGTTGTGGTGAGCGGCAGAATCGAAGGCGACGACTCAGCAGTTGCGTCCAAAACAACAGGACGCATTCTTGAGGTTCGTGTGCGTGAAGGGGACACCGTAAATGCCGGGGACACCATCGCTATTCTCGACGATGCGCAAATTCGAGCCCGTGAGGACCAGGCTCGCGATGCTCTTTCAGAGGCCATAGCAAAGGGTATTGCCGCGCAGGAGCAGATTGCTGTCCTTCGAGAGCAACTAGAGCAAAGCCGAATGCAGGTGGGCCAGTCAACGCTCGATACAGAGGGACATGTAGGACAAGCGGAGGCCGATTTGGCAACCGCGCAAGCGGAACTGGCTCAGCAGCAGGCGGCATATCAGATTGCAGCGTTCGACAGGGACGCCTATACGCGTCTTGCAAAATTCGGAGCTGTATCGGAACGGCAAGGACTTCAGGCTTCCACAGCGGCCGATCAACAGGCCGCGGTGGTTGCCGCTTCGAAACGCCGGGTAGAGGCGTCACAGGGCGCATTGACGACGGCAAAGGCAAGTCTGTCCAACCCTGGCATTCACGAGTCGCAGGTTGCCGTGGTTCGAAGACAAATCGCGCAGCAGGAAGCTGAAGTCGCGAGCGCCGCGGCTCAAACTGAACTGGCACGCGCCGAGCTTGCGGAAGCGGAAGACAACCGCAAGGACCTGACCATCCGGGCGCCGTTCTCCGGAACGGTGGTGACGCGTGCGGCCGAGCCAGGCGAAGTGGTTGTCGCAGGGACCGCTGTGATCACGCTATTGGACCTGACCAAGGTTTATTTGCGCGGGTTTGTGCCTGAAGGCCAAATCGGCAAAGTGAAAGTGGGGCAGTCATCGCGTGTCTACCTCGACTCCAGCTCGCGGAAACCCATCTACGCTTATGTCTCCAGGATTGACCCACAGGCGACATTCACTCCCGAGAATACATACTTCCGCGACGACCGCGTGAAGCAGGTGGTCGGCCTCAAGCTGCAATTGATCGGTGGATTCGGATTCGCCAAGCCAGGCATGCCTGTCGATGGCGAAGTCCTGGTGGAGGGAGACAAGTGGCCGAAAGAAAAGCGTAAATGATTGTCGCCAGTCCAGAGCGAGCGGCGCCAGAACAGGCGGACCCAGATAAGCAAGCCGTCGCCGCGCCGCGGGCGATCGATGTTCGCGGCCTGACGAAACGCTATGGCAAATTCGAGGCCGTCCGTGGAATCACGCTTGAAGTGAACTCCGGCGAGATGTTTGGGCTGATTGGTCCGGATGGAGCCGGAAAGACTTCGACGTTCCAGATTCTTGCCGGCGTGATGGAAGCAACCTCCGGTATCGGGAACATCTTTGACCGGCCGGCACGGGATATGCGTTCCCAAACCGGATATCTGACTCAGACCTTCAGCATGTATCCCGATCTTACCGTGGCGGAAAACATTCGCTATAGCGGCGATCTGCGTTCGATTCCACCAAATGAGATCGCCGAACGCAGTCTTCAATATCTCAAGATGTTTGATATGGACCGCTTCGTAGACCGTCTTGCCGGGCAGTTGAGCGGAGGAATGAAGCAGAAGCTTGCGCTCGTCTGCGCGCTTGTTCCGCAACCGAAAGTATTGCTGCTCGATGAGCCAACCACAGGCGTCGATCCCGTGTCCCGTCGAGAGTTTTGGGACGTGCTTGCTCACTTGACGTCAGAGGGATTGACGATCCTTGTGGCTACACCTTACATGGATGAGGCCGAGAGGTGCCACCGAATTGCGTTTATGCACCTGGGCCAGATCCTTAAGGTCGGCACGCCAGCCGAGTTATGCGCGAGCTTGGGCGCCAAGCGAATCGAACTTCGCATTGCGGACCTCAGGAAAGCGGAGCGTGTACTTTCCGAGGGGGCAGGATCCGATTCGGGGCCCGATAAGAACATCATCGATGTGGAGCGGTTTGGCGACCGGCTCGACTTGCTGGTGCATGATCCAGAGAAAGGGCAGGAGTGGATCGCCGATAAGCTGAAGAGCGCGGGATTACCCGTTGGGGATATGCGCGTCGATGAGCCGACACTCGACAACATTTTCGTAAACAAGCTGCGTGCTCTGCGCGAGAGTCCCGACGATACAGAGTTTCCCGCAAGGCAGGACCACAGCAGTCTGCGCGGGCAAGTTGCTATCGGTGCGAAGAATCTCGTCAAAAACTTCAAAGCATTTACAGCGGTGAAGAATGTGAGTCTCGAGATTCGAAACGGAGAGGTATATGGACTTCTCGGAGCGAATGGGGCGGGTAAGACAACAACGATCCGGATGCTTTGCGGTTTGCTGGAACCTACGAGCGGAACCATGGAGTTGGGCGGCACGGGTGGAAACCTGAGAACGGAAGCTGTACGTAAACGCATCGGTTACATGTCGCAAAAATTCTCTTTGTACGATGACTTGACGATTCGCGAAAATCTTGATTTCTTTTCGGGCGTCTATGGCGTCTCCGACCAGGATCGCGAAGAAAAGATTCGATGGGTGCTTTCCTTTTCGGGGCTCGATGGAAAGCAAGACCAGGTTACGGGGAGCCTGCCTGGCGGGTGGAAGCAACGCGTGGCCTTTGGCGCAGCAATCATGCATGAACCGGACATTCTTTTTTTCGATGAACCAACCTCGGGCGTCGATCCACTGGCGCGGCGCGCGTTCTGGACCATGATCAATAGGCTGGCCGACGGCGGCGCAGCGATTCTCATTACAACGCACTATCTCGAGGAAGCGGAACAGTGCAATCGGCTGGGAATGATGGTTGCGGGCGAGTTGGTTGCCGAGGGCACGCCCAGCGGCATCAAGGGCCAGCAATCCGGACACGTACTTGAATTCATCCTGGACCCGCGAAAGGACCAGCCCCAGCGCGCCGCCGACCTGCTGAAGAGCAAAACAGAAAACTGGAGAGTGTCCCTGTTTGGCGAGCGCCTGCATGTGATCACCGAAGAAGATCCTGCCGCCGCCATCAACGAAACCACAAAGCGGCTTGAAGAGAACGGGATCCACGTGACCAGCGCGAGAGAAATCCCCTTCTCGCTCGAGGATGTTTTTATCTCCATCGTTGAGAAGGCGCGCGCGCAGGGCAAGGCGGCCACCGATGACTGAGAAGGTACACGCATGAGGCGAATCCTCGCACAAATGCGCAAAGAGTTGACCCAGATTGTTCGAGACTGGCGCACCCTGGCCCTCGCGCTGGCCCTCCCTGTGTTCCTGCTTCTGTTGATGAGCTCGGCGCTTTCGCTCACGGTGAACGAGCTTCCAATTGTCGTGCAGGATTTTGATGGTTCATCCGCGTCCAACAGTCTTGTTGACTCTTTCCGGGCTTCGATCACTCTGAAGGTGGTCTCATGGCCGGTAGACAAAAGCGCCGAGGAGGCCCTTGCCTCCAACGCTGCACGAGCCGTGCTGATTATCCCGCCGCACTTTGGCCGCGACATGGCACGCGGCGTGAACGCGCCGGTCCAGTTCCTGGTGGACGCATCGGATGCGAACACGGCCAAATTGGTCACGGCTTATGCCGGCCAGATAGCCACCTCGTACAACCAGCAGACCGGCGGCGCGCAAGCAGGGCCCATCCAGACCGCCATTCGGCTTTGGTTCAACCCCGGACTCTCTTCAAAAAAGTTCTACGGCCCAGGGATATTCGTACTCGGCATCTCCATGTTCCCACCACTTTTGGCCGCGCTTGCGATGGCGAAAGAGGGTGAGCTGAAAACGATTCTGCAGGTTTATGTCTCGAGCATTCCAGCGCATGAATTCCTGCTGGGGAAAATCATTGCGTTCATGATTGTTGCGCTCGCGGAGTGTCTCATCATGGCGTTGTTTCTGTTCACCTGGTTTGGCCTGAGCTTCGCCGGCGATCCTACCCCCGCTTTGATCGCCACCGTCCTCTATGCCTTCTGTGTGGCGGCGTTTGGAACCATGGTCGGAGCCATCATTCCCAACCAGGCCGCAGCCTTGCAAGCTGTGGCCTTTGGCGGGTTTCTGCTCGTGTTTCTGCTTTCCGGCCTGATTTTCCCGGTCGAAAACATACCGGCCGGACTTCGTTGGATCTCAAGCCTCGTCTGGGGCCGGTATTACATCGAGATCGTTCGCGACGCGCTCTTGCAGGGTGGGGGATGGCCCGCCATGTGGCTCAAGGTCCTTATCATCGGCGCCATTGGAGCAATCTTCTACGGCCTCGCATGGCAGGGCATGAGAAGGATGCAGGTGAAGGCCTAGACCATGGGAAAACTTTGGAGTCTTCTCTTCAACTATCGCCTGCGAGCATTGATCAAGAAGGAGTTTGCACAAACTCGCCATGACCGCAAACTCATGTTCACTTTAACCGTGTTACCCGTTGTTCAGTTAATGCTGGTTGGGTTTGCGCTAAGCTCTGCGGTAACAAACGTACCTCTCGCCATCGTCGACGATAGCCGGACGCCTGAGAGCCGAGAGCTGATTGCCACGTTGACTGAGAGCAAGAGTTTTCGCCTCGCGGGTTATTATTCCTCGGCCGGCCAACTGGGAGATGCGGTGAGCCAGGGAAAGGCCGACGCCGGCATGGTGGTTCCATACGACTTTGCGCGGGACCTGGCACGCGATCGACAAGCGACCGTTCAATTTCTGCTGAACGCCACCAATGCAAATACAGCCACAATTAGCCGCGGCTATGCGGAAAGCATGATACAGAGATACAACACGGAACTGCGGAACCAGGGGATTCATGCACCCTTGCAACCAATTGCCGGATCGGAGCTCGTCCGTCGCGGTCAAGTGCAACTGCAACCCGCGTTTCTCTACAACCCTGGTCTGGTCGACTCGTGGTTCATCGTCACCGGTGTGCTTGGGTTGCTGTTAATCCTGGATAGCTCCCTCATTTGCGCCGCGGCCATGGTGCGCGAACGGGAAGCGGGAACGCTTGAACAGTTGCTCATGTCCCCGGCATCTACTTCAGAGATCATCATCTCCAAAATTACGCCGCTGTTCTTGCTGTTATGCCTGATGATGTTCCTGGCCATCGGCGTTCTCAAATTTGCGTTTGGTGTTCCCTTCCACGGCAATATTCTCCTTCTGGTTGCCGGCGGCGCGCTGTGCATTTTATCCGGCATCAGCATTGGCACGGTCATCTCCACATTCAGTAAGTCTGCCCAGCAAGCGCAACTCACGTGCTTTTTCGTCAATCCGCCGCTTTCAGCCTTGTCTGGAGCACTCAATCCTGTTGAGGCAATGCCTAAATGGCTGCAGCCCTTCACGGTGCTGAACCCGATTCACCATTTCGCAACCATCGCTCGTGGAAGCACGCTGAAAGGAAGCGGGATCATGGACCTCTGGCCAAACTTCCTTGGCCTGCTTCTTATCACGCTCGTGCTTGGCTCGCTCAGTATCTGGCGATTCAGAAAGCAACTCAGTTAACGACGGGGTACCTTGATATGAATCATCGGAAGACAACGACGGCGCAGATTTTCCGGATGACCGTACTTGCCGCGATCCTTTGCCTGGGAATCCTGTTCACCTTGTCGCGTCCGGCCCAATCGCAGACCCCGCAAGCAACCCCGCTCCCTCTGTCCGGGCGCTCTGGACAAAGCGGATCCGTGACCGCCGTAGAATCTCCCATTGCAGGAACGACAACCAGCGTAGATACCATTAACCCTACGGTTCAAACCCAGGGACCGTATACCGGAAGCGCTTCGAGCACCGCGAAGTTGCCGTTCTCCGGCAAGCTCTCGCTCCGCGAAGCCATCGCACGAGGGCTCAACTATAACCTTGGCACAGTGGGCCAGAGCAACGCTGTGCGCCAGGCTCAAGGGCAAAGCCAGGTTGCGCGAAGCGCACTGCTTCCCAATGCGAGCGGCTATCTCGCCGAGACGCTGCAACAAATCAGTCTTGGTGCGGAAGGGCTCCGTTTCAAGATTCCCGGCTTTGTCATCCCCCCGACCATAGGCCCCTTCAACAACATCGATTTGCGCGGCAATCTTTCTCAGTCAATCTTCAATCTGAGCGCGTGGAACAATTACCGGTCATCTAGAGATGTCCTTCACGCCAGCCAGTTCGCTGCGCGGGATGCGCGAGAGATGGTCGTCCTTGCGGTGTGCGGCGCATATCTTCAAGTCATCTCAACAACGGAAAGGGTAAAGTCCGCGCACGCTCAACTCGATACCGCGACTGCTCTGTTTCAGCAGACTCAGCAAAAGCGCGCTGTCGGGCTGGTGCCACAAATAGATGTCGATCGAAGCGAAGTCGAAAAGCTTACGCAACAGCAGCGGGTCATCTCGCTTGAGAATGAAGTGGCCAAGCAGAAGATCGTTCTGGCCCGAATGACCGGACTCCCTCCAAGCGACGAATACGATCTTACCGACGATGTTCCCTTCCTGGCCGCGCCCGATCTCAGCTTTGAAGACGCGCTCAAGCAGGCCTTCGAACGGCGCACGGATATCAAAGCAGCCGAGGCGCAGATTCATGCCGCCGAAAACACACTTGCAGCCGCTCGCGATGAGAGATTGCCGTCGCTCTCAGTGAATGGCAACTATGGAAAAATCGGAACAAATCCCGAGCAAACCCAAACCACATATTATGGCGCCGCCACTCTCAGCATTCCGATTTGGCTGGGAGGCCGCACCGAGGGAGAAATCGCAGAGGCTAAGGCCTCTCTGGCCCAGCGGAAGGCGGAGCTCGAAGATACCAGAGGCCAAGTGGAAAGCGATGTGCGGAATGCATTCCTCGATCTCCGAGCAGCAACGAGTCAACTGGAAGTGGCCCGAAGAAACCTGCAGGTTACAAGAGAAACGCTGGAACTGACGCGACAGCGCTTCGACGCCGGCGTAACCGACAATGTAGAGGTTGTGCAGGCCCAGGAGTCCTTCACCTCCGCCGAGCTTGATGTAATTAACAGCGTGTTCGCCCACAACGTGGCGAAGCTCAGCCTGGCACGGTCAATTGCGAGCGCAGCCGATGGCCTGCAGCAATTCCTCAGTCTCCAATGACGCTCCGCATTTTTGTCACATCCAGTTGTCTTCCGTCCTGAAAAAGGAAGATAAGAATCGAAATGCCCTGCCGGCTCCCGGCAGGGCATTCGCATCTGCGAAAGCGCTTATTCGTCTACCAGCGATACACCGTCAGGTTGTCGATGTAGGCGGTGGTGGTGGCTTCGGATGCAGTCATGCTGTCGACCTGGAAGTTGGTAAGCAGCGTGGGACTCCATCCAAGCGCGAAGGCATCGGGCACAGTGATGTTCAATCCCTGCTGAACATTATCGAGCCAGACCGCTTGGTAAGTCACGTGGCCCTCGCCGTCTTGCGAATAGCGGATCTGAACGTGGTGCCAGGTGTTGGTGCTCCAACTTTGAACATTGCACGAAGCCCTTGAATGCAACCACACATCGATGGGGACCTGCGTGGTACCCGCGTTGGCTGTGTAGTCCCAGGTCTTCGACCAGTAGTCGCACTGAAAGCCAAAGATGATGGTATCGCCGTTGGCCGTTACCTGGTTGAGATCGAATTCCAGATTGGCGATGTTGCTTGCGGGGCTGGGAAGGTAGACCCAGGCGTCATATAGGAAGTTGGTGGCTGAAGTGTCGGCGCCGAACGATACGTTATACCGCTCGCCCCCGCCTCCGGCGAAAGTGGTCGCAAACACTCGGCTTGTTCCACTTAGCGATGGGGCGCCGGCCAGGTTGGTCAAGCCGAGTGTCGAGGTCGCGGCATTGGTTGCCGTATCGATAGTAGCTTGCCAGTTGATCATCGTCTGGATGCCATTGACCGCGATGGCACTGGAGGGCAGCGTAGAAACCGGCGACGGAACAACAATGATCAGCACGTTGGAAACACAACTGGACCCATTGTTTCCCCACGACTTCACGTGAAGCGTGTGCGAGCCGATCGCTGAAGACACGAGGGAATTGAAGGAGCCACCGGAAATGATCGTGGTTGCCGTGCTGTTGTCGATGGAGAAGCCCATGGCCGCGATGGGTTGCGAATTGCACTGAGTGCCGGAAGCAGCCAGTGTAAACGGTGAAACCAGCCCAACGCCCTCGACAGGCTGACTCACAGCCACATCGGTAAACAGCGAGGCAGCAGCCGTCGCTGACACAACGATCGGCACATCCGTGTCGCAGCCCGCACCTGCGTTGCCCCAGGACTTGACGTGGAGTGTGTGCGCCCCTAGTGGCGCGGTGACCTGCGCATTGAGGGATGCGGCGTTCACGACAGTGGTCACGCCGCTATCAATGGAGTAGCCGGTGGCTGCAACTGCCTGGCCCGAACAGGCGGTAGTCGAGGCCTCGACAACAAACGGCGTGCCGACGGTGGCGCCGGCGGCGGGACTGCTGACAATGACACTAGCCGAAACAGAGGCAAAGGCGGGCACTGCCCAGACAAGCAGCGCAAAGCTAACGAGGGAGGTGGATCTCATGTAACCCGTACCCAACCTTCTGAGCGCACAATACGCGTGTAAGATCGCTTCTTGCTCGAGGTCGGAAGGGTACACACGATCTGATCGTCGCCGACAGCCTCTAATTACGGATCCCTGAAACTTCTGGTGCAACTCGGAGTAATGGGACAACCGTAGCTGAATTTGTGAATGGGGTCAATGTAAAAAGTCACTGTCCAGGCAACCTTTACAACGGAAGTTGTATACCATCCAGCCATTCGTTGTTACTCCGGTTATGAGGACAACTTAGCGTCTTTCTTTATTTTCATAGCTTTCCAACTTACTAAGTCGGCTATCTGACACACCCTCCTCATAGCTTCCTGGCATCGGTCATTCCTATTTCCCGAAGAATGTCGTTTTGATGAGAAACTGCCTGCCTTGCTGTATGGTCAAAGCCCCTGCGGCCTGTTGAGTCTGGCTATGTCTTCCACCGGTGTTTCCGCCCACCCGGCCGCACTCCCCCTTTCGGAAAACTCTGTGCATATCTTCGCCATTTATTCGCCTATACTGTTCCTGTGTTCAACCTGCCCGCCCCTCGGCTCTGCCACTTCACCATCCGCTGCAAAGCATGCGGCGAAAACGTCCCCGCCCCGGTCCTCACCCTGCCCGACTCCTGGATCGTCGCCGAGTGCCCTCTCTGCGGCACAAAACGTCGCTACCTCCCGCCGGAAATCTTCCGTGGAAACCTGTCCTGGAAATCGAGGCCCCAGCATGTTCGACCCTGACGCGGCAATGCCCCGGCTCAACCGCACCCTGGTCTA
>Ga0182013_10008430_pt1 | contig 11115 bp, 10 predicted proteins | sample 612S2MmetaG_FD_120487 | JGI IMG/M metagenome (GOLD analysis project Ga0182013, IMG submission 120487) | Permafrost microbial communities from Stordalen Mire, Sweden - 612S2M metaG | ecosystem: Environmental > Terrestrial > Soil > Wetlands > Permafrost | place: Sweden: Stordalen | collected...
ACGTCCTGATTATTGCGCTCAATCTCTACAAGCTGATCATCATCGTCGCGGCGGTCATGTCGTGGCTGATCGCCTTCAACGTCGTCAACGCCCGCAACGAGGTTGTCCGTTCGGTCTGGAGCGCGCTGGTGGCAATGACGGAGCCGGCTTTGCGGCCGATCCGCCGCTACCTGCCCAACACCGGCGGCCTCGACATTTCGCCGATCATCCTCTTCCTGCTCATCCTGCTGGTCGAGGAAATCATCACACTCTACATCTACCCCTACGTGTTCTGAACGCCGCCTGTGAGCGCCCCGTCCAAGACCGCCGCCGGCCGGTTCTTCGAGGACTTCCGCCTCGGCGAGACGCTCCGCCACGCGACGCCGCGCACACTCACGGTCGGCGACGTCTCGCTCTATTCGGCGCTCTGTGGGACGCGCTTCGCCGTGCAGAGCGCCGAGACCTTCGCCCGCGCGATCGGCTATCCGCAGTCGCCGGTCGACGACCTGCTCGCCTTCCACGTCGTGTTCGGCAAGACGGTCGCCGACGTCTCGCTCAACGCGGTCGCCAATCTCGGCTACGCCGACTGCCGATTTCTCAAGCCGGTCTATCCCGGCGACACGCTGTCGGCGACCTCCGAGGTGATCGGCCTCAAGGAGAACTCCAACCGTGAGAGCGGCGTCGTCACCGTCCGTTCGCAGGGCTTCAATCAGCACGGGCGGCTGGCGCTCGAGTACGTGCGCTGGGTGATGGTGCGCAAGCGCGACGCCGCCGCGCCGGCGCCGAAGACCCACGTCCCCGATCTGCCCGCGTCGGTTGCGCCAGCCGAGCTCGGCGCCGCCTGCCCGCAGATCGACGCGGCCGCGTACGATTTTGCCCTCGCCGGTTCGCCCCATCGCTGGGGCGACTACGCTGCGGGCGAGCGCATCGACCACGTCGACGGAGTCACCGTCGAGGAAGCCGAGCACCAGATCGCGACCCGCCTCTATCAGAATACCGCCAAGGTCCATTTCAACCTGCTTAGCGAGAGCCAGGGCCGGTTCGGCCGGCGGCTGATCTATGGCGGCCATGTCATCTCGCTCGCGCGCGCGCTGTCCTTCAACGGCCTCGCCAACGCCTTCCACGTCGCGGCGATCAACGGCGGCCGGCACGTCGCGCCGCTGTTCGCCGGCGACACGGTTTTCGCCTGGAGCGAGATTCTGGAAACGGCGGCCCTGCCCGGCCGCGCCGACGTCGGCGCGTTGCGGCTGCGCACGATCGCGACCAAGAACCGCCCGTGCGGCGATTTTCCCGCTCGCCAGGGCGACGGCTACGAGCCGAGCGTCGTCCTCGACCTCGACTATTGGGCGCTGCTGCCGCGCTAGAGGGACCGCAATGCGCCTGCCGAGCGACGCCGCGCTGATCCTCGTCGACCTGCAACGGGCGATCGACGACGCGCGCTGGGGCCCGCGCAACAACCTGGGGGCCGAGCGGGCGATCGCCGCGCTGCTCGCCGCCTGGCGCGAGGAGGGCCTGCCGATCGTCCATGTTCGGCACGATTCGGTCGAGCCGGACTCGCCCTATCGCCCGGATCGGCCGAGCCACGCCTTCAAGCCGGAGGCGGCGCCCCGCCCCGGCGAGGCGGTCGTGGGCAAGAGCGCCCACAGCGCCTTCGTCGGCACCACGCTCGAGGAAACCCTCGACGGCCTTGGCGCGACGACGCTGGCGATCTGCGGCGTGCTGACGCACAATTCGGTCGAAGCGACGGCGCGCCACGCCGCCGATCTCGGCTATCGCGTCTTTGTCGTCGCCGACGCCTGCTGGGCGGTCGCGCTTGCCGACGGCGCCGGCGGCTTCTGGCCGGCGGAGATCGTCCATCGCCTCGCGCTCGCCTGCCTCGCCGGCGAATACGCGGCGATCGTCGACGCCGATATGACTGTGGCGGCGGCGCGGCTCGCCAAAACGCGGCTGCGGTCGAAGGAGACCCCCGCCGAGGCCGGCGATTGAACGGAACGCGCGGGCGCCGGCGCACGCGGCGCTTGCTCCAACGGGTCCGTCGGCGCTAATTCGCCTTGGGGTCTTCGGAGGGTCCGAGGTGGCGCCATACTCGATCGCGATCATCGGCGTCGGCAAGATTGCCCGCGACGAGCACCTTCCGGTCATCGCCCACGATCCGAACTTCCGCCTTGTCGGCGTCGTCAGCCGGTCGGGCGCGCAGGTCGAGGGCGCCCCCACGTTCGCAACGCCCGCCGAGCTCTATGCAGCCGCGCCGGGTCTCGACGCCGTCGCGATCTGCACGCCGCCCAACGTCCGCCACCGCCTCGCGCGCGAGGCGATCGACGCCGGCAAGCACGTCCTGCTGGAAAAGCCGGCCGCGCCGACGCTCGCGGAAATCCGCGATCTGACCGCCCACGCCGCGGAGCGCGGTCGGGTCGTCTTCGCCGCCAGCCATTCGCAATACCATCGCCCGGTCGAGCCGGCCCGGCTTCGCCTCCTCGGGCGTCGGCTCGCTCGCGTGGCGATCGAATGGACCGAAGACGTGCGCGTCTGGCATCCCGGCCAGGAATGGATCTGGGAAGACGGCAATTTCGGCGTGTTCGACTCCGGCATCAACGCGTTGTCGATCCTCGCCAAGATCGCGCCGGGGCCGGTCTACGTCAAAAGCGCCGAGCTCCATTACCCCGCCAATCGCGACACGCCGATCGCCGCTTCGCTCGTGCTGGTCAGCCCCGCCGCCGAGCCCGGAGCGCAACTGACGGCGGCGTTCGACTGGCGGCGCAGCGGCGGCCAGACCTGGCGCGTCGACATCGACGTCGTCGACGGGCCGCGCCTCAGCCTGGTCGACGGCGGCGCCAAGCTGTTGGTCGACGGTCGCCTGGAGGCGACCGATCCGACGACGGAATACGCGGACGTCTACGCGCGTTTCGCCGAACTCCTCGCCCGCGGCGAGAGCGTGGTGGACAGCGCCTCTTCCCAACTCGTCGCCGACGCCTTCCGGCTCGGCGAGCGCAAGATCGTCGAACCGTTCCACTGGTGACCCCGCCGCCCGGCGGCGCCGGTTGGCGATCACGACTTTGTGTAGCCTCGCGCGCCGGCCCTCTGCGCCGCCCGCCGACCGACCAGCGGAAGCGCAAGATCAAGCGGCGCCAGCGCCGGCTTCGACGGGGACGGCCTGACGCGCTGACGCGGAGACCTTCGCCGCGCTCAGCCGCGGCGCGCTTCGACGAGGCGTTCGAGCTGCCGCCGCCACGCGCGCGGCCGCGCCAGCTCCCAGGCCGGCTTCGCCGAGCGTCGGTCGTCATGGGCGTGCAGCCGCGCGACCAGCGCCCGCGCGTCCTCCCGCTTCAGATCGACGCGATGGTCGGCGATGAGGTCGAGCGTCTCTTGCGGCGCGCCGGCGCGTTCGACCACCGCCTCGTAGGTCAGCTGCTTGAAGAACAGACCGCGCGCGCTCGCCGCGAGCGCTTCGGCGAGCGCCGCGTCGATCGATCCGGCCGTCGCGAGGCGGCGAATGGTCGCCTCGACGTTCACCAACGCTTCGGTCAGCGGCTGATGGCCGAGCTCGGCGGGGGCGTGGAGCTGGGCGACGGCGCTGTCGTCGATGAGATCGCCGCTCATGTAGCGGGCGAAGATCTCGCCGACGCCGATCATGCCGAAACGCACGCATTCGGCGGCGCGCAACGCGCCGAGACTGCCGCCGCCGTAGACCGCGACGCCCTCGCTCAGCGCGAACAGGATCTCCTTGTGCCAGGGCGCGGCGACGTCCTCGTAGTGGCCGTCGACGAGGCCGATCGCCGTCGCGCCGTCGAGCGCGGCGGCGGCGACGTCGCCTTGCGCCGCGGGGCCGCGGCAGATGATTTCCGGCGCGGCGGCGATGCGCCCCGCGACGATGTCGCCGTAAAGCGACGGGCCGGCGAACAGCGCTTTCATCGCCGCGCGAGCTTGGCGCGCAGCGCGCGCTGGCCCAGCGGAAAGCGGCGCGCGCCGGGAACCGTCTCGAGATCGGGAACAAGCGCCTTGGCGACGGCGAAGCCGCGTTCGCCCGCCTCGAGCGGGACGACGATCGCCGAGCCGGCGCCGACCGCTCTCAACTGCTGCGCGATGTGGCCGATGTAGTCGGCGGGCGCGACCGCGGCGGCGGCCGGCGCGCCGGCCGACGGCTCGGCGGTGACGAACGGCAGCAGGTCGAGCGCGATCCGCGCGCGGTAGTCGCCGGGATCGAAGTCGTCGCGCGCGCCGGAGATCGCGGTCAGGCGCGACTGCGCCGCTTCGGTGACGGCGCGAATGGCGGCGCGCGCCGGATCGGGATGGCAGCCGCTGCCGCTCTGCAGGTCGAAGTGGCGCCAGCGCGCCGGGTCGCCGTCCGGCGGCGGCGAAATCGTGGCGAAACAGACAGGGATCGCGACGTCGGTCGCAATGTCGAACAGGCGCAGGCGAAGCCCGGCCGCTTCGATTCTTGCCGCAAGCGCGGCGAGCGCAGGGTCGTCGAAATCGCGCGGATCGCGGCAGCGTCGCCCGACTTCGGCGTCGCCGGCGAGCGACCACAGCGTCAGCGCGTCGCGCTCGACGCGCTCGCACAGACCGTGGAACGCCGCTTCCCAGAGCACGTTGCCCGAGGCGAGACCGTCGGTGGATTGCCAATAGCGCGCCTCGCCCGCCTCTTCGCCGAGCCTGACCGCCTCGAGCGGAACCCAGACCGGCGCTTCGTCCATCAGGTCGAAACCCTCGATCCAGTCGATCGGTTCGTCGGGCGCCGGCGGCGACGCGCCGAGGCGCAGCAGTTCGGCGAGCGGCGCCGCCCGGCGCCCGGAGGCCGCCATCGCGCGCAGCGATAAGCGCAAATGCGGCAGATCGCGCCGCTCGGCGGTGGCGACCTCGATCGCCTCCATCATCGCCGAGGCGGCGGCGGCGTCGTCGTCGACGCCCTTGCCTTGCGACACGGCGAGCGTCGACGCGTTCGGACGAACGGCCGCCCAAACGGGAATGCCGACCTCGTCGAGCCCGGTCAGCCTCGCCAGTCTCGTGATCCCGAAGTCCGCCAGCCGCGGGCGCAGCGCGGCGAGCGTATCAGTCGGCGTGATGACGCGGTCGAAATAGCGAGAAACGACGCCGCGCGCTTGCAGCGACGCGGCGTCGATCACTTTATTGCACGACGTGCAGCGGGAACGCGGCGGCCGCCGAACGCTCGTCGGCCGCGGCGAGCGTCTCGACCTCGATCACCGGCGCCCCGAGTCCGCGAGCGGCGTTCGCCGAAATCTCGGAGACCGCCGGCCTGTCGAAACTGACCAGCCAGAAACGGCCGTCGTCCTTGGTGCGCAGAACTGTCGCTTTGCTCATGCTTCTCTCCCGTCATTCGCCGACCGAAAGCCGGTCAGCCGAATCCCGCGATCCGCAAGCCCTCCGAGTAACGTTGGACGAGGTCCTTGTTGCGGCAGGGCGCCATCGCCAGCCAAGAGCGGAGATCGAAGTTGGGATTGAAGTCCATTGCGGCCTTCACCACCCGCCGCGCCCCGGCGACGTCGCCGATCAGCGCGCGTGCGGCGGCGGAGATGCGGAACGCCGGCGCCGGATTGCTCATCTGCTTGACCTGCAGCAACGTCGCTCCATAGTCCTCGCGGGCGAAATGGGCGCCGGCGAGCACCCAGCGAATGTAATCGCCGCTGGGATCGAAGGAGCGGACCAGCTCGTCGAGCATGGCGATCGCTTCGCGCGATTGACCGTTGAAAACCAGCGCGTCGGCGAGGTCGGCGCAAACGCCCTTGTCTTCGGGACACAGACTCGCCGCGCGGTTGAGACACGCGATGCCGTCGTCGAGCCGCCGTCGATAGACGCGCACCAGGCCGAGCATGTGATAGCCGCGGTGGTCGTCGGGACTGATCGCGATCGCCTGCTTGGCGAACAGCTCGGCGTACTCCAACGGCGCAACTTCAAAAGGCGCCCGCACCAGCCATTCCATGACGTGCGATCGCGCCAGCGCGGCGATGGTCGGCACGAAGTCGGGGGCGACGGCCTGCGCCGACTTCAGCAGGCGGCGCGCGCGCCGGATCGACGGCAGGTCGATCGCGTTGAGCAGCCGCTGCGCCTCGAGGGTGAACCGATAGGCGATGCGCACCCCATCGACGGTGTCCCGCAGCGAGATCTCGTGATCCTCGACATGACGCAGAATCGAGTTCAGCGTGATCGGCGCGCGCTCGAAATATTGGCTGCTGTCGATGAACGACGCGGCCCAAAGAATCTGGCGCTCCGGCAGATTGAGCAGGCGCAGCTGAATGGCGCTGACGTGGCCTTGGGCGAGGCGAACCTCGACGAGGTAGTCGGCCGCTTTCTGCGTCTCGTTTTCGCTCGGCGCGTCGACCGCGAGCACGGTCAGCGCGCGGGTCTGCGCCAGACGGGTGGCGATGTCGGCGCCCAATTCGGCGACCAGCTCGCGCCCGGTCGCGGGCGCATAGCTCGGCGCATGCGGCGAAACGATCACGCGCGGCAGCTGGTCGTCACGCAGGCCCAAGCGCGACGGGATCAGCACCGGAGCCGCCGCCTCGTCGCGGGGCGGGCTCGACCCCAAAACGCGTTCGCCTTGCAAGGCTGCCACCGGCGCCGGCCGTCGCTCGGCGCGAATCTCATGGATGTGGTCGCGCTGACGTCGATATTGCTCGGCGCGCGTCGCGTCGCCGCGTTCCTGATAGGCCTGGATCAGCGCGCGACAGGCGATCTCTTGGCGCGGATCAATTTCCAGAATGCGCGTGGCGGCGACGATCGCCGCCTCTTCGACCGGGCCGTTCGCCTGCGCCGCGACATAGGGCGTCAACGCCGCCTGGAACTCGGCGCGCAGTGTCGCGCGCTCGCGCGCCAGCCAGCTCTCGAGTCCTTCGCCATGGGTGGTCAAGCCGGCGAGCAGGTCGCCGCTATAAGCTTCGCAGACGGTGATGACGTCCAGTTCGGCGGCGGGACTTATCGCCGCCTGAAAGCGGCGCAGATCGATCGACACATTGCGCGGACTGAGGACGATCTCGGAGCTCGTCGTCTCCAACAGCTGCATGCCGGCGGCGATTTCAGCGGCGCGGATGCGAAACAGCAATTGGCGGAGATTGCCGGCTTGCCGGCCGCGATCGACTTTTTCCCAAAGGAAGGCGCCCGCCTCCTCGCGCGAGGCGCGCCCGCCCGGACATTCGAGCTGCAGGTAGGCGAGGAGCGCAAGGCCCAAGCGCGGCAGGCCCGCCGCGTCGTTCGACTTTTCGACGCCGCGCGCCGAGCCTAGGAGGACGACGCTGTTAACGCCGTCTGTCGCTGCCGCGGTTTCGTCCGTCACCAACATTCAACGGTCAATTCCTTCGCAATGAAGTCATAACAAAACCAAGCGGACCAACAACTCTACTGCGACGGTCCTGCGATTCTGTAACGCCATTTGTAACGTATTTCACATCAATGTGATGCCCTAAGAGAGCCCCGGGGCCTGTCGCAGGATCACCCCCAGCCGCTTGCGAAAATCGCTGCGTGAGCCCGCAGGGTCGCCGCCGGCAAAGCATTAACCCCTTTTCTCGCAAGCTCCAGGACCATGTTCGCCCCCGATTTCGCTGCATCCGGCGCTTCCGCGACCGCGCCGCGCCGCATTCTGGCGCTGGCGGCGAGCTTCGCGTTCGGCCTTGCCGTGGCGCTGCTGGCGCGCCGCCTGGCGCCGCAGGCCGCGCCAATCGCCGTCGCCGCGCTCGGCGCGCTCGCAACGATCGCCGCAGCCGGCCTCGCCGCGACTGTGGCGGCGGAGCGTTCGGCGGCCGTCGCCGCCGCCCTCTGCCTCGCCTCGCTCGCCGCCGCGCTCGCGCCAGCCGACGGGAACGCGCTCGAACCGGCTTGCGGCCTGCTTGCGCTCGCCCTCGCCGGCGGCGTCGCCGTTTGGCTCACGCGAGCGATGGCCCGCCGCTCGCCGAATCCGGCCGCGATCGCGACCGTCGTCGCGGCGGCCGCGGCGATCGCCGCCTATGCGCTGATCTATGTCGTCGCCTCGCGCGACCTGATGATCGCCGATTTCGTCCGCTATCGCGAGCTTTCGGTCGCTGTCGCGTCGCTGGCGCAGGCCGGCCGCTGGCCGGAGCTGATCAGCGCATTCCTCGCCTCGATCCAGGACGATTACTCCTGGGCGCCGGCGCTCGCCCCCGGCCTCGCCATGGCGGCGACCGCGCCGCTGTCGCGCTTCGCCTATGAAGCGCCGCTCGTCGTCCTCTACGGCGCGCCGGCGCTCGTCGCGCTCGCGGCGCTGGCGCGCGACCTCGCCCGCCGCGCCGGCCTGCCGCGCAACGCTGCGCCGATTGCGGTTCTGGCGCTCGCCGCCGCCGTCGCCTTCGCCGCTTTCCCGACCGGAATTGCCGTCCTGGCGCGCGGCATGCCCGATATCGGCGGGTTGATCTTCTATGTCGCGGCGCTGCGGCTCAGCGACAAGCTGCTGCGACTGCTCGCCTTGCCGCCCGGCCACGACGCGCGCGTCGGCCGCCTCGTGCGCCGCGTCGCGCTGGCGCTGGCGCTCGGCGTCTTCGCCATGGTTCTGTTCCGCCGCTGGTACGCTTTCGCCGCGCTCGGCGTCGCGGCGACGCTGGCGGCGGAGGTCGGCGCGCAGGCGCTTCGCGGCGGTCGCGCGTTCCGCTGGCGCGAAGCGATCATGGCCGCTTCGCTCGGCCTGTTGTCGATGCTGGCCTATTTGAGCCCGGCGATCGTCGCCTGGCTGCCCGATCCCGCCGCGCACGACTACGCGGCGATGTACGCCTCCTATCGCAAGCCGAACGCAATCTTTGCCGCCGAACTGCTCGACTGGTGCGGCTGGGCCGTCCCGTCGGCGGCGGTCCTCGGCGCCGCGCTGCTGTTCGCGCGCTCGACCGACCGCCGCCTGCTACGCCTGACGATCGGCGCGGCGGCGGTCGCCGCGGCGGCGTTCCTGCGAGTCCAGACGCCCTATGTCCACCACCTCTATCTCGTCGCCCCGGCGCTGACCGCGCTTGTCGGCGCGCCGCTGCTGCTGCTCTTCGCGCGCCGCCGCGTCGCCGCGCTCGCAGCGGTCGCGGCGCTCGCCGCCGTGACGCTGACGCCGCTCGCCGCCTGGGCGCCGGCGGGTTTCGCCCCGACCGCGGGACGTCCGCATCCCCCGCGCGCCGATCTCGCCGAACTCGCGCGGCTGAAAGCCTGGGTCGAGGCGCGGGCGCGGCCGGACCATCGCGTCTGCGGACTCGGCTCGAGCTATGCGTTCAGCGGCCAATTGATCGAAGAGTTGTGGCAGCTCGAACCGGTGCGCTCGCCCTTCTACGCCGACGCGCGCGAGCGGCCGAGCGTGACGATGTCGGACGTCGACACGGTCGACGGCCCGCCCAACCCCGCGCTCGAGGCCTGCGCGATCATGCTGGTCGGCGAACCGGTGCAGACCCATCTCGATCCCGACGATCAGCAGACCGTCGTCGTCCCGGCGCAGGAGATGCTCGAGGGCGTTGGGATCGGCGCCCATTACCGGCGCACGGGCGAGGTCTTCCATCTCGACAACGACGTCGAAGCTTTGGCGTTCGAGCAGACGTCGCCGCTCGAGGACGCCGACATGGCGGCGCTCGCCGGACGTTGGCGCGCGGCGCGCGCGCGCGGCGCGGGCTTACGCGGCGCGATCGCGCCTTAGCCGCGGCCGCGCTCCAGGCCGAGGACGCGGTCGAGCGCGATCCGGCCCGGACCGAAGGTCATGATCGACAGCGCCATCGCCGCCCACGGCAGATGGAAATTGGCCCAGCCGTCGGGCACCGTGAGCTGGATGATCGCCGTCATCGCCAGGATGCCGAGCGCCGCGTAGCGGGTGGCGAAGCCGAAGACGAGCAGAACCGGCAGGATGGTCTCGCCGAGCGCCGACAGCGTCGCCATCGTCTCGGGGAACGGAAAGGCATATTCGCCGCCGAACAGATGCAGCTTGAACTCGTCGACGAACAATTGCTGCGCGCCGAAGGAGAGGGTGAGAAAGCCGTCCCATTTCGTCATGCCCGACTTCCAGAACGGCACGGCGAGGGCGAAGCGCAACGCCAGCATGGCGAGCGACATCGGCAGCCAGCCGAACACAGCCTCGGTCAAGCGAGCGATCGGGTTGGCGCGCATCAGCGGCGCCGAGGGGGCGTCAGCGGTCATGATCGTCAGGGCTCCTTTGAGATCGGGGACTGGAACGCGCCGGCCTCGACGAGGCCGACGAGATGGGCGCCGGGGTCGAAGCCCTCGCCGCCGAGCGCCGCGGCTTCGCCGAGGCTCGCGCCGGAAAACAGCGCCGCGGCGAAGGCGAAGCCGCCCGGCGGCAGGACGCGCACGAACACGTCGGCGTCGGGCCGCGTGACCAGCGCCGCCTCGGCCGACCAGGTCTCGGGCGGGCGCGGCTCGCTCTCGCATTGCGAAGCGGCCCAGATCGAGGCGGCGGGGTGGGCGAAGCTGAGCAGCCGCGCCGCCGGATGCGGCCGGAAGCGCAAGGACTCAAACCCGTCGGGCGCGATCGCCGCCAGCGTGTCGAGGCCGAGCGCGCCGGCTTCAGCGGAATGATAGGCCTCGACCCAGGCGTTCTCGAGTCGCGCCACGTCGGCGAGGAAGGGAATCGCGCCGGCGGGCGGAAAGCCGGCGACGAAGCCGGGGAAGCCGTCGCCGTAATGGATCAGCGTCGGCGCGCGCGGCTTCTCAGCCGCGACATAGGCGCCGGCCATGCCACGGAAGAAATCGTCGCCGACCAGGCGCCGGACGACCGGATAACGCGCCTCCAGCGCGCCGATCAGCGCCACCGCGACATTGTTGCGGTAGACGGCGAAGCGGCGCTCGACCGGCCTTCCGTCGCGCCGTTGCGTCGCCGCGGGGGCGGGCCGCGACGGGTCGACCAGCGCGCGCGCGAAGCTCGCAATCGTCGCCTCAAACGGCATGGCGCAACCCCTTGGCGTTGGCGCTGCGCGCCATCGCCGCATCGGCGCGGCGCGCCTCGGCGGCAAGCACCGGCCATTGCGGAACGTCGTTGTCCCATTCGATCAGCGTCGGCGTCGGGCCCAATCGGCCGATCGTCTCCTGGTAGAGCGCCCACACCGCCGCCCGCACCGGCGAATTGTGGGCGTCGATCAGCAACGGCGCGCCTTGGTCGTCGGTCGCGTCGGCATAGCCGGCGAGATGGATTTCGCCGAC
>Ga0182013_10008433_pt1 | contig 11112 bp, 7 predicted proteins | sample 612S2MmetaG_FD_120487 | JGI IMG/M metagenome (GOLD analysis project Ga0182013, IMG submission 120487) | Permafrost microbial communities from Stordalen Mire, Sweden - 612S2M metaG | ecosystem: Environmental > Terrestrial > Soil > Wetlands > Permafrost | place: Sweden: Stordalen | collected...
GGCAAGATGGGCGCCAACATGACCCAGCGGCTCATCGAGCACGGCCACCAGGTCGTCGCCTTCGACCTGTCGGAGAAGGCCCGGGAGGGGGCGGCGGCCATCGGGGCGGAGACGGCGGCCTCCCTCGAGGAGGTGGCGGCCAAGCTCGAGGCCCCGAGGGTGGCCTGGGTGATGGTCCCCGCCGGCGACCCCACCTCCTCCACCATCACCTCGCTGGCCGGCCACTTCGAGCCGGGCGACGTGGTCATCGACGGCGGCAACTCCAACTACAAGGAGATGGAGCCGCTGGTGGCGTCGCTGGCCGGTGACGGGATCGCCCTGGTGGACGCCGGGACCTCCGGCGGCATCTGGGGCCTGAAAGAGGGCTACTGCCTGATGGTGGGCGGCACCAAGGAGGCCGTGGCGGTCTGCGAGCCGATCTTCCTGGCGCTCGCCCCCGAGGGCGGGTACGCCCACGTCGGCCCCCCCGGGGCCGGCCACTTCGTGAAGATGATCCACAACGGCATCGAGTACGGCCTGATGCAGGCCTACGCCGAGGGGTTCGAGATCATGTCGGAGGCGCCCGAGTTCGATCTCGACCTCCACGAGATCGCCGCCATCTGGCGGTACGGCTCGGTGGTCCGCAGCTGGCTGCTCGAACTGGCCGAGCGGGCCCTCCGGCCCGAGTCGGGCTTCGACCAGATCGAGGGGGTGGTGGCCGACTCCGGCGAGGGACGCTGGACGGTGGACGAGGCCATCAACCGGGGGGTGTCCGCCCCGGTGATCGCCTCGGCGCTGTTCGCCCGCTTCGCCTCCCAGAAGCCGGACGCCTACGGGCTCCGCCTGGTCTCGGCCCTGCGGAACCAGTTCGGGGGCCATGCCTTCGTCACCGCCGACGGCAAGGCCAGCGGGGAGACGTTCACCCCCAAATGAGCCCCTCCGACAAGGCCAAGGCGTCCCGGGCCAAGAAGGCCGGGAAGTCCACGTCCCCCACCCGGTCGGCGGCCAAGGCCGCGGCCGCCAAGACGTCGACCAAGAAGGCGGGCGGGGCGGCCGCCCGGGCCGCCAAGCAGGCCGTCGACACCGCCCGGAAGGCGGCCGAGCCGCCCCTCCGGGGCAACAAGGTCCGCAAGCGCCCGGGTTCGGTCTCCACCACCTCGTCACAGGCAAAGGGGAAGAAGCGCTCGCTGCCGCCGGTGCTGTCCAAGGCCCCCCCGGTGGCCATGGTCATCTTCGGCGCCTCCGGCGACCTCACCGCCCGGAAGATCCTGCCCGCCCTGGCCCGGCTGGCCGACCGGGGCGTGCTCGACGACGGCTTCACCGTGATCGGGGTGGCCCGGACCCCCTGGTCCGACGACGAGTTCCGCGCCCACGTGGCCGAGGCCACCCCGGAAGGCGGCGCCAAGTGGAAGGCCCTGACCGGTCGCTTCAAGTACATCACCGGCGAGTACGACCACCCGGACACCTTCGCCCAGCTGAAGGACCACCTCGACGAGGCCGACCGGATCGACGGCACCGACGGGAACCGCCTCTACTACCTGGCCACCATCCCCAGCGTCTTCGGCCTGGTGGCCGGGGCGCTGGCCAAGCACGGCTGCGCCGGGCCCGGACCGCAGGGCACCTTCGCCCGCCTGGTCATCGAGAAGCCCTTCGGCCGCGACCTGGAGAGCGCCCTCGAGCTCGACGACCAGATCCACGCCTCCTTCGACGAGAGCCAGGTGTACCGGATCGACCACTACATGGGCAAGGAGACCGTCCAGAACGTCCTCGCCCTCCGCTTCGCCAACGCCATCTTCGAGCCGATCTGGAACCGGCGGTACGTCGAGCAGGTGCAGGTGACCGTGGCCGAGAGCCTCGGGGTCGAGCACCGCGGCGGCTTCTACGAGACGGCGGGGGCACTGCGCGACATCGTCCAGAACCACGTGATGCAGGTGCTGGCCCTCACCCTCATGGAGTCGCCCACCAGCACCGATGCCGACCGGATCCGCGACGAGAAGGTCAAGCTGCTCCAGGCCATCGACATCCCCACCCCGGACGAGGCGGTGGACAAGTCGGTGCGCGGCCAGTACACCGCCGGGGTCATCGACGGGGAGAAGGTCGTCGGCTACCGCCAGGAGGAGGACGTGTCGCCCGAGAGCCAGACGGAGACCTACCTGGCCCTCCGGCTGCGGGTGGAGAACTGGCGGTGGGCCGGGGTCCCGATCTACGTCCGCACCGGCAAGCGCCTGCCCGCCCGGGTCACCGAGGTCGCCCTCACCTTCCGCCAGGTGCCGTTCCTCCTCTTCGACCACAAGACCAGCCGGGACCTCCGGCCCAACACCCTGATCCTCCGGATCCAGCCCGACGAGGGCATCAGCCTGGAGTTCGGGGCCAAGGTCCCCGGGGAGAAGTTCCACGTCCGGTCGGTGGCCATGGACTTCTCCTACGAGGAGGCCTTCGCCGGCACCGAGGCGGCCGACGGCTACGAGCGACTGCTCCACGATGCCATGGTGGGCGACGCCACCCTCTTCATCCGCTTCGACGAGGTCCGCCAGGCCTGGAGGATCGTCGACCCGTACCTCCAGGCGTGGTCGGAGCCGGGCGGGGCCATGCTCTTCTATCCGGCCGGCACCTGGGGTCCCCACATGGCCGACCTGCTGGTGGAGCGGTCGGGCGACGAGTGGCGGAACCCGGAGATCGACCTGGAGATCGCCGGCGGGCGGCTCACCGAGCTGCCCCAGTGAGCGGGGCCGCCGCGTGAACGGTACCGTGCGGCTGGTCGACTCGGTGGAGGACGCCTTCGCCGCCCGGGTCGTCGAGGCCTTCGCCGCCCCCCGCGAGGGCGGGTTCTCGCTCTTCCTCTCCGGCGGACCGACCGCCGGCCGGGCCTACGCCCGGCTGGCCGACACCGCCGGTGACACCGTCGACTGGGGATCGGTGGACGCCTGGTGGGGGGACGAGCGGTGCGTGCCGCTGGACAGCCCCGACTCCAACCACCGCCTCTGTCACGAGACCCTCCTCGACCGGGTGGGCCCCACCCGGTCCGACCACCCGATGTACGTGTCGGGCGAGCCGGAGGACGCGGCCGCCGCCTACCAGGCCGCGCTGGCCCCGCTCGACGTCTTCGACCTGGTCCACCTGGGCATGGGCCCCGACGGCCACTGCGCCTCCCTCTTCCCCGACGCCCCGACCCTCGCCATCGACGACCCCGACGTGCTGGCGGTCGCCACCCGCGACCCGAAGGCCAACAACCCCCACGACCGGATCACCCTCACCTACCCGGCCATCGCCCGGGCCCGGTTGGTGGTCTTCACCGTCTCCGGGGAGTCCAAGCGCGACGCCTTCGCCCGGGTGGTGGCCGGCGAGCCGCTGCCGGCGGCCCGGGTCACCGCCGGCGAGGTCCTGTGGCTGGTGGACGCCGATGCCGCCGGGGACACCCCGCTCCCCTGACCGCCCCCGGGAGTTCGGTCGGTGGGGACAGCCCCTCCGATAAGGTGACGCCGATGCCTGCCGACCGCGGCGCCCCCGCGCTCCCCGCCGACGCCGCCGGCCGTCCCGAGTGGGACGCCGACACCCTCCTCGCCGCCGATCCGGACACCCTCCGGGCCGAGGCCCGGCGGGTCCGCGACGCCGCCCACGGCACCCGCGTCACGTTCTCCCCCAAGGTGTTCATCCCCCTGACCATGCTGTGCCGCGACCGGTGCGGCTACTGCACCTTCGCCAAGGCCCCCGCCCGCGTCGAGTCGCCCTACCTGGAGCTCGACGAGGTGCTGGCCATCGCCCGCGCCGGCCGGCAGGCCGGGTGCCACGAGGCCCTCTTCACCCTCGGCGAGGGTCCCGAGGACCGCTACCCGGCCGCCCGCGCCTGGCTCGATGACCACGGCTACGCCTCCACCGTCGAGTACCTGGCCGCCGCCTGCCGGGCGGTGGTGGAGGAGACCGGCCTGCTCCCCCACGCCAACGCCGGGGCCCTGAGCCTCGACGAGGTGTCCGCCCTCCGCGGCGTCTCGGCCAGCCAGGGGATGATGCTGGAGTCGCTCAACCCCGACCTCGAGGCCCACCGCTCGGCCCCCGACAAGGTGCCCGCCCGCCGGCTGGCCACCCTGGAGGCGGCCGGCGTCGCCGCCGTGCCGTTCACCACCGGCCTGCTGGTGGGGATCGGCGAGTCCCGCCGCGACCGGATCGACACGCTGGCCGCCATCGCCGAGAGCCACGGGCGTCACGGCCACGTACAGGAGGTGATCGTCCAGAACTTCCTCCCCAAGGCCGGCACCTCGATGCACCGGGCCGAGCCCTGCCCCACCGACGAGTTCCTCTGGACCATCGCGGTGGCCCGCCTGATCCTGCCGCCGTCGATCCACCTCCAGGCCCCGCCCAACCTCTCCGACGACCTCGGTCCCCTGCTGGACTCGGGCATCGACGACTGGGGCGGCGTGTCACCGGTGACCGCCGACCACGTCAACCCCGAGCGGGCCTGGCCCGCCCTGTCCATCCTCCGGGCGGCCACCGAGGCGGCCGGGCACACGCTGGCCCCCCGCCTCACCCTCTACCCCGAGTACGCCCTCGAGCCCGACCGCTGGATCGACCCGGCCATGCGCTTCCCGGTGATGGACGTCGCCGACGCCGAGGGCCTCGGCCGCGACCACCCCTGGTCGTCCGGCGGTGAGGTGCCGCCCCCGGAGCTGCTGGGACCGGCCCCGACGACCGACGTCCCCGTCGCCCCGTTCCCGACCGCCGGCGGCGCCGTCGGCGAGGTGCTGGCGGCGGTGGAAGCCGGTGCCGAGGTGGACGAGGACCAGATCGTCACCCTGTTCGGCGCCCGGGGGCCCGAGGTCCGGGCGGTGGCGGCGGTGGCCGACCGGCTGCGCCGGGAGCTGGTCGGCGACGAGGTCACCTTCGTGGCCAACCGGAACATCAACTACACCAACGTCTGCACCTTCAAGTGCAAGTTCTGCGCCTTCTCCAAGGGGCCCCTCTCCCTCAACCTCCGGGGGACCCCCTACCTGCTCGAGCTGAGTGAGATCACCGACCGGGTCCGCGAGGCGGAGCTGGCCGGGGCCACCGAGGTCTGCCTCCAGGGGGGCATCCACCCGAAGTTCGACGGCGACTACTACCTCGAGGTGATCCGGGCCGTCCGGGAGGCGTCCCCGACCATCCACATCCACGGATTCACCGCCCTGGAGGTCACCGAGGGCGCCCGGCGCAACGGCGTGTCGCTGGCCTCCTACCTCGGCACCCTCCGCGATGCCGGGCTGAAGACACTCCCCGGCACCGCCGCCGAGATCCTCGACGACGAGGTGCGGGCCATCCTCTGCCCCGACAAGATCGACACCGAGGAGTGGCTCTTCGCCCACCGGACCGCCCACGAGGTCGGGCTGCGCTCCAACGTCACCATCATGTTCGGCGCGGTGGAGCAGCCCCGGTCGTGGGCCCGCCACCTGGTGCGCACCCGCGACCTCCAGAAGGTGACCGGCGGCTTCACCGAGTTCGTGCCGCTCCCGTTCGTCCACATGGCCACCCCCATCTACCTCCAGCGGAGGGCCCGGCGGGGACCCACCTTCCGCGAGACGCTGCTGATGCACGCGGTGGGCCGCATCGCCTACCGGGACACCATCGAGAACATCCAGATCAGCTGGGTGAAGATGGGTGCCGAGGGCGTCCGCCAGGTCCTCCGGGCCGGGGTCAACGACCTGGGCGGCACCCTGATGGACGAGAACATCTCGCGGGCCGCCGGCGCCAGCCACGGGCAGATGATGGACGCCGACGGGTTCCGGGCCATCGTGGCCCCCCTGGGTCGGACCCTGGCCCAGCGCACCACTCTCTACGGCCGGGTGTCCCCCGAGGGCGGCGGTGCCCTGCCGGTGGCCGTGTCCCACTGACCGGCGGATGACCACCCCGGAGGAGGACGCCGAGGCCGCCACGGCGGTGGCCCGGCTGGTGGAGGGCCTGGTGCCACCGGAGGCCTCGGGCGCCCAGCGCCGCCTCTACGGGTCGATGCTCGCCTGGGTGCAGCGCCTGGCCGCCGAGGGGACCGACCTGATCGACCTCAAACTGGCCGACGCCGCCCTGGGGGAGATGGCCGAGGCCTTCGAGGTCTTCCGGCCGTTCCGCCACGAGCGCAAGGTGACCATCTTCGGGTCGGCCCGTACCGAGCCGGGCCACGAGGCGTACCGCTCGGCGCGCGACCTGGCGGCCTCGATGGCGGCCGGCGACTGGATGGTGGTCACCGGGGCCGGGGCCGGGATCATGGCCGCCGGGATGGAGGGCGCCGGCCGGAAGCAGTCCATCGGCGTCAACATCCGCCTCCCCTTCGAGCAGGGGGCCAACGACTTCATCGCCAGTGACCCCAAGCTGGTGGAGATGCGCTACTTCTTCACCCGGAAGCTGATGCTCATCAAGGAGTCCGACGGCTACGTGGTCCTCCCCGGCGGATTCGGTACCCTCGACGAGGGCTTCGAGCTGCTGACGCTCCTCCAGACCGGGAAGGCCATGCCCGCCCCCGTGGTGATGCTCGACACGCCCGGTGGCGACTACTGGGGCGGGTGGGACCGCTTCGTCGAGGGCACGGTGGCGCCCCGGGGGCTCATCTCGCCGGACGACCGGGCCCTGTATCGGATCACCGACGACGTGGAGGTGGCCGTCGACGAGCTCCTCGGCTTCTACCGGAACTACCACTCGTGCCGGTGGGTGGGCGACCTGCTGGTGCTGCGGCTCCAGGTGGAGCCGGACAAGGCCGAGCTGGCCGACCTCAGCCGACGCTTCGCCGACATCGTGACGGGAGGGGTGATCCGGCGGACCAACCCCCTGCCCCCCGAGCGCTCCGACCGCGACCACCTGGAGCTGGCCCGGGTGGCCCTGCGCTTCGACCGCACCCACTACGGGAGGCTGCGGCGGCTGATCGACGCCCTCAACGAGTGCACCGGGGGCGGTGCGGGCTGAGCGGCCGGTCCTCAGGGGCCGTCGTCGACCGGGCCGGCCGCCGGGCCGTCCAGCAGTTGGACCGCCTTCTCCACCGCCCGCCGGGCCCGGGTGATCCGCTTCTCCTCGGCCAGCAGCACCGGGTCCGGGTCGCCCCCGGTCCGCACCGACTCCGTGGCCCGCCGGAGCCGGTCGAGGGCCAGGTCGGCCAGGGTCTCGGCCAGGGACGCCAGCTGAACCGCGGCGGCGTCGGTGTCGTCGCTCACGTGCCGGGCTTGGCCGCCGGCAGGTCGACCTCGATGACCTCGAGGACGCCCTCGGCGTGCTGGGCCCGCACCACCTTCTTGTCGAACTTGCCCACGCTGGTCTTCGGGATCTCCTCCACGAAGGTCCAGTGCTCGGGCATCCACCAGCGCGACACCCGGCCGCCGAGGTGGTCGACCAGGTCGTCGGCGCTGACCGTCGAGCCCTCGACCAGCACCACGGCCACCAGCGGGCGCTCGCTCCACTTCTCGTCGGGGATGCCGACCACCGCCGCCTCGTGGACCTCGGGGTGGGCCATCACTTCGTTCTCCAGCTCCACCGAGGAGATCCACTCGCCCCCCGACTTGATCACGTCCTTGGTGCGGTCGGTGATCTGCATGAACCCCTTGGGGTCGAGGGTGCCCACGTCGCCGGTGCGGAGCCAGCCGTCGTGGAACCGGTCGCCGCTCGGGTCCTGGTAATAGGCCCCGGTGATCCACGGCCCGCGCACCTCGAACTCGCCCACCGCCTCGCCGTCACGCGGGAGCACCGTCCCGTCGTCGGCACAGATGCGGAGCTCGACGCCGGGCACGATCCGGCCGGTCTTGGCCCGCCAGTCCAGCTCGTCCTCGGGGGCGGTGCCCTTGGGCGGAATCCCCAGGGCGCACAGCGGGCTGGTCTCGGTCATCCCCCACCCCTGGACCAACTCGATGCCGAACTGCTCGTCGAACCGGCCGAACATCGACCTGGGCACCGCGGCACCGCCCGCCACCACCACCCGCACCGAGGACATGTCCACGGGGTTGGTCTCGGCGTAGCGGAGGAGGTCGTTCCAGATGGTCGGCACGCCGGCCGCCACCGTCGGCCGGCACTCGGCGATGGCGGCGCTGAGGGGGGCGGCCTGGAGGAACTGCTGGGGCATCAACAGGTCGGCGCCGACCAGAAAGGCGGCGTACGGGGTGCCCCAGGCGTTGACGTGGAACATGGGGACCACGGTCAGGATCCGGTCGAGCTGGTTGACCCCCAACGACGACGCCGAGGTGATGCCGAGGGAGTGGAGGTAGGTCGAGCGGTGGCTGTAGACCACGCCCTTGGGGTCACCGGTGGTGCCCGAGGTGTAACACATGGACGCCGCCTGGCGTTCGTCGAGCTCCGGCCAGTCGAAGCCGGGCGCCTCGGCCGCCAGCAGCTCCTCGTAGTCGGCCACCGGCCCCACCGGCGAGTCGCCGGTGCCGTCGCCGTCGGCCACGATCACGTGCTTGACGGTGGTCAGCTGGTCCCACACCCGGGCCAGCAGCGGCACGAGCATGGCGTCGACGATGAGGACCTTGTCCTCGCCGTGGTTGATCACATAGGCCAGCTGCTCGGGGAACAGCCGGACGTTGAGGGTGTGGAGCACCGCCCCCATGGCCGGCACGGCCAGGTAGGCCTCCAGATGCCGCTGGTTGTTCCACATGAAGGTGCCGACCCGGTCGTCGGGACCCACCCCCAGCCGGGTGAGGGCGTTGGCCAGGCGCTCCGAGCGCTCGGCGACCTCGGCGAAGGTGGCGTCGACGTGCTCGCCGGCCGGCCCGGTGACCGTCGTCACCACGCTGTCGCCGTAGACCTGCTGGCCGTGGCGGAGGATGCCGCTGATCAGCATCGGTGCGTCCTGCATGGTGCTTCGCACGGTGAACCCCCTGGATCGTCGCGACGTGGAGACAACGAGCTTACCGACCCCGCCGGAGCCCAGGCGCCGGCCCTTGCGCGCCGGCGTCGCCCGGTGGTGTACTGCGGGGAGCCGGCGGCACGCGGCGACCCGGTCACCCGGGGACCGCCCTCCGCACCCTCTGAGCCCGGCCGCTCACCAGGACCCGACCGGACGGGACGGAGTGGTGATGGGCAAGGTGGCCGCGGCGTGCGCCGCACTGGTGACGGCGGTGGTGGTGGGGGTGGTGGCCACGGTGGCGGTGGCCCTCGGACCGGGCGCCCCGGGTACCGGCGGGGGCACGGCCGGCGGCTCCGGAGGGCGGGCCGGGGCCGCGGTGCCGGTGGTCCCGGCGGACTGGCAGGCGCTCGACCAGCAGGCGGCCGCCACCTGTCCCGGCCTCCCCTGGACCGTGCTCGGCGGCATCGCCACGGTGGAGTCGGGCAACGGCAGCTCGACGGCCCCCGGGGTCGCCTCGGGGGCCAACGCCGCCGGGGCCGAGGGGCCGATGCAGTTCGAGCCGGCCACGTTCGCCGCCTACGCCACCGTGGGGCCCGGCGGGGCGGTGCCCGCCTCCCCCTACGACCGGGTCGATGCCGTGTACTCCGCCGCCACCATGCTCTGCGCCGACGGTGGGGGCACCCCGGCCGGCCTGGCCGGCGCGGTGGACGATTACAACCACGACCGCTCCTACGTCGACACCGTCCTCGCCCTGTCGCTCGCCCTCGACGACGACCCGTCGACCTCGGTGACGGTGGCCGGGGCGGTGGCCTTCGCCGCCGCCCAACTCGGCACCCCCTACCTGTGGGGCGGTACCGGGTCCGGCGGGTTCGACTGCTCCGGGCTCGTCCAGGCCGCCTACGGGTCCGCCGGGGTGGCGCTCCCCCGGGTGGCCCAGGACCAGTTCGACGCCGGGCCGGCGGTACCGGCAGGATCGGGCGTCCGCCCGGGCGATCTGGTCTTCTTCGGGGACGGGCCCTCCGGGGTCGACCACGTCGGCCTCTACGTGGGGGGAGGCGAGATGATCGACGCCCCCCACACCGGGGCGCTGGTCCGCTTCGACGACGCCGCCTGGCCGGATCTGGTGGGTGCCACCCGGCCCGCCGGCTGAACGGACCGGGACGGCCGCCGGGTAGGACGGGGCGGTGGACACCGACGTCGTCATCGTGGGGGCCGGTCCGGCCGGGCTGGTCTGCGCCGCGGACCTGGTGGCCGCCGGGGTGGCGACCACCGTGCTCGAGGCCTCCGACGGACCGGGCGGGCGGGTGCGCACCGACACCGTGGACGGCTACCGGCTCGACCGCGGCTTCCAGATCCTCCTGACGGCCTACCCGCAGGTCCGGCGGCGCCTCGACCTCGACGCCCTCGACCTCGCCCGCTTCCAACCGGGGGCGGTCGTCCACCGGAACGGGGCGTTCCACCCGGTGGCCGACCCCCTCCGCCGCCCGCTCGAGCTCCCCTGGACGCTGGCCTCGCCCGTCGGCACCCTGGCCGACAAGGTCCGCGTGGCCCGCCTGGTCCTGGACGTCTGTACCCACCGCGTGCCCGACCTGCTGCGTCGGCCCGACATCACCACCGGTGAGCGTCTCCGGCGGGCGGGCTTCTCCGACCGGATGGTCGAGGCCTTCTGGCGCCCGCTGTTCGCCGGCATCCAGCTCGACCCGGACCTGGAGGTCTCGGCACGGCGGTTCGACGTCGTCCTCCGGATGCTCACCCGGGGCCCGACCGCGGTGCCCCGCCGGGGCATGGGGGCGGTCCCCGACCAGCTCGCCGCCGGCCTGCCCGACGGCACCCTCCGCACCGACGCCCCGGTGGCATCGGTCACCGGGACGCAGGTGGCGCTGGCCGACGGCCGGCGGCTCGACGCCCGGGCGGTGGTGGTGGCCACCGACGGCCCGACCGCCCACCGCCTCCTGGGGGCGGCGGTGCCCGACCCCGGATCGCGGGCGGTGGCCTGCTGCTGGTTTTCGCTGACCGGGGCACCCCGGGCCGGCGGCACCCTCCTCCTCGACGGGGACGGCACCGGGCCGGCCGCCAACGTGGCCGTCCTGAGCGAGGTGGCCCCGTCCTACGCCCCGGCCGGGCGGGCGTTGGTGGCCGCCGCGGTGCCGGGTCCGGCCGCCCTCGGGCCCGGACTCACCGACCGGGTCCGTGACCAGCTGGGCCGGTGGTTCGGCTCCACCGCCGCCGAGTGGGACCACCTCCGGACCGATGTCATCGCCCACGGCCAGCCCGACCAGCGGCCGCCGTTCGCCCCCCGCCGGCGGGTCGACCTCGGCGGCGGCCGGTTCGTCTGCGGCGACCAC
>Ga0182013_10008434_pt1 | contig 11112 bp, 9 predicted proteins | sample 612S2MmetaG_FD_120487 | JGI IMG/M metagenome (GOLD analysis project Ga0182013, IMG submission 120487) | Permafrost microbial communities from Stordalen Mire, Sweden - 612S2M metaG | ecosystem: Environmental > Terrestrial > Soil > Wetlands > Permafrost | place: Sweden: Stordalen | collected...
AACCAGATTCTCGTGCATGCAGTCTCCTTACGCCGGCGGCCGGACGCTTGCCGGCGCGTTGACCGAACTGCCCGCGAGCGTCAGGGCGAGGACGGCGGGGGACGGGTTCAAACTGTCGACCATGGAACTCGGCATCAGAATCGTCGCGCCCCGCTCCTTCGTCGTTTCATAGATGATATTCATCGCCCGAAGCTGCAGCGCCGCCGGGTTCTGAGCATAGATGTTGGCTGCGTCGAGGAATTTCTGCGCGACTTCAAGTTCCGCCGCGCCCAGGATAACCCGGGCCTCTTTCTCCCGCTCCGCCTGGGCCTGGCGGCTCATCGCATCCTGCAGCGCAGCCGGAATGGCGACATCGCGGATTTCGACGGAGATCACGGAAACGCCCCAATCGGCGGTCTTGCGGCCGATCTCCTCTTTCAAAAGTTTATCGGCGTTCTTGCGGTCGGACAGCAGGGTTGTCAGCGGCGAGGAACCGATCATTTCGCGCAGCGATGTCTGCGCGACGCGGCCGATAGCCTGGCGGTAATCGGTGATCTCAAGCGCTGCGCGCTGCGGGTCGTGCACCTGCCAGAACAGGATGGCGTCGATATTGGTGGGCACCGTATCGCGGGTCAGAGCCTGTTCGGCATTGAACTCCGTGGTTTGAATGCGTTGGTCTATCCAAACAGTTACCGCATCGACGAAGGGCATTATGAAGAAGACGCCCGGCCCTTTGATTCCGTGCAGCCGGCCGAGCCGCAAGACCACCGCCTTTTCCCATTGGTTGGCCATTTGCATCGATACGGGCGTTACCAGGCCGGCGAGGCCCAGAATCAGCGCAACAGCATAAAACGGATACATCCCGCTGATTGTCGCCCAATAGAAGGAACCTGCCGCCAGAATGAAGAAAAGGACGCTGAGAATGCCGGCCGGTGAACTGCCACTACGTGGATTCATTTTCATTTCCCCTGTGCGATTTGGCGCAACGTGATTTCTATGATGCGATTACCGAGCGAAGCCGGGTCTATTCCGGCAGCGTTGGCCGTGGCGATCGATTGATAGGCTAGCCGTTCGAGTTTTTGATCCCGACTATCGAGATCGATTTTAGGCGGATGTTCAGCAACGAAGGTCCCGCGCGCCTTCACGAGGGTTATGGCGCGCGTTTTCTGAGCTGAGTCATAGGCATGCTTTACTGTATTGAGATCAACTCTTAGCGCAACGGCGACTTCGCGCATCGTCGGCAACCGTTCCCCAGGCTTGAGTGTCCCCAACCCGATCGCGGCCAATATCTGGTCGCGGATCTGTATATAGATCGGTACGCCGTTGTTCTCGATATGAAGCGTTTCGAGCATTGTCGTTTCTGTATGATTATACTCATACAGATGGGCACAGGCCGCTTCGCTGTCAATATGCTGTCGCACGGCGCCGGCAAAAGCGGCATACTGCTTTGATCGCACAATGAATTTCGAAATGGAGTATCGCGGATGGGAACGCTCGACGGCAAAATTGCGCTCGTGACCGGGGCCAGCCGCGGCATCGGGGCTGCGATCGCGGAGCGGTTCGGGGCAGAAGGCGCCACGGTGGTCGTCACCGCCCGCACGGTGAGCGGCAAGGGCAGCGACTATGGCGGTCAGGCGCTTGAGGGCTCGGTTGCCGATGTGGTCGAGACAATCGAGAAACGCGGCGGCAAGGCCTTCGGCTGGCGCTGTGACGTCGGTGACGCGACGTCCCGCGCGATGATGGCGGCGGAAGTTATCGAACGCCTGGGCGGCGTCGATATATTGGTCAACAACGCCACAACCGCAGCCGGCCCGGGCAAATACGATAGCCTGACCGACGATCAGTACGACCGCGTGTTCAACATCAATGTCCGCGGCCCACTCGAGCTGGTTCAGCGGTTCGCCCCGGGCATGGCAAAACGCGGCAGCGGCTGGATACTGAACCTGACGTCCAAGGCGGCGGAACATCCGGCAGGACCGCCCTCCTCGCCCCTCTATGCCAACGGCGGCATGATCCTCTATGGGGCCGCCAAAGCCGCGCTGAACCGGCTAACATCGGGATTGGCGGCAGAATTGTCGACGGCCAATGTCGCGGTCAACGCTCTGGCCCCCTTCTCGGTCGTCTGGACGCCGGGCGCGGCGGCGTCCGGGCTGGAGAAATACCGGTCACTGCCGGAATGGGTCGAGGAACCGGTCGAGGGTATGGCGGAGGCCGCACTGGCGCTTTGTACCGTTGACCCACAGCAATTTACGGGGCGCACAGTCGCCAGCACGCCCTACCTCCAGGAAACCGGCCGCCGCATCCGCACGCTGGACGGTCGGGATTTCCTGGAAAATTGGCGGCCGGTGATAGACTAAGCAGCATTCCGCCTATTTCTGGGTGGCCAGGTAGGCAATGATGTCGGCCCGCTGCTTGGCGTTCGCAGCTCCGCCGTGTCTCGTAAAGTTGGTGCTTCGGATGAGGATATCGCAGACTTTGTAGTTAGAAGGTGACAACAACAGGCGTCATCTGACGAATCCTGGGCTCCTGTGGAACTTTTTCGTGCTGCTTGTGGTTGGATTGGCGTCCCTATTTTGGAGAATGCTATTATGAAAACTTATTTTCCCAAGCTTGCCGTCGCCCTGGCTTTAGCCGCAGGTGCGGCTTCGTTCCCAGCCCTGGCCGCATCCGACCGCATGGAATTGCTGCGCGATGCCGATACGACAGTCACCAACCTGAAACATGACCCGTCCTTCGAGCAGGCGCGCAAAATGATCCAGAATGCGCGCGCCGTTTACATTGTGCCCAAACTGGTCAAGGGCGGCTTTATCTTCGGCGCCGAAGGCGGTGACGGGGTGCTCCTGGTCCGCAACGGCCATGGCTGGAGTGCGCCCAAATTCTACGGCATGGGCTCGGCATCCTTTGGTCTGCAGATCGGACTGGAACAGGCCCAGCTGGTGTTCATAATCAACAGCGAACGCGCCCTGAAGGGCTTCGAAGAGGGCAATTTCAAGATCGGCGGCCAGGGCGGCATCACCGTCGTCACCCTGTCGGGTGGCGTGGAAGGCGACACCACCCTGCACGGTGGCGACATTGTCGTATGGACCTCGGCCACGGGCGCCTATGGCGGTCTTACCTTCAACGGCTCGGTAATCAAGGCGGACACGGACGAAAACGCTGCTCCGCTGCCGGCCGCCGAAGCTGCCGAGCTGCGGCATAACCTGGCCTCTGTTTGGTAGAACATAAGCCGGAATCGTTCTTAGAATTACGGGTGACTCTCTGGTGACGCACCGGGGAGTCGCCTGTAGCGATGGACGTGAAACCCCAGGTGCGGAACCGCCGGCAGACGATCCTATCGCCCCCGCGGCGGAGCGCAAGCCGCCCGAAACCGATCTTTAGCAAAAGTCGAAGTGACATTTGCGAGCGTAGCAATCCAAAGTCTTATCGATCACTTTCGGGCCAACGGCTCTGGATTGCTTCGTCGCTTCGCTTCTACCAATAACGACTAAAACTATCCCCGCTTCGCCCGCTTGCCACCCGCGGGAAGCGGGATGATCTGGGCGCGTTTGTGGAAGAGGCGCCAGGTCAGGCTGTCTTCGAGGGCTTCGAATGAGGCTTCGATGATGTTGGGGGAGACGCCGACTGTGGTCCAGCGTTGGCCGTCGGCGTCGGCGCTTTCGATCATCACACGGGTTACGGCGCCGGTGCCGTCGCTGGGGGTCAGAATACGTACTTTGTAATCGACCAGCCTGATACCGGCGAGTTCGGGGTAGGAAGGCGCGAGCGCCTTGCGCAACGCTCCATCCAGCGCGTTGACCGGGCCGTTGCCCTCGGCAACTGACATGATCAGATCGTCGCCGACCGCGACCTTCACCGTGGCCTCCGACAGGGTCTCCAGCCGGTTCTGGGCATCGAACCGGCGTTCGTCCAGAATGCGGAAGGTCTGCAGGCGGAAATAGACCGGTACAGTCTCAAGCGCGCGGCGGGCCATCAGCTCAAAACTGGCTTCGGCGCCGTCATAGGCATAGCCCTGGTATTCAGCCTGCTTGACCTGCTCGACCAGGGCGGAAACCCGCTTGTCCTTAGGGTCGACCTCCAGCCCGATCTCGCGGAAACGGGACAGGACATTCGATTTGCCTGCCTGATCGGAGACGATCACGTGGCGGGCATTGCCGACCAGTTCAGGGTCGATATGTTCGTAGAGGCTGGGGTCCTTCTCGACAGCCGAGACATGCAGGCCGCCCTTATGGGCAAAGGCGCTTTCACCGACGTAGGCTGCGGTGCGCGCCGGAACGCGGTTCAGCCGGTCGTCCACCATGCGGCTGATATGTTTGAGCTGGCGCAGGCCGTCCCGAGTCACGCCGGTTGTGTAACCCAGTTTGAGCATCAGGGAGGGCAGCAGGGCGATTAGATTGGCATTGCCGCAACGTTCTCCCAAGCCATTGATGGTGCCGTGGATCATGCGCGCGCCGGCCGCAACTGCAGCCAGGGAATTGGCGACGGCGTTCTCGGTGTCGTTGTGCGTATGGATGCCGAGATGGCTGCCCGGGATCACACTGGTCACTTCGCCGACGATACGCCGCACATCGTCCGGCAATGTGCCGCCGTTGGTGTCGCAGAGCACGATCCAGCGGGCGCCGGCGTCATAGGCTGCCTTTACGCAGCGCGTTGCATAGGCCGGGTCATGGCGGTAACCGTCGAAAAAATGCTCGGCATCGAACAGGGCCTCGCGGCCGGTCTCGACGATGGCCCTGATCGTATCCGCTACGACAGTGACATTCTCGTCGAGGCTGATGCCGAGCGCGGTTTTAACCTGAACGGCGGATGCCTTGCCGACGATGCAGATCGCCTTGGTGTTGGCGTTGAAAAGGGCCGAGACCTGGGGATCGTTGGCGGTACTGCGGCCGATCCGCTTGGTCATGCCGAAGGCGGCGAAGCTGGCTCGGGTTAAAACCGGAGCGTCGGCGAAGAAAGCGTCGTCGGTGGGGTTGGCGCCGGGCCAACCGCCCTCGATATAGTCGATGCCGAGCTGATCGAGCGCGTGGGCGATAGCGTGCTTGTCGGGCACGGTGAAATCGACGCCCTGTGTCTGCGCACCATCGCGCAAGGTCGTATCGTAGAGATAAATCCGCTCGCCGCTCATAGCTCTATCCACTGCAAAATCCCGATGCCGTCTGCCGACGGCACGCCCCTTTTACCCTAATGCGCCGATATAGTGGATAATCGCAATCGAGATGCGGGGGATAAGATCATACAGATTTAGCATCGGTGTAAAAATCAGGTCGTTTTCGCGCTGGTAGGTCTGGCTGTCGTCGCTGACATAGGTCGCTTGTTCACCGAAATCGGTATCGATCGATGTTTCCGGCGTAGCTGGGAAAATCCGCCTCAATTGGGAAACAGCTGCCGGGATGTCCAGCTGGAGAACCCGCTGGAATATCCGCCGGTTGGCGATTTCGTGCCGGCTCGAGAATTCGGGAATGCGCGTCGCCAGCAAGTAGATTTCCTGAATGAGCGCGATCCGAATGGCGTGCAGCAGGATCAGCGCCCGCCTCGCCTCGGCCTTGATGCGCGTCCCTGGAGGATCGAAAGGCTCAAGCCCGGCACGAAGACGCACGAAATCGTCGTACAACCGCCGATAGACCTTTCGCTGGCCGTCATGGATGTTCCACTCCTCCAGCATTTCGGCGATCTTGCGGTAGGAGTCGCCGCGTCCGGCATCCTGGGTCAAAGCGGCGCGCGCCAGCCACAGGCCTGGATCCAATGTCGCGATATAGCCGTCCAAGGCCTCAGAATTGGAAAATGCGACGCCATAGGCGACCAGAGAGATCATCTGCCGCAACCGTGGCGACACCGCATGGGCCTGTTTGAACCAGGCAGGGTTCTGGGCAATCGCCTCGCCTACCCCGCCGATACTGTTGGCAAAGAGGCCCAGTTGCTGAAGCACGGCGTTGTGGGGTATCGCCCGAAACTCGCTGATCTGCGGGCGGGGCGCCGCTTCGATCGACTCGCCTTCCCGGCGGGTCGCACGGCTGCCGGTCGTGTAGAGCAGATTGACTCCATAAGTTCCGACCAGCAGACCATAATTCGGGTCGCTCATCAGGCCGGACTGAAATTCCTTAACCGTGGTCAGAAATTCGGTGACGTTGTCCCGGCTCTCATAAAACATATCGGCGTTTCGCGCGGGTTTATGGGCAACCGTCCATTCCAGGATTCTGGTCAAGGCGGCCAGTGCGGCGTCCTCGCTTTGAAAGAACAAATAGCCGTCGCCGCCTTGAAAACTGGTTTCCTGCTTGAAGGGAATGCCGCGCGCGGCGACGTCGGCCATCAAGGCCGGTGATGCGACATAATCCAGACGATTGGTAAAACCGTCAGGATGCCCGCCGCGGCCGATCGAATCGCCGTGGGTATCGAAGAACACGAGCTGGACGCCGGTCAGTTCACGCCGGTCGACCAGCCGGATGATCCGTTCCTTCAACCGCTCGATAGACCCCGAGGCCGGAGTTTGGCCGATATAGCGCCCGGCGTCCGAATAGCCGGTCTGGACGCAGAGTTTGCCGATTGTCTCGAGATAGGCCGCATAAGCAGGGTTATCGAGCAGCTGTTCGATCACCCTGCTGCCGCGTTCGAGGGCCTTTTCCGTTTCGAACAGGGGACAAATCTCGACACGGTCGGAAATGCCGAACAGCCGCGCGTAATAAAGCGCGGTCAGTACGGTGAAGGGCGATTCGCACTCGGCAATCAATAAGCGAATGCTGGTGCCGTTATCGATATACTTCAGGACCTGCGCCATGGTCATGAACAGGCGCTTGGAAGAAGTGCGCTCCGCGATCAGCGAGCCGAAATTGATCGTCACCGGCACCACGTTGGTGATCAGATCGGTGATCTTGGCCAAATAGCTCTGGCGATGCCGGGGATCGTCCGGGGAGGTTTCGAGATTGACGGCCTTGCGGATGGAGTTATGAAGCTGCGTCGCGTTGATGCGGGCGTGGATATGAGAGGTGCCAAGGCCGAAATTGGCCAATTCGGCGCGCAACACGACGATATCGCGTGTCAGATCCGGGTCGTCGGATGCCAGCCGCAAGGCCCGATCCAGCAAGCCTATCAGCGGCTCGGCGCTGTCCATCCGGCTGCCCTTGGCATCGTCCATCCGACGGGAAACGCGTTTGAAAGCCGAAGCAGTTGCTGGAGACGCCGCATCGAAGCCGGATAGCGCCTCGCTCTCGCTTTCCGCATTCCCGAGCGACCTGGCGACGCGCGATGCGGCCAGGTCCAGCGTCACCTTCAAATCCTCGCCCTTCGCCCGGGCGCCGAGTTCGGCAATGGATGCGGCGACATCGCGAAGCTCGGCTCCGCTGCTCTCCAGTCGCCTTTCGAAAGCATTCGACCAGCCGATGTCGGACCGGCCGTCGGTGTCGAACCCGACCCATGACGCTACAGTGATCAAAGACGGCGTGAGCTCGGTCCAATGTTCAGGATAGACCTCGCGGGCCACATCGAGAACGATGCCGTAAACCAGTCTCAGCGCGCGGTGGATATTACCGATGGCGAATAGCGCAAGCTCCTGCTCTCGCTTCAGATCCAAAACCTTGTCGGGTCCGTGAGGCTTGGCTGCCACTTCGGCCAATAGCGCTTCGCGCCCGCCGGGACCAATTGCCTTGCCGTCTTTTCGCCCGATGGCGAGCGCGCTCAGCGACTGCATTAGCTCGGAAGAGATTTCGAAAGTCGGATGCGCCGTGATCACGATGCCGAACAAGTCCCGTTCAGCCCAGGCCTTAAAATCTTCGAACGGCTTTGTCTCGCGCTCACCCGCCAGCGTCTGACGAGCGACGATCTCCCGGATGATCGCAGTGTTGCGTTCGGGATCGGTTTCGCCCGAATAGCGCGACAGCTTTTCAGCCCTGGTCTTGAAGCCGCCGACCGTCAGAAGCTGAACCAAACCGCCGATATCGCTATAGTCCAGGCTACCGTGTTCCAGGCGGTTCGATATTTCCAGAGCGAGACGCAACAGCGGGTTAGAGGTTGGGTGCTGGTCGGCTATGGCGCGGTAGTCATCAAACAGACGTTCGAAATCCTGGGCCAGTGCCTCAGCCGTTGTACCCGGCTCTTTCTGTTGGGTCGCATCGTACATCGAGGTCAAACCTCCCGCCCCATCTGTTTGGTGCACTGCAACATTACGGCATTGCAATGAAAGCGGAAAGCCGCTTTCTCGTTTATGAAAATGGCACGCAAAGGCGCTGGCATCATCGGCATCATTCGTTATGTTGGGGCGATGTTCGATGATCCAAGCTTTCGCGATGCCCGACCGATCGACCGCCTCCTCGCCGTTATGGCGAGATTGCGCAATGTAGACGGCGGCTGTCCGTGGGATTTGGCGCAGGATTTCGGCAGCATCGCCCCCTATACGATCGAAGAGGCCTATGAAGTGGCCGACGCGATCGAGCGAAAGGATTTGCCGGGTCTCAAAGACGAACTGGGCGATCTTCTGCTTCAGGTCGTCTTCCACGCCAGAATGGGCGAAGAAATCGGTGCATTCGATTTCGATGCGGTTGCCGATACGATCGTCGATAAGATGCTTCGCCGTCACCCGCATGTCTTTGGATCGGTCAACGCCGCGACTAAGGCAGCGGTCAACGACAATTGGGAGCGGATCAAGGCTGCGGAACGCGCCGAAAAGCACACGAGCGACGAACCGAGCAGCGTCCTCGACGGGGTCGCGCGGGCTCTCCCTGCCCTCGCCCGCGCCGAAAAGCTGCAACGGCGCGCTTCACGCGTCGGCTTCGACTGGGGAGCGCCTGAGCCGATCCTGGACAAGATCGCGGAAGAAATCGGAGAACTGGGTGCCGAGCTGGCATCCGCCGACAGGGCAAAAATCACGGACGAGCTTGGCGACGTGCTCTTTGCCGTTGTTAACCTTGCCCGCCATCTCGACATCGATGCCGAAGTCGCCTTGCGCGGCACGAATGCCAAATTCGAACGGCGTTTCAAATATATCGAAAAGATGCTGCTGAAGGACGGGAGAGCGCCGGAAGACTCCTCCCTGGGCGAAATGGACGCGCTTTGGCGCGAGGCCAAGACCACCGAAGGCTAAAGCTCTTCGCCGAATCCCATAGCGAGCGCTTTCCAGGCCCGGGTCTCAGAGCTACCCCCCCTGACATCAATCGCAGAAGCGCTTAGAACCGATCGGTCTGCGCAGCAAGGGAGCGATTTGTGGCAGAATATAAGACCGACGAAGCGGCCACCTACATGTCGTTCGATCGCACGGAATGGGCAGACCTGCGAGCCAATACGCCCCTCACCCTCTCGTCTCGCGACCTCGCGATCCTGCGCAGCGTGAACGAGGATGTGTCGCTGGATGAAGTGGTCGAGGCCTATTTGCCTCTCTCCCGCCTGCTCAACCTTCATGTCGCGGCCGCTCGAAATCTTTCGAGCGTCAAAGACGCATTCCTAGGACGACCGGCAGGGCGCCCGCCCTATATTATAGCCGTCGCCGGCAGCGTTGCTGTGGGCAAGAGCACATTCGCACGAATTCTTCGCACGCTGATTGCGCGCTGGCCGGACCGACCGAATGTCGAACTGATTACGACCGACGGCTTCCTGCACCCCAATGCGGTTCTGCAAGAGCGCGGCTTGATGACCCGCAAGGGTTTCCCCGAAAGCTACGACATGCGGCGAATGATCCGATTTCTTGCCGACATCAAAGGCGGCGAGGCAGAGGTCGCTGCGCCGATTTATTCCCACATGGCCTATGACATTCTCCCCGGCGAGCATCAGGTTATCAGACAACCGGACGTATTAATCTTCGAGGGGCTGAACGTGCTACAATCCGGCGCCTTCCCGGTTTTGGCGTCCGATTTTTTCGATTTCTCAGTCTATCTAGACGCCGCCGAAGCCGATATCGAAGCCTGGTTCCTCGAGCGTTTTCTATTGTTGCAGAAAACCGCATTCCGCGACGAGGCCGCGTTCTTCAATCGCTATAAAGATTTGACCGAAAGTGAAGCAATCGAATTCGCACGCAATGTCTGGCGCGGCATCAATTTGCCCAATTTGCGCGAGAATATCGCGCCGACACGCGAACGCGCCAGCCTGGTACTGACCAAACGCCCCGATCACACACTGGGCGAGGTCCGGCTGCGGCGAATGTAGCGCGTTAGTCTCTAAGCAGCTTGATCAGGCTGGACGTATCCCAGCGGTTACCTCCGCAGGCTTGCACGGCGGCATAGAACTGATCGACCAATGATGCCACCGGAACACGCGCGCCGTTCCGGCGGGCCTCATCCAGAACGATCGACAGGTCCTTGCGCATCCAGTCGACTGCGAAGCCGAAATCGAATCGGTTCTCAATCATCGTCGCGCCACGATTTTCCATCTGCCAGGATTGCGCCGCGCCTTTGGAGATGACGTCGAGTACCTTTGCGGGATCCAGCCCGGCATGCTCGGCAAAGGCGATCCCCTCGCTGAGGCTTTGTACCAGTCCTGCGATACAGATTTGGTTAACCATCTTGGTCAATTGTCCGGCGCCTGATGGCCCCATCAGCGTCACCGCACGCCCAAAATGGCGGATGACCGGTTCGGCTGTCGCAAAGGCGGCTTCGTCGCCGCCGACCATCACGGTCAGAACACCTTTCTCGGCCCCCACCTGGCCTCCCGACACAGGTGCGTCCAGAAAAGAGATACCGCGCTCGGCGGCGGCCGCATATAGCTCGCCTGCTACCTCAGCCGAAGCGGTTGTGTGATCGACAAAGATCGCGCCTGTGTCCATCCCAGCAAAAGCGCCGTCCACCCCAGTCGTCACTTGCCGCAGATCGTCGTCATTGCCGACACAGGCGAAGACGATGTCGGCACCCAAGGCGGCTTCGCGCGGCGTCGGCTTTGACGTCCCGCCGTGTTTGGCGACCCAATCGGCAGCGCGGGACTGCGTGCGGTTATAAACCGTAACCGAGTGACCGGCGGCTGCGAGGTGCCCCGCCATTGGAGCGCCCATCACACCCAGCCCAATGAATGAAAGATTGAGCGACTCGCTCATCAGTGCGGCCTGTAGGGGTAGTGCGTTTCGAAACGGGCCAGAGCGCTGGGGTCCAGACCGACTTTCACATGCGCCGTTGTATCGTCGTCGTGACGGAAAAGAACTTCACCGCTGCGATAAAGCCATGCCAA
>Ga0182013_10008436_pt1 | contig 11110 bp, 12 predicted proteins | sample 612S2MmetaG_FD_120487 | JGI IMG/M metagenome (GOLD analysis project Ga0182013, IMG submission 120487) | Permafrost microbial communities from Stordalen Mire, Sweden - 612S2M metaG | ecosystem: Environmental > Terrestrial > Soil > Wetlands > Permafrost | place: Sweden: Stordalen | collected...
CGAACGGGGTTTTGTTCCCTGCCTGAGCTACCTGCTGCGCAATTGGCTCAGCCCACACGCTATCTGGCTGCAATACCTGCCATCTGTCTTGGGCTGCGCCTGGGCGCTGAGCTATTATTGGCTTCGCCGCCAAGACTGGGACTGGATGAAAAACGGCAGCCCGCTGATGCTCGTTTCCATCCTCACGGCGCCTTATACCTTCATTTACGATCAGGGCCTGGTGATACCGGCCCTGTTGCGAGGCGCATTTCTTACCCGATCCCGGAACCTCTTGATTGCTCTTGCGTTCCTCAGCGCCCTGGTCGAGATCGCGCTCTACCGCAGCTTTTCGCACCCCCCCGATCTCTATCTTTGGACTTATTGGACTGCTCCCGCGTGGCTGGTCTGGTATCTCTGCGCATCCCATTTCAAGCGGACTCAATCAGAGTGAGTATGAAAAAGAATCCTCTGCGCGTTCTTGCTGCCGCCGCCATCGTGGCTGCCGGTTTTTGCTCTGTGGCCTTCATCTATTCCATCGGCTTGAGCAACCAAAACGCCTCTCAACGGGATTTCATCTCCTATTGGGCCGCCGGGCAACAGCTCATGCACGGCGCAAATCCATATGACTTCGAAGCCGTGTATCGTTTGGAATGCGCCGCGGGACGCGAGAGCAAGCAGCCTATTCTCATGATGCGCAATCCACCTACTGCCTTTTTCCTGGTGCTGCCGCTCGGCCTGCTTAGCCCAAAAACCGGCCTCATCCTTTGGCTGCTCACTCTCCTTGCCTGCCTTTCAACATCGATTTGGATTCTTTGGCGCCTCTTTGGGCGCCCGAATAATCGGTTTCATCTGTTCGGCTACGTCTTTGCGCCCGCGCTGGCCTGCCTGATGGCGGGGCAGTTTGGCATTTTTCTTCTGCTCGGAGTGGTGCTCTTTCTGTACTTTCATCGCTCCCGGCCGTTTCTTGCTGGAGCAGCCCTGCTCTTTTGCGCCCTGAAGCCGCATTTGTTCCTGCCCTGCGCCGCCGTGCTGCTCTTATGGGCGGTGAGACTGAAGGCGTACCGAATCATGGCTGGACTTGCCGCCGCCCTGCTTGCCAGTTGCGCGTTCTCTTTCTGCCTTGACGCCCATGCGTGGTCTCAATATTCACGAATGATGCATACCGGGGGAGCGCTGGATGAATCTGTGCCCGTGCTTAGCGTGGCATTACGTTTTCTCATTGATCGCAACGCCGTTTGGATTCAGTTTCTTCCCCAGACCGCCGCCTGTGGATGGGCAATCTGGTATTTCTGGAAGCGCCGCAACCACTGGAGCTGGATAAATCAGGGACTATTGCTGCTGCTTGTCTCAGCGATGTGTACGCCTTTCGGATGGCTCTCCGATGAAACAATGGCGCTTCCCGCAGTCCTGTACGGTATCTACTGTGCTGTCGAGTCAAGGCGCTCGCTGCTGCCGCTTGGATTGGTTTCTGGAGTTGCGTTAACCGAAGTGTTCGCTCAAGTCCAGCTCACTTCACCGTTCTATTTATGGACCACGCCCGCCTGGCTTGCCTGGTTTCTCTACGCGACCACAAGCAACCGTAAGTCAGCAAAGTAATTTCCTGGCGGTGTTGCGGAGGCTGCGAAATCACACGAACGGAATATGTGCTTTCTGGCGAAGCTGTCACCGGCCTGCGAAGCAGCCGGAAATTCCAGCGTGGCGCCTGGCTGTGTCTGCGTCTCGCGGATGGTGCCGGATGGAAGTTCTATTACAGAGTGCGCCCGCATACAGGCCTACAGCTGCAGCCTTCACGGAGTATGCCTGCGACTGAGTGTCCTGGACACAGCGATGGCCGCGGCAGCCACCAGGATGCCGGACAGCACGTCGACAAAATAGTGCCAGGCAGTGGTCATTGTGGACAGGATGATAAGTCCCGAGAGAATAACCGCCGGGATGCGCAAGTACTTGAAACTCCACAATGAGTTCACGCTAAGGATCGCCCATATTACGTGAAAGGAAGGAAAACAGACGACTGCTAACGGAATCAAATTGTAGGGGCCGTGTGTACGAAGAAGAAACAGGCTTTGCTGGCAGACCGCCTGCCCCCAAGTTGCCGGAAGATGATAGCCGTACCACGGTCCGACAGCGGGAAATAGGGCGAATATAGGTATGCCGACCGCGAATGCCACCAGGTTTGCCGTGATGAATTGCTGCGCCGCTTTGACTTTGCCCGTCAGCGCCGGCAAAAGATACGAAAGTAAAAGCATCGGGAACAGGAGAAGATAAGTTGCGTTGACGAAGTTGCCGAGCCAATGATGGGAGGCCCAGGCCATGATGTCCGGCACGTTGACTCCGAGTGATTGATCCAGGCGCGCGAAGTAACTGTCCTTCAGGCCTATGCCCATGCCCCACCTGCCGGCAGCGATTAGTGTGTACGGAATGACGACCATATAGAACAGAGCCCAGGGAATGGTAAGGGCAGCGTCTCGCAACTCCATCTTGCCCTTCTCGTGCCAGTAGGCCGGCACCGGAAGCATTGCCGCAATCACCACGACCAGGCAAATTGAGAAGACCGCGGCATTTGGAATCTGGACCGAGGTCTGCTTGCAGCCGACGAAGGAAACCACCACGAATGCCACACCGACAACCGCCATTAGCCGGTGAAAGAATGGCAAGCCACCCCAAATAATTCGAATCGGGAAGGAGGGCGCGTGTAAGTTCACAGGGAAACCTCCTCGCCGCTCTTGGCCGGAGGGGGTGAGGATTCCATGGCAGAGTCTGGCGCGGGAGCGTTCGAAAATTCCAGCGTGTCACCGAGTTGTGTCCGTGTCTCGCGGATTGTGCCGGATGGAAGTTCAAGTACAGAGTGAGCCCGGAGACAGCCCGACAGCCGCCACGGAGGAACCGCGCTCACCAGCTTCCTGATTCGATTCTTGCGGTCCAGATAGATCAGGTCGATGGAGAAACGCATCCAGAAGGTATGCACCGCTTCACAGGGCCGAATCCATAGGCCCTCTCCCGGCGCCAGGCACTTGCGCCCCAGCAGGCCCTTGTTGCGCTTTGCGGAGCTCTCGGCCACTTCCATGCTGGTGGCGAGCAAAGTACTGCGCGTCACGTTCGTAACCCGCAGAGGAATGTTCCGAGGGGCATGACGGCGCGAAGCAAGGCGGTTCCGCAGCCCCAATGCGATCCAGCGGAACGGATTCATGCGGTTGCCTCAGATCCTTTCGCCTGTAAGTTGCCGCCCTCTATGCGACCCTTCTCGAACTCTGCCCGCTGCCTGCGCCAAGCAGCCGTATACCTCATTGGGGCGCAGGCATAGAGGTGGTGCTCGCTCCGGATCCCCCGCCGCCCTCACCCGTCAGCGGCATCTCCGGCTTCATGCTGTCAACCAGCTTCTCCACGGGGATCGTTTGCGGCGCGGGGGCTGGAGTGTTGGCAGCGGTCTTGGCATCCGGCGTATTCATGGGTATGCCGGAGTTGGGCGGCAAGAACTTGCCTAGGAGCTTCAGATCAGGCAACGGCGCTCCAGCAGGAATGGGAGCCACAATCTCCGGCGTCACGATCACGATTAACTCGGTGTTTGCCTTGGTCTTCTGCATCGACTGGAAGAATTATCCGAGAATTGGAATATCTCCCAGAAAGGGTATCTTGGAGAAGGTCTCGGACTCGGTGTTGTCCAGCAGCCCGCCAATGACGAAGCTTTGTCCATCGGCTAATTCGATCTCGGTTTTCACTTTCCTGGTGGTAATGGCAGGCACTTGAAATCCGGAGATCTCGACAGCATCGGCAAAGTCCAGTGCGCTCACTTCCGGGGCCACCTGCAGGCGGATCGTCCCGCGGGGAGTAATGGTGGGTATGAAGTTGAGGCGCACTCCATACTCCTTGAACATGATGGTAATCGCCGATCCCGCGCCGCCCGAGCCGCCCTGAACCATAGGATAAGGATATTCACCGCCAGCCAGGAAGCTGGCCTGCTTTCCATTGCTAGTCAGCAGGTTGGGCTCGGCCAGAACCTGCGCCCCGTAGTTGGTCTTGAGGGCCTGTATCGTTACGCCAATATTCAGGCCGGGGTAGAAGGCGGCGATATTCGTCGGAGTCGTTCCTCCCGTCACCGTGGCGCCAGTGCTGCCACTAGGAAGTGTGGACGTTAACGAGCCGGTTGAAATTCCGCCGATGGTGTTTCCAAAACCATTACTGAAAATATTGATGCCGAACTGTTCCGACTTGGTGCGGTCAATGCTGATAAAGCGAACCTTGAGGAGAATCTGCGGGTCGGACACAGGCACAGAGACGTTGAGCAAGTTGATGACTTTGCCGCCCGTGGAGGCGATCTTGACTGCGCGATCAGAGCTAATGAGATCCATGACCGTGCCGCGCAGGAAGATTGCGCCGTTCTCGGAGCTGACCCTAAGGGAATCGCCGGGAAGCTCTGCCTTGAGTTCGCGGCGTATCGCGTCCAGGTTATCGTGCAAAACGGTGGCACTGGCGCGCACCGTCACGTTGAAGAACTGACGGCCGCCGTGGGTGTCCCAGATAATCAGACTGGTTTCTCCAACAGCCTTGCCCTGCACCATGATCTCGGTTGGGCTTGTCGCATGGATTTCAGCCAAGTCTCCCTGACCGACGGCAACCCGCGCTATTGGCCACGTGCAGTCGACCAGCACGGTCTTTCCCACGCCGACGGAGAGCTCATTCGCCGAGTCCTGAGAAGAGATGCTGGCGGGTTGAACAGGCAGCGGCGCGATTTGAGCTTGCAAGCCCGGTCTGGCGCAAAGAAAAAGAGACAATGCGCTGCAATATGCGATGGAAATTCCGGTTTTCGCTCTCACTGCTGCCCTCCGGGAGAAGCAAATTTTTCTTCAGTCTGTTTAGAGCCGTTTAACACCACGACGGTAATGAATCTGGGTGCGCTTTTCTTTGCATGTGGTGACTTTGACCGTGCTCCAATTGGGCCCGAAAAGAGGTTGCTCGTCGTCGTGCCGGGAACCACGGCTACCTTTGTATCCAGCGGATTGCGCAGCACCAGCTGGATTTTCGTCTGATTGCTGGCCAAGCTGAGCGTCTCGGCCTGTTCCGGGGTGACCAGCAGGTTGACCACCTGCACCGCCTTCGCTTTACCTTCAGCATCTTTTTGAAAATCAGTTCCCGCGGACAAGACCTGTATGTTTTGCAGCAGCGTTCGCGACACGGTGCCTTGCGTGGGGTTTTGCTGGCCTGGTGGCGTTCCGGAGATAAGTACATCGACGCGCATACCCGGAGTAACAAACCCCGACACGTTCACCACATCATCAACTTTGACGGCGCAGGCTCTCATGCCTTGGGGGATGGTGGCCGCCAGTCCGCCGCCGGAGCCGATAGCAGTCAGGCGGTTCTCAATAATGGGCTCACCTTCATATATATCGGAGAGAACGCCCCTTCCTACGGCATTGTTCTTGTCTTTCGCGAGAATTGCACCCTTGGGAGTCGTTCCCGTAATCTCGATGGTCGTCAGGTTGTCAGCGGTGAGAATGGCGCCGAGTTTGATGTTCGTTTTAGCCGCTACCACCAGCGTTGTGGCCGGCGGCTTCACAGCTTTCGTCTGGTTTTGCATCAGGCGAATAACCAGAAAAGTGCATGCTAACGCAATGGCGAAAGCGACAACAAGGATCGTGAGTACTCTTCGGTTCATTTGGAGGCCTGTTTGAACTGGCTACCCAGCCAGCTTCGCCTTTCTGGTCTTTGTGGCAAGTGCCGCGCCAATAGCCTGTCTCGATTCTGGCTGAAACAGGAGTTGGCCGGGCAGTCCGCCAAGCAAGTTTAACCGCTGGTTTAGTGTATTACCTTCCAGCCGCATAGCAACATCCGCAGCGATGTTGCTGATAAAGGAGGTATCAAAAGAGTTATAGGTAAAAGCCCCGCTATAAGCGATTCTATAAGAGATTATAATTGAACTCTTGAAGGGGGCGGCAGGCCTCTCTCAGCGCTCCGCCAGGCTGAGAATGCCTGAAACGCGGCCTTTCCAACAAGAGGGCTCTGGTGGCGCGAGGGAGGAGATTCATCCGGTCATGAGATCTTCCCCTATGATTACGCTTTTTTCAGATCGACCGGAGCCGGGCCGGAACCCCTATTATTTTCTGCTTTCGATTCTGGTGCACGGCGCTGCGTTTGGACTGATTATTTTGGGGCTTGCCTCAAAACCCATTGTCAACAGCCCGTCCCTCGCCCAGCGATATGAAGTGCGGCATATTGACCTGCACACTCTTGAGCCTCAATTGCAGCGTGACGTTAGCAGCGGTATCGAGCAACTCCGCAGGCATTCCGTCCAGCACCAGCTTCCGCCAGGCGGCAGCTCCACCGCGCAGCCGCCGGTAATGCGGCAAGTTGTGATGGCCCCGCGGGGACCACAGACGCTGCTCCAGCCGGATATTCCAAAACCCGTCGTTCTCGCTCAGGAAATCCCTGTGCCGACAGTCGTAATCTGGGACGGTAAAAAGTCTTCCGCCAAGAAGCTGGTCCCGCCACAGCCCGAAAAGCCGGCGGTTGCCGACGTACAGCCTTCGACCCAGTTGCCAAACGAAGAACAGAAACTGGATAACATCGCTCTGGCATCCACCGATCTGGTTACCGCGCTCCAACTGTTTGTTCCCAGCACCACGTCGCCCGTCGTAGTTCGCGGGCCGGAGCAGGCGCCACCCACTCCGATAACCACTGCGGCAGGGTCTGCGCAGCATACTCCCGCCTCGGTGATGTCGCTCTCTGATCTCGGCATGAAGAACGGAGACGTCACGCTGCCACCCGTCAATGAATCGGCTTCCTCGAATGCTCCTGGGGCGCTGTCTGCGGGGCAACCACAGGATTCCGCGCTCTCAGGTCAGGGCAACTCGGACGGCAAGCCGGGCGGTATGGGAGCCGGACAGGGTTCAGGCGACGCCGGAAGCCCGCAGGACTCTGCCGCTGCAACCCAGGGCGCGGATGGCGCCTCCGGTCTAACCGGTTCCGGGAACGGCAACCAGCTTTCGTCGGCCCATATCTCGCTGCCCAAGGACGGTCAATTCGGAGCCGTGGTAGTAGGCTCTACGCTGGATGAAAAATATCCGGAGACGGCCCCGGTCTGGAGCGGCCGGCTCTCGTACACCGTATATCTGCCCGTTGGCCTGTCAAAGAGCTGGATCCTCCAATACTCGCTCTCCCGCGCCGACAACGCGGCTGCCGCGGGCAACATTTCGCACATCGAGGCGCCATGGCCGTATAACATCGTACGGCCCAACATCACGCCCGGCGCAATCGATGCCGATGCCCTCATGGTTCACGGGTTTATCAATCAGGCCGGCCGCTTTGAGGCGCTGGCCATCCTCTTTCCGCCGCAGTTCGCGGAGGCGCAGTTTGTCCTGGACGAGCTCGCCAAGTGGCAGTTCCGCCCGGCCACGCAAAATGGACAAATTGTCGCTGTGGAAGTGCTGCTGATTATTCCCGATGAACCTGAATAGAGCGGTTAACGGACTCGTACCGTGACCGCATGAATTAGTAAGGTCTGGAATGTAGCGCCGGCCTAGTACTACAGTTGTAGATCGTTTTTTCGGAGGGAGCAGGGGGCTTCAGCCGTGCCGATGGAAGTAGACCAGAATATGGGCTTTAGCCCTTGAGGGATACATCTTTCTTGGTTCCGCTCTAAGGAAGCTCTGATTAAATCGATGTTTTGAAAAGAAACGATTTTACAGCTTGCGGAAAAATGCAACCGGAGTCGCAGGAAGCGTCAGGGCGCGATTTTACAGCTTGCGGAAAAATGCAACCGGAGTAGCAGGAAGCGTCAGGGCACGACTTTAGTCGTGCCGCAAAAGCAGCAAAATCAACGCGGGCTTTAGCCCCTGAGGGAATGCTGACTGGCAATAGAGACTTAATCAGAGCTTCCCTAAATCACACACTCATAGCACTAGTCTTGAATTGTCTCAGTCGATGTACTGGAGAGAGGAATCGAGGCGGCGGGGACGTATGGAATATTCAGACCGAATGTATAACTTACCGTCACCTTAACCTCGCAACCCTGAGCATAAGGGCTTGCAAGGCAGCTGACTCCAGCCGCCGTTGCATTGACCGGGGTGGCCGTAATGTTGCTTGTCGCCAAATTGAGGCCGGGGTGAGGCAGGCTCAATACGTAGGTTTGCACGTCAGTCGACGCAGCCTGGCATCCAGCGGTAAGCGTCGTCGAGCAGGGCTTTGCCCAATCCGCGCCGCGCACCATCCAATATCGTGCCCCTTGCTGGGCGGCGTACGCGACAACACTTTCCGAATAGATTAGTATGCAAAACTCGATGATACCGAAGAGCAACATGAATAAAATCCAGGCAGAAATGGCAAATTCCACTAATTCGGCGGCCTCTTCGTCACCAGCAAGTCTCTTCAATCTTCGCATCTTGATCCTCCAGAAACATTCAACAGCGTATATCTATTCCTCCAAAGCGTGTACTGCTAGTAGTTGCCGCGTATGGTGGCCGAGCCGTACAAAGTGAAGGTGCTTGGAATGCCCGACCAAGGCATAAATGTCTTATAGACTGCCGAGGTGTTGACTTGGACCCTATACACCTTATTGCTGCCCCGAGTACCGGATGCCGTGCACGTCGGCGGAGCAGCGCAGTTTAGAGAGTACGTAGTGCCAACATCGCTGCATTCACAGCCATAGGTTACTATCGGCGCAGGAAACGTCACATTCGGCGGCTCGTTTGGCCTCGTGGCCGCCTTGATGATGTTAGCCGTATCGCTGGGGTGTAGCGATCCGTATTCCGCTCCAGCGTGCGCGGCATTCACCAACTCGAGGTAAACATAAAACCCGCGGCCAAGGTCGAGGGCCCCAAACACGAGAAGCAACAGCATCGGAATCACCAAGGCCAACTCGATGAGGGATGCGCCATGATCGGCTTTGCAGAGGTTGCGTAGGCGCGTTGGATATTTCATCTGCTACTCCGCCAATGAGATGGTTGCCGCACCGTTGGCAGCGCCGCCGCCGCCGTCGTTACTGTTAATGGTTATGGTGCCTGAGACCAAATTCAATTCATTAGCAACAATCAGCGCCGTGGTGGTTATGCTGCCGCTGCTGCCAGCTTGCATCGTAATTGTCGTATCTGGAGCATAGATATTCCCCGTCATAGTCAGATTAAGGCCCGAATCCAAGAGCATGGGGCTGCCATCCGTTGAAGATTGCCAGATCGACATGTCGGCGCAAGAGGTGCAATTGTTGTACGCAGAAGGGTTCGCAGCGATCTGAGCAGCCGTAGGCGGGGTCAGGGTCATATTTAAGGTTTGATTCGTCGTGAGAGACCCACTGCCTGCAAAAAATAGGGTCACGCCGCTTCCAGCAAATGTTACGTTAGTTCCTCCATTGAGGGCGCCGGTGAAGTAATACAAGCCGGGGGCAAAGTTTACGGTATAGTTGCTCCCGTTGAAATTCATGCCCGAATAAGTGCCTGGCTGCAATGTGACAGGATTCGCTGCATTGTAATCGTAAATGCCAGAATTAGTTGATGAAGTAGGCGGCGCGAGGGGCTCCGTAGGCGCAGGATTCGAAAAGGGATTCGGTTCTGCCGTGACTAATGTCGGTTTGGGTCCACAACTAGGACCATTATTGTAACAATTGCCTTGGATGTTGCCTAACTTATTAAGTGAATAGGGGGCACTAATATTACCACCATCCGCAAAAGCTTCCGAATTGGCGTAGACGCCGCCAGCGTAACCGGTCCCATCCGCGATCTTGCCCCCGTTCAAATACACAGTATTGGCCCACACCCTGTTGTTGCCCCCGCCCCCGGCCGGAGTTCCTAATCCGGCCTCTGCCCGCGCTGAGGCTTGGAATGTGCTGTAGCCGATGAAGCGCGCAAAGTAGGCTGGTATCTGCTCACTCACCACAACTTCCACGTAATTATTATTCCCGTAATTCGGATCGGCGGCGGTGGAGCCCAGCGCGCAGGGACCGTTGTTGATTGTCAGGAGCAGGCCCGTCCCGGACGCAGCCGCGCATTGCTTGAATAGGGTAGGCGCTGGGCTCCCGCCCTCAGTCAACGCCGAAGTCGCGGCGGTTTGCATCACGGTGCAGCTGCTCGAACTGGTCGTCCCGCCGCATGCGCTGATCTCCAGCGCTCCCGCCATTGCGGCGGCGTCGGCAAGCGTCTGCAACTGGCGCTGTGTGTAGTACAGATTTCCTACATCGATAGCCATTGCCATGAATGAAAGCAGCATTGACATACACAGCACCGTCAATACGAGTACATTCCCGCGTTCCTCTCTCAGAATCTTCATCGGTATACCTCCTCCCATTGTCCTACATCCAACCCTGTCAACAATCATCTTATTCGCCAAGGTCATACGCTAAAGTAACCGGCGATTCCCGGGCGCGCCCCACCGGCGCCTAGCCGTTACCGGTTCGGAGACGCTCCAGAAATTGATCCAGTTCCCTCCTGTTTACGCCGTTCACCAGCGGGTTCAACCCATTGCGCGCCGCCGGAGCATCTTGCGGGATGAACTGAAGGCCAACACCATCGTTGCCCCAGCGGACGGCCCTGGAGTGCACGGCGATTGCATGTTCGAAGCCCTCTTCCTTGTCACCGGCAGCTTTGAGCGTCATCAGGATCAAGGTGCCTGGGTACCAACGCTCCTCTGTCACCACATACAACCCTGTTGAGCTGATGTCCTTGATGCTGTGCGCGCTGGGGGCTGCGCCCGTCCAATAATAGGCAGCCAGGCCCTGCGGTGTCTCCCGTGGGGCATTTCTCTGATCCGGGGCTGTTCTTGGATCAGGAGACCACCAGCGCTTCAACCAACTCATCGGCGGCTTGACGTACTTCATCCCCGGCTCAATAAGGTCCATTTCATACGTCTTCGCGGATTTGGGGCGCTCCTCGCTGGAGCGATCCTCCAACTCCGCCACGCCGGGACCACCGCTCCAAAGCGGCTTCCCCCGCAAAAGCACGGCGCTTTGCACTCCTCCGACTGCAACGCCGGCGCTGGTAATCCGCTCCAGGCGTCCCTGCATCTCCTCGGCCACGCACAGCACCAACTGATCGCCCGGTTGGGTTTGCGACGAATAGATCGAGTGGATTGGCAGCGCCAGCACGCTGGCCGCACGCGGACCCATCGGAGTGGCATGGAATGTGGGGAATGACTCGACTACCTCAATGACCCG
>Ga0182013_10008440_pt1 | contig 11107 bp, 6 predicted proteins | sample 612S2MmetaG_FD_120487 | JGI IMG/M metagenome (GOLD analysis project Ga0182013, IMG submission 120487) | Permafrost microbial communities from Stordalen Mire, Sweden - 612S2M metaG | ecosystem: Environmental > Terrestrial > Soil > Wetlands > Permafrost | place: Sweden: Stordalen | collected...
AACTCCGTGTTAAAACCTTGCTTGCTTCGATGCCGGCCCCCCAAGGCTCACCGATACCCGATCGCGTCACACCTTCAAACAGCGATCGTCCCGGGTAAGCCGGATCGATGCGCCGACGTCACCGGTGACCATCGTTCAGCGGATGACGCCGCCCGGCACACCCCCAACACGGATCGTTAGCGTATCGTCTCCGCGCCGCACCCGAAGCCGCCTGTCTCGCCGCTGCGGAATGCATCATCCGCTGTGCCCTCCAAGCTGCCCCCTCCCTCCCCACTGCATCTCCAGGTTGCATCCGCCGTGCCATCCATGCCATCAACCGAGCGCAATCTCGCTATCCAACGGGTCTGAATGCCGGAACGGGTCGAGGCCACTTTCGTCTTTGGCAGTCTTGGCAATCTGCCCGGCGCGCTCATCGATGGCTGGGCCGTCGAGGACAATTATGCCTGGGCCATCGGCACCGAAAGCCGCCTGCTCCTGCCGCTGCCCGCCGACGAAGCCGAGTATCTGCTCCGGCTGACCGTGCAACCGCTGATCCATAAAGGCGAGCGCGATGCCCAGCGTCTCGCAGTGGCAACCGAGCTTGGGATCCTCGCCAACTTCAGCCTGGAACAGCGGACAACCATCGAACTGGCGCTGCCGATCGCCCTGACCCGCAACCGCAACAACATCGCACTGATCCTGCTGCATCCGGACGCCATGCGGCCAAGCGATTTCAAGCAGATCGACGACCACCGCCTGCTGAGCGTGTGTTTCATGTCGGGCACCCTGACACGTCCCGCCGACAACGCCCGGGATCATCCGCCGGCCGCGGCCTGCCGGCTGATCGTCGCGGGAGGCTACGTGGCGCGCCAGATCGCCGAGGCGATATCCGAGTTGCCGATCCTGCGTCAGCGTGTCGCGTGCCATTACGTCAATACCGACCATGTGCACGAGGTCACCCCGCCGCCGTCGGAGGTGTTGCAATCCGCCGCGCTCTGCTGGGAGCAAACCGGCGTCAACCATGCCTGGGCATGGGCCGGTATCCGCAGCATGCTGCCGCCCGGTTGCGACATTCGCCGCTTCGCCGCGCCGCGCATGACCGTGCTATGGCCGTTCCTGCAAGCCGATCCGCGGCTGACGTACGAGGCGGGGCTGTATCCCGGGGGCCGCTACCCGTTCGGCGACCGGATTGCTGCCAGCCTCGCACACCTGCAATTGCCGGACGACGTCATGCAATTGACCTATATGAGCATGGCCGAAACGGGCATGCCCGACCTCGACGCTCTGCTGGCCGCCGACCGCGCCGCCTGGCGGGACATCGACGCAACCCATGACATCGCCGTCGCCGACTACATCGGGGAAAATTTCCGCCGCAACCGATTGTGCTTCGCTCCGCCCTATCCGACCGGCGACCTGCTAGGCCACATGATCGGGCAGTTGCTCGGCGGGTCGCGGATCGCCGCGTTGTGCGATCCGGCGATGCTGCGGCAGGAGTTGGACTTCCTGCTGACCGGCTATCTCGGCCGGCGCGAGGAACTGCCGATCCATCCGCAGGTCGCACAGCGCCTCGGCCTGGCATGGTGGCATCCCGGCATGCGCTATCGCTGGCAAGGCAATCGCTGGACGTTCGAGGACTACGTGCTGCGAACCATCAGGTGGACGCCATGGCGGCCGTGACCCGGTCCATCCTGGTTTACGCCAATTGCCAGGGTGAGGAACTGATCAGGACCGGCCGCTACATGCCGAGCCTGATGGACCATATCGGATTCAAATGGATCCCGCTGCACCAGGTGACGCCGGAGGATTGGGACACGCGCTACGGTCCCGACTTCATGGCCGACGTGGCGGCGGTGTGGGAACAGGTGGAAGCCGGGCCGCCATCGCAAGACCGGCAGGAGCTGCACCGGCGGCGGCCGGCGGGCTGCCAGGTGGTGCGCTTTCCGCCGTTTACGGCGCTGTGCATTTGGCCATTTGCCGGCAACGATCCGCGGCTCGCGGCCGATCCGACGCGCTATCCGTGGCCCGATTCCATCGCCGCCGCGCTGGCGATCGAGGACCTCGCGGACGATGCGCTGTTCGAACGTTATATGCAGACCACCACGAAGCGCATGCCGGACCTCGAGCGCCGGTTGCGCATGGACATCACGCGCTGGGAGGCAGCGGACGCTCTGTCGGATGTCCACGTGGCGTCCTGGGTGGAGCAAAATTTTCGTACGGTGAAGCTGTTTCATACGGCCGGCCACCTGACGGCGGTGCCGATCGGCTTCATGCTGCGGCAATTGCTCGAACGCACTTCGATCGTCAATCGCAATGAGCAGACCCGGCTGCGGGGTGAGATCGATACGCTTCTGCGAGGCCATGACGGGCAGGATTTCGAGAGCGTACCGATTCATCCGCTGGTGGCCGAACGGCTGGCGTTGCGGTTCTACGACCCCGATGCGCGTTACCGCTGGCATGCGCACGAATGGACGTTGCGCGAGTACATCCTGCGCTACGCACGCTGGGCACCCTATCTGGGGTGATACGGCATCTGGGGTGATACGGCGGCCGCAACGATCGTTGCGCCGTCGGCGCTGCCTCTGTAGCTGCAACGGCAGGCGCATGATCCGGGAGACGACCGATGGCATCCGCGGCTTTGCTGGAACTGATCGCCGGGACCCTCGGCGTGCCGCCGGCGGAGATCTCCGAGGCATCCGATATGACCAATACCCGCAAGTGGGACAGCCTGCGGCATGTGATGCTGATGACGGAGCTGGAGACCACCTACGGCATCGAGCTCAGCGACCAGGAGATGATGGAGACGCTGTCGGTGGCGAAAATCCGCACGTTGTTGCGCCAGCGTGGCGTAGCGTAGCTGTCATTGCGGCAGCGTGGCGTAGCGTAGCTGTCATTGCGAGGCGCGGAGCGACGAAGCAATCTCCCGCCTGACGAGCGTACCTCGGCTCGTCACGCAGGGGATTGCTTCGTCGCTCCGCGCCTCGCAATGACAGTGTGGTCCGGCGATTCCACGCACGGTGAAAACGCCCGAGTTGTGTGATGACCGGCCTGCGCCGGTCACCACACGGGAGAGCGCGGCCCAGTGTGCGCCGGCACCGTGTACGCGGCCAGCGCGGCGTCGCAGGCTGCGCGCGCCTGGGCGTCGGTGGGGAAATCGCGAATCCGGTCGAACTCGTCCAGCAGGAAGCATGGATCGATCATGGAGGCTGGTGTGCCGCGCAGGGCGGCCAGCCAGTGTCCGCCGCGACGCGAGCGGTCGAAGAACACCATGCCCAGCCCGTCGGCCCGTTCCTGCGCGTCGGCGCCGCGCGCGATCCAGGACGGCGTCACGTCGATCGGGACCGCAACGGTTACGCCCGGCAACTTCGGTGGCGCGGGCTGCGCGCCCGGCGGCGTTGCCGGTGCCGCGACTGTCCCCGGCACACCAGACGCCGGCACACCAGACGCAGGCAGGGCCGTCGCCGTCACGCCAAACGCCGGCGTGCCCGCGGCGGAACCCAGTCCCAACAAGTCCCTCACCGCGCTGGCGAAGGCCTGGATCGTCACATCCCGTACCGGGCACAGCGCGGCGAAGCGCTCGAACGACGCCGGATCGTCGTGCGGCGGCGGAGCATTGGCTGCGGCGGCGTCGCGCCGGGCTTTTGCCAGCCAATCCTCGCGTGACCGCGCGGCGTAATGATTGATCACCAGGTTCTGGTAACACGCCTGCGGCTGCACCGGGCTGTTCACCGCCGGCTGCCCGGCGGTGTTGAACACCGGACCGACAACGCTGTAGGCCTGCGCGTCGTCCCGGCCACTCTGCAGCGTGCTGCACCGGACGATCGACCGGACATGGCGGTTGCCGGGGAAATCGTCGGCCGCCCGCCGGTCGTGGCATTCGATCACCAGGCCCCACGGGGTTTCCCGCCACCCCGGCGGTCCAAACACCTGCCGCTGCACCAGCACCGCTGCCGCGCTGCCCAGCCGATCGAGCGTGTCCACCACGCTGCCGCCATTCAGCGGCAACAGGAAGTCGTCCGTGTCGATGAATGCCGCCCATTCATAGCCGGACGCGAAATTGTCGATGAAATGCCGATAGGCGGCCGTCCGCGCCGGACGCTGCGGCCACGCAATCAGCGTCGCATGCGCGGCGATCGGCGAATGGCGGATCGCCCGCGCCGGATCGTCCGTGCTGCCGGTGTCGTAGAGCACGACGTGATCGACCCCGACGATGCGATGATAGGCGATGAACTCCGGCAGCCACGCCGCCTCGTTCTGGAAAACCGCGCAGACGACGAGTTTTGGCCTGTCCATGGGGGATCGATGCCGGTTATGCGGCGGGCGCTTGGGTGGTCATGCGCCTGATCGTTCCGGTGGTGCTGTGCCCCTCCTGCAGGTTGACCAGCAGCACGCGCCCCCCCCAGCCGCGCACCAGGTCGCCGCCGACCACCTGGTCCACCGTATAGTCGGCGCCCTTCACCAGCACGTCGGGGCGCAGCGCGCGGATCAGGTCCAGCGGCGTCTCCTGGTCGAACAGCACGACCAGATCGACCGGCGCCAGCGACGCCATGACGGTGGCGCGCGCGGTCTCGGTCTGCACCGGGCGCGTCGGCCCCTTCAGCCGCTTCACCGAGGCGTCGGTGTTCAGCCCGACGATCAGCCGGTCGCAGGCGGCGCGGGCCTCGTTGAGCAAGCGGACATGGCCGGGATGGATCAGGTCGAAGCAGCCATTGGTGAAGCCGATGCGCATGCCCTTGGCGCGCCACGCGGCAACCCTGGCCGCGGCCTGGTCCGCGGTGGCCACCTTCCGGTCGGTTGCCACCAAGTCCTCGAGGTGCAGCGCGCCGAGCAATTCCTGGGCGCTGACGGTCGCGGTGCCCTGCTTGCCGACCGAGATGCCGGCGGTGAGGTTGGCGAGCATGGCGGCGTCGGGCAGCGATGCCCCGGCGCCGAGGGCAACCGCCAGGGCCGCAACCAGAGTATCGCCGGCGCCGGAAACATCGGCCACTTCGCGGGCCCGCGCCGGCAGGTGCAAGGCGGGGCAGCCACGCCGTACCAGGGTCAGCCCGTTTGCCGACCGGGTCACCAGAACCGCCTCGCCGCCGGTGGCATCCAGCGCCGCCCGGCCGGCGCGATCAGCCTCCGCGTCATGCTCCGCGCCGATGCGGGTGGCGAGGCGCACCTCGTGCTCGTTCGGCGTCAGGATGGCGGCGCCGCGATAGGCCGCGAAATCCGCCCGTTTCGGATCGGCGACCACCAGGCAGCCGGCCGCCTTGGCGCGTGCCAGGACGCCGGCCAGCACCGCGTCGCCCAGCACGCCCTTGGCATAGTCGGACAGCACCACGACGTCGGCCCCGTCGAGCGCTTGCTCGAACCGTTGCAGCAGCGCCGCGGCAACCGGTTCGGCCAGTTGCTCCGTGGTTTCCTCGTCCAGCCGCAGCAACTGATGCGAACCGGCCATGAACCGCGTCTTGGCGGTGGTGGGACGTCCCGGGGCGACGACAAGGCGGCAGTCGATGCCCTCGGCGGCTGCCACCAGCGACTGCATCTCGCTGCCCGCCGCATCGTCGCCGACCACGCCGACCAGCACCGTGCTGCCGCCAAGGGTGGCAATATTGAGCGCCACGTTCGCCGCACCGCCCAGCGTGCTGCGATTGCCGGTGGGCCGCAGCACGGGGATCGGCGCCTCGGGCGACAGGCGTTGCGCGCTGCCGGTCACATAGCGGTCGAGGATGACATCGCCGAGCACCAGGACGCGCGCATGCGGGAAATGGCGTACGTGGTCGGCCAGTTCGATATCGTTCGCGGCGTGCCCATTGCTCGCGGCGAACCTTGGGCCGCCGGCCGGATTGGTGTTCCCCGGCCTGGTGTTCCCCGGCCTGGTATTCCCCGGACCGGTATTCCCCGGCTTGGTAGTCATGGGCGTATCCTGCGCCAGCCGCGGATCCGGGCGACGCGCTGCTGGGACGTTCCGGTACGGTTTAGCATAGCGGACAGTTAGCACACACCAAGGGCGCCGCGCCAAGTGTCATCGGCGTCGCGCGCTGTCCGTCCGAGGCCCGGAACGCGCCGATTTGCTGTTCCATTACGCACCCTGTACGGCTATTCACCGGAGTGTCGGCCTTGCCTTTCTCAGCTTGCGTGCCGTGCTTCAGGAGGGGTCGTGAGATACGTACCGCCGTTCGATCTGATCCGTCGAATGATTGAGATTTCCACGGTGCGGGGCGAATTGCGGGTCAACGTGTCGTACGAGGAATTCATCCGGATCCTGCAAATGATGATCTCCGGCGTCGAGGTTGACGACGCATGGTATGCCAGGACCTATGAGGATATCGGCAAGGCGATCCAGGATGGCATCGTGAAGTCCGCGCAACAGCATTTTGTCGATGACGGCTATTTCGAGGGGCGCATGCCATTTCCGATCCGCGTGGACGAAACATGGTACCTGCAGCAGAATCCGGACGTGGCGGACAGCGTGCGCCGTGGGACTGTGCCGTCCGGGCAGGCCCATTTCGACGAGGATGGCTATCGCGAAGGCCGGCTGCCATTCAGCATGTAGCAGCGCAGGTCTGCGGGGCACGCGCGCCCATTCGTCCGGCGCGGCGAACGGATCGGGCTTCGACGGTGGGCATGCCACGCGGCTGCGGCCGGGGACGCCCCCACCGTGCGTGGAACCTGTCATTGCGAGGCGCGCAGCGCCGAAGCAATCTCCTGCCTGACGAGCGTAACCCGGCTCGTCAGGCAGGAGATTGCTTTGTCGCTCCGTTCCTCGCCATGACAGGTTGTTCCGGCGATTCCATTCACGGTGTAAGCGCTCTAGCAATGCAAGCCCGGATCGCACGAGCATGGCGGAAGGCGGATGATGCGAGACAAGCCGGTTCGGACTCCTGCCAGGCAGCCGAGGGGTTCCGCTGCGCGCAGCGGCTCCGATAGCGAGACCGCGGCACTACCGGTCGCGCCCGCCGCACCGGCCGCGGGCGCGCGCGCCGGGCGTGGTCGGTCCGCCGGTCAGGCGCCGGCCGGGGTGGCGGCTAAGACGGCGGCTGGGGCCGTGCGCAGGGCGGCGGCCGGCCCGACCGGTGGGACACGGGCTAATGGGACGCCGGCTGGGATGCCGACTGGGGCCCCTGCCGTGCCGGCGGCCCCTGCCGTGCCGGCGGCGCGTGTGGTGATCCAGGTCGATCCGGCAGTATCGGGCGGCTTCATCCATGGCCGCTTCGACGTGCAACTCGCCGGCCGCGTCGCCTCCTCGGCGGCGGTCGAGGAAGTCGTCCTGGAATCCGGCGGCGCCGTGGTGGCGCGGGCGGTGTTTGGCGACCAGCAGCGGGCGCCTGTGGTCATGCTGCCGGACGGCACCCAGGGGCGGCAGCGCAGCTTCCAGCTCACCCTGCCGCGGCCGTTGGCCCGCGCGGCCGATCCCTGTCCGTGTGTGCTGCGTGTCCGCACCAGCGACGGAAGCTGGCATGCCGAAGCCCTGGACCTGGCGATCGATCCCGCTGCGCCGGCCCCGGTGGTCCTGCGGTCCGGTCCCGCCCTGGCCGGAGCAGTACTGCTCGGCGGCCGGCCGCAGATGCTCCTGTATGTCGAGCGGGCAACGCTCGACGGCGCCGGCAACCTGGCCGTGCATGGCTGGGCGGTGGCGATGGCGCCGATCGTCTCCGTGCAGATCTTCGTCGGCGAGCACCAGAGCCTGCCGGCGACACAGACCGGCGGGCGGCGGGACGACGTGGCGAACGCCTATCCAGCCTACCCGGACGCCGTGCTGTCCGGTTTTTCCTGCATCCGCCAGCTTGACCCGTCGCTCGCGGCGCCCGACAGCGTGCGGGTGCAGGCGGTCAGCGCGAACGCCTTCGCGGTCGAGATCGTCGTGCCGGTGGATCGCACCGCGGCGCGGCCGCCGGCTGCCCCGCCGGCGCCGCAGGCACAAGTGCCGCGGCTGCAAGCCCCGCCAGTGCCGCAGCGACAAGTGCCGCAGTCACCAGTGCCGCAGGCACCAGTGACGCAGGCACCAGTGACGCAGCGACAAGCGCCACAGGCGCAAGCGCCGCAGCCGTTCGCGCCGTTTCGCCAGCGGCCCAACTACAAGCTGACCGCGAGTTTCAATATCGCCCCGGATCCGCCGCCGACCTCGGCGAAGCCGGCGCTCGCTGCGCCGGATGCTGCCCCGTGGCAGTTCGAAACCAGGTTGCCGGCGTCCGCCCCGGGCACGAACGTGGTGCGATTGCAGCCGGCGTCCGACCCGCGGCGGGAAATCTTCTACTTCTGCGACGCGCTGTTCCTGGCGGCCGACGGAACCCTGGGCGTGGATGGCTGGGCGGTCTGCGCCGCCGGCATTGCCGCTGTCAGCATCTATCTCGACCGCGACAAGGTGGGCGACGCCGAACTGGGGCTGGCGCGGCCCGACGTGGCCGAGCAATACAGCGCCATCCCGACCGCCGCGCAGGCCGGCTTCCGGTTCCGCCAGCAGCTGCCGGATGTCGCGCCCGGCGAACACACGATCCGCATCGTCGTGCGCAACAGCCGCGACGACGTCCGCGACGAGATCAAGCGCGTGACGATGCGGGCGCAGGGTGCCGCGGCGTCGGCCCGGGCCGAGGCAGCGCGGCCGCCGGCCCGGACGCCGGCCAAGTCGGAGTTCCGCTTCGAACTCGATAAACCGCATTTGCTGAACGACGCCGTGCAGGAGCCGGTCACCAGCCGGCTGACCATCGAGGGTTGGGCGCTGGCGCGGTCCGGCGTCACCGGGGTCGAGGTTTTCCTCGACGACCAGCGGCTGGGTGATGCGCATTACGGGCTGGCCCGGCAGGATGTCGGCGCGGCCTTCCCGGATTGGGAAAATGCGCTGCGCAGCGGCTACGCCTTCCATTGCCCGCCGCGCAGCCTGCGCGATGGCAGCCACACGGTGCGCCTGGTGGCGCGCGCCAAGAGCGGCCAGGAACTGGAACGCAGCTTTACCATCAACGTGAAGAAGGACGACACCGAAGGCCTCGCCAATATCCGTCGCCGCATCAGCCGGGCCGAGGCAAATGTGCTGGCGGCGGTGCTGGACGACCTGGATTATCGTCCGGAGTTTCGCCTGGTCCTGCGGCAGACCGGCACCGCCGCGCCGGAGCAATTGCGCCCGACGATCGAATCGCTGACCCGGCAGAGCTATCCCGGCTGGCGGCTTGCGGTGCTGACCGATGCGGCCGGTGAAGTCGATGCATTGCGTGCCCTGGTTGGCGAATGCGCCGGCGGGCACGCGGACCGGGTCAGCGTCGTCGGTCCCGCCGATCCGGAATTCGATGCGGACTTCGATCCGGCGTTCGATGCGGCGTTCGGCGCGTTGCCCGGCGATGACGCGACGGCCGGTGCCGCGCCGGGTGATGACGCGAAGGCCGGTGCCGCGCTGGCCAATGCGGCGCCGGGCGATGCCGCGCTGGCCAATGCGGCGCTGGTCGGCGTGCTGTGTCCGGGCGACGAACTGGCCGTCGATGCGCTGGCCGAATTCGCCATTGCCGGGGGCCTGTATCGCGCGGCGGACCTGTTGTATGCCGACGAGGCCTGCGTCAGTCCGGCGAGCCATGAGCGCGAGCCGTTCTTCAAGCCGGATTTTTCCCCCGACCTGCTACTGTCCACCAATTATATCGGCCGGCCATGGTTCGCCTCGGCCGCGTTGCTGCACCGTACCGGCGTCACGCCGCGCGCCCTGCTGCGAGATGGCGAATACGACCTGGTGCTGCGCTGCGCCGAGCAAGCCGCGTCGGTGCACCACATTCCGCGGCTGCTGGCGCAGCGCGGCGCCGTGGCGCCGGATGACGACGCCATGGGCCGGGCGGCCCTCGCCGCCGCGGCGGCGCGGCGCGGCATCGCGGCCGAGGTGATGGATGGCTGCCTGCCCGGCACCTGGCGGCTGCGGCGCCTGCCGCGCGCCACCGGCAAGGTCGCCATCATCATCCCGACCTGCGCGGCGCATGGCTATATCGAGACCTGCATCGAATCGCTGCGCGCCAGGACCGCCTATAAGAATTACGAAATCGTCTGCATCGACAATATCCCCAGCAGCCAGATGTCGTGGCAGGTCTGGCTGCAGCAGAACGCCGACCAGATCGTCGCCATCCGCGAGCAATTCAACTGGTCGCGCTTCAACAACCTCGCGGCGGCGGTGACCGAAAGCGACTACCTGCTGTTCCTCAACGACGACATCGAGATCACCCGGGACGACTGGCTCGATGTGCTGCTGGAACATGCGCAGCGGCCGGAAGTCGGGATTGTCGGGCCGCAATTGCTGTATCCGTCGGGCAAGGTGCAGCATGCCGGCATGTTCCTGGGCAACGGCATCGGCCGCCACGCGTTCCGCTTCGCCGCCGCCGACGAGCCGGGCTATTTCGGTTTCGCCCTCACCCAGCGCAACGTCATCGCGGTGACCGGCGCCTGCATGCTGATGCGCCGCGAGGTATTCCAGCAACTCGGCGGCTTCGACGAGGCGCATTCGGTCATCAACAACGACCTCGACTTCTGCCTGCGCGCGCACGAAGCGGGCAAGCTGACCGTGTTCACGCCGCATGCCAGCCTGGTCCATCACGAGCTGGCCAGCCGCGAACACCTGCCGGACGTGTTCGACACCGCGGTGTTCACCTCGCGCTGGAAGACGCTGTTCGCGGCGGGCGATCCGTATTTCAGCCCGCTGCTGTCGCGCTATTCCGACGATTACCGGGCCGACGAGGAGCCGGTGCGGCCGGTCTTCGCGGCGCATCCGCTGTTCGAACCGGACGAGATCCGCCGTATCCTGGTGGTCAAGCTGGATCATATCGGCGACTTCGTGACCGCATTGCCGGCGATCCGGCGTTTGAAAGCGGTGTTCCCGCTGGCCTCGGTCACCGTGCTGGCCGGCCGGCACGCGCGCGGCTTCGCCAAGATGGAACCGGCGATCGATGCATTGATCGAATTCGACTTCTTCCATGCCCGCTCGCAGCTTGGCGAAAAGACCCTGAGCAAGGACGATTTCCTGGCATTGCGCGCGCAGCTTGCACCGTATCGGTTCGACCTAGCGGTGGATCTGCGCAAGCATTTGTCCACCCGCGACGTGCTGCGCTACACCGGAGCGCGGTATCTCGCCGGCTATGACTACATGGGGCAGTTCCCGTTCCTCGACATCGCGCTGGAATGGGAA
>Ga0182013_10008441_pt1 | contig 11106 bp, 11 predicted proteins | sample 612S2MmetaG_FD_120487 | JGI IMG/M metagenome (GOLD analysis project Ga0182013, IMG submission 120487) | Permafrost microbial communities from Stordalen Mire, Sweden - 612S2M metaG | ecosystem: Environmental > Terrestrial > Soil > Wetlands > Permafrost | place: Sweden: Stordalen | collected...
CGTCGATTCCCAGGGTACCCTATGGGTTGCCAACGGAACTGGAATCATGTTCCTGCCCAAGGGCGGCAACAAGTTCCACGACACTTCCCTCCGTGCAGACGTCGTGTTGGCATTCGCCCAAGCACCAGATGGCACGATGTTGTTCGCCGATGACACTCAGGCAACCGTACGAGCGTTCCGCCCAGCAACGGACCTCCGGGACGGTGGACCGCCGCCTGTCAGGATTCCAGCCAATGCGATGCTGTTCGACCGCGATGGCGCCTTGTGGCTCGCTGGAAATGGACTCAGCCGGATACCATTTCTAAGTCGCATGAGCGGGGGGCGAATTACGGAATTCAGTCTCGATGCAGAGAGATTTACCGAAAAGCAAGGCCTAACGGGTAATGATGCTGAGACCGTTCTGGAAGATCGCGAAGGCAACATCTGGGTTGGTACGGACGGCGGACTCGACCGCTTCCGCTATCGCAACCTTACGTTATTTTCGTTTCCGTCCGGCACCAGCCTCTTCAGCCTGGTTGCGGGCGATCACGGCGCAGTCTGGGCTGGGTCACATGGAAACAAGCTGCAGGGGATGACGCGGGTTCAGGACGGTCGCGTTGCGCAAGGCGGACCGTCCAACGCCTTCATGACCTATCGCGATCCGGACGGCTCAATTTGGATCAGCGCGCGCAACGCACTCTTCCGGTGGAGCGATGGGAGATTTTCGGAAATCGCTCCCCCGGAGGAGGCGATCAGGATGCACAACTCGCACCCCAAAGACCCGATCATGGTTTCTTCCATCACGAAAGATCGGTCCGGCAGTCTTTGGGCCGCGATAGGCGGTTTAGGAGAATTCGAACTGAGTGACGGGCTGTGGAAGTTCGTGGAAGCGTTGCCCGCCCATCCTGACTGGGCGTCAAACTTCGCGTATACGGATGCCGGCGATCGAATCTGGCTGGCTTATGGAGAATATGTCGCAGTCATTGATCACGGCAGGAAACGAGCATTTTCGTCTCCGGATGGTTTGAGCGTTGGTCCCTTTACGGTGATTGCCGACGACGGCCAACGGACATGGGTGGGCGGCGAAGGCGGCTTAGCTTTCTCGCAGGGAGAACGCTTCTACACTCTGAAGGGCGCCGGTGGCGGCGGCTTCGGCCCGGTCAACGGAATTGTGGCGCGGCCGAATGATGGGCTCTGGCTGAGTGCCGGTCCAGGTATCGTTCACATTCCCGAGCAGGAAGTCCAACACGCTCTCCGGCAGCACGACTACCCCGTGAACTATGAAGTTCTCGACCTGGTGAGCGATTTGCCGGAGCAGTTGCAGAAAAACGGCTCGTATTCTTCGGGAGCAATCCAAGGCAGCGATGGCTTGCTGTGGTTCGCTACACGAGGCGGGGTCGCCCGCGTTGACCCCACTCACATTTTCCGAAATCCGCTGCCGCCACCGGTGGTGATTCGGTCCTTGCTTGCAGACGGGGTATCGTATTCCACCTTTACGAACACCAAACTGCCGGCATTAACCAAAGGTCTCCAGATCGACTACACAGCCCTAAGCTTGTCGATTCCGGAGCGAGTGCGTTTCCGCTACAAACTGGAGGGATCAGACACGGCCTGGCACGATGCCGGCGTCCGCCGGCAGGCGTTCTACACGAATCCGAAACCGGGAAGCTACCGCTTTCGCGTGCTGGCCTGCAACAACGACGGCGTTTGGAACGAATCCGGAGCTACTCTTGACTTTAGTATCGCTCCCGCGTTCTACCAGACTATTTGGTTTCAAGCGATCTACTGCGTCGGCGGAGCTGGAATCCTGTGGTTGCTCTATGTTCTCAGGTTGAAACAGGCCACCGCGCAAATGCACGTCCGGCTGGAAGGGCGTCTCGCCGAGCGGGAGCGGATCGCCCGCGAGTTGCACGACACCCTGCTGCAAAGTTTTCAGGGCCTGATGCTGCGCCTCCAGGTAGTATATGAGTTGCTTCCGCCGGGAAAGGCGAAGGAGCAACTGGAACAGAGTCTCGAACGCGGCGATCAGGCGATTGCCGAAGGACGGAGAGCCGTACACGATTTGCGTTCCACGCCGGGCAACGACCTGACTCAGGCCTTACAGGGCGCCGCGGACGAGTTGGTGTGCGAGGGATCCCCGACCTTCCGTTTAGTAGTCGAAGGGGCGCCGCGGGATCTGGATTCCATGCTGCGCGACGAAGTGTACCGCATCGCGTGCGAGTGTTTGCGCAATGCGTTCAAGCACGCTCGTGCCAACCGCATTGAAGCGGAACTGGCCTACGGCGACCGGATTTTCCGGCTCCGCATTCGCGACGATGGTTGCGGGATTCCTCCGAAAATGCAGCAGGCCGGCCGCTCCGGCCACTACGGCCTGAGCGGGATGCGAGAACGCGCTCGGCAAACCGGCTGTAAGTTGGATATCTGGAGCAGCGCCGGTAGCGGCACCGAGATCGATTTGAGTGTTCCTGGCGCGATTGCGTATAGCAAATCGCCGGGGCGGCCGCGGTTGCAACTGTTCCGCAAGAAGGTGGGATGAAAGCGTGATTCGAGTACTCTCAGTGGACGACCATGCCCTGCTGCGCGAAGGCATCGCCGCGCTCGTCGGCAATCAAGCGGACATGGAACTAGTGGCGGAGGCGCGTGACGGGCGCGAGGCGGTCGAGCTGTTCCGCAAACATCGGCCGGACGTCACGCTCATGGACCTGCAGATGCCGGAAATGGGCGGCATCGACGCCCTCAGCGCCATCCGCGGCGAGTTCCCCGAAGCGCGCATTGTCGTGCTGACCACTTATACCGGGGACATCCAAGTCATGCGCGCCATGAAGGCCGGCGCGCGGGCTTATCTATTGAAGGGCCTCCTGCGAAAGGAGCTGATCGAGACCATTCGCGCCGTCCATGCGGGGCAAAGGCGGATGGCGCCTGAGATTGCCGCCGAGATCGCCGAGCACGCCACGGATGATGCCTTGACAGCGCGCGAAATCGACGTATTGCGGCTGATCGCCAGCGGCAATGCCAATAAGGAGATCGCGGCGCAGCTCTCGATCACCGAAGAGACCGTCAAAGGCTACGTGAAGAACATCCTCGCCAAACTCGGTGCCAAAGACCGGACCCACGCGGTCACCATCGGACTGAAGCGCGGGGTCATCGACCTGTAAGGCGCAGCCCCTCGAAAGAGGGGTCTCGCAAGCGGGCTTTTTGGGGTGCCCCAGAGCAGTCCGGGTTCCATACCATCGAAATGGGACCTCCTCTGCAACGCCTATTCTCAACTTTTCCCGATGGCTGGCCGGGGACCGGCCTCTTGCTGCTGCGCGTTGGCGCGGCAATCCCCCTTGTTTATTTTGGTTTCGCAGGCACGGCCGGCGCCGCTGAGCAATCACTCCATGTTGCCCTGTGCCTGGTCGCAGCCGCTGGCGGACTCCTTCTGCTCCTCGGTTTGTGGACGCCGGTTGCCGGGATAGCGGTGGCCATCGATGAGTTGTGGATCGCTTTCTCCCCGCACTTCTCGCAAATGTACGATCAACGGCTTCACATCCTGCTGGCCGTGCTGGCCGCAGCGATCGCCATGCTCGGCCCCGGCGCTTGGTCGGTAGACGCCCGCATCTTCGGCCGGAAGCGCTTCGAGATCGACGGCAGAGATCGCCACCGATAGACCCCACTAAATAGGGGTCGGCCCCGAAACGATCGAGGGGTCAGATCGGGCTGGATCGAGGGTTGGCCCTCAGCTCGAAACGCGTCAAAATCCAAATCAGGAAACACAAACCGTCCCAGGGCACTCGGACGCAGAAAGAGGAGGGACCATCCCGTGTACAACCGATTAGGCGCTATCACTCAGGTCGAAGACGAGATCATCGGCCAAAGTCCCGCATTTCAATACGTCTTGAATCAGATTCGCGTTGTTGCCAAGACCGATTCTATGACCTTGGTCCAAGGCGAAACCGGCACCGGGAAGGAGGTCATCGCCCGTGCCATTCACAACCAAAGCGCGCGCAGGCAGGGCCCCCTAGTGAAATTGAACTGCGCGGCGATTCCAGCACCCTTGCTGGAGAGCGAGCTCTTTGGCCACGAGAGAGGCGCCTTCACAGGAGCGGTCGCGCAAACCAAAGGACGATTCCAACAGGCGGATCAGGGCACGCTCTTTCTAGACGAAATTGGCGATCTGCCCCTGGAACTGCAACCCAAGCTCCTCCGCGCCCTCCAGGAACAGGAATTCGAACGGTTGGGCAGCGGCCAAACCATTCGAGTCAACGTACGAGTCGTGGCGGCCACCAACCAGGATCTTGCGCAGCTTGTGGCGAACAAGCAGTTTCGCGCTGACCTGTATTACCGGCTCAACGTTATTCCGCTCTTCCTCCCGCCGTTGCGTGAGCGCGCCGAAGACATTCAGCCGTTGGTGGAGTACTTCGTGAAGAAATTCTCAGCCCGTCTCAACAAGCCCATCGACCTGATTCCGGATGAAGTAATGGAAGTGCTCAAGGCGCACGATTGGCCGGGCAACATTCGCGAATTGCAGAATTTCATCGAGCGCGCCGTGGTCCTCTCACCCGGGCCGGTTCTGCGTCCCACGCTGCCGGAATTGAAGCACATGACGAAACAGCCGTCGGCCGCGGCTTCACGCACTCTTGCCGAAGCCGAGCGGGAACATATTCTGGATGTCCTGAAGCAGACCGACTGGCTGATCGGCGGATTGCAGGGCGCGGCCGCGCGGCTGGGATTGCCGCGAACCACTCTGGTTTACAAGATGCGAAAACTTGGAATTGAGGCGCGCCGCTCGCATAGGGCCCGGTCTGCCGGGCATGAGATACCGCTGCTCGCACCCGGCGGCCTTGGCGCCGGGCGATTCGAGGCTGTCGCGGCCTTCTGACGATCTCCGAAGCCCGAACGCGGAGTCGGATTCCCGGCATGTGTCGTATCTGGGTACCGAACGAAAAGGGTTAGCGAACAAGGTGCGATCTGGTCAATCAGATGCTCATACGTCGCTCATTGAGTACTTTATCTTGACCCAACCCCACGGAGATCTGCTGGACTCGTTCCCGTGCCTTGGGCCGCCGCACGATTGAATGCAGAGGAGCGCACGGATATGCCAACAGCCGAAGTAGTCACCGGTATCGATGAATATCTCCTTAATCGTCTGATGCCAGTGGAGGGCGCTATCCCCCATCTCCAGGGCATCGAAATGTATGGCAATTCCATCCCCGCCGGAACGGTGGGCGGCGATCTGTACGAATACATCAATTTCCAACAGCGCTACGACATCGATGCGCGCATTGGTCGAGCCCTCAAGTTATCGAAGGATTTCCTGCATTCCCACTCGCCCGGCGCACCAGAACATAACTCCGTCGACGAACTGACCGAATGGCTCAAGTCGCGGCCGGATTACGAGTCCGGCATGGAAGCTGCCTACAGAGGGGCTCGCAGCCTGGAACAACTGCGAGTAGCCGAAGATCTGACCGATCTCTATACTACGGCGGGCGTCTTACTTGTGGATGCGCAAGGTCACGGAGTCATCTCCGCCAAGATCGCATCGACAGTACACGATACATTTCACGCCTTCATGTTGTCGGAACTCGACCATCATGGAAAAACCACTCCGGAGCTGTTTGAGCAGATCAACATCCGTTTGGCGCAGTCCGTGACTGCCCGCAATGCGCTGGGGAGAAGCGAGAAGGAGAGAGCCCGTGAGATCGCGACTATGCTCTACGGCGAGATTCGTCCGTCCGGGCACTTTCGCTTCGTGAACTTCGGACACCCGCCGCCCCTCCTATTCTCTGCGGAACGGCGAACATTCTTGGAGATCGACAGCGGCCGAATGGTACGGTTCTTTCCGCTCGGACTCGAAGTTCCTGAAGATCATCCGGACCGCAAGAGGTATTACTCGATGCACTTCAGGCAGAGGCCGGCGGATTACTCGGATATTGCCGAGATCACGCTCATCAATCCGGGAGACATCCTTTTCCTGTATACCGACGGAGTTTATGACGGAAGCGACGCGGCAATACGGGGCGATCTCGAAGAGGTGATGCGCGATTATTGTGACCTCTCAGCGAAGGCGATTTGCAACGCAGTGTTGGAGAACGCCGTGAGAAGGGACCGTCACCTAAACGACAGTGGCGAACAGGACATGATCGACGACAAAACAGTTTTCATTGTCAAGCGGAGCAACTGACGCGGGCCTGACGTTCCGAGTGAGGTCCGTCCATAATCGCCCTGCGTGCGGTATGTGCGGTAGCGACAGAGGGCGCGACTGGGGAAGGTCGATCAATGTGAGTGCTTACCAAGCAGGATCACGATAAAGATCAGGGGCAGGTAGAGGATGGGCACCATCAGCGTTCGACGTGCGGCGGCTTTGGATGCGCGAAAGGCCAGTGGTGCGCTGCAGAAGAAGAACGCGAAGGCAATATGCCGGTGACGGCAACATAGACAGGAGCCGCGCCGGCAACCATTGGCTGACTCATGGTGACAGGGATCAGTGCGGCCGAAGGCAACAAGATCTGCCAGAACATAAGGCGATCGGCGTGCCAGTGGGGGAGCACACGGTATCCGGCGCGCGAGTAGTCCTCTCGACACATCCACGCGATCGCCATGAAGTGCGGGAATTGCCAGAGGAACAACGTGAAGTAAGGCAATCATGCGGGATACGTCAAGTTTCCTGCCGCCGCAGCCCAACCCGATAAAGCGGCGGCATCGCACCGGGAACGTCGCCAGCTAATGTGCAGGGGGCTGTTATCCGTTTCAGCGGGGTGTACGCACACAGGCAGCCGGCGAGCGTAGCGACGGCAAGGAACGCCGCGAATTCGTTGACGGCCACCGCGAGATAGATAACTCCGGCGAGTGCCAGCAGAATCCCGAACCCAAGGGCCAACCAGGGCTTCACCTCGCCGCCAGGGATAGGCCGCCTCGCAGTCCTCTTCATCTGCGCATCGAATCCGCGCTCGAAATACTGGTTCAGCGCGCCCGCGCCGCTCGCGACCAGTAGCGTTCCGAGCGGCGTTTGCGTCAGAAGCAACAACTGAGGGCCTTTGATTTGAGCCGGAGAGCCCAGGCAGAAACCCATAAACGTGGCGACCAAGACCAGGAGGTTGATTTCCGGCATTGTCAAAGCCCAGAAATCGGCCAAGACTGCGAAGAATCGCGCTGCCACCGGCTTTGGCGGGACCGGCATCAGATCCAGTACCATGCCCGAACCACCGGTCATATCAGACAACCTGCTTCCATAGTCCCTTCGAAGCAGGCCGACCATCACGCGACAAACTTCTGCTCAGGGTTCGCGTGCGCTGTCTCGCAGCACCCGGACACGATAGGCCGACGTGGAGCCGGCCATCCGAACCACGGGACGCACCGGCGCACCGGCCACCTCTCCTGTGGACTCTGGCGGCATACAGCACTCTTTCCTGTTGCGTCATGGTAATTTCGTAATGCGGTCGGTTACCTGCTGGCCTCCGGAGGGAAGTGCTCGAACATCTTGTCCACACCTTTGTCCAGTTTCTTGATGTTCTTGCCAGAACTGGCGGCCAAGGCGTCGCTCGCAGATCCGCGCCAGATCAGTTTCTTCGTGTTCGAATCGAACAGGTCGATCACCAGCGTTCCGACCCTATACGTGCTCTCAGTTGTGGTGGATTCTCCGAACCCTCCTCCCACTCCTCCCCATCCTCGCCAGCCCCAGCCGCCGCCGAAGTTGTCGTAATAGGTAGTGAGAGTCTGGTGGTCTTGCGTCATTTCCATCGCCATGATGGACACATTCCCACTCGATTCCACCTGCGTCCACCCTTTGGCTGTCAATGCTGAATTGACGGCCGCTTTAATCCGATCGACCAACAGAAGGTTTTGGGTGTTAACCTTTCCCCAGGAGTACGTTTTGTACTGGCCGAAATCGGCGTTGCGATCGTAGTCTGTCTTCACCTGCTGTGCGAATGACGCACTCGCAAAACAAAGTGCGATCCCGGCGAAACAGGAAAATCTGCGTTGCGTGTTCATAAATGGCTCCTTATACCGTTGGGCAGTTCCCACACGCCCGGATAAAGGCAACCGCCTTGCCAATGTGAAGTTGTTGAAGATAAGGTCACTTGGGCTCTCGTTATGTTGCTCGGGGAACAACAAGGCGAACTCTCGACACCGCGGCTCGTCGCGCGTGATCGCAAGAAGCCTGCGCAAGCAGATTTCTGCGACTGAAGGTGAGGAACTAACGGTTTTACATACGAGGGACGTGGTCCGCTACACCTGTGGCTGGATATTCTCTCGCGATCTGTTCGGCGACATCGCAGGTCAGCCTCTCGGTGCCGACGATCAACGCGCTGAAGGAACTGGGTTGCTCAAGTTCACTATCCTCGCTGCCGAGGGAATTCGCAGCAGATCGGGCGATCAAAAGGCCACGCGACGGTGAGACCGGAAACGGTCCGACCGGTGCGGCAGATTCGGATCAAGTAAAGCGGCTGGGTCCAAGAACATTTTTCGGGCTGACGGCTCGTGCTCCGTGGAGATGGCGTCGCCAGTGGAATCAATCGTGATGACGAATGCGTCCTTTGCCGGCGACTTCCTGTTGGACGGATTTCCGGAGCCGATCTGTGCCCTTGGCAGCTTTGGGTACGACAACCTGATCGAGCCGGTCGTGAACATCGCTCGCCGGTACTAGATAACGCATCGTAGTTTCCAACGATTTGTGACCCATCCAGTGTTGAACCGTTCGCACGTCGAAGCCGGAACGCAGCATCCGAGTCGCATAGGTCGACCGAAATGTCTTTAAGTCGAACTTCTCTGAGTTCAGGCCTGCACGCTCCGCAACCGCTTTGCATTTGAGCAACATGTTGTGTTCTCGATTGCCCGTTGGCGATGGAAACACGAACCGCTCGCTGTGGAGGCGCGGACGTCCTTCAAGCAGTCTGGCCAATTCGACGGGGATCGGAATTTCTCTCTCTTCCCAACGCTTCGGTGAAAATCCCAGATGGGGCTTGGAGGTGACTCGGATCGTCCTGAGCTTAAGATTGATGTCGCTCCAGAAGAGGAAGGCGACTTCCTGCTCGCGGAACCCAGTGAGCAGAAACGTGGAAAACAGCTCCCTCTCGCGATCGGTGGTCACTTCGAAAAAGGATGCCAGTTCCTCCTCGGTGTATTCCAAGGGCAACGGCGATATTCTCTCCGGGAGATGAAGCAACTTCGTCAGGCCAGGCCTCCCGTTTCGCTTGCAGAACTGGGCGATGATCACGACATTGTGAAGAACCGTGTTCGCCGACATGCCAGACTTCATCAATTCCACGACGTAGTCGTTCAGCTCTTCTGTCGAGATCGAAACCAGAGTTCGTCGATCGAAGACCTTGGCGAATCTGGTCAGGACGGCGTCGTATTTCCTGTGTGTGTTGGGCTTTTTCAGAGTCTTGATCTGGTCCAGGTATCGGTCGAGCAACTTCCGAACTGAGGCCGGCTCAGTGGGCGTGACGACCTCCGAGGTTTCATTCCGCGGAGCCAATCCCAACGCATGAGCCTCCAGTTCGTGGCGCTTTCGCCGTTGCTCCTCCATCGCTTGCGCGGCGGTGTTGCCTGCAGGCTGACGCTGTAACGGACCTCGATCTTTACCGGCGACCGAACCAGATTCCGGCCCTGGCTCTGTCGCGCTTGTCTCCCCCCTTCTCGATCCTCTCAAAGCGGTCCTCGGCGTCAAGGGTCCGCTTCGCCGCGCCTATCGGCGCGCCCTTGACTCCTCCGGTCCGCTTTGGAGCCTCTACTTAGAAGGGGAAAACAGCCTGGTTTGGCCGGGCGCGAATGTGACAACGGCGGTGGGGAAGATCGCGGCCCATTACACACAAGGTGAGGTGGGACAGTGGGGGGAGCGTGCCTGCCTCCGACAAAGTTCTTGAAGAGAAGAGGGCTGGTTGACGCGGTTGAGCCCGAGTAACGTCCACTCACGCAACTACCGACATCCTGATCCCGAAGCTGCGGCCTTCGCTATCTCCTTGAGTACAAAGCAAATATTTTTGCAAGAAACTTCATTCTAAGTACCAAAAGTACACTCGTGGGTGGGCAATTGGGTGGGTAGTTTTCATGGCCTACGGACCTTCGCAAAGGAGACAGCGGGGTCGGGACCATTTGCCTCAAGGCTCTCAGCGCTGCCGTTCCCGATCACTGCCGCAACCGCCGACCTGTTCAGGGCCTGACACTTCCACCCTGGGTGATCGGTCAGCTGAAGAAGGGCGAAAACGCGTGGAAGGTACCCTTCGGACGACAGCCAGTTGGCCTTCTGGACCTTGGAGCAACTGATCGCGGACGGGGCCTTCGTACCGGGGAATGTTATCGATGCCTTCCTGTCTCGCGAGATCTTCGGCATCGGCGGCACCGTGAAGCATGCACTCGCGCACCGCAAAGGCGGCAGGGACTGGCGCGACTGCGGATTGCGCTCGGCCGGCAACGGTGCGCTGATGCGTATTGCGCCGATTCTCATCCCGCACCTTCGCTGCCCAAGTCCCGGCCTCTGGGCCGATGCGGCGCTTTGCGGGATGTTGACCCACAACGACTCGGCGTCGATCGCCTCGTGCCTCGCCTTCGTCTACCTGCTTTGGGGGCTGCTACGAATGGATGCGCCGCCTCATCCGTCGTGCATGCGGAAAACTCGGAAGAGGCAATCGTCCGCGCGGTAAACGACACCTGGGACAACGATACGGTGGCGGCCATTGTCGGCGCTGCCGTAGGCGCTCTTCACGGCACTGTGCGTTTGCCGGCACGGTGGCGGGATGGTCTATCCGGAAGGACAGGGTTACGCGACGATGGCCGAATAGCGGCGCTGTTGGCCGAAGCCGAGCGGGTCTTCGCGCCGGCGTAGCCCGACTGCCAACCCGGGCGTGCTTAGCCCCCCAGCGCCCTCACCCGGCCGAAATGCGAGCTCTTCACCTTCTGAAAGTCGATCTTCCGGCCATCGGGGAGCACAACTTCACGCGGTAGCATTGAGCTCCGAAGTTGGTTCTCATCGACTTCGAGCGTGAACAGGTTGGAGATGGGCCGAGACGATAGGTCGCTCAACTTGTATCCCACGTGCGGAAAGATGAACGCGGTCGCGACGGGGCACTGAAAGACGCCTGCTGCCATTTCCGCCGCCGGCAAGAAATCAATATCGGCGCTGACGACTACGGCGGCGTGGCACGGCGA
>Ga0182013_10008442_pt1 | contig 11105 bp, 15 predicted proteins | sample 612S2MmetaG_FD_120487 | JGI IMG/M metagenome (GOLD analysis project Ga0182013, IMG submission 120487) | Permafrost microbial communities from Stordalen Mire, Sweden - 612S2M metaG | ecosystem: Environmental > Terrestrial > Soil > Wetlands > Permafrost | place: Sweden: Stordalen | collected...
CTCAAGGTCGCCGTCGCGAAGCGAGCCTGACGCGCTCCGCACTGCTGCGCATTCAGCCTAGCTGCGCGAATGCGTGCGCCAGTCGCGTGCGCCAATCGCGTGCGCCAGTTGCGTGCGCCAGTTGCGTGCGCCAGTTGCGTGCGCCAGTCGCGTGCGCCAATCGCGTGCGCCAATCGCGTGCCAGTTCGGGCTCCACGACGTTTCCGCGGAAACGTATTTTTACCCGGATAATATTGACGACGTAATTTTATCCGGGTATTATTCAGGTCATGTTTACGTGTGAGGCCGTCATGACAAATGATTCACAAGCAACTGAATACACGGCATTTCTCGGACCAAAGCGAATAGCCTCCGGACCCCTGAGCCTAGTTGCGCTCGCCGCAAAGCGAGCCATCGATCGCGGCGCTCAGCAGCCCGTATTGATCTACAACGACCACACCGGCCGCGCCATCGACATCGACTCCCGCGGCGGCGACGCCGAGGTTCTAGCCCGCCTCGCCGTGGCTGCCCCCGCCCCTCTCTTTCGCGGACGGGGCCGCCCGAAACTCGGAGTGATTGCGAGGGAGGTCACGCTGCTGCCGAGACACTGGCAGTGGCTCGGATCGCAACCTGGCGGCGCCTCGGTCGCGCTGCGCAAACTCGTCGACGCCGCCCGACGCTCCAACGAAGCGGCAGACCAACAGCGTGAGAAAACGGAAGCCGCGTACCACTTCATGTCCGCCATGGCCGGCAATTTGCCGAATTTCGAGGAAGCCGCTCGCGCGCTATTCGCCGCCGATCGCGAGCGCTTCGATCGGCTCATCGAGGGGTGGCCGGCCGATATACGCGACCACACGATCAAGCTCGCTTTCGGTTGAGGGCCTGAATCCTTGACTTGGAGGCCCGCCCTCCCCAAAATCCGCGCCTCCTCCGCATTCCCCGGTAGCTCAGTGGTAGAGCGACGGACTGTTAATCCGTTGGTCGGCGGTTCGAATCCGTCCCGGGGAGCCAACTGCCTCAAGGAGTTACGCGCTTACTGCGCGACCGCCACCTCCTTCTCCGTAGCTGAATCGTAGACACCCAATTTCACGTGGTCGCCGAAAGCCGCGACGTGTCCGGCAAGATGCCCGGGCGTAAGGTGCGCGTACCGTTGAACCATCTGCGGTGATGCCCAACCGCCGAGTTCCTGAACAACATGCAGCGGCGTACCCGCTTGCATGTGGAACGTCGCCCAGGCGTGCCGTAGATCATGCCACCGAAAGTCCTTGATGCCCGCACGCTTGAGGGCACCCTTCCAGGCGGTATTGTTGACCCACCGAACCGGCTCGCCGCGATACGTGAACACGTAGTTGTCATGCTTGCCGATCTGTGCCCGCACGACTTGTGCCGCTTCCACAGTCAAGGGACTGGCAATGCCCTTTCCGCCCTTCGCCTGGTCCGCATGAACCCAAACTAGGCACCGGTCGAGATCGACCTGAGACCAGCTCAGCTCCCTCACATTACGTTGCCGCAAGCCTGTCAACATCGCGAACCGCGCCATCGCCGCAAGGTGCTCCGGAAGTTCAGCTAGAAGCCGCTGCGCTTCCATCGGCGTCAAATAGCGCGTACGGCCCTTCGCTTCCGGCAGCAGCCGAACCTTAGGCACCCGCTCGAGCCATTCCCAGTCGTGCGCCGCCGCACGCAGCACTGACCGCAGCAACGACAGTGTTCGGTTGACGGTCCCATTGCTGACGCCGGTCTTCCTCCGAGCCTGAGTGATTCGATCAACACAATCTCGATCAATTCTTTGCAGCGTCATTTCGGTCAGATGCGAGTGCAGCCAAACGAAATTACGCTTGTCGTCATTGAGCGAAGCCTTGTGTGATTTCTCATCAAGCCACCGCACCACCGCTTCCTCCCACGTATGACTCGGCTTAATACCGAGCCTTGATACATCCCACAATTGCGCCTTCAACTTGTCGTGATACTCCCGAGCCTTTTTGCGGTCGGAAGTCCCAGCGCTTCGTTGTATCGCGCGACCGTCGTGGGACAATTTGATCCACCAGTAAGGTGAATCCTTTCGTCTGTAGAGCGACATTGGACTTTCTCCATGTTGTCACCCTGCAACGCTCGCCGCCTGTATTGTGCTCGCACGTAGTCGATCAAGTCACCTTCGACGAATACCCATCGCCGTCCAATGCGCGCCCCGGGTATCTCTCCGTTGCGAGCCTTGGCCTGCAATGTGGTCGGGTGAATATTGAGCAGGTCAGCGGCCTGTTGCAGGGTGAGCGTCGTCACGGCGCTGACTCGGCCGCGATCTGCCCAATGACGTCACCGAAGCCCTGCAAACGCTTCGGCAGCCCCTCCCTGACCACCCGTGCCAAGACTCCCGCGGCATCGCCTTGGTGCACCTGGCACATCACCCCCAGGGCCTTTCCCCCCTGCCTACGGAGGGTATTCACCATCGCGTCATAGCTAATCTGGCCACCACGCTGAATGGTGCGGAGACGGATTTGCTCAGTACTGAGGAAGCCGAGGACTGGGTATGCGCCGGCGAAATACGATGCTGCCGCCGTCACCGTTCCCCACGGCACCACTCGGCCCTTGTTCCGCAATTCGACTTCTGCGCGCACCCATGGGCTCATAGGATCGCCCAGCTGCTTACCTTTCTCGTAGACCCGCAAGAGCTTCCCTGCCCCGCGGCTTCCAACGTAGAGCGTTTTTCCACGCCCGGAACCGAGATCGTCCCACAGCTCCGCCTTTGGCGGCCGGCCGTTCGTCGTAAAGAGCCCGTCCGCCAACCAGCTAAGCGCTTTCGCGATGGAAACGGTGGAACCCTCCAGGTCATCGTGAGCGAGGTCAACACGAGTGACATTAGCCGCGTATGTCTCGCCCCACAACCGAGCAGCGTTCCAGTCTTGAATGGCACGACAGGCATGACCATTCAGCTCGACGTGATAGGTACCTCGCTGCGCCTTCCCACCGAACGCCAGCAAGCCAAAGGGTCCAAGGTTGATACGGTGCTGATAACCATACCAACCTTTCCCGGTAGTCGACCAACCGCTGCGCGGAACACAAAAGACGGTTTCAACTGCATCCTCCAACCACTGCCGTCGCTGCCCCGCTGGCAATGCGACAGTAAACGCGAGCCAATCTACAAACGCGGTTGCGTTCGTGTTTCCTTCGGCTACGTGTGTTTCGCCCCGTGTTACTACTCGGGGCGACAAAACCGTGGAGGCGTCAGCGCTCGCTACGCGAGCGCAGGTCGCCTCAACGGGCATCTCGTCATCGATTGGTAAATTCATGTGCGTGACTCCTGTAGGCGATGGAGTCACGTGCGCTTATCGGTTACGTGACCTCATCGCCGGTTAATGCGAAGAAGTCACAAGCGCGGCGGCTGGGATCTTTTATCTTAACCTCTGCGTAACGACCAACTGCTCTCGCTACGTGCCTGGGCTGCTATATCCAGATCAGCTTCACTTACATGATGGAGCATTGCTTCCTGCCCGCCCCTTACTGTCTGACTTCACAATTCGGCCACAAATTTTCTTCGGCTTGTGTAGGAATACACTCGCACACCTCGACCCGTTTTTCAAGCCTAGCGGCGGTCAATCCGCGCGCGCCGGCTTCGCCGCAGGCTCGTCAGGAAATGAGCCATCGTCTTCTCCGTTGTACACCTCGAAGGGTACGAATCGCGCACCGCTTGGATGCCAAGGCTCCCACGCATAGCAAAATTTCGTCCGCCAAGTCCGATTGTAAATGTCCTTGTAATAAATTCGCCCCGCCACGTAAATCGACTCGACTCGATCTCTCGCTTTTTTTAGAGGACCTACGTCGTTAAGCGGCGATTTCGATATCTCGGACTGCTGAGGCTGAAGTACTGCCCGAGATATAAATGGCCTCACATCCTTGGCCGAAATCGTATCTTTGTTCTCATCTTGCACAAATACCTTCGCGTCCGGCCTCGAAGATGGCGGGCCAACGTACAGATAGGAGAACACGACAACATCGTGGGCAGGCGTCTGTCCGAAGTTTCGAACCTTGACGGCTATAAAGTCCTTGAAAATTTCACCGATCACAGGTTTCGCCGGATCAAATGGAACGTATTTCGGATCGTTTTCGCCCGGTGTATCGAAAGCTAGATCTTCAGCGCCAACGCCGAGATAGGCCCTCAATTGACGTCGCGCCGTGTCGTCGGCACCGGTCACGAGGCGCTCGGTGGAGCTAAAGAGCTTCCAGGTAGAAACGGCAAGAATGACCGTGAAGAGCGCTATTACGATCGTGCTGACCGCTGTGAGAGTTCCCTCGTTTGATTTAAGCCAACCCGAGACCGCGACATTCCCAGTGAACATCGCCCATGCCACGAACGCAATTCCCACGACGATCAAAGATAAACCTGAAAACAGCACGGACCTCATCCTGAAAATCCTTAAGTTGACGAAGAACCGCTTGGCCCCAAAACCTCCGATGCAGTCATCTTGAGTGGATCATCGCAAAAGCGCGACGGTTGTGCACGTGGGTCCACAGCCGCGCTCCAAGAGCGCCCCGAGCCTTGGCCCGGCTTGTGGAGGAGCCGGGCCGTCTCGGGCTTTGGGCTATGGACTACGTGCACAGCCCGCCGACGTAGCCGTTTCGTAACTTGCTTGAGCCTAAATCAGGCGTGCCATTGCTGCGACAGACCTGTGCGAGCATCACAGAGTATTGATTTGTATGGCCTACCGCCGCAGCAATTCGCCTGTTAATCCGTTGGTCGGCGGTTCGAATCCGTCCCGGGGAGCCAATTTGAAAAAAAACTCCAAGCAATGTCGGCTGGCGCCCATTGCTCATTGACCCTAATTCGAACCGCCGACCTAGACAAGCCCGGTTCGACAGCGCCGCGTAGCGGCGATGATCGCCCGCCAGGGCGACCCGAAGGGCGAAGCGCGTAGCGCCGAGTAATCCGTCCCAGGGAGCCATGAAATCAATAGCTTGTGGTAGTATTATCGTGTTATTTCGAAGTGTTTCACTCATCCCGATTGCAGTATGGGTGCAGCATGAGCAAACGCTGCACCGTTCATCAAATGCTTAGCGATCAAAACTTCGCTGGCATTAAACCAACCCTCATCGATGACAAAGTTCGCAGCCTCGCCGAGTCACCGGAATAGACGGCTATCGCCAAGCTCTGTTCAGCCCGGTTGCCCGGTTGCACGTTACCGACTCGATACTCTCTCTCCCGCCGTGCCGGTATCCTGGAAGGGTACATTGATTCAGTACAGCGGCCGGCTCCATCGATTGCATCCGGCCAAGAAAGAAGTGCGAGTCTATGACTACAACTGCGGCCGCATTGATTTATCCGGGAGCCATAAAATCAACTTACAGTAAATATGCCAGTATTTGTCATCGTGACTTCGCTTCGGGAAGCCGACTGCGCCAATACGCGGGACGTCTGCGGTAGTGGGCGATAGCAAGGACCACCAATGCTGCGTCAACCTTGACAAAAACCACGAAAAACGGGAACCGCTTCATCGCAATTCGTTTGACACCGCGCTCACCAAGACGTCCCGGCCACGGCTTCCCCTGTAAAACGCTTTCACGCAGCGTGTCGAGTGCGAGTTTAAATTCTTGGCGAAAGTCGCCACCCAAGCCCGCGCGCCGCGATTCGTACCAGCCTGCCGCTTCTTCCGCCTCAGATACCGCAGATTCGAGGAACCGAATAGAACGCATCAGCGTCGGCGCAATCGAGCATCGATCCTGCGCAGCGCCTCGTCAGCTTCGACCGTCTGAACTTCGCCGGACTCAAGATCATCAAGCCGCCGCGTGATTTCCGCTTCCCATGCCTGCGATGCGTCGGCGTCCGCCGGACTGTCCAAGCTCACTAAAAGATCATGGGCGAGCGCCGCCCGCTCCGTCTCGGGAAGCTCAAGCGCAATATCCAATGCGTTCTTCAAGGTGGCTGAGGACATTTTGATCTCCAATTCTTCGGCCGAACGGAAGGCGCCGGCCCTCGGCTCCTGGCCGCATCGCCCTTCTGGGGTAACTGCCAGGTCCCCGCGTTAGCAGTTTAATCCGGATGGCGTGTGGATGACAGGCAACGGGCTGCAGCGATTCTAACGGGATAGTGCAGAAAGGATTCACCTGGATGCCAAAAGCCCGCTTTGCGAATTCGCCCGTCGTGCCCGTGGCGCACAGCGCGTTCGTTTTGATTCTGAGCCACAGTCCCTCCCATGTCTGCTCGCTCGACCCGCGGTTGAACTCCGGTTGCAGTATGAGCGCTGGCTGATAATGGGCTACTGTAGAACCTGATGGCACCGATAATTGTTAAATCAATGTCTTAGGCGGATCCTGTAGAACTCCATGGATCACAGTGGATGCCGTTCCAATGGCTGTTAATCCGTTGGTCGGCGGTTCGAATCCGTCCCGGGGAGGGTCCGTTCCGGACAGATGGGTAACGGTTTATACCGCCGGAACGATGTGTTACCTATGTGTCGGTAAGCTCAGGGCCCGAGAACTCTCAGTCGCGCGCATTTGCATACCGACGATAATTCGAACCGCCGACATAGACAAGCCCGGTTCGACAGCGCCGAGTAATCCGTCCCGGGGAGCCATAGACCTAGACCGTCGCCTGGCGGCAATGACGGATCCCAGTACGGCTGTGGCTACCCGTACAGTGTTAGCGCCCGTGCTCGGGCCGTCCTGCAAGGCGCGCTACGCTTAAATGATCCGCTCTCGCGATGGGCGCTTGCCCTTCAGTATCCGGGCCTGCATCGCGATCGCGGCAAAGAATGCTCGCATCGCCTAGGCGCTATTGGCGAAGGACACCGTCATCGTCGCCGTCTAATCGACAGCGACAATCGGCACTGTATCTATTATTCGGAGGAACCACACGCACTGCACTGGTTGAGCAAAACAGGTCAGACCGCCGCTCGCGGAACCAGATCAACCTATGAACGGAAATCGCTGCATAACGATCGAGGCGCGAGCGCGCGGCTTACAAGCGGGCCCGAGTGCACAGCACTCACCAATGGCCGATTAGAGTTACGCAGTCTGTCCTTCCTCGCCCGGCAACGCGCGGCAAAAGAAACCGGGATCAGAAAAAATATGTTGACACAATGGGGAAGTCCTTAGAGATGAGGTTGAGCGACGCGGGAATGCGCCGATATTAAACGAAACTGATTTATCCCAATCATCAACACTCTCCTTGGCTTACGAAGACGCGGTCCGCGATCGCTCGAACTGTTGTTAGAACCTACGCGACGTCCATCAGTACCGCCGGATTCCGATGAGCTATCAAGAGTAATGTGCGTGCGGCTCCGGAAGGTGCTCGTCTACCTTGTTCCCAGTCCTGAAGGGTACGAACTGAGACACCCAGTAGAGCCGCGAATCGCGACCGGGATAGGCTGGTTTTCTCCCGAACCAGAGAGACACTTGGCACATTGATTACTCGCCCGTACTCGCCACGCTTGAGCTCCCGCAGACCATCGAGAATTTCGCGACCGACGTTTCGCTTTGCTTTAACCATCTTCAACTTCCTTACGAATCTGCCTTAGCACATGTGTCGGAATATTTTCCGAGACGTTCCTTGGATACATGGTTAGCATCCATATGGCACCGTGAGTTCTCCTCACGTAATAAATGATGCGGTACCCACCGCGTTTACCTCGACCTTGTGCTGCCCAGCGCATCTTACGGATGCCGCCGCTACCCGGAATGACCGGGCCGACATCAGGATTCCTCATCAGGGACTCCTGGAGAGCGCCGTATTCCTCGTCGGTCAAACACTCGAGCACAAGCTTCGTAAAAAGCCGTGCTTCGATAAAACTGAATATCGATAGATTATACGGCGCTGCCGTATACCGTCAAGGTATATCTGATCGGAACTGACTGTGCGGCTCTAACTGTTAATTGCGCGTCAGCAATGCTGATGAAACGCGCCGAAGTCGTCCGTGTTCACGCTGCGGTCGATTTGCGCTTACGCTTCGTCGGAACTCGGCTAAGCAAGTCTCCTTTCCGTGGCTTTTCGCCACCACCACGGCTTAGATCACGGATCAATTGCGCGCCGGCCTTCGGATCGGCAGCCGCAATGCGATCGGTAAACCATTTGGCGGTCCGCATCTGCGCTAGCTTCTCGGCAATCGCGACGTTAATCAATTGATTTACCGCGACCCCTTCCAGAACCGAGATGGACCTCAACTCCTCGAGCAAGGAGGGTTGCAGCCTCAACGCAAAGTTACTCGCCCGCATAGTCATTCCCTCAATCGTCGCAGCGCCACCGCCGGCGTCACGACCTCAATTTGAAATGTCTTAGACGCTTCCACGAAATCGTCTTGATTAAAGGTCACCAACATATCGGCTCGGACGTTCATAGCCAAATCCAGGACGTGTTCGTCTTCTGCATCTGCCAACACAGGTCGCCAGAGAAAATGAATGGGCACCGGCTCCGCCACTACAGCAAGTGCCGCGAGGACGTTCCCAACCTCGGCCGAACTCAGTCGCATGGCTGTCAACTGCACAGGCCGAGTCAGCACCGCTTCGTACTCCAACCATAGAGCGGTGGAGTAAAGAGCTGCTTTTTGGCGGCCACATGGCCCGGCACCCAAGATTTGATCAGTGCCGAGGAACACGGACAAGCAGCGGTTCAGGTGCTTTCGCCGCGGACTATTCTGCAGCCCGTTGGGGTCAGTCGCCAATGACGGCTTTATGGACGAAATATCATCCAGCTGACAAATTGGCTGGATGTCATGGCCGACGACCACCAGCGTTCAATTGACGTTGGTAGTCGGACGCATCGAAATGGCCTAATGACTCAGCTATCAGCCCGTCGGACCCGAAGCGCCACTCCTCAAAGCCGCTGATCCGGACAAAGCTCCCCGTGCCGCCGGGCCCAGTATTGGTTCCCGTCAACGTCCAGTGATATTCGGTCTTGCCGCCGTTTACGACGAGGCGATCCATCTTGACGACAATATCGGGAAAGGCGGTCATGAAGCTCTGCGCTGACTTTGTGATTGCGGCCCGCCCAATTGCAGATGTCCCGTCGTTAATCTTCAGAGATCCCTGTTCTCCAAAAAATGAGGCAACACTCGCGGCGTGTTGACTGCACCAAGCGGCCGTGTAACGGGTGGCAAATTGATTCAACGTATTCGAATCCATTGCTGCTTTCTCTGATGCGCATCCGGCAACGGCTACGCCCGAGCAAACGAGAACGAAAATGCGCGCAAAGCGCCGAACGAAGCCCGTCATGAAACTCCCCGCGCCACGTGCAACACTCAGATCGTAACAGACATTCCCAGAAATCCAACTTAACCGCCGTGAATTAGGTTGGGTCCGCGAGCGGTCCTCATCGGCCCAGGGCGGCCGGTTGCGGCAGGCCGCTATCGAGAAGCAATTTCTTCACACTTCAGCTGTGAATTCATGTGACCGCGAGACAACTTACGCTGTGCACGCCTGACCAAAACTCGGCGGCCATCATCCGCATTTGGGTTAGTTTGCCCGTGACTGGAAGAATGCCAGTAAACGTTGATTTTCTAATCGGTACGATCATTCTTGCGGTAGACTGCCGACTGCAGAAATGACTGCGGGGAGCGGGCGTGCGACAACGAAAATTCCTGAGCCGGCGCACGTTCCTCAATTCCATGGCCGCGCTGCTCGGAACTGCCCCAGGCATGGCGGCATCGGAGACGCCGGCGCAGTCCCCGGCGGCCAAGTTCCGCCGCGACCCGCCGACCGTCACGTCAGCCGACCAGGTGCTGAATGTCCAGGACTTTGAACCGTTGGCGCGAGCGGCTCTACCGCCGGCCCACTTCGGCTATATCGCCACGGGAGCAGACGACGACCGCACCGTTGTGCGAAATCACGATGCGTTCTCACACTACGAGATCCGGGCCCATCGCTTCAGCGACTTGGCACATCTGACGACTGCAACCCAAGTCTTTGGTGCGGCATGGTCCACTCCGATCTATCTCTCTGCTGTGTCGGCGATGCGCGCCTTTACTCCTGAGGGCGAAATCGCGGCCGCGAGCGCAGCAGCCAGCCGGTCGGTGCAGATGATGCTCTCCACGGGAACTTCCTTGCCGATCGAGGCGGTGGTGGCCGCCCGTGGTGGAGCCGTCTGGCAGCAGCTCTACCCCACCGACGATTGGTCCGTAACGACCGGCATCATTCGGCGCGCACAGGATGTAGGCTGTCCTGATATCGTTCTTACCGCGGACTCCCGCGGCGCGCGCAACAACGAGACTCTGAAGCGGGCGATGCTCGCCGATAACCGGCATTGCACGGATTGCCACATAGGCAACTCCCACGACATGTGGCGCCGCGGCCCAATGTTCGCGGGCTTGGATGTCTCGCGAGTCACGACACTTGTACCCCCCGACTTGAGCCCGGCGTTTCTTGACAGGCTTCGAGTGGAGGTGAAGGGCCGGTTGCTGATCAAAGGAGTGGTCACGGAGGAGGACGCCGTCCTTGCCGTGGAGCATGGGGCTGATGCGATCATCGTTTCAAACCATGGCGGCCGCAACGAAGATACCCTGCGTGCCACGGTGGATTGCCTGCCGGAAGTCGTGGCCGGCGCGCGCGGCCGCATCCCGGTATTCCTCGACGGCGGCATTCGTAGGGGCACGGACGTGTTCAAAGCACTGGCGCTCGGCGCAACCGCCATCGGACTGGGTCGACCGCAAGCCTGGGGACTGGCGGCATTCGGCCGCTCCGGGGTCGAAGCGGTGATCGACATCCTCAACCGCGAGCTTGCGGCCATCATGCGACAAGCTGGCACGCCGACAATCGCGGACATCCGGTCCTCACTCGTGGTCCGATCGCCCTACGGCTAATCGCACCGACGGCGCATACGTCAGCGACACTCGAGCGGTGGGCGAATTCGAATCTCCCTGTGCCTCCGATCTAGAGTGAGTGTCGGCTTCGCGGCGACCAGTTCCGTGGCGCGACCTTCAACTCTTGGCCGATCGGAGCAGTTCGCGGACGGTACTGTCCGCCATCGGCGCGTCACGACCCCAATGTGAAGGTCACCAATGTCCGCTGTCGAGCGGCACTATTGCGACTTTGAGACTGGCAGGCGCCCTAAGGCATTTTTCTCAAATCCCAGGAACATGCGCAGGTTCACGAGCCGACCCTGGGCCTCCATTGTCTTGCTGGCGAGCTCATTGAGATCGTGCTCGTTA
>Ga0182013_10008447_pt1 | contig 11099 bp, 4 predicted proteins | sample 612S2MmetaG_FD_120487 | JGI IMG/M metagenome (GOLD analysis project Ga0182013, IMG submission 120487) | Permafrost microbial communities from Stordalen Mire, Sweden - 612S2M metaG | ecosystem: Environmental > Terrestrial > Soil > Wetlands > Permafrost | place: Sweden: Stordalen | collected...
GTCGCATGGTATCTGCTCTCCGATGGCCTGGTGGAACTGGAGCGCGTCACGAAGTCGCGTATCCCCACTGGAATCGCTCTGCGACGCGGTGCCCACAAACAGGCGACCTCCGTCTATCTCACCTCGATCATCGCTTTAACGGTTTGTTTTACAGCGCTGGCCTGCCTGCTGGCAAGGGACGCGGGTATGCGCGGATACGCTGGCCTCGCGGCCCTTGCGATTCTCGCGGCATTTCCCCTGAGCGAGCTTGCGATCCAGATCGTCAACGCACTGGTCATTTCACTGCTGCCTCCCGACCCGCTTCCCAAGATGGATTTTGAGCACGGGGTCCCGCGCGATCACGCCGCTCTCGTGGTGGTGCCGATGATGCTCACCAGTCTGCAAGTAGTACACGCGGAGCTGGAAAAGCTGGAAGTCCGCTTCCTCGGCAATCGTGATGAACATGTTTTCTACAGTCTCTTCTCCGATTTTCTCGATTCGCCGAACCCGGAAGCGCCCGGCGACGCCGAAGTTCTCGCCGCGGCGCGTGACGGGATTGCGGCACTGAACACCCGCTACCGGGAAGAACGATTTCTGCTTTTCCACCGCCAGCGCGTCTGGTCGGAAGGCGAAGGGAAATGGATTGGCCGGGAACGCAAGCGCGGCAAGCTCGAAGAGCTGAACGCGTACCTGTGCGGTGACGGACATGACGAAATCGTGCAGACCGGACAACTGCCGCTGAAGATCGCATATGTAATTACGCTCGACGCCGACACCCAGCTCCCGGCCGAAAGTGCGAGACGGCTCATCGAAACCATTTCACATCCGCTGAATCGCGTTGAGATCGACCCCGCGACCCGCGTTCGCAAGCGCGGGTACACCATCATTCAGCCTCGCGTCAGCATTACGCTGCCCGGCGCCACAGCCACCCGTTTCACTCGTGTGTTCGCCGATGCCAGCGGCACCGATCCTTACTGTCAAACCGTCTCCGACGCGCAGCAGGATCTCTTTCTGGACGCCATTTTTCACGGCAAGGCCATCTACGATGTACGCGCCTTCCACACCGTTATGGACGGCCGGTTTCCTCCCGACAGCCTGCTCAGTCACGACCTGATTGAAGGCGCTCACGCCGGCGTCGGTCTCGCAAGCGACATTGAGCTTTTCGAACACCTGCCGGTTGACTATCCGAGCTTCGCGGCCCGCCAGCACCGCTGGATTCGCGGCGACTGGCAAATCTCGAGGTGGGTTCCCCGCCACGTCCCGAACGCCATCGGAGGGCAACAACTCAATCCCCTCAGCTTCATCAACCGCTGGCGTATTTTCGACAATCTGCGTCGCAGCCTGGTTCCCGTAGCAGCCGTCCTCCTGCTGCTCATCGGCTGGAATCTGTCCGTCGCCCCCGGAATTTGGACGCTGGTTGTCGCCCTCGCCGTCGCGATTCCCGCCACTGCGCCGCTCTTGGACCGCCTCGTACGTCGCGTCCAGGGCTCGGTGCACCGTTGGCAGGGGGCCGCTGACGATCTGGCACGCGCCTTTGTACAGGCCGCGCTGCTGCCTCATCAGGCGTGGATTGCCGTCGACGCCATAGCGCGCGCTAACTACCGCCGCTTCATCAGCCATCGGGGCATGCTCGAATGGCAGACCGCGGCGCATGCAAAAGCCGACGCCCGCCGTCACATGGACGCCACCATGCGGCAGTTGACAGTGATCTCCGGCCTTTCGCTGCTGCTCACGATTCTCCTGCTCATGCGGCGCGAATTTGCGCCGACCTCAATCTTCGTGGTGCTCTGGATCGCTGCCCCGTGGCTGGTGCGGTGGATGTCCAAGGCGCCGCCATCCCGGGCCCATAAAGAACTCAGCCTCGAAAGAACGCTCTTCCTGCGCCGCCTTGCCCGCCGCACCTGGCGCTTCTTCGACGACCTCGTCGGGCCCGATTCCAACTGGCTGCCGCCGGACAACACACAACTTGCTCTCCGAGTCGAAGTCGCGCAGCGGACCTCGCCCACCAACATCGGCCTCTGGCTCACCTCGCTGCTTTCGGCCCGCGATTTCGGCTATATCACCGCGGACGATTTCTGCCGCCGCTGCGAAGCCACCTTCGAGACTCTCGCGCGCATGGAGCGCTATGAAGGCCACCTGCTCAACTGGTACGACACGCGGATGCTGGAGCCGCTCAACCCGCGCTACGTTTCCACGGTCGACAGTGGCAATCTTCTGGCTGCCCTGTGGGTCCTCAAGCAGGGATGCCGCGACATCCTGCATGCCCCGATCGTCGGTCCCGCGGCAGTGCGGGGACTGAACGACACCCGCGAGGTTCTCGAAAGTACTTGCCACGACGACCCCTCCGCTACAGTCGCGCTGCATGCGGTCCGTCGTCTTTTGCGCGGCGCGCGCGAAGGGCGCGAACTAATCGCTCATTTCCGCCTGGCGAGCAGTCCGATTCTGAAGCTGCGGGAGAGCCAGCGCTGGCACGTGACCAAAAGCGATGAGCGCTCCTACTGGTCAACTCGTCTGGCTGCGGAATTCGCTTCGTGGATTGAAACCAGCGACCGTTATCTGCACTGGATGGAAACGATGGCCCTGCCGCCGGACGCGACTCTGCGCGCTGCCGGTCTTGCTCTGGGTCCGCAGGGTGGCCGGGATCTTGTTAATTTGCGACGCCGGGCGCTGCATCACGTGCCTTCCCTTGCGAGCCTCGCCGCAGCGTCGGACGGGCCTCCGACCGCGGCCGACAAATTTCTGGAAGCGCTGGAAGCCGCGGGGAAGGCCCGCCCTCTCAATCCCGAGGTCTCCGGCTGGATCGACCAGCTCAAAGCCGAATACACCCGCGCACGCCAGAATGCCGCTGTAACTGTAGCCAAATTCGAAGCCATCATCGATGCCGGAAGCAAACTGGCCAGCGGCATCAATATGAGTTTCCTGTACGATACGAGCCGGCGGCTGTTCGGCGTCGGATACGCCGTCGGCAGTCCGCGCGAGTTCACCAGCCACTACGATCTGCTCGCCAGCGAATGCCGCGTGGCAAGCCTGGTCTCGATCGCCAAAGGCGATGTCCCGGTCGAGCACTGGCACGCACTGAGCCGGCCTTATTCCCGCACCACCGCAGGCCAGGCGCTCCTCTCGTGGAGCGGCACCATGTTCGAATATCTGATGCCCGTTTTGTTTACCCGCATCTATACCAATTCCATGCTGGAAAGCGCGTGTTACGATGCCGTGCAGCGCCAGATCGAATATGGCAATGCGCACAGCATTCCCTGGGGAATTTCCGAATCGGCCTGGAGCGCGATCGATTCGCATCGGATCTATCAATACAAAGCCTTCGGTGTACCTGCGCTGGCGTTGAATCCAGGCCTTGACGACCAGCTTGTTGTCGCTCCTTACGCGAGCGCGCTGGCATTGCTGGTGAATCCCGCCGATGCCGTACGCAATCTCGAACGCTTGCATGGCATGGGCCTGGCAGGTCCCATGGGTTTTTACGAATCCATCGATTTCACGCGCGAGAACAGACGTCATGGCGAGCCCGGGGTGGTGATTTATGCCTACATGGCCCATCACCAGGGAATGACTCTCGGCGCTCTGAATAACGTACTGCATCGCGATGTGCTGCAGCGCCGTTTCCACCACGATCTTTGTATCCGGTCTGTGGAATCGGTCCTCTTCGAGCGCAACCCGATCACGCGATTGCCGAAGGAGGAAGTCAAGGCCAGACTCGCGCCGGTGCGTTTGGCGATCGACGAAGAGAATGCCGAACGCACGTGGACCGAAGAAACAGCGGCGCCGCGCGTCCACCTGCATGGGAATGGAAGTTATGCCCTGATGACGACGAACTCCGGCGGAGGCTACAGCCGCTGGCACGACTTCGACATCACCCGCTGGCGTTCTGACACCACGCTCGATCCGTGGGGCAGCTTCATCTATATCCGCGATCTGCGTTCGGATGAAATCTGGGCGACTACGCACAAGCCATTGGCCAGTCGCGTCGGGGAAAGCGCGGTGCAGTTCGCCGCCGACCGCATCGAAATTCGCCGCCGCAACTCCGGTATCGAAACCACTCTCGAAGTCACCGTGGCCCCGGAGGACGATGCCGAACTGCGGCGCGTGAAAATCGTCAACCGTTCGCTCCGCTCGCGCAGTCTGGAATTCACCAGCTATGTGGAACTCGCCATGTCTTCGCATGGCGCGGACAAGGCTCATCCCGCTTTCGCGAAGATGTTCATCCAGACCGAGTGTCCCGAAAAGGGAGTTCTGATCGCTCACAGGCGTCCTCGCTCGGCGGAAGATCCCCCCATCTGGACAGGGCATGTATTAGTAGGAGCCCAGGACGTCATTCAGTTCGAAACCGATCGCGCGAAGTTCCTGGGCCGTGGCAATACGACGGCGAATCCGGTTGCGCTTCGCGCCAAACTCAGCGGTTCCGCGGGCACGGTGATCGATCCGATATTCAGCTTGCGCTCGCGCGTCAGTCTGGATCCGCGCGACCGCTGCGAACTGACTTTCGTCACCGTCGCGGCAGCAACGCGCGAGGAACTGCTCGCCCTCATCCATAAGTACATGCGTCCCGAATCGGTGGCGCGGGCTTTCGAGATGGCATGGACGCGCGCTCAACTGGAGTTCCGCTTCCTGCGCATCGGACCAGGCGCGGCGCACCGTTTCCAGGAACTGGCCAGTCAGCTTCTTTATCCCGGCTCACGGCTCCGCCCCTCCACGGACCGGCTGTTGCGAAATCGTCTGGGCCAGACCGCTCTGTGGGCTTATGGAATCTCCGGCGATCTGCCCATGGTGGTCATAACCGTGTCGGACTCGCGGCATCTTCCTCTGGTACGCGAGGTCATTCTGGCCCACGCCTACTGGCGGATGCGTGGATTCAAGGCGGACCTGATCATTCTGAATCAGGAAGGTCCGAGTTACGATCAGCCGCTGCGTCAGGAGATTCTCCGCCACATCGCCGCCCATTCCTCCGAAGCCGGCATCGACAAACCCGGCGGCGTTTTTCTGCGAGACTGGCACACCATGCCGGAAGATCATCGCAATCTTCTGCTCGCGGCCGCGGGCATCGTTCTCAATGGCAATCGCGGACCGCTGCAGCAGCAGCTCGCCGCCGCCGGAGAAGGTGTGTCTCTGCCTTCGTTCGTCCCCGCCGGTGGAGGACCGGAAGAGCCGTCCGCGCCCCTGCCCTTCCTCGAACTGCCGTACTTCAATGGCCTCGGTGGCTTCACGCAGGACGGCCGGGAGTATGCGATTTATCTCAAGCCCGGCGTAACCACTCCGGCGCCGTGGGTCAACGTCATGGCCAATGCGGGGTTCGGCACTATGGTCGGCGAGAGCGGCCTCGGCTTCACGTGGGCCGGCAACAGCCAGAGCAATCGTCTCACGCCATGGCACAACGATCCGGTTTCCGATCCGCAGTCGGAAGTTATTTATCTGCGCGATGAAGACAGTGGCGCGGTGTGGACACCGACCGCTTTGCCCGCACGCGAGAAGGACGCTTATCGCGCCCGCCACGGCCACGGCTATACGGTCTTCGAACACAACAGCCATGCCATCGGTCAGGAACTCACAGTCTTTGTGCCAACAGGGCAGGATGGCACGGGCGATCCGGTCAAAATCCTCCGGCTGCGTCTTCGCAACGATTCGTCCAAAAGAAGGCGCCTCACTGCTACCTTCTTCGCGGCGTGGTTGCTGGGGTCAGTCCGCGAAGACCAGCAGTTGCACACAACCACGTCCCGCGACGAAGCGTCGGGCGCGATCCTTGCCCGTCAGTACTGGAACGGAGCTTTCGCGGGACAACTCGCATTCGCCGCGGCAAGCCCCCGCGCGACTACATGGTCGGGAGACCGGTCACAATTTCTCGGACGCAACGGCTCCGTCGCAAGACCCGCCTCGCTGGACCGCGCACGCCTCGATAATCGCACCGGCGCCGCGGTGGATCCGGCAGCGGCCCTGCAAGTCGCCGTCGCGATGGATCCCGGTGGTCAAACAGAAGTGATCTTCCTGTTGGGACAAACCAGCGACATCGAAAGCGTTCGTGCCATGGTGTCCCGGTATGGGGATGTCGCACAGGCAGAAGCCGCACTGTCGGACACCTGCGAATGGTGGGCCTCGACGCTACGAGCAATTCAGGTGAAGACGCCAATCCTTTCGATTGACCTGATGTTGAACGGCTGGCTCTTCTATCAGGCGCTTAGCTGCCGGTTTTGGGGACGTTCCGCCCTCTATCAATCCAGTGGCGCCATCGGCTTCCGCGATCAGTTACAGGATTGCCTGGCTTTCGTCTACGCCGCGCCGCAGTTGTCCCGGCAACATATTCTCAGGGCTGCGGCACGACAGTTCACGGAGGGCGATGTTCAGCACTGGTGGCATGCCGAAACCGGCAACGGCGTCCGCACCCGCTGTTCCGATGATTTGCTCTGGCTCCCGTTCGTAGTCGAGCAGTACGTGCGAGTCACCGGCGATCACAGCATTCTGGACGAACTGGTGCCTTGCCTGGAAGGCCCGGTCCTTGCCAGCGGCGAACACGAGCGCATGTTCATCCCCGCCGTCACGCAGCAAACGATACCCGTTTGGGAACACTGCCGCATCGCCATCGATTACGCCTGGCGAATGGGCGCGCACGGACTGCCCCTCATCGGCACCTGCGACTGGAACGATGGCATGAACCTGGTCGGAGCCGGGGGTAAGGGCGAAAGCCTGTGGCTGGGCTGGTTCCTCTATTCCGTTATGGATTCTTTCACGGACCTTTCAGAAGGCCGCGCTGCCAGCCAGGCGATACAAACCTGGCGGGAAAAGTCCTCTACTCTAAAAAAACAAGTCGAGCTTGCCGGGTGGGATGGCGAATGGTATCTGCGCGGTTTCTTCGACAACGGTTCGCCCCTCGGTTCGCATGTGAATGAGGAAGCCAAAATCGATTCCCTCGCACAATCCTGGGCTGTTATTTCAGGCGCCGGCGATCCCGCGCGGGCGCGCCAGTCCATGGAATCGGCCCAGCGCCTTCTGGTCCGCGAACGCGAAAAACTGGTGCTGCTCCTCGCCCCGCCGTTCGATCATTCGGAACCGAATCCCGGTTACATCATGGGCTATCCGCCCGGCCTGCGCGAAAACGGCGGCCAGTATACCCACGGCGCAATTTGGCTGGCACTAGCCTGGGCGCGTCTCCATGAAGGCGGTAAAGCCGTCCAGCTTTTGCAACTGATGAATCCGATTGAACTGGCGCGGACTCCCGCCGATGCGGACCACTATCGCGGCGAGCCCTATGTGGTTGCGGCGGACGTTTCCCTGGGAGCCGGCCGCGAGGGACAGTGCGGATGGACCTGGTATACGGGTTCTGCGGGCTGGATGTACCGGACCTGGATCGAAGAAGTTCTCGGGCTCCGCGTAAGAGGCGACAGCTTCACTGTGGAACCGGTCATACCCGACGAATGGCCCGGCTTCGAACTAAACTGGCGCCACAAAGGCACTGTCTACGAAATCAAGGTAAGCCGGCATGACGGAACTCCGTCGCTTCCACGAGTCGAACTGGTGGAAAATGGCGGGACCATTCCCGTCGAAGTCCTGTTGTCAACCGTCACGAAGGATGCCGAACCCGCGCGCCCTAGCTACCCAGCCCTGCTCGACCGTTCTCCCGCGCTTGTCGAATAAGATTGTCTTCAAACGAAAAATCGATCTTCTTCGTCTCCGCCTGGTGCTTCTGATACCACTTCAGAGTCTCTTTGAGGCCCGTCGCAAAAGGCGTGAGCGAAACGTTCAGCACGCGCTTGACCCGCCCGATCGCCTCGGTGATCGGAGGCAGATCGTAATACTCGCCAAAATACATGGGATCGGCCATGGCGCTCCCGCCATTACGCTGAATGATTTCCCGCGGGACCCTGGCAATTACGGCTTGCTTGCCCATCGCCTTCGCGAATTCATTGACAACCTCCACCTGCGTAAGCGGCTTGTCGTCCGCCACATTGAATGCCCGGCCTGGCGCAGTATGTTTGTCGAGCGCATTGATACACGCTTCCACCAGATCGTTCACATAAACAAACTGCATCAGCCGGTTGCCGTCGCCGGGAATAATCACAGGCCGGTCAATGCGCATGCGGTCCCAGAAAAACGCCTCGCGGTAAAACGGATTCTCCGGCCCGTAAACAAACGTCGGCCGCATCGTTACTACAGGAAAGCGCGATTCATGAAACATGCGCAATAGCGCGCGTTCACTGGTGGCCTTGTTGCGGATGTAAGGGTTCGGATGAATGTCCGAAGCCAGCGGATCGTCCTCGGCATGGTTCAGTCCATCGCCGTAAGCAGCCACGCTGGACATGAAAATATACCGCGAAAGATCGCCGGGAACGGCCTTCGCGGTAGCCTCCACCTGAGCGCCTGTAGTACCGCGCTCCCAATCGTAGGCAATGTCGTACACGGCGTCGAATCGCAGACCGGACAGCGCGGCTTTAACAGCTGCGCCGTCGTTCCGGTCAGCTATAACATTGCGAATACGCCTTCCGAACGGATGCTCGGCCTTACGATGCAGCAAAGTCACCTCGTGCTCAGCGGCGAGCAGCCGCTTAACGAGTAATTTGCCAATGAACAGCGTCCCGCCGATTACCAGAACCCGCATGGTCAGTGGTTAGTCGTAATACTCCAGACCAAGGTGGGTAATGAGTTGTTCGCCCTTCATCCAGCGAAGCGTATTCTTGAGCTTCATCGACTGGATAAAAATATCGTGCTCGGGATAGAGGCCCGGTGCGGTCATCGGCGCTTTGAAGAAGAAGGACAGCCACTCCTGCACGCCCCGCATCCCCGCCCGCTGCGCGAGATCGAGGAACAGCATGATGTCGAGCACCAGCGGAGCCGCCAGAATCGAATCCCGGCAAAGGAAGTTGATCTTGATCTGCATCGGATAGCCAAGCCATCCGAAGATATCGATGTTGTCCCATCCTTCCTTGGCATCGCCGCGCGGCTTGTAGTATTCAATTCGCACTTTGTGGTGAATATCGCCGTAAAGCATCGGATAGAGCTCAGGCTGCAGAATCTGTTCCAGCGCCGAGAGCTTCGATTCTTCCTTGGACTTGAACGACCCCGGATCGTCGAGAACTTCGCCATCGCGATTGCCGAGGATGTTGGTCGAGAACCACCCGGAGACTCCGAGCATGCGCGATTTCAGACCCGGCGCAACCAGCGTCTTCATGAACGTCTGGCCAGTCTTGAAATCCTTGCCCGCAATCGGAATATTCCGATCGCGCGCCATCTCCATCAGCGCCGGAGCATCCACCGTAAGATGCGGTGCGCCATTCGCATAAGGCACACCCATTTTGAGAGCGGCGTATGCGTAGATCTGGCTGGGAGAAATCTCGGGATCGCTCGCCGTCAGCCCCGCTTCGAACGAAGCAACGTTCTGATGCACCGCGGCAGGCCGATGGAAAACCTCGGTCGATCCGCACCAGATCATCGCCAAACGCTCCGAATTGGTGCGCTTCTTGAAGTTCCTGATGTCATCCATCAGCATCTCGGCGTAGTCCATCTTGGAGCCCTTCGGCTTCAGATTGGGTCCGTTAATGCGTTTGACGTAGTTGCTGTCGAAAACGGCCGGCATCGGCTGAATCTTCTCCAGCGGACCCCGCAAGCTTTCTATCAGCGGCTTGTCCAGAACACCCGCATGAAGCGCCGCTTCATAGCAGTTCTCCTGGAAAATATCCCAGCCGCCGAATTCCAGGTCTTCGAGTCCCGCAAGCGGCACGAAGTCTTTGATCCTGGGCGTCCTGTTGTCGGTGCGCTTCCCGAGCCGGATCGTATTCAACTGGGTGACTGAACCGATCGGCTGAGCCATCCCCAATTTGATCGCCTCGACACCCGCGATAAATGTAGTAGTGACGGCGCCCATTCCGGGGATCAGAATTCCCAACTTTCCGTTAGCTGGCTTGATCACGGGCGACTCTTGTGGCGCACCTTCTTTAGGCGCGCCCTGTGGCGTTGAGGGCAAACTACTTAGCTCCTTCCGCGCTTCCTTTCCTGCAAGAGGTTTATTCCTGGGGAAGCACGCAATTACCTGAAATGATTGGAATTATTACAATTGGCTATAATAGCAGTTCATGCGACCCCGCGCGACAGCTCCGATGAGCGCGATCATCGCGGACGATGAACCCCTTGCCCGCGACGAGCTGAAGTTCCTTCTCGATCAGATCGGAGACGTGGAAGTGGTCGCCACCGCCGCCAATGGTCTGGAGGCCCTGGATGCCATCGAAAGGCTCGATCCCGCCTTGGCGTTCCTCGATATCCAGATGCCTGGGCTGGACGGCTTGAGCGTCGTCCGCCGCTTACAGGAAAGGCAAATCGAGCCGCCACACATCATTTTTTCCACCGCGTTCGACCAGTACGCCGTAGAAGCTTTCCGGCTGGATGCGATGGATTACCTGCTTAAGCCGGTGGATCGCGAGCGCCTGGAACAAACCGTCAGCCGCGCCCGTAAGATTGTGGCCGACCGGATCATCGAACCGGCTCTTCCCGCAGCGCCGACCGCCCGACCGAATACCGGCTTCACCAAACTGCTGCTGAAGAGCGGGCCGCGGAATCTGATTATCGATCCGCAGGAACTGATCTATGCCACCATCGATGCGGGTGTAATCACGCTGATCACTGCGCAAACTGAAGGACAGGCCAACTTTCGCACCCTGGAAGAATTACAGGCAGCGATCGACCCCGATCTTTTCTGGCGCGCACACCGCTCGTTCATCGTCAACATCAACAAGATCCGCGAGGTTGTGCCGTGGTTCAAATCCACGTACCAGCTCAAGATGGACGACAAAAAAGGTACAGAAGTTCCCGTCAGCCGCATGCAAAGCAGGCGGCTGCGGGAAATGCTGAATCTATAGGGCCTTTAGACACTGCGGCGGGTAGCAAAGCTGACCAGCCACAGGACCAGAAATACAAAGAAGAGAATTTTCGCAATGCTAGCCGCGGCGCCAGCGACGCCGAACAGCCCGAGCGCTCCCGCGACCAAAGCGATAATCAGAAATACCAGCGTCCAATGCAACATGTTTGCTGCCTCCGCCCGTCATTTGAGCAATCGCACTGCCAAAGAGCGATCATAGCTGCATTTATTACGCACGCAACCCCTGCCCGCACAGGACATGGGGCTCGTTCAA
>Ga0182013_10008448_pt1 | contig 11097 bp, 13 predicted proteins | sample 612S2MmetaG_FD_120487 | JGI IMG/M metagenome (GOLD analysis project Ga0182013, IMG submission 120487) | Permafrost microbial communities from Stordalen Mire, Sweden - 612S2M metaG | ecosystem: Environmental > Terrestrial > Soil > Wetlands > Permafrost | place: Sweden: Stordalen | collected...
ACAAAAATTTTGGCGGACGCAGACCAGTGACTGTCGTCACTGGCTAATTTCCGGTCGTCGCTTTGCGACTGCATGAAGAAACGGATTTTCAAAATATTATCTTTTTGGCATAAACCTCGAATCATCATCTTGCGGCGGTTGTGCTGAATCGGGCGATTTCATTTCAGTTCTCAACGATGTTTTAGCTTTAACAACGGCACTTTGTAGAGCGGCATGAAATGTTTGTGGCGAGCCAATGAAACGCAGCGGAAAAGTTCTGCCACCAATGCTGGTAACTGTCACCGTGCCGTAACTACACAATCGCCCAATAAACGGTTCAATAATGAAAATGCTTTCGACATTTTCCAGCGGTAATTCACCAGACATACGCGACAAAAGTCCCGTGCGGAAAATCAACCGTTTGTTTGTAAGCCTGATTTCCGATTTTAGATAACCAATCCACGTTACCAGCAAAACGAAACAAAAAATCAATCCGTTTGGAATTAGCAAAAAAAGTAGCCAAGCATTAGACGGCGCGTGTTGCGGGTTTAACTGGCTAGCAATGCCAGCCATCATTTTTAGCACAAACCAAATCGGCACGAGTGGCAAACACATAACAAACAAGACGAAAAAAGCAGGAATAAAAATTCCCCAATGCAATCGCACGTTTGCCAATGTCATTTCCTGTTTCTGCTCGCTCATAAAATTTAATCCAGCTTTCGACAACGGGAAAACAATCTGAAAATCCAAGTTTACTCAAACAACTTAACCACCAATCTGCTTCTTGTAATCCTCCGGCGAGAGCAGCGCGTTCAGTTCGGCGGGATGGCTCAATTTGATTTTGAAAAACCAGCCGCCCGCGTATGGCTCGGTGTTCACCAGCGCGGGATTGTCGGTGACGGGTTTGTTCAACTCCACAATCTCGCCGCTGACGGGCGAATAAATGTCGCTGGCGGTCTTGACGGATTCCACCACGGCGCAGGCTTCGCCCGCCTTCACCTTGCGGCCCACGGCGGGTAGTTCCACGAACACGATGTCGGTCAGCTCGGCCTGCGCGTGGTCGGTGATGCCGACGGTCGCGGTGTCGCCGTTGACGCGGATCCATTCGTGTGATTTGGCGTATTTGAGGTCGGAAGGAATGTTGCTCATGTTTTGTAATTTGTTAAACCGTTGAATTGTTAAATTGTAAAACGCATCTTTGCAACACCGATTCAACAATTCAACAATTTAACGGACGACCAACCGGTTTTTGCATCACCCCGGCGGTGGTTATCTTCGCGCCCGGAGATGCGGCTATTGTTGTATCTGTTGAATTTGTTCCGCTTGAAACTGCTCCTTCTGCATCTCTTTCAACAATTTCTGCTGCTGGCGTTCCTGCGCGTGTTCCACCTGCTCGTTCTGTGACTCGCAGCCTGTGAACATGGCAAGCACAGCCGCAGCAAGGCAGGTTGGAATTATTTTGCTCATCAATTCAGGTTCATTTCACCACCAAGACACCGGAGCGAAAAGAAGAATTTTCATTGAGGTAGTCCGGAAGGAAACTAAAAAATTCCGTCTTTCCTGTTTTCCTTATTTGTCCGCCTTCTTGATTCAACGAAAAAGGCGAGGCCTTCGCCCCGCCTTCGTGAAATTTTGTCTGCGGAATTACTTTGCCGGTTCGGCCACGGCTTTTTCCTGCTTCTCGTTCACCAGCGTGGCGCCCTTGCCGAGGCGTTTGCGCAGGTAGGTGAGTTTGGCGCGGCGCACGGAGCCCTGACGCTCGACCTCGATCTTGTCCACGCGCGGCGAATGCAGCGGGAACACGCGTTCCACGCCCTCGCCGTAGCTGATGCGGCGCACGCTGAACGTCTCGTTCAAGCCGTGACCGCGCTTGCCGATGACGACGCCCGCGAAAATTTGGATGCGTTCCTTGTCGCCTTCGACGACCTTGGTATGCACTTTCACAGAGTCGCCGACGGAGAATTTCGCGGCTTCCTTGCGATACTGTTCCGATTCAATTTTTTCTTGTAATGCCTGGTTCATAGTAAATTAAGTTTTAAAATTTTATTTCAACAAATCCGGTCTCTGCCTTTCCGTCCGCAACTTCGCCTGTTCGCGCCGCCATTTTTCGATCTCGGCGTGGTTGCCGGACAGCAGCACTTCGGGAACTTTCATCCCGCGAAATTCCGACGGCCGCGTGTATTGCGGATATTCCAGCAATCCGTGGCTGAACGATTCGTCATGCGAACTTTCGTCGTCGCCCAAAACTCCGGGCAGCAGCCGCGCCACCGCATCAATCACCACCATCGCCGGAAGCGCGCCGTTCGTCAGCACATAATCGCCGATGGACAATTCGTCGTCGGCCAGAGCCTCGCGCACGCGCTCATCAAAACCTTCGTAACTGCCACAGACCAAAATCAAATCTTCCTGCTGCGCCAATTCGCGCGCAATGGACTGGTCAAATTTTCGACCGCCCGGCGAAAACAAAATCACCTTCGTTTTTTCGCGCTGCAAACTTTCAATCGCTTCAAAGAGCGGTTCTACTTTCAGCAACATTCCCGGACCGCCGCCAAATGGTTTGTCGTCCACGGTCTTGTGCCGGTCGTGCGTCCAGTCGCGCAGGTTGTGGATTTTGAGCTCCAGCAACCTGGCCTCCCGCGCGCGCCTGACGATGCTTTCATCCAGCGGTCCGGCGAACATCGCCGGAAACAAGGTGAGCACGTCAATTTTCATCCGTGCCTAAAAATCAATTCAGCTTGCCGGTTTGTCTTCAACAATCTCAACCGAACAACGAAGTCCCTTCTTCGCGCTGCCTGCGAGCAACAGCGACCGGATCGCGTTGATCGTCATGCCCTGCCGCCCGATAATTTTCCCAACATCCCCCGGGTCGAGCCGCAATTCATAAACCGTCAGGCCACCGCGGTCCACCGGCGTGATCGTGACCGCGCCGGGATTCTGAACAAGTCCTTTGACGACGTATTCGAGGAACTCCTGCATGGCACTGAAATAATTAAATCAAGCCGCCGCCGGAGTGGACGCTGCCTTGCCCAGTTTCTTGATAAAGCTGGCAACGGTGTCGCTCGGCTGCGCACCCTTGCTGATCCAGTATTGAGCGCGATCGAGCTTGATCGTGAAATTTTCGCCCTGCTTGAGCGGGTTGTAAGTGCCGATCTCCTCGATGAACTTGCCATCGCGGGGGCTGCGGCCGTCGGCCACGACAATACGGAAGGCCGGCGTGTTTTTCGTCCCGACCCGTTTCATGCGAATTTTTACTGACATAAATGTTTCAAAAGAGCGCGGAGAATAGCAGTTGCATTTTGTTTTGCAAGTCCTGTTTTGATTGAAAATCGCCGCTTGCCGTCCGCGCCGAACGCTGGTTTCCTTTGGCAAATGAGCAGGCCGTATGAGGAAATCCTTGAAGGCGCGACGATGCCGCGCTCCGCGCCGGACGTGCGGCACGAAATGATCTGCAACCGGCTGCACTCGCTGATGACGGCAAGCGTGGCGAACCTTTCCACCACGCAACTGCTCGCGCCGCGCACAAAAATTCCTGTAACGCGCTCAACGGCAATTTGTCCAGACCTTGCCCTTGTGGCGGTCGCGACGGGCAAAATCTTTCTGGCGGTTGAAGTCGTCAATCGCGGCGATCATCAGCCGGACACGGTCATCAAAAAAGAAGTCTATGAAAAAATCCGTGTGCCGCGTTTGTGGATGGTTGATCCGCGCTACGACAACGTGGAGATTTATCACAGCATGGAATTTGGGCTAACGTTAAAAACCATTTTAGCCGGAAGTGAAATTCTTTCGGAAAAACTGGTTCCCGAGTTTCAAATCGTCATCGCGGAGCTGTTTGCCGCCGGTTGAAGGCGACCGCGTCGGCATATTTCACGCCGCTGCCGCCGAAAATGTCCAGCGCCGAGCCAATGGTCAGGTCAATTTTCCCCCGCCCAAGTTTTGTGACGGTTTCCAAATCCGAAATGGAATTCGCCCCGCCCGCATAAGTCGTTGGTATTGGCGTCCAGCGGCCAAGCCGATCAACAAGTTCACCGTCAATGCCTTTGCATAAACCTTCCACGTCAACGGCGTGAACCAAAAATTCCGCGCAGAATTCCGAAAACCTTTTTAGCGTTTGTTCGTTCACGACCAGCTCCGTGAATTTCTGCCAGCGGTCAGTCACGACAAAATAATCGTCGCCTCGCTTGCGGCAACTCAAATCCAAGACCAACTTGTCTTTGCCAATTACTTTGACGAGTTCGCCGAGTCGCTCCCAATCCACGCGGCCTTCGCGGAAAACCCAGCTTGTGACGATGACGTGCGACGCGCCCACATCGAGCCAGCCGCGCGCGTTCGCAGAATTTATTCCGCCGCCGATTTGCAAGCCGCCCGGAAACGCTGCGTGCGCCGAGCGCGCCTCGCTTTCATTTCCCACGCCGAGCATGATGACGTGGCCGCCGAAAAGTCCGTCGCGTTTGTAGAGCTCCGCGAACCACGCCGCCGGTTTTTCAGAGACAAAATTCGTGCGCAAGCCGGAATCACCCAGCGTGCCGCCGACGATTTGCTTTACTTTGCCTTCATGGAGGTCAATGCATGGACGAAACATATCCACCCAAGCTAAATTCAGTGCGTTGAAGTTCAAAGAGGAAATTGCGGTCAATTAAACTGGCGAAGATAAATTAGTGATGGCTGGAAATGAATCGTCTTTCCACGATGCGCATTACAATCGGTTCCATTCGCATGATTTCCTTCATGCCTTTTTTGATTTGGAATGGTTACAGAATGAGTATGTAAGGATTCAATATGCATGTGCATTGAGTGAAATATCCTTGCCAGCACCTTCTAATCTTTTATTTTTTGGCACATGAATTTTCCGCAATTTTGGGCGCAGGGCAAAAGTGGAGATTTCTTTTGCTGGCGCTGGTCTGCCCAAAGCATTGCGGAAGCACAGTCTCTCGCGAACCAGGCCGCCCAGCAACTGGCGGATCGCTTTCGAGCCGGCAACTATCCGCCCAAACACGGTGGTTATTATCCGAACCGCCCGTTTCGGGAAGAGGTGATGCAGGAAATCAAGAACGATGCGGGCGAAACCGCCGCCGTTGTCACGCGTAATTCATACGGTTGCCTGGTGCTCAACACCGCCCGCGTAATGTTTGTGGACATTGACCTGCCCGAACCAAAACCGTCGGGCGGATTATTCAGCAGACTGTTTGGGAAACCAAAACCTGCGGTGCCAGTCATTTCACAGGATGAAGCGATATTGAAAGTTGAAAACTGGACACGAAAAAATCCAGAATGGGGCTGGCGGATTTACCGGACCCGCGCCGGGCTGCGCTTGCTTGCCACACAAGGCTTGGTGGATGCAGACTCGAAGGTGGCCGATGGCGTGTTTGAGTCGCTCGGCGCAGATCCTCTTTACTGGAAACTTTGCAAGACCCAGAAATGTTTTCGCGCCAGGCTCACCCCAAAACCCTGGCGCTGCGGCATCCGCAGAAAGCCTGATCGCTGGCCGTGGCTGGATGCCAAGGCGGAAATTAGATTTCAAAAATGGGAGGAGCAATACAAGTCGTATGCTTTCAACTGGGCAACTTGTGAATTGATCCGTCACATCGGAAATGCGGTCATCCATCCTGAAGTTCAAACCATTCTTAAACTCCATGACGGCGCCACAAAGGTGGAATCAAAATTGCCGCTTGCTTGAACTGGTTTCACCTGCCTGCGTATCGTCCGACAAGTCATCCTCCCGATAAAATGAAGTCACGCTCCCCGCTTCAGCCCCATTTTTTTGATCCGCGAAAGCAAGGTGGTCGGCTTCACACCCAAGAGTTCCGCCGCGCCGTCCGCACCTTTTATTTTCCAGCCGGACTTTTTTAGAACGGCCAATAGATTTTCGCGTCCACGTTGTTGCATTTCTGATTCCGTAAAAAATTCCTGTTTGACGTTTGCTTCATCATCAGCCGGAGTTGGCAGCGTCGGCGGCGAGGTTATGCCGCTGGCCGGCAGATCAAATTCCAGCGCGCCGCCGCCGGCAAGGATGACGGCGCGTTCAATCACATTGCGCAACTCGCGGATGTTGCCGGGCCAGTCGTAACTCTGGAGTTGAACCATGCCGGCCTGCGTCAATCGCGGCTTGGGACAACCCAGTTCCTTGGCTGACAGTTTGATGAAATGTTGCGCCAGCTGCGCGACGTCTTCCTTCCGCTCGCGCAGGGGCACGACCTGGATGGGAAAAACATTGAGGCGGTAATAAAGGTCTTCGCGAAAGCGGCCGGCGGCGACTTCTTTTTTCAAATCGCGATTGGTGGCGGCCACGATGCGCACGTCGGCGAAGCGCGTGCGGTCCTCGCCCACGCGCTCATAACGTTTTTCCTGCAAGGCCCGCAGCAGCTTGCCCTGCAAATCGAGCGGCACCTCGCCGATTTCGTCCAAAAACAAAGTTCCGCCCTCGGCGGCTTCAAAGCGTCCGGCGCGATCCTTGATTGCGCCGGTGAAAGCGCCTTTGGCGTGGCCGAAAAATTCACTCTCGTATAATTCTTTGGGGATGGAAGCACAGTTGACGCGGACAAGTGCTTTTTCTTTGCGCCGACTGCGGCGATGGATTTCGTGCGCGACGAGTTCTTTGCCCGTGCCGGTTTCGCCGAGGATGAGAACCGAGGCATCGGTCGGCGCGACCAGATCAATCTGGCTGACAATGTGCCGCAGCGCCGCGCTTTGGCCCACCAGATCACCAAACGCTTTGGCCTCCACGACTTCTTCCTGCAAGTAGGCATTTTGCTGTTCGAGCTGCGATTTTAACCGCTGGATTTCCTCGAAGGCACGGGCGTTGGCGATGGCCCCGGCGATGTGGTCGGCGAAAACGCGCCCCCACACTTCCGCGCCTTCCGGCACATTCGCCCGGCTGAACACCGCGATGACCCCGAGCACTTCGCCTTTGTAAATGATTGGCACGCCGTTATAGCCGCGAACCTTATCCACCTTGAGCCAGGGAAGAAAGAAGAGTTCGCCCGGATCCTTGTCCAAATCCCGCAACACCAGTTGTTTTCCCGTCGCGGCAATTTTCCCGGCGGCACCGAAGCCGATGGGAATCCGGGAAAAAGGGTCTGTCATGTGCAAGTAGTCTTCTTCCTCGCCCTGGTCGCTCAACATATTGGCGCCGCCGGCGACGGCGTGCAGGCAGCGGGTCTGGTCGGGACAATCCGGACGGCGCGCGCAGGTCGCGCAGATGTCACCTTGGTCAATCAGCCAGATGCGGACACGGGCGACGTGGGGACGATCCAAAATCCGGCGCACCAGTTTTTTTAACAATTCTTCCAGCGACTGTTCCTGCGCAATTTCCAGCAGCAGTTTGCTCGCAAATTCAGAATCAAAGCGATTTTCGGTTTTGCCGGCCACACCCAATGTGTAACCAATGTCGGACGATATTTCAACCTTGATCGGGACGAATTATCGGACGTTCGATATTTCGACCCAGTTTCTACTTTCTTAAGAAATCATACAGTTAGCTTACTGAAAGCCACTTACATTAGTTTTGTCCGCTTGGCACGCAAGCTGTAATAGATCCCTCAGAAAGTGACATAAACGAAACCTTGAACGCCGTCAAAAATATGAATGCCGCAACACTAAAACAAGAGGATGCCCTGACTTTCCGCAAAGTGACTCCGGCGCGGTTGCCCGCCAACCGGTCGGTTGTCGAACCAACGCCGGAGCAGCCAAAGATTGAAATTGAGAATTCGCCTGAAGACGGCACGCCGAAAAAAGCCAATCGCCGACGCAACCTGATCGCCGGCATCGCGACGTTGGCGGTCGGCGTGGCGACGGGAATTTATTATTTCGAATATGTCGCGCCTTACGAATCCACGGACGACGCATTCATCGAAGCGCACGTTACGCCGATCGCGCCGCAAGTCGCCGGCCGGGTCGCGCAATTGATGGTGCAGGACAATCAGGAAGTCAAAGCTGGCGATGTGCTGTTGCAAATTGATCCGAGCGATTTCCAAACCAAGCTGGATCAGGAACGCGCCAATCTCGCCGCCAGCAAAAGCCGATTTGAACAAGCGAAAGCGCAGTTCACGGTGGATCAGGCCAAGGTGGAACAGGAAAAGGCCAATCTCATCGCCGCCCAAGCTCAAGCAAAACAGGCCGAAGCGGATGACAAACGTTATCAAGCCGTCGGTAGTTTTGCGATTTCGGCGAGCCAATTGGATCTCGCCGGCACGCAAGCCCGTTCGGCCGCGGCGCAGGTTGATGCCGCCCAGAACAAAGAACTCGCCGCCGAAGCGCAATCGGCCTTGGACAAAGCCAGCATCCAAACGGCCGCCGCCGAAGTTCAAAGCAGCGAGGCCGCCGTTCATCAGGCCGAACTAAATTTATCTTACACGCAGGTCAAAGCGCCGGAAGCGGGCTATGTCACGCATCGCACCGTCGAAGGCGGATCTTATGTGCAGACCGGGCAGGCCTTGCTCGCGATTGTTCCTCATGAAGTATGGGTCGTCGCCAATTTCAAAGAAACGCAATTGACCCACATGCGCGCCGGGCAGCCGGTCGAAGTCACGATGGACGCGTATCCGCAGATCAAATTCAAAGCGCATGTGGACAGCATACAATCCGGAACCGGTCCGCGTTTCAGTTTGCTGCCTCCGGAAAATGCCTCGGGCAATTACGTCAAGGTCGTGCAGCGCGTGCCGGTCAAGATCGTGCTCGATGACGTTGCGGCCAACAATTATGTGCTCGGCCCCGGCATGTCCGTCGTGCCGGAAGTGCGCGTCAAATAATTTTAACCTTTAGAAAATAACCGGCCATGAACGCAAACGAGACCCAGCCGAAAATAAATCCGTGGATGATCACGCTCGCGGTGATGCTGCCGACGTTCATGGAAGTGCTGGACACGACCATCGCCAACGTCTCGTTGAGCCACATCGCCGGCAACCTCTCTGTTTCGACCGATCAAGCCACGTGGGTGCTGACGAGCTATCTCATTTCCAACGCCATCATCATTCCCTGCTCGGCGTGGCTCGGACAGCGTTTTGGACGGAAAAATTTCCTGATGTTCTGCGTCGTCGTTTTCACCGGCGCGTCCTTTCTCTGCGGTCTGGCCACCAGCCTGCCGATGCTGCTGGCGATGCGCGTCGTTCAGGGTGCCGGCGGCGGTGCGTTCCAGCCGATTGCGCAATCCATCATGCTCGAGAGTTTTCCCAAGGAGAAACAAGGCATGGCGATGGGCGTCTATGGCATCGGCGTGGTGATTGCGCCGATCATCGGCCCGGTGCTCGGCGGCTGGATCACGGACAATTACAGCTGGCGCTGGATTTTCTTCATCAAAGTTCCCGCCGGCTTTCTGGCGCTGTGGCTCATCCAGCGTTTCATCCACGACCCGCAGTGGATTCGCAACGCCCGCGCTCCGCGGCTGGACGTCATCGGCTTGAGTTTCATGTCGCTCTGGCTGGGCTGCCAGGAAGTGCTGCTCGACAAAGGCCAGGAAGACGACTGGTTTGGCTCGCGCTTTATCGTCGTGATGGCGGTGCTCGCGGTCATGGGACTGGTGGTGTTCATCGTCCGCGAACTCACGACGGGCAAACCGTTCGTGGATCTGCGCGTCATGAACAATTACAATTTCAGCCTAGGCGCGGTGCTGATGTTTTTCGCCGGCGTTACGCTTTACAGCCTGACCGCCATCGTGCCGCTGTTCTTGCAAACATTGATGGGCTATACGGCGCTGCAAAGCGGGCTGGCCATGATTCCGCGCGGCATTGGCGCGCTCATTGCGATGCCGCTCGCCGGCCGGCTGGTCGGCAAAATTCAGGGACGCTATCTCGTGGCCGGCGGATTTTTGTCCTTCGGCGCGGCGACCTATGCGCTGGCGCAGCTCTCGCTCGATCTCACGCCGTGGATTTTATTCTGGCCGCTGTTTTTCACCGGCGTCTCCATCGCGTTCATGTTCGTGCCGCTGAACACGCTCGCACTCGGTTCGCTCAAGCCGGAACAGATGGGCAATGCCAGCGGCATTTTCAACCTGATGCGCAATGTAGGCGGCAGCGTCGGCATCTCGCTGGTCACCACCTTCGCCGCCCGCCGCGCGCAGGTGCATCAAACCGATCTCGTCGGGAACCTCACGCCTTACGACCCGGCTTATCAATCCAGCCTGCAGACGATGACCACGACATTTGCCGCGCATGCCGACGCCGTAACCGCGCAATCGCAGGCCGTCGGTTCGATTTATCACACGCTGCTGTCGCAGGCCAATCTGCTCGCCTATCTCGACAACTTCCGCCTGTTCGCCGGAATGTGCATTGTGTGCCTCGTGGGCGCGCTGTTGTTGAAAAATGTAAAACCCGGCCGCCCAGTGGTGGCGCATTGAAAGGAAAAATAATTATGAAAAAGAATCATCTGCTAATCTTAACAGTTCTGGCCATCGTGACCGGCGGTTGCGCCGTCGGCCCCAATTATCAACGTCCCGCAGTCAGTGTGCCGACACAATGGAGCACCGCACTGGCCGGCGGCGAAACGAATTCCACCGTTGAACTCGCCGCGTGGTGGGAAAATTTCCACGACCCCGAACTGGACTCGCTGATCAACCGCGCCTTGCAATCCAATCTCGATTTACAGATCGCGCAGGCACGCGTGCGCGAAGCCCGGGAGCAATATGGCATCGCCGTGGCCAGCTTCCTGCCGACGGTGGACGCTTCCGGTTCCTTTGCGAAGACCGAAACCAGCCACCACCAGCCCGTGCTCGGCTCGCTGCCGATTCCCGCCAACACGCCCTTTGAAAATGATGTCTATCAGGCGGGCTTCGACGCCTCGTGGGAAATTGACGTATTCGGCGGCACGCGTCGCGCGGCACAATCAGCCAGGGCGGAAGTCAACGCCTCTGAGTTTGGCCGTCGCGACACGCTGGTGACTTTGCTCGGTGAAGTCGCGCGCAATTACGTGGACGTGCGGGGTTATCAACGCCGCATCGAGATCGCGAACGAAAATATTGCCGCGCAAACCAACGCGCTGGCGATCACGCAAGACCGTTTTGCCAAAGGCCTGACCAGCGATCTCGACGTGCAGCAGGCCAGCACGCTGCTGGCCACGACCAAGGCGGAAATTCCCACGCTGCAAACGTCGCTCCAGACTGCGATTCATCGGCTCGGCGTTTTGCTCGGC
>Ga0182013_10008450_pt1 | contig 11094 bp, 8 predicted proteins | sample 612S2MmetaG_FD_120487 | JGI IMG/M metagenome (GOLD analysis project Ga0182013, IMG submission 120487) | Permafrost microbial communities from Stordalen Mire, Sweden - 612S2M metaG | ecosystem: Environmental > Terrestrial > Soil > Wetlands > Permafrost | place: Sweden: Stordalen | collected...
AATTACGATGAACGCAAGGCAGAAGACCCCAATCATCACCGAGAGAGTGCTGGTTTTGCCAATGTCGTGGCTGATCTGCGCCAGACGGGCGAAAATTTCGCCGTGACCAGCGGGCAGGCCGAGCAGGGCGGGCGCCTGAGAAATGGCGATGTGAATAGAGATTCCAGCAAGAAAACCCGTCATGACGGGAATCGAAAGAAGATCGGCGACCCAGCCCGCGCGCAGCAGCCCCGCCAGAGCCAGCAATGCGCCGATCAAGAGCGCAAGTATTGCGGCGAGTTGGGCGTATTCGGGCGTGCCGCCCGCAACGATCAAAGCCAGAGCGCCAGCGAAGATCGGGGTGATGGTCGAATCCGCGCCGGATGAGAGAAAACGGTTCGAGCCAAATATGGCGAAGGCGATTGAGCCGGCGACAAAGGCGAAAAAACCGATATGCGGCGGAAAGCCGCCCAGCCGGGCGGTCGCCATTTGCTCGGGAATCGCGATCGCGGCGAGGGTCAGCCCGGCAAGAAGGTCATAATGCAGCGCCGACGCGCTAAAGCCTTGCAGGGACCGGAATATGGGCCAGCGAAAATTTTTGGGGGCGTCGACCATTATCTCGCTTCAACGGGGATTTCAGTAAAAAGACGATCGCCATCCCCGCGCAGGCGGGCATTGCGGGCGGCGTCCCCCAAAGGCTATTCGCTTTTGGCGTTCTGGTCGATCTTGAACAGAGCAGGGTCGGGCGTGTGCTTCTGGTCGATATTGAACAGCGACAGCAGCGTTTCATTGCCTTGGGGATCGGTGATCTGCCATTGCTTGAGCTTGAAAGTCTTGGTGTCGAAGATCAGCTTGAGATAGGACGTGCCGCCGAAAGTGGCCTTGTCCTCGACGGAGATCGTCGTTCCGGAGTCGTCCGTCGAGACCCCCAGGACCTTGACGTCATGTTCGAGGTCGATCTTCTCCTTCATCAGGAACTTCAGCGGCGTCTGATTGATGAAATAGAGATCCTGGGTTTTCAGCTTGCGGTCGCGCACCATTACCTGCGCGCCGTCCGAGACCACCTCCATGGTGGCTGGATTGGCGTATTCAAAGCGCACCCGGCCGGCGCGCTGCACATGCAGCTTGCCTTCGGAACGTTTTCCGTCCGCGCCAAGCTGCACGAAATCCGCGGTCATCACCGGCGACGCGTTGAAAAAGGCGTCGGCGCGCCTGATCGCCTCGGCCCTGTCGATCTTGCCGGGCGGGGACTCCGCCTCAACCGCGGCAGGAACTGCGGCGGGAGCCGCCGCCCCGTCGTCGGCGGGCTTTTCCGCTTCGGGTTTAGGCGCGGCGGGTTTGGCCTTCTGCGCAAGCGGCTTGGTGGGTTTTGGCTTTCCCGCATGCGCGGGTTTCGCCGCTGGCGCGGCGGCGTCTTCGGCCAAGGTTGGCGACGCCAGCGATACGGCGAGGGCGAGGGCGAGCGCTGTGGAAATTGTGTTTTTCACTTTGGGGCGTTCCGGTGAAGCGAATCAGTATGATTATCCGCTCATTTATCGGCGACGGGAACGTTAGGAGAAAAATGCGCCGGATCGATGATCGCGGTTGGAGCCGAATCGGCGACCTTTAACCCCTGACATCCCGCCTCCCCTATTCCGCCGCCTCGACATCGAACGCCCCGCGATCAATGCCCCCGCCGACCAGGATTTCGCGTTTTCCCGAGTGGCTGGGCGCGCTGACCACGCCCTCGCGCTCCATCTGTTCAACCAGCGACGCCGCCTTGTTGTAGCCGACGGACAGGCGTCGCTGGATATAGCTGGTCGAGCATTTCTTGTCGCGCAGGACGATGGCGACGGCGCGGTCATAAAGATCGCCCGATTCCTCCGCATCCATCGAGCCGGGGCTGGCCGGGGTCTCGCCAGCGGCCTCCATCGCTTCATCCTCGCTGGTGATGGCGTCGAGATATTGAGGCTGTCCCTGCGTGCGCAAATGAGCCACGATTTTCTCGACTTCCCCATCCGAAACAAAGGGACCGTGCACGCGCGAAATGCGTCCGCCGCCGGCCATGTAGAGCATGTCGCCCTGACCGAGCAGCTGCTCGGCGCCCATTTCCGAGAGGATCGTGCGGCTGTCGATCTTGCTCGTCACCTGGAAGGAAATGCGCGTCGGGAAGTTGGCCTTGATCGTGCCGGTGATGACGTCGACGGAAGGACGCTGCGTCGCCATGATCAGATGAATGCCCGCCGCGCGGGCCATCTGGGCGAGGCGCTGGATCGCGCCCTCGATGTCCTTGCCCGCGACCAGCATCAGATCGGCCATCTCGTCGACGATCACGACGATATAGGGCAGGGGAGCGAGGTCCATTTCCTCGCGCTCGAAGATCGCCTCGCCGGTTTCGTGATCGAAGCCTGTCTGCACCGTGCGGGTGATGACTTCGCCCCTGGCGCGCGCCTCAATGACGCGGGCGTTGAAGCCGTCGATGTTGCGCACGCCGACTTTCGACATTTTCTTGTAGCGGTCCTCCATCTCGCGCACGGCCCATTTCAGCGCCACGACCGCCTTCTTGGGGTCGGTGACGACGGGCGTCAGCAAATGGGGGATGTTGTCGTAGACGGAAAGCTCCAGCATCTTGGGATCGACCATGATGAGGCGGCACTCTTCCGGCTTGAGCCGGTAGAGCAGCGACAGGATCATGGTGTTGATGGCGACCGATTTGCCGGAGCCGGTGGTGCCGGCGACGAGCAAATGCGGCATCCGCGCCAGATCGACGATGACGGGCTCGCCGCCGATCGTCTTGCCCAGCGCGATGGCCAGCTTGTGCTTCGAGGTGGCGAAATCCTCGCAGGCGAGCAATTCACGAAGATAAACTGTTTCGCGGCGCTGGTTGGGCAGTTCGATGCCGATGGCGTTGCGACCGGGCACCACCGCGACGCGCGCGGAGACAGCAGACATAGAGCGGGCGATGTCGTCGGCGAGGCCAATGACGCGAGAGGACTTTATGCCCGGAGCAGGCTCCAGCTCGTAGAGCGTCACCACGGGCCCTGGACGCACGTTGATGATCTCGCCTCGAACGGAGAAGTCGTCGAGCACGCCTTCGAGGACTCGGGCGTTCTGGTCCAGCGCATCTTGCGAGATCTTGGTTCCGCCTGTCGGCTTCTTGGGTTCCGCGAGCAGCTCCAGTTCGGGGAGCTGATAGAGCCTGACCTGGGCGCCTTTGCCTTGCGGCGCGGAGGCCCGTTCGCGTATTACCTGCTTGCCGGCGGCGCCCGAAGTCTGGGGGGGTTGAGCCTGCGGAGTAATCGAACCGCGGTTTGGGGTCTCGAAGGAGGCTCCTCGCGAAGCTGGTTGCGACCGCGATGGCTGATCCTCATCGCCGAAATCGTTCAATTCCCCGAAAATGGGTTCTCGGCGTTCGCCGGCGCCAGCGGGGGCGGCGAAAAATGCGTCGTCCGTCGGAGCGGAGTCTATGGCTTTCGGAGCGCCGCGCAATTTCAACAGTCCACGTCGCATGGCGGCCTTGATCGCCATGACCCCGTGCATAAGCGCGCCCAGCGACACCAAAGCGACGCCAGGCTCGCCAGCGACATCGTCGTCCTCGTCTTCCTTGGCCGTCTTTTCGATCGGCGCCAGCAACTCCTCCTCCGATTCCTGGCGCAGGTCGCTTTCGCTTTCGAATCCGTAGCCGGCGGCGCCGGTCAGCGTGAGGATTGCGCCGCCAATCGCCATCAGCCCGACGATCGCCACAACCAAACGGTTGCCGCCGGTCGCATGGCGGGGCAGGGACAGAATCGCGTCGCCGACGACTCCGCCAAGACCGGTCGGCAGCGGCCAGCGGTCCGTGACGGGCAGCAGCGATGCGGCGGTCGCCGCGCAAAGGATTCCAACCAGCCAGAGGAGGAAGCGCAAACCCCTTCGCTCCATGGTCCGATGAGTAAGAAGGCGCAGTCCGACAGCCACGGGGGGGAGAATCGCGGCTATCGTCGCAACGCCAATCAGCTGCATGAAGAGATCGGCCACAATCGCGCCGGGAACGCCGAGCAGATTGTGCACCCGGCCGTCTGTCGCGTGGTTGAGCGAAGGATCGCGCGCCGACCAGGTGACCAGCGCCGCCGCCAGCCCCCCGCAGGCGGCGAGAGTGGCTATCCCTATGGCTTCCGAGGCGCGTCGCCGCACGAAATCGCGAAACTGGTCGGGGCGGTGACCGAGAGTTTGGCTGCGCGTCATGTTTTCTATCAAGCCCGTTGTCGCTGCTGGTCGAAGCGGGCGCTTTCGCCAGGAAAGGCGCCTGTAGCGGCGATAATGACCGAGCCTAGGAAATTTAGAGTTAAGGCGCGATTAACCGCAGCCTAATCAGGCAATCCGTGAGTCGGCAGGTGGGAGATCCAAGCGGAAAATTTTGTATTGGGGCGGGAGCCCCCTCGCCGCAGGCGAGAGGGCTTTGCTGAAATTTGTCAGCTTGCCGCCGCAACCTCCTGGGCCGCCGCAAGTTCATGGTCCTGGCGGCCTATTTTCTTCACGGAAGGACGGGCGGCGATGCGGTCGATATAGGCGGTGATTTCCGGCGTGACCGGGACGAGGCCAAAACTTGTCGTCCAGCGTAGCGCCAGGCCCCATAAAATATCCGCGGCGGTAAGTCGGTCCTCAAAAAGATAAGGGCCCTTCGTCACTTGCGCCTGAACCATGGCGATAACCGCGTCATAGTCTCCATAGGAACTCATGGCGCGCGTGCCCGGATCGACCTTGCGCGCCTTATCGATCAGCGCCGGCTCGAAAGCCGAGCCATAAAAGCCGATCCATCGGAGGTAGGGTCCGCGCAACGGGTCTCCGATCGCCGGGGCAAGACCGGCAGCCGGAAAGGCGTCGGCGAGATAGATATATATCGCGACCTGTTCCGTGACGACAGCGTCGCCATGCTTGATCGCGGGAACCTTGCCGAGGGGATTGATCGCGAGATATTCGGGCTTGTGCTGTTCTCCCAATTTCATATTCAGCACATGCAGATCATAGGGCGCGCCCAGTTCCTCAAGCAGGACTTGCACCCCGGAGGAACGGGTGCGGGGAGCGTGAAAAAGGGTCAATTTCGCCGAATCTGTCATTGGGGTTCCCTCATTATGATTGCCTTCAGATAGCGCGGCCATAGGGACAAAATAATGACGGGCGTTTCACCCTTTCCATTCCATTGCGACGGGCCTAAATCATCGCCATGATCTCGAACGAAGGGCCTGGCGCTTCCCCGCCGCAAGACGAACTCCCGGAGGAGGAAGAAGAATTAGCGCTGGAGGAAAGCTCCGGCGTTGATTTTTCAAATGACCCCGAGGCGCCCGAGAGCGTCAAACGCGGCGTCGCCGTGGTCAGGAGTCATTGGAAGAACGCCCCTAACGGTCCTGGCGTTTACCGGATGATCGCCGAGAACGGCGACGTGCTTTATGTCGGCAAGGCCAAGAATGTCAGAAAGCGCGTCGCAAGCTATACGCGTCTCGCCGGCCATGTGAACCGCATCGCCCGGATGATCGCCGCGACCGCCAGCATGGTGTTCATATCCGTTGAAACCGAGACGGACGCGCTTCTTCTGGAGGCTAATCTCATCAAGCAGCTGAAGCCGCGCTTCAACGTGCTGATGCGTGACGACAAGTCCTTTCCTTATATTCTCATCGCGCGCGATCACGAAGCGCCGCAAATCACCAAGCATCGTGGCGCGCGCGCCAGAAAGGGCGATTATTTCGGTCCCTTCGCCAGCGTCTGGGCTGTCAATCGCGCGCTTAACGCGCTGGAGCGCGCGTTCTTGTTGCGCTCCTGCGCGGACTCATTTTACGAAAACCGCACGCGGCCCTGTTTGCTATTCCAGATAAAACGCTGCGCCGGTCCCTGCACGGGAGAGATCAGCATCGCGGACTACGCAGAACTCGTGCAGGAGGCGCAGGATTTCCTCACCGGAAAAAGCCGCAGCGTGCGCGAACATCTTGCAACAGAAATGACCGGAGCGGCCGAGGCGCTGGAGTTCGAGCGCGCCGCGCGGCTGCGCGACCGCATCTCCGCTCTGTCCGCCATTCAGGGCGCTCAGGGCGTCAATCCGCGTTCCGTGGAGGAAGCGGACGTTTTCGCCATCGCCAAGGAAGCCGGGCGCTTTTGCATAGAGGCGTTTTTCTTCCGCGCCTATCAGAACTGGGGTAATCGCGCCTATTTCCCGCGCGCTGACCAAAGCCTTTCCGAAGAGGAAGTTCTTTCGTCCTTCCTCGCGCAGTTTTACGGCGAGCATCCAGCGGCGCCACTCGTGCTGCTTTCGCACAAGATCGAGGATCGCGCGATTCTGGAGGACGCCCTCTATGTGCGCGCAAAACGCCGCGTCGAAGTGCTCACGCCCCAGCGTGGCGAGAAACACGAACTCGTCGAACATGCTCTGAACAATGCGCGCCAGACCCTTGGGCGAAAACTGGCGGAAGACGCCAGTCAGGAAAAGCTGCTGGGCGCCGTTGGCGCATTGTTCGGTCTGTCGGCCGCGCCGCGCCGGGTTGAGGTCTATGACAATTCGCATACGGGCGGATCGCAGGCGATCGGCGCGATGATCGTGGCGGGGCCTGCTGGTTTCATGAAGGCGCATTATCGCACCTTCAACATTGCAGATGAGACAATCACGCCGGGCGATGATTATGCGATGATGCGCGAGGTTTTGTCGCGGCGCTTCGCGCGGCTTGCCAAGGAAGCCGAGCGAGAGGAAGACTCCGAGTCCTTTCCCCTGAAGCCTGATCTTGTGCTGATCGACGGCGGACGCGGGCAGTTCGACGTCGCGCGCGAGGCGCTGTCGGCGTCGGGCGTTGACGGCGTGACGATCGTCGGCGTCGCGAAAGGCGCCGACCGCAACGCTGGCCGCGAGACGTTCTTTATGGAGGGGCGCGAGCCATTCCGGCTGCCGCCGCATGACCCCGCTTTGTATTTTGTTCAGAGACTCCGGAACGAAGCTCACCGTTTCGCTATCGGGACGCATCGAGCCCGACGGAAAAAGGCCTTTACGCAAAACCCACTCGACGAAATCGCCGGCGTCGGCCCGTCACGCAAGCGGGCTCTCCTGTTGGCGTTCGGTTCCGCCAAGGCTGTCGCTGGCGCCGCGCTTTCCGATCTTGAAAAAGTGCCGGGCGTCAACAAGGCGACCGCGCGGCTTGTGTTCGAACATTTTCAGCGCAGCGACTAGCCGCTTTACGCCCCGCCGCATGAATGTTCGGCGTTGGGCAGCTTCCAGCTCTTCCTGGTGCGCAAATTCGTCGAGTAGTAGATCTTGCCGCGATCGTCGCCCGGGGGGCAATTCAGCGGCGTGCTGATAAAGCACATGCGGACTCGGTCGCCCTTGCGGGATTGTTCTATCGCCGGGACGGTATCATAGGACACCTGATAGCCGCCATTGGCGAAGCGCACCGCGCTGCCTGACCCCGGCATGGGCGTATTGGTCGAACTGTCGACGAGCCTGGTTTCAACCGATTCAATTGTCGTCACGACGCAGGCCCCGACGCGTGTGGGGAGGTCTCCAGCACTCGCGGCGGCGGTGAGCAGGACAAGGCCGAACGAAGTGGCGATGCGGTAGTACATTTCTGTCTCCGGGAAAAAATCGATCACGCATGGATAGCACGCAAAGAATATAGGGGGGATGGGCCCGCGCCAGGCGATCGACAGGAGCGAACGCCCGATGTCGGAGTCCGTACAATGTGGGTAAGCTGACAAGCGCCGAAACGATTACCCATTGTTTATGCTGGGACTATGGGCTGGCACGCAGGTTGCTACCCTGTCTGCGAGAAAAACCCACGTGGACGGAGCATTTCCTCATGATCCAGCTTACGGATAGCGCCCTTAGCGCGGTGCGGTCGGCGATTGCAGGCGCCGGGCCGGATGTCGAAGGCCTTCGCATCATGGTCGAGGCCGGCGGCTGCGCTGGCTTCAAATATATGATGGGCCTCGTCAATGAAACAAACCCCAGCGATGTGTTGATCGAGCGCGACGGCGTGAAGGTCTTCATCGAGGAAGGCAGTCTGGCCTATCTCGACGGCGCCAAGGTTGACTTCGTTATCAGCCTCGAGGGTTCCGGGTTCACCTTCGACAATCCACAAGCCAAGTCCAGCTGCTCCTGCGGCAAATCCTTCGGCTGAGCGCATTACAAGGAGTCGCGGCGATGTGGGACTATACCGATAAAGTGAAGGACTATTTCTTCAATCCGAAGAACGCCGGCGTGTTGACGGAAGCCAACGCCGTCGGCGAAGTCGGTGCCATCGCATGCGGCGACGCGCTGAAACTGATGCTCAACGTCGATCCGGTTACCCAGATCATCCTGGACGCCAAGTTCCAGACTTTCGGTTGCGGTTCGGCCATAGCTTCATCATCGGCGCTGACGGAGATCGTCATCGGCAAGACCGTCGACGAGGCCCTGAAGATCACCAACCAGGACATCGCTGATTTTCTTGGCGGACTTCCCCCTGAGAAGATGCACTGCTCCGTGATGGGCTATGAGGCGCTGCAGTCCGCCGTCGCCAATTTCCGCGGCGAAGTCTGGAAGGACGATCACGAGGAAGGCGAGCTGGTCTGCAAATGCTTTGGCGTCGACGCCGGCATGATCGAGCGCGCCATCAAGATGAACAAGCTGACCAGCGTGGAGCAGGTCACGGATTACACCAAGGCCGGCGGCGGTTGCCTCACCTGCTTCGACAAGCTCGAAGAAATTCTCGCCGCGACCAACGCCGAGTTGGTGGCCGAAGGCGTCCTCGCCGAGCATGAAGCCTATCGCATCGGCGCGGCTGACCCCAAGAAGATCAAGGAAAAGGCCAAGGCCGCCAAGGCGCAGCAGGGAGAGGCGTCGCTGACGCAAATATCTCCGCTCGCTCCCTCGTCGCCCTTGCCGCCGCCTTCCGCGAGCCTCACCAATCTGCAGAAGATCAGGCTCATCGAGGAAACCATCGAAGAGCTTCGCCCCTATCTGCGCAAGGATGGCGGCGACTGCGAACTGGTCGATGTCGAAGGGTCCAATGTGATGGTCAATCTTTCGGGCGCCTGCGTCGGCTGCCAGATGTCGAGCGTGACGATTTCCGGAATCCAGGAGCGTCTCATGGCCAAGCTCGGAACTCCCATCCGCGTCGTGCCCGTCGGCCGCAACGCCCACTGAATCGTTTCGCCAAGGAGGCTGGCATGAGAGCCGTTTATCTCGACAACAACGCCACCACGCGAGTTGACCCCGAGGTCGTCGCCGCCATGCTGCCCTTCTTTACGGAGCAGTTTGGAAATCCGTCGTCGATCCACTCCTTCGGCGCGACCGTCGGAGCCGCCGTGAAGACCGCCCGTGGCCAACTGCAGGCGCTGCTCGGCGCGGCGCATGATCACGAGATTATCTACACCGCCAGCGGGACCGAGGCGGACAATACCGCCATCCTCTCCGCGCTGGAATCGCTCCCCGAGCGCGACGAGATCGTGACCAGCAAGGTCGAGCATCCGGCGGTTCTGGCCCTGTGTCAGCATCTGGAAAAGATCGGCCGCGCCAAGGTGCACTATATTGGCGTCGACGCGATGGGGCGCATCGACATCGAGGCCTATCGCGCCGCTCTTTCCGACCGGGTCGCGGTCGTCTCCCTGATGTGGGCCAATAACGAGACCGGGACGATCTTCCCGATCGAGGGATTAGCGGATCTCGCCAAGGAGCATGGCGCGCTGTTTCACACGGACGCCGTGCAGGCGGTCGGCAAGGTTCCGATCTCGCTCAAGGACAGCGCGATCGACATGCTCTCGCTTTCCGGCCACAAGCTGCATGCGCCCAAGGGCATTGGCGCGCTCTACGTCAAGCGCGGCGCGCGCTTCAAGCCGCTGTTGCGCGGCGGCCATCAGGAACGCGGACGCCGCGCCGGCACCGAAAACGCCCCCGGCATTGTGGCGCTCGGCAAGGCAGCCGAGCTTGCGGCGGTCCATATGGCGGATGAGCAAACCCGCGTGAGGGGGCTGCGCGACCGGCTTGAGGGCGCCCTGCTTCAGCGCATCCCCAATTGCTTCGTCAATGGCGACCTCAATGACCGTCTGCCCAACACATGCAACATCGCCTTTGAATATGTCGAGGGCGAGGGCATTCTGTTGCATCTGACGCGCGCTGGCATTGCAGCCTCCTCGGGATCTGCTTGCACCTCCGGTTCTCTTGAGCCGTCGCATGTGCTGCGCGCGATGAACATTCCCTTCACCGCCGCGCATGGCTCCATCCGCTTCTCTCTCTCTCGCGACAATGTGCCCGAGGACGTCGATCAGGTGATCGAAGTTCTGCCCGGCATTCTTGAGAAGCTGCGGGCGCTGTCGCCCTTCTGGGCGGGCGCCGACAAGAGCGGAAAAGAGTTCAAGCCCGTTTACGCGTGAGGCGCGCCGTGAGCAACGAGCAGACTCGCATCTTCATCAACGACACGACGCTGCGCGACGGCGAACAGGCGCCCGGCGTCGCCTTCACCGCATCCGAGAAACTCGCGATCGCGCGGGGGCTCGCATCGGTCGGCGTCGATGAGATCGAGGCCGGAACCCCGGCGATGGGCAAGGACGAGATCGAGGCTATCGGACGTATCGTTGCGGAAGGCCTGCCTTGCCGCGTCAGCGCCTGGTGCCGCGCAAATGAAGCGGATGTGGACGCCGCTCTCCGTGCGGGCATCTCTCACGTGAATATTTCCTCGCCAATGTCAAGGCTTCAAATCGGCGTCAAGCTTAACACCGACATCGAGGGCGTCACGACGCGGGTGAGGCGCGTGGTTGCCTATGCCGTCTCACGCGGCCTCACGGTGGCGCTTGGCGGCGAGGATTCCTCGCGCGCCGATCCGCGCGATATTGGAAAAATCCTCGGCGCGGCGGCTCGGGAGGGCGCGATCCGCTTCCGCTTCGCCGACACAATGGGCTTGCTTGATCCTTTCGCGACATATGAATCGATCAAGCGCGTGCGCGACGAGACCGATCTTCCCATCGAATTTCATGGCCATGACGACGTGGGACTGGCGACGGCGAACACGCTCGCCGCCATTCGTGCCGGCGCCCTGCACGCGTCCGTGACCATGCTGGGCCTTGGCGAGCGCGCTGGGAACGCCGCCCTGGAAGAGGTTGCTGTCGCGCTTGGCCATGTCGCTCAGGGCTGGACAAAGATCGACC
>Ga0182013_10008451_pt1 | contig 11092 bp, 10 predicted proteins | sample 612S2MmetaG_FD_120487 | JGI IMG/M metagenome (GOLD analysis project Ga0182013, IMG submission 120487) | Permafrost microbial communities from Stordalen Mire, Sweden - 612S2M metaG | ecosystem: Environmental > Terrestrial > Soil > Wetlands > Permafrost | place: Sweden: Stordalen | collected...
CCCGGCAAAATGCGGCAATTGATGTTCGCGCTTGCTGAATTAGGCAGAGCATTGTTGGCATGTCCGCCTTCGATGTGCGTAGGCACGCACGTGGTGCGCAACAGTGCGTTGGACGACGTACTGTTGGCTGCCAGTGCTCCCAGCGCCTGCTGGTTTTCAGGCGCAGCCAGCGCGGCTTGTACCAGCCTCCGCGTGGGCGGATCGTATTCGTTGGACGTTTCCGCAAAGAATTCCCGCGTGATGGGATTCAGTTCAAAGGAGAAAGGCGCGGCCTCAAGCCGTGCAAGCCCGTCGGAGATGCGCTGAATCGGATTGCCTGGATGCGGAAGGGAACTGTGCCCGCCGGCATCGTTTGCGGTTATCTCGAAGTCCGCATAGGTTTTCTCCGCCGCCTCATAGCCGAGGCTCGAAGGCTGGCCGTTCTTCAAATTGAAATCTCCCGCGTCAAGGTTCATGGCGAACAGGAGGTTGCGGAACAGCTCAGGCCGCTCCCGTACCAGCCATGCCATGCCATCGTCCGGACCATCCTCCTCATCCGCGCTCAACAACAACAGAAGATCCCCGCTTGGCCGGTATCCCTCCCGCTTTAGCCGGATCAACGTCTCCACCGCAATCGCAACGTTGTCCTTGATATCCTGCGTTCCTCTTCCGTAGTAGTAACCATCCCTTTCAAGAAACTTGAACGGATCCACGGTCCAGTCGGAGCGCTTGGCCTCTACCACGTCCAGGTGCGCCATAATGGCGATCGCCGCCTGTCTTCCTTCTCCGTGAAAGCGCACAATCAGGTTCTGTTTTCGTTGCGAGGGTCCGGCCAGCGCCAGGTCCTCCGGCGCGAAGCCTGCTTGCAGCAGCCGCGCTCGCATCGCCTCGGCCGCCTCTGTTACCGAGCCGATCGAGTGAGTGGTATCGATCTCGATCAGTTGTTGAAAGATCTCCCGCGCCAGCTTCAAATCCTGCGCAGGCGTCACCGGCCAGGCGCGGCTGTCCGGTCGCTGCCCCTGTCCCTGATGTTGACTGAGAACAAGGAGAATCGATGCGATCATGGGCAAGAGCAGGGCACGCTTGCAACTCGGTTCATTGCGCATTCCAGTTTCCTTCCCAATGCCGGCGCTTCGAGCCTGGACCGCGCTGCCGGTATAGACGATTATTGCCTGAGTAGCCGCTGCCTAACTCATGCGCGCGGCCAACTCATAGAAAACTCATCTCGCTCACGCGCTTGCGGAGCTATGCTCTGTATTCAAGGATGGTCGAGCAGGTTCCGGCCCCATCGCTTTCGGCCTGTGTTTCATGGGCAGGCGATGGCCGCGTACCTGGTTCAATCCAGCACGGACTGACCATTCCCGCATCACTCCGCAGTCATCCGCGCCACGTCGCGCGGAATGCCCGTCGCGCCATGCCGCGCGAAGCACAATCTGGTCGCAGATCTTCATTCATTCGTGGCCGCCGGCCCTGCATGCGCAAAGGCTGAGCGAACCCGTACGTCTTGCCTTTCTTAAAGGTGGAGGTTAATTTCTATGTCCCGCTGCGGATCGATCCTGACTCGTCTCTGTCCCGTCTTCTTCCTGCTCTTCGTCTCCATGGCCATGGCGCAGAACTTTCGCGGAGGCATCGCAGGAATTGTGCTGGACGCCACCGGCGCCGTCGTGGCCAATGCAAAGGTCTCGGTGAGGGCCATCGGCACCTCCGCGCAATATGAAGTGGCATCCTCCAGCGCCGGAGACTTCCTGATTGCAGCTCTTCCGGTTGGGCAGTACACTGTCGTGGTCAGCCAGCCGGGCTTCGACTCGGCGCAGTTCAACAACGTTCCCGTCGTTGCCGGCGGCACTTATACGCTCAATGTCAAGCTCTCCGCGGCGCAACTCACCACCACCGTGCAAGTGAGCGCCGACCAGTTGAGCCTGGAGACGAGCGAAGCCACGCTTAGCACCGTGCTTCCCGACAAGGCCATGCAGGATCTTCCCCAGAACGGTCGGGACTTCACTGTGCTGGTGGGCCAGTCGGCCGGCTTCTCGGGATATGCCATCACTGGCGGCGGCGGTACCGGCGCTGTGAATGGAACACGCGCCAACCAGATCAACTATCAGATCGAAGGGACGGATAACAATGACATCTGGTGGAACGTTTCTGCCGTGAATCAAAGTGCGGCGTCCAGCATTGCAGGTACGTTGATGCCCGAGGATGCTATCAATGAGTTCTCCTTTGTTACATCCGCGGACACGGAGAGTGGACGCAACTCCGGCGGAACCGTGAACGTGGTCATCAAGTCCGGTTCAAATGCTCTGCACGGTTCCAGCTATTACTTCAATCGCAACGAAGCCTTCGCTGCCAACTCGCCCTTTGCCCCATCCGGCTCCCGGAAGAACGAGGAGCGCAATGAAAACCTCGGCGGCTCGCTGGGCGGGCCCATCCGCAAGGACCGGCTCTTCTTCTTTGGCGCCTACGAGTATCAGAACTTCATCATCGGCAACTCGACCAATGCAACCGAGCCGTCAACCGCTTATCAGGCCGCTGCACAAAGCGTACTTTCTTACTACGGAATGACGCCCAACCCGGTCTCCGTTGCGATGCTCAATGCCTATTGGCCATCTAACTCGCTCACAGGTGCGGCCGCCGCCGGTAACTACTATTCGAACGCACCCGAGACCGGAACCAGTTACAACGGAATCGTTAAACTCGATGGTAATATCAGCGACAGGAGCCACATCTCCTTCAAATGGTTTGAAGCCTATGGAAAGCAGGTTGCCGCGGATGGCTCCAACCTCGCCTGGTATTTCCAGAAGACTCCGCTCCATGTGCAGAACTACTCGTTGATCTTCGACACCGTATTCACTCCGCACCTCACCAATCAGGCTTCGATGGGTGTGAATTACTTCGATATAGCTTTTTCCGATGCGCACGCCACGGCCGACCCATCTTCCCTTGGATTGGATACAGGCGTAACCGATTCGAGTCTTGGCGGCGCGCCCAAGCTGGTGCTTGGACCCCCTCCTTCAGGACAAGCCCTTACGGCAAGCAGCAGCGGCTTCGATATCGTCGGCCCGCTCAGCCCGGTGGGGCGACAGGACATCACCTGGCACATGGATGACAGCCTCTCTTATGTCGTTGGAGAACATCAGCTTCACTTCGGCGGCGAGTTCCGCCGCGCACGCGTCAACGATGGCTACGAGAGCAACGGCCGCGGCGTATTGAACTTCGACGGCTCCCAGGGACCGTGGAACTATCCCTCGTCGAGTTCCGCGACATCGTGCGACAACCTCGCCACGTCTAACCTTGGCAACTATGCGCCGGGATACTCGCCCAGCGATAACTTCGATGGCAACGTCCTCATCCTTGCCGATTTCATGGCGGGGTGCATCTCCAACGCGAACATTGTCGAGGGAAGCCCGAAACGCCTGGTATTTCTGGATTCGTGGAGCGCCTTTGCCCAGGACTCCTGGAAACTTAGCCGCAAACTGAATCTCAGCTACGGACTGCACTACGACTACTACGGGCCCATGCACGACGGCGACAAGGATCTTTCGGTCTTCAATCCCAACGCGCCTCAGGGCCTGGCCGTCGCAGGCACCGACATCTCCACCATCTACGATAACTATTGGACCGGCCTTGCGCCCCGCGTGGGATTTGCATTTCAACCAAAGGAAAATGGCCGGATCGTCTTCCGTGGCGGAATGGGCCTGTTCTATGACTCCCCATATTTGATTCCCTTCCTCAATCTGCATGGCACCACCAACGGCGGCGCCGTCGGCGTGCAGGACAATCCCGCTGGCTCCAAGCCTGTTGCTTCTCCCACGATCTCCGGCTCGGTCATCGGCGCGGGCCATCCCATCTTCCCCTCGTTGCAGGATGCGGTGGCCGGCGCCGGCGTCATCAGCGTCTTTTCCGTCGATCCGAAGTACCGTCCGTCCTTCACCTCTATCGTGCATTTGAATATGCAGGTGAGCCTTGGCTCCGCGGCCATGGCGCAGATCGGTTACGTCGGTTCCTTCTCGCGTCACCTTACCGATGTTGTCGACATCAACCAGGCAGCTCAGGGCAGCGCATTCGACGCACCCACCTGCGCGGCGATCTATGCCGATGCAGGAACCGGTAATCAGCAATGCTCGCGTCCATACTTCTCGAAGTTTCCCGACTATAGCGTGATCAACCAGGTGCAAAGCGGTGAGAATGCCAACTACAATTCGCTGCAGGCATTCATCAAGACGCAGGCATGGCACGGAATCACGACGCAGGTGAACTACACCTGGTCTCATGCCCTTGATTATGAGACCGGCCTCATTCCTTACCTGCCCCAGGACAGTACCAATCTGAAGGCAGAGTATGGCAATAGCGACTTCGATACGCGCAACGCCGTTTCCGGCTTCCTGCTATATGACATTCCCAGCTCGTCGCACGGCCCGAAGTGGGCAACACAAGGATGGCAAGTGAACACCGGACTCTACTTTCACAGCGGTCAGCCCTTCACCGTCCTTGCCAGCACGAACACCAGCGGGAACGGCGAATATGCCGACCGCGCCGATGCCACCGGGATCGATCCCTTCAAAGGTGTGTCTCACAGCATCTCCGACGGCCTGGTGCAATGGTTCAATCCCGCCGCATTCGCCGATCCAGCCCCCGGCTCCTACGGCACAACCCGCCGCGGTCAGTACACTAACCCAGGATTCTCCGATGTGGATTTCTCCGTCATCCGTAACATGACCATTCGTGAAAAACTTCATCTTCAGATCCGCGCCGAAATGTTTAATATCTTCAACCACATCAATCTGGCGCCAGTGGGAGCGCCGGGCGCGGGCGATCAGGGCGGCGCCATCAACTCGACAATCGGCGCCTACTATGCAACTCCAGGCATCGGCCAGGGAGAGCCCTTCAGCACGCAGCTTGCGGCCAAGATCACATTCTAGGCAATCAACAGGCCGCAATGCCGCAGAGTCGTACAAACAGTGAACACTGGTCCTTTCGCAGCGGAGTTAGGGCGGTGTGACGAAGCGCTTACTCTCCAATATGTAACTCGGGGAAAACAGGAGAAGCCGTGGCTAGAATCAAGCCTCTTGAGATCGCCGAAATGAACCAACAGCAGCGCGCGCAGTACGATCGCTTTCCATCGAATCTGACACGCACTGCTCTACGTACGCATAATTCCACCGCCGGCTATCTTTCCACCGGCGCTTCTTTTCGTGAGGGCAACCTTGATCCCAGGGACAGAGAGCTGGTGATTGTTCGCGTGGCCGCATTGAGCGGAAGCGCCTACGAGCGCATGCAGCATCTGCCCGTGGCCCGCTCGGTTGGATGGACCGACATGGACATCCTTGCCATCGAAGCAGGCGATCAGCTTGCCCTTGGAGCCAGGGCCGCTGCTTTGCTGCGCTTTGTGGACGAATGCGTGTATCGCGTCAAAGTCTCTGCCGCCGCATTCGCCTGCGTGAAGGCATTCCATACGGATGGTGAGATCGTTGAACTCACGCTTCTCATCGGCCATTACATGATGACCGCAAGGTTCCTGGAGACGCTGGAAGTAGATATCGACGATCAGCCCACGCCGTGGTCCGGACTCTCGGCCACGTAGCCCCAGGGGCAGCATTACTCGCCCCGTTCGGCGCCCGTCTGCTCCTCACGCTTCCTGCCGCTCGTGTACGATGATAGTTAAGCTCAGGGCATCGCCGAAGGTCCCATGGCGGGTTCCACCTGGTGCTGTAGCTCTGGCCATCTCATGTCGGGAATCGCGGTTTCATCCCAACTCGCCATTGTTCATCGGGTCAGCAGGATCGTTAGTTCCGGCCTGAAGATCGATGAAATGCTTCGTGAGTTAGTTGCGATCACTGTGGAAGTTACCCTCTGCGATGCCTGCCTCGTCTATCTTCCCGATCACGCGACCGGAGAAGTGGTGCTGCGCGCGTCGCAGTTGCCTCATTCCCACGAGATCGGTCAGGTGCGGCTCAAGATAGGCGAGGGAATCACCGGATGGGTGGCCGAACACAAGTCCGTCGTGGCCCTCGCCCAATCGTCCTTTGCGGACAAGCGATTTAAACGGTTCACCGCTCTGGTTGAAGATACCTACGAAGCATTCCTCTCAATCCCCTTGGTCAATAGCGGGGAGGTGATTGGAGTTCTCAACGCGCATCACCGCGAGCCCCACCTGCACTCTCCGGAAGAGATTGCTCTGTTGAGCTTTCTCGGCGAACAGATGGGTGGAGTGATCGCCTTCTCACTGGTGCTTGAAGATAACTCGCGCCTGCAGGAAGAGACACTTCGCATGAAGGAACTTTTCGAGGTGCGCAAGATCGTCGAGCGCGCCAAGGGTGTCCTCCAGGCACGTTACAATCTCACCGAAAAGCAGGCCTACGAGCGGCTGCGCGATGAAGGCCGGCGTTCGCGAAAGCCTATGCGTTCCATCGCTGAGGCGGTGCTGACCGTGGACAACCTTGTCTTCGGGGACAGACCTCTAATGGATACAGAAGACGAATGATTCCCCGCGGAATTCCGTGAACGATAGCCATGGTACGGCTCAAAAGTGAGCCGGTCGCGCAAATTCAGACAGGGGTTTCAGTGGAAGTTCTGTTCTTCCGCAGCCGAAATTGGCTGGGATGAGGAGAGCCGATGAGCAGACGTCCGCGTCGGAACCACACCGGGGCCTTCAAGGCGAAGGTGGCTTTGGCCGTCATCAAGGGAGAAAACACACTTTCGGAGTTGGCGCAATTGTTTGATGTGCATGCCAACCAGGTGACGCAGTGGTAGGGGGCAGCTTCTGGAGGGCGCAGCCGGAGTGTTTGGAAGCGCAATGAAGTCGGAGGCCACGACGGCTACTATGGACGTCAAAACCCTCCACGCCAAGATCGGCGAGTTGACGCTGGAGAACGATTTCTTAGAAGGAGCGCTCACCAAGGCCGGGTCCCCACGGACAGGTCTTCGTCCGTGGGGTGGAAGGCGGGACTGCTGAGCGTACGCCGCGGCGAACGACGATCGAGCCGGAGCACGGTCTTCCCATCAGGCAACACGCAGAGGTGCTGGGCATCAGCCGCAGCATTTTCTACTATGAGCCGCGCCCGATCTCAGCCGAAGACCTATGGCTCAAGCGGCGCCTCGACGAGTTACATCTCAACTATCTCTTCGCCGGCAGCCGCGCGCTGCGCGATTTACTCTGGCAGCAGGGCCTGGAGGTTGGCCGCAGGCACGTCAAGACGCTGATGAAGCGGATGGGAATCGAGGCCATCTATCGCAAACCCAACACCTCGAAACCCGCGCCAGGACACCGGATCTATCCGCATTTGCTGCGTGATATGGCGGTCACGCGGCCCAACCAAGTGTGGGCAATGGTCACCACCTACATTCCGATGGCACGCGCATTCATCTATCTTGCCGCAGTGGTGGATTGGTTCAGCCGCAGGGTTCTTGCCTGGCGATTGTCGATCACGATGGAAACTTCCTTGTGCATCGAAGCGGTGGAAGAGGCTCCTTCAAAGAATGAAAAGCCGGAGATATTCAACACCGACCAAGGCAGCCAGTTCACCAGCGAGGACTTCACTGGGATGCCAAGAAAGAACGGCGAACCATCTTCCTCGCATTCAAAACGTTCGCATGTGGATCGAGAATGTTCTAGCGGCTGCTCGCGGATTGGGTGGTAGCAGACGAAAGGTTTGTAAGCAATTGGATCTCGACGCGCCGGTTCTGGCGGCGGCCAACGGGTGTGGTGTTGGAGGCGACTTCCTTGTCCTTGCCGATGCCGATGAGATAGAAGCGGTGGGCGGCGATGCCGTATTTCGAGGCCAGGTACTGGACCACGGCGTCGGCGCGGCGCTGGCTCAGCTCGTAGTTGTACTGGGCGGAGCCGGTTGCGTCGGTTCCGCCGGTGACTTCGAGGATGTAGCTCTGCGCGGAGCCGAGCTGCGCGGCGAAGGTGTCAAGCGCGGCGCGGTCGTCGGGAGTGAGGATGGCCTTATCGAAGCCAAAGTTGACGGTGACGTTGGAGACGGGCTTGTAGTTGTCGAGGTCCTTGACGACGGCGTCGAGCGAGTCGGCGCGATGAACAGCGTCGGCAGCAGCGGTCTGTGCCGTGCCGGCCGCGGTGGAAGCATTCTGCGCGTTCTGGCCGGCGGCGTCGGCGGCCGTCTGTGCCTGGCCGATACCTGCCTGGGCGCGATCGTCTACGTCGTGGATCTTCCGATTGTTGGCTGCGGTCTTTGCGTCGAGCTGATCGGTGCGTTCGACGAGGGGCGCGGTCTGCGAGCGCACGTAGTTCTTTGTGGCGCATCCCGTTGTGCCAAAAGTGAGGGTGGCGAGGCCGAGTGTCAGGCTGATTGCTGCAAATCGATGGGTGCTCATGGCAGGCTCCTTGGTTCTGGTATCTGGGGTTCTGGTATCTGGACGGGGTTTCGAAGCTTATTCCGGATGGAATCGGATCCAACCGTCTGCATTTGAATCAGCACACGAGTGGCCAATGTGTAGAGCGGATTCAAGGCAAATAAAATCAATTAGATAGATCGTTTTCGGAGGTGGCCGATGAAGGAGGTGTCTGCAATAATTACGCGGTTGTGTAAAGAGTTCGGGGCGAGATTGGTGTCGGGAAATAGGGGCACAAAAAATCGGCCCCTGATATTCTCAGGGGCCAGTTGGCTTTGGTTCTCTCTTCTACGGAGAGGTGTTTTGGCGGCCTGGACAGCTGGGGCTGCCCGGGCGGATGCGCCCCTTGGGGGAGGGCTGCGGGCTTATGGCCGCTCCGCACCAGTCGAGGAAACCTCACTCTGGGGTAATGGGGTTTCCTGGGCCGCCAAACTGTTTTCCATCAACCGAACGTGCACCGTGCTCTTGCGGATGCGGGCGTCGTCGGTCGAAGACGCGGCGTTGCCGAGAGCGACCATGTGCATGCGGTAGACGGGAATTTCATGTTGAGTGACGAGATAGCGGTTGACTGCTTCGCCGAGACGCTGGGAGCTCTGGATGCCGGCGCTGCCGGCAAGAGGAGAGTGGGCCTCGACTTCGAGGATGTAACCCTTCCGGGTAGCGACGGTGGCGGCGAAGTCGTCAAGCTGTTTGCGGGCTGCGGCGGAAAGAATCGGCGAGCCGCTGCGGAAGGCGATATCGAGCTCAGTAACGGGCTTGTATTGATCGAGGCCGTTGACGGTGCCATTGAGGGAGGCGACGTGGTCGGAAGCGCTCTGCGCGGTGGTCTGTGCTTGCTGGGCCTGGCTGCCGGCAGCAGTGGCCGTCTGATTAGCGGCGTCGGCCGCGGACTGTGCTCGCTGGATGCCGGCCTGTGCGCGGCTGTCAACGCCCTGAATGTCGCTGGCGTTCTTGGCGTTGACCTGGTCAAGCTCGGAAAGGCGATCGTTGAGGGGATCGGTCTGCCTCTTTACCCACTTCTTGCGGGCGAAGGGATTCACGCGCCCCCAGAAGCCTTCGCGGGCAGGCGCGGGGGTTGAGTGGGCGGCGGGTGGCTGCTGCTGCGATGTGGCTGCGGGCGTGTCCTGAGGGGCCGATGCCGGCTGGGCGTCCTGCGCAAGGCCGGGGACGGAGAGAGCCGATGCGAGCGCCAGTGCGGCCAGCAGGGAAGATCGGGGTATGGATAGTGTTGAAGGGTTGTTCATGATGGGTTTTTCTCCTCTTTTTTTCCAGTTCGGCATAGTGCGCTTCGTACTGTGTTCTGGGCTTGTGTGCCCGTACGTCCTGAGGGATAGCACGGGGCGCGCCAAACAGAGTTGGGAGATGATTCGGGGAGTTATCGAGTTTGGATTGTGACGGTTGCCGCAGATGAGTGGAGCAGAGGCCGCCGCACCAGCGGCTCTTGCGGGTGCGGGCGGTGTGTAGGAATTCCTGTAACTATGTAGTTCTTGCCAGGGGGCAGCAGGGGCGGAGCTGGCGGCCCTACGGGTTCAGCTCGGAGAGCAGGACCTTTGCCTTGGAGGCGAGTATCCTGGCGCCGTCGATGTCGTTGTGGTTGAGGGCTTCTTTGGCCTGCTTGAGGAACTCGCGAATCTGCGCGGCAGTCTTCTGTTCCTGATCGTTGAGGGAGCGGCCAATGTTAGCGAGCCCGCGCTCGGTGGCGGCCATTGATTCTTCGACGGAGTGGCGGAGGTTGGACGGCTCGCCGGTGGAGAGCTGTCCGATGGCGCTGACGGCAGGGGTTTCGGCGGCAGGAGCGGTGGGAGGGACGTTCGCAGCCTGTTCGGGCGGCTTGGCCGGTTGCCGGTGGCGGCGGGAGACGGGCTTGGCGGGAAGGCTGGCGTCCGCGGCTGCCTTGATGGGTTGCTGGGGAATGGTGGTGGCGGAGGCGGGCAGATCGGGGTGTTCGGGCTCGGGCCTGGCGGCTGTGGAGGCTGCAGGGGCCAGAGTCTGGACGGTCTGGGGCTGCTTCTTGTGGAAGATGCACCCGGATAGCAGGAGCGGGACCAGCAGGGCGAGATGTTTGTCGCGCAACGTCATTCCGCAGGGCCCTTTTCGTTCCGGGCCTGGCCCGGGGTTTCGATGCTGGATTGAGTCAAGGCGTAAGCCGATCGCTGCTCAAGAGCGTTCAGACGGGGGACTAGTCCCGGTTCCGTGTGGATTGGTAGCTTCCCAGGTCTCAAAAGCGAGACCTGGGGCACCCGAGTTCGAGGGCGAATTACAGAATCACATGGTCACGGCACTAGCTCCAGTTGCCTGCGTCCCCAGTCAGCGGTGGAGAGGGGTAGCTCGAGGGCAAATTCCGTGCCCTGCTCCCGGTTCGATTGTACTTCGATGCTGCCGTAGTGGAGCTGAAGAATGCGATAGGTCATGGCAAGGCCGATGCCGCTGCCGCCGGATTTGGTGGTGAAGTAGAGGTCGAAGATCTTCTCGCGGATATCTTCGGGGATGCCGGGACCTTCGTCGGAGATGCGCAGAACGGCAAACCCGCGGCTGTCTTCCCGGTGGATGTCCCCTCTTCGGGCTTCTTCAAGGGTGACACGGATGGTGCCGCCCTGGGGCATGGCCTGCGCGGCGTTCTTGATCACGTTGAGGACGGCCTGCTTGATGAGATCGGCGTCGATGTTCACGGGGAGGGGAGTGGGCGGGAGAATGCGGATGAGCGTGACGCCCTGGCTGGCGAGCTCCTCAGCGGCGAGGTCGAGGACTGCGCCGACGACGG
>Ga0182013_10008452_pt1 | contig 11092 bp, 6 predicted proteins | sample 612S2MmetaG_FD_120487 | JGI IMG/M metagenome (GOLD analysis project Ga0182013, IMG submission 120487) | Permafrost microbial communities from Stordalen Mire, Sweden - 612S2M metaG | ecosystem: Environmental > Terrestrial > Soil > Wetlands > Permafrost | place: Sweden: Stordalen | collected...
AACATGGCCAACCCGGGCAACGGGCCGCCGACCATCTTGCCGTCCGGCGTGACGGACTCACGCGGCATCATTGATATCTCCGGTGGACGCGAGATCGTCATTGCCGGAAATCAGTTTCTCAGCCCGACGCAGGGCGGGGCAGGACCGGCTTCGCGCACGCCAATCGTCTACTGTTCGAGTCCCGACCCGGTAAAGATCGGGTTGAACGGCTATGCCGGATATGCCGGGGTCGTCGGCGGCAACGTGATTACTTCAGACCCCGGCCTGAAAGTGAATCCCTGAGAAACTGCCGAGACGCGCTTGGGTCGCGGCGCCCATCGAAACTACCATGAAGACGATGAAGCTCATGCTGGCGTCTAACAGGCCACTTTCGAAAATGCTGCGGCACCCGACGAGCACCACGAGCGCTAGCCATAAGTCCTTGGCCGGCCGGGCATTCCTGAGTGCTTGGGTTGCCGCATATGTCACAAATACGAAAGCGATGACCACGCCGATCATGCCGGCTTGGACAAATGCCGAGAACCAGGAACTGTCCAACACCTGCGTATGCCAATAGTGCCCCTCTATTGGGACAAATTTGGTGGCTATCCCCTGCCCGAACAGGGTTTGCAATGGAGGGCGCGCCATATTCAGCACCGCATCCCACGCTACCATTCGGTCCCCGAAAGATTCGATATCGCTGGTCCCACCACGTGAACCGAAATGCTGAATAATGTCGGTAAAAGTGAGTGCGAAAAGAAGGCAGATTACTGCTCCGGTGATCGCAATCAAACGAAATCGCTCGTGTCGGGTTCCGCAAATTATCAAGGATAAGACTAAAGCTGCAGTAAGGGCGATAGTAGTCCGCGATTCGGTGAGTAAGATGATCACACCAAGAGGCATCAAAGTCAGAAGGCGCACAAAGCTCGTGTCCACATTGATTGTGCGCCACGTGAAGTAGACGAGCGGCACGGCGGCAAGAAATGCGATTTCATTGGGAGTGAGAGGCGGGAAATTGCCGGTAAGCCGGTCGGGGAATTTCTCCGACGCAAAAGTCCCGGTGACGGCGACCCAAATCGCCACAGCGGCCAGCACGCGTGCCAGCATCCTGATCACATCCATCGGTCCCACCAGCTCGATCAACGTCAGAACCACGAAGCCGACTACGAGAACCCTGGCCGATAGTTCCACGCTGGACACCAGGCTCCCGAAGAGGAAAGCGCCCGCAGCGGACGAGCCGCAGTACAGGGTAACCAGAAGAAGCGCCGGCGCCATGACGGGATTGATCGACCGGCCACTGCGCATAACATTGCGCTTGGCCCAGAGAACAGCCAAGAAGGCGGCCATCATAAGACCCAGCTTTCCCAGTACGACCAAGTCGAGCTGGCCGCCGAACATGTTGTCCCGCCGCCATGGGTTGATGCTGACAACCAACAGCAACACCGCTGCAAACGCACAACGCCCGGTAGTTCGTTCGACTCTGTCGGCGCCTGGCGGCAACTTGACTACCCGCACCGCTGCTTCCCAGAGCTGCTTGCCGATTAAGGGCATCCTGTGCTGTTCGGCGCTGCTGTCGGTCGTCGTGGCGGACGTTGTCTCGGAAAACCCGTATCCGTCGCGGATCACGATGCCCGGGAACTTCTCCTCGAACGCCCGGATCACCTCACCGGCGATGGCCGCGTCGCCGGATACCCCCACGCGCAGCGCCGAGAGGTCACGGCCGTCGGTGTCTGCCTGAAGTAGCGCGCGATACATTGTCGGAACACCGGCGAAGATCGTGCACCGGCGCCGGGCGAGTTCATCGACCACGGTTTGGGCGTGGAATCCGGGCACCAGAACCAGGGTTCCCCCGAACCGCACCGCCACGTTGAGCACGCTGGACAGGCCGAAGACATGAAACATCGGCAGCACCGACATGCTGACGTCCTCATCGCGGAATCTGAACAGCTGCCCGTTGGCGGTGCAGTTCACGTATAGCTGATGATGCGTCAGCTCTGCGCGCTCGGGTTTGCTGGTGGTGCCCGACGTGTAGATGATCACCGCGGTGTCGTCGGCGTCGGTCGGCTCAATGTCGCCAGTGTCGTCGGCGCCGTAGAGCTCGTCGAAAGACTTCGTGTCTACCGGTCGTTGCTCATTGCCGGGTAGGTTCACCACATAGGTGCTCAACCCTTCAATCTCGGCAGCACCCTTGACCGCCTCGTCGGCGGACGTCTCAAAGGTGATCAGCAGCCGAGAGTCGGAATCCTTTAGGCGGTAGGTGATTTCCGGCACGCGCAGCAGCGGGCTTAGCGGCACCACGACCGCGCCGGCCTTGAGGATGCCGAAGTAAGCGAACAAAAAATGCGGCACGTTGGGCAGCTGGATCGCGACCTTGTCACCGCGGTGCACACCGAGGTTGCGCAAGCTCGTCGCGATCCGGCCCGAGATCTCGTCGACCTGTGCGTAGCTGAAGGTCTGGTCGGCGCTGTGGCACAGCGGCTTTTCTGGGTGCGCTTTGCGGGATTCTCGAAGGAGGGTGGCCAGGTTGAAGCTCATCGTTGGTTGTGTTGATTGGCTCGACTGGGCTGCTGCGAGGCCGACGGCGGGTGTTTCAGCGTCGTCGACCGCAAGAAGGATCTCCGGGTGAGGGGGTGTCGCGAGTTTGGTGGACGGTCCCTGGCGGCCCAGCGACCATCAAGCTGGCTGACCCGACCATTGTGGATGCCGATAGGGGCCGTCCCTTCTTCCCGGCCGCAACTCTCACCCCCCACGTGGCGCGAGAACCTCCACATTTCCTTGAGCACCAAAACGCGGCAAACCGGTCGGTAGCATAGCCTGTCGAAAGTTCAATGGCGGATGTCTAGTGGTCACCCTATCGCGTTGATACGGGCTGGCAGTGCGGAGGTAGACGGCGATGGACCGACCTCCCGCACCGCGACCAGGGACGAAGCGCCGGCGTGGCATCGCGGCGATAGCAGCGCAAGGAGCGATGGCTGCTGGCGGTTTCGCCTTGCAGATCCTGGCCGCGCGAAGCCTTGGAGTCTCTGGCTTAGGTGAGTTTGGCTTGTTGTACGGCACATTGGTTTGGGCTAACGGGATCGTCTCGGGATTCATCGGCGACTCCCTGATAGTTCTTGACCGGCAGGAACCTGCGGTGCGGGCGGCGCTGCAGAACTGGTTGATTCTTATTTCGGCGTTCTGCGCAGTAGCAGGTTTCGTGGTCCCGTGGACGACTGGCTTCGCCGATTTTCCCACCGCACTTGCGTTTGGGGGAGCGGCGTTCGCTTTCCTCATCGAGGCCGCGCTGCGATCACTGCTCATGGCGACGCTGATGTTCTGGAGGATGGCGGCCATCGATACGACGAGCCTGCTCACGATGGTCGGTATCCTTGTGTTCGCGCCGAGGGTCACGTTGGCGTGGTTGTTTCTTGCGCTCATGGTCGGCCAGCTGTCGGCCGTCGCCGTAGGAATCTTCCTGCTCCCCACGCGGGAAAGATGGCTGGCCAGAACGCTTCCCGCCGAACACCGGGCCGTCGCCGCGTATGGGTTGTGGCGCGGCCTGAGTCAGGCCGTACACCCGGCTCTGCTCGCGCTTATGAGAGTGATCGTCATCGCAACCGTCGGCCTCGCCGCAGCTGGCGAGCTGGAGGCTGCCCGGATCTACACATCGCCCGCATTGTTGGTACTGATGGGTTTGGCTGGGTTCCTGTTTGCCGGCTACGCGCTGTCGAAGTCGCAACCCATGCATGCCGCGGTGCGGTCAACGGACAGAGAAGCGCTCGCCCTGATGCTGATCACCCTGGTCTTAAGCATCTGCGCGGTGTCCGCAATTCCGCTGATCGGCCGCCTTATAACGGGCCATAACATCTCAGTGGTCGCCGTCGTTGGATGGCTGGTCTACACGCTTAGCATTGCGATGGTCGCGCCCTATAACCTCCTGGCTGCCGCTCGGGGGAGGCAGGCGGCCGTTCTTGCGGTGGCCTTCGCCAGCTCGATGCTTTCCCTGGCGCTCGTTACGGCGCTGGCGCTGACGGTCGGATCCGCCGACTGGGTGCCATTCGGACTGGCGCTGGGGCCATTTGCAAGCGCTGTCGTAATACGGCAGCACGTGTTGTTGTCGAAGTGGCAGCGGACCAGCGTTCGAGAACGGAATAAAGCAGCGCCCGGCTGAAGACTCAACGGGCTACAGACCAGTTCAGGTCGCCCGCGGCTGAGTCAGGCTTGATCGCCAGCGCAGCGACGGAACCCCGGAGCGGCCCGCCCCGGCGACGACCTCTCCGCAGATCGCGAGAGGAAGTTCCGGACAAACCGAGTGGTCTGCTCACTGTGCAGTCTTCCAGGACTGCTGATGCTTTCCGCATTCAAATAAACTAAATGTCGGCTATACGCTTTCATTTTCGTCTATTGGTATGTAATCTTCCGTAGGTGAAAGCGGTCGGTATCACCGAATCGAACCGGAGTCGCGGCTTCGACGCAATGGGACGCGTCCCATGATCGAGATGGCCATCGTTGGACTCGGCGCGTGGGGTCTGTGCGTCATGGAGCGCACGGTGAGCCGAGCCCGGCAGGTAGGGAAGCCGGTGCGGCTGCACCTGATCGAGCCCGCTCAGCTCGGAGGCGGGGTTTACTCCGCCGAGCAGCCCGACTTCCTGGTGCTCAACAACGCCTGCGGTCAGCTCTCCCTCTACGTCGCCCCCGACGGGGACGCCCTCCCCCCGTACGCCGTGGGCCTACACGCGTGGGCGGTCGTTCGCGGCTACCGCTGGGTGGGTTACGAGTGCCGAATCGGCGCCGGGGGTGACCCCATCCTGGCCACCGACTACCTGCCACGGCGATTGATGGGCGAGTACCTGGCCTGGTTCTATGACACGCTGGTCGCCTACGCCCCGCCCAACCTCGAGATCGTCCGGCACTACGCAGCTGCCATCGACATTTCGCAGGCCCTCCAGGGGCGCGAGGCGGTGCTGCTCGACAACGGCACCACCCTCACCGTTGACCACGCGGTGCTGACCTCGGGGCACACCTGGAACCAGGAGCGCGGGGCCGACGGGGGCGTGGACTACCTGCAGCCCTACCCCATCGCGTGCCTCGACCAGAGCGCTCCGGCCGGATCCTCCGTGGCCGTGGCCGGCATGGGCCTGGTCGGCTTCGATGTCCTCACCGCCCTCACCATCGGACGAGGCGGGACCTTCGAGGACCGGTGGGACCGGGCCGACCGCATGCGCTACGTGCCGTCGGGCCGGGAGCCGACCATCACCCTCTACTCGCGCTCCGGCGCGCCGTACTGCGCCAAGTCGGTCAGCGGCGTCGACCCCTACGGCCAGTACCAGCCCGTGGTGTGCACCCCCGAGGAGTTCGCGGCGCTGACCAATCCGGGTGGGTCGCAGGTGCGGCGCCACGTGGACTTCCGCGCCGAGCTTCTTCCCCTTATCTTCGCCGAGATGCAAGCGCGTTACTACATCCAGGCCGCCTTGCTGGCGGGGGGCGACGTCGAGTCGACCGAGGTCCGCACCGGCCTCCGCCAGGGCTGGGTCGACGGGCACTACGAGAAGGTCGTCGACGGTCTCGAGCCGCGCTACGGGCGCTTCGACCCGGCCACCCACCTCTTCGCCGGGTCCGACAGCCACTACACATCGGCCGTCGACTACGAAGGCCAGGCCTACGACATGATCGAGGACGACCTCACCGAGGCCCTGCGACCCGGGGGGAGCCCGGTCAAGGCGGCCCAGGAGGTGCTGCGCATCCTCCGGGACCAGCTGCGTTCGGTCATCGAGTTCGGTGGTCTCTCCCTTGACTCCTACGTCGAGTTTCAGTCCAACGTCCGCGGCCGCATCAACCGCCTGGAGGCGGGCGTGCCACCCATGCGTTCCCAGCAGCTGCTGGGACTGCTCGACGCCGGAGTGGTGCGCATCCCGCTCGGACCTGATCCGGAGTTGGCCCCCTGCCCCGACGGCGTCCGCCTGAACTCGACGGCCCTCGACGAGCCGGCGGCCGTGACGGTCGACGGGGTGGTGCGGGGCTATCTCGACATGCCCTCGCTGGCCAGGTCGGGCTCGCCCCTGCTCAACCGTCTTTACGCCAAGGGCAGGCTGACCCAGTTCACCTACGGTGACACGCCCGTGGGCAGCGTGGCCATCAATGAAGAATTCCACCCCTACGACACCGAGGGCCGGCTCCAGCCCAACCTCTCAGTGCTGGGCGTGCTCACCGAGGGAGTGCGCTACTTCACCCACTACCTGCCCTCGCCCCGCAGCCGCCTCCGGGCCGTCTACGACGCCCAGGCCTGCGTCGAGGCCGTGATCGGCTGAGCACGTGACGGATTACACGACCGCACGGGCTCGGCCATTGGTGGCGGTGGGCTACGGGCCGCGTTGCGTTCCAGTGATGCAGCTGGCCGAAGCGGCCGCCGGCCTGTGCGACCTGCTGTGGATGGTCGACATGTCCGTGCCGGGGATGGGCGAGATGGCCGGTCTCCTCAACCGGTTCGGCGCCGTTGTCGACCTCTGCGGCATCAGTACCGAGCAAGCGGTCAAGATCCTGGGCGACTGGGAGCCCGATGGAATTACCACCTACCTAGACGCCGGTATGGTCGAACTTGCCTGCGTGGCAGAGGATTTGGTCCTGCCTTTCCACAGCCAGGCGACTGCCGCGGCGCTCACCGACAAGGCCCGCCAACGTCGGGCCCTCGCCGCGGCCGGCCTGGACATGCCCCCCTGCCACCTCGTCCGCCCCGACCAGTCCGCGCGCGAGCTCTTGGCAGTCGAGGCCGAGGTGGGGTGGCCCGCCGTCCTCAAGCCCCGCTCGGCCCAGGGCAGCCGCTACACCTTCCTGGCCCGCGACCGTGCCGAGCTCGAGAATCTTCTCGTCGCCCTCGGTCCGGGCCGCCCCGACATGGTCCTCGAGGGTTACCTGCCTGACGATCCGGCCCGGGACGGCGACCCGTACGCCGGCTACGTGTCGGTCGAGAGCGTGGTCGCCGACGGCGCCATCAGCCACCTGGCGCTGACCGGGCGCTTCCCGCCGGCCGAAAACTTCCGTGAGACCGGGTTCTTCATTCCCGCCGCCCTCGACGCCGGGAGCCGCTCGGCCGTCCTCGACCTGGCCACCCAAGCCATCGACGCCCTCGGGGTGCGCACCGGCTGCCTGCACACCGAGGTCAAGTTCACACCCGACGGGCCCCGCATCATCGAGGTCAACGGGCGGGTGGGCGGAGGTGTGCCCGAGATGCTGGAGCGGGCGGCCGGCGTCAGCCTGCTCGACCTCACCCTGCGGGTGGCCCTGGGCGAGCCGGTGTCCGTCGACGGGCCCGTGGCCACTGACCGCATCGGCTACCGCTTTTTCCTGCAGCCGCCGACCGTCTCGGCCACTGTGACGGCCATAGAGGGCATCAACGACTTCAGCGACCGTGCCGAGGTGGACACGGTGAGCGTCCACCAGGGTCCGGGGGCCGCCCTCGACTGGCGGGACGGCTCCGGCAACCACATCGTGGCCGTGGTCGGCTCGACCGACGACGAGGAGCAGTTGCAGGCGGCCTACCGACTCCTCCACCAGGAGGTCACGGTCACCTACACAGACGTGAGGCATTGAGAATGGGGGTTCGACTGGCCGGTGCTCTCGGCCTGGGGGCGGAGACGGACGGGGCCCAGGGGCCCCCGCGGTGGACGTGTGCCCTGGTCAACAACATGCCCGACGCCGCCTTCGACGCCACCGAGCGACAGTTCGTGGGCCTTCTGGACGCCGGGTCTGGGTGTGAGACGGTCGCCCTGACCCGCCACACCATGGCGGGGGTGCCCCGGGGCGAGCGGATCCGGGCCCGTATCGCCGCCGAGTACCGTCCCCTCGCGGACATCACTTCGGACCCCCCCGACCTGCTGGTGGTGACCGGCTCCAACCCGATCGAGTCCCGCATCCAGAACGAGCCCTACTGGTCCGATCTGTGCGGGCTGCTGCGGTGGGGGAGCGAGAACGTGCCGGCCATGGTGCTGTCCTGCCTGTCGGCCCACGCCGCCTTGGCCGTCTTCGACGGCGTCGAACGGACCACCCTGCCGGTCAAATGCACGGGCGTCTTCGCCCAGGAGGCCGACCGGACCCACCCTCTGGCCGCCGGCTTCGACGGTCCCGTCGTCTTGCCCCACTCGCGACTCAACGCCGTGCCCGTAGAGGCGGTGGCCGCCGCGGGCTACGCCGTGGCCCTGCAGTCGGCGGAGGTAGGGTGGAGCGTGGTCACGAAGACGGTGGGCCGGTCCGACGTCGTGCTGGTCCAGAGCCATCCCGAGTACGATCCCTCGAGCCTCGTGCGCGAGTACGCCCGGGACGTGCGGCGCTACGTCCGCCACGAGTGCGACCAACTGCCCCGCCTCCCCCGGAATTGCGCGGCCGCCTCGGACTGGGATGGGCTTCGCCGGCTGCACGAGCGGGTGGTGGGCGGCGAGCGGGACCCGGCCCTGGTGGCCGCCTTCCCCTTCGACGAGGTCGGCGCCCGCGCCCCCTGGCCGTGGCGGGCCGCGGCGTTGTGTCTGTACGGCAACCTGTTGAGCACCATCCCGAAAAGGAGCGCCTCAGGCTATGCATGACGAGACCATCGCAATCCACGGTGGCTACACAGCCGACGGGACGCGGGCCGTGGCCGTGCCCATCTACCAGACGGTGGCCCACGACTTCATCGACGCCGCCCACGCCGGTGCGGTGCTCGACATGGAGACGCCCGGTTTCCACTACAACCGGCTCAACAATCCGACCCTTGAAGTCCTTGAGCGGCGCATCTGTGCCCTCGAAGGGGGGACGGCCGCGCTGGTGGTGGCTTCAGGTATGGCCGCCGTCAGCTACGCCATCCTGACGGTGGCCAGTGCCGGCTCGAACTTCGTGGTGGCCCCCCAGCTCTACGGGGCCACTTTCACCTACTTCGCCCACGTGCTGCCCACCCTGGGCATCGAGGCCCGCTTCGCCGTCGACGACCGAGCCGAGTCGATCGCCCGCCTGATCGACGAGAACACCCGCGCGGTCTTCTGCGAGACGATTGGCAACCCGGCCGGCAACATCGTCGACCTCGAGGCTGTGGCCGCCGTGGCCCACGCTGCCGGAGTGCCCCTCATCGTTGACAACACCGTGGCCACGCCGCTCGTGCTCAAGCCTTTCGAGCACGGGGCCGATGTGGTCGTCCACTCGCTGACCAAGTTCGTGGGCGGCCACGGCACCACCCTCGGTGGGGCCATTGTGGACGGCGGCCGGTTCCCGTGGGCCGACCATCCCGACCGCTTCCCCATGTTCAACCAGCCCGAGCCCGCCTTCCACGGCGTCGTCTTCGCCCGCGACTTCCCCGAGCGGCCCTTCGCCGTGCGGGCCCGCTCCACCCAGCTGCGCAACAGCGGCGCCACCCTCTCCCCCTTCAACGCCTTCCTGCTCCTGCAGGGCCTCGAGACGATGGCCGTGCGGCTCGAGCGCCACGAGGCCAACGCCCGGGCCGTGGCCGACTACCTGGCCGCCGACCCCCGGGTGGCCTGGGTGAGCTTCGCCGGCTTCCCCGACCATCCCTACCACCACCTGGTCGAGCGCTACCTCCACGGGCGCGTGCCGTCCATCGTCACCTTCGGGGCCGCGGGGGGCTACGAGGCGGGACTGGCCTTCTTCGATGCGCTCCAGCTCGTCAAGCGACTGCTCAATCTGGGGGACGCCAAGACCCTCGCCATCCATCCGGCCTCGACGACCCACCGCCAGCTGTCCGCCGACGAGCTGGTGAAGGCCGGTATCCGGCCTGAGACGATCCGCCTGTCCATCGGGATCGAGCACATCGACGACATCATCGACGACATCGACCAGGCTTTGGCTAAGGCCGTGGCCAATCGAGCCGGCTGAGCCATCCGCCGGGTTGCGTCCCGCGAGGACCCCGCTAGATCACCCGGGTGTCGAACTGCTTCGACTTTCCCCTCGACAGTCGGTCTATAGAACTGACCTCTTGGACACCGACGTCCGACTCCGGGCCGCCGTGCCGGCGGAGCACGTCGATCAGTTCCATCCGCAGACGCTGGAGGTCGGCGGAACCGTCGGTCACCACGGACACGTCGACACCACGTTGCGTCTGGCCGATGAAGAAGTTGGCGACGCCGGGGGTGGCGACCACCGTCTGCTCGAAGGCCGCGCGGGGCACCACAGCGCCGCCTTCGTACTCGAACACTCCATTGATCCGACCGTTGACCGATGTGATGCGGCGATGAGCGCAACCGCACGGACACGGCTCGTCGGTCATCGTCACCGCGTCTGCGAGGTCATAGCGGATCAGCGGCTGCGCCAGGTTGAACAGGTTGGTCAAGAGCATCCGCTGCGCAGGCTGCCCATACGGTACGACATTGCCGTCAGCGTCCGCCGGCTCGAGGATGACCAGATCGTCGGCGATGTGCATGCCTTCTCCAACGCCGCACGGAAAGGCATACGTGCCCTCTGAGCAGCCCCAGAACTCCGAAGCCTCGATCCCCCACGCGGACCGAACGGCCTCTCGCACGGGCGCGGTGCAGAGCTCTCCCGCGACGCTGACCCACGTCGGTGTGATCGTGAGTCGTCCTTGCATCGCCTCTAAAGCCAGCTCCCGGATGAGGCTGGGCCAGCCTTGGAGAGCCTGCACTTTAGGACGGACGTTATTGAGACCGTCGACAATTTCGTCCAGGGGGAGAGTGGCATCGAAACAGTGCGATGCTGGCCCTCCGCTTTCGAAGCTGCTAAAGGCGTAAAACGCCCCCGATTCATGTCTGGCGCTGCAACTGAAGCACTGCGCCAGCACCGCGTCCGGGTCTTCGCCGCGTCGCCCGGTCCAGCGTGAGCCCTGCATCACGAAGGTGACGAACGCGTCCCAACCGTAGACATGGAATGCCGCGGTTCCCGTATATCCAGACGTGACGATTGCCCGGTACTGGTCGTCCAGGTACCGGTCTCCGTCCAGCGAGTCGACGTGTTGTTGGACCCGGGCAAGTGTTAACCCGGGGACCGTGACCAGCCGGTCGAACTCCCCCATCATCTCGGGTCTGGTCAGGATCGGCAGAGAGGGGAGGTCGGACTCGGTGAAACTCGCCAGATCGCGGCCTGCCAGTCGTTCCCGCCAGAACGGCGAACGATCCGCGGCGTACACCAACAGCTCCCGAAGACG
>Ga0182013_10008453_pt1 | contig 11090 bp, 8 predicted proteins | sample 612S2MmetaG_FD_120487 | JGI IMG/M metagenome (GOLD analysis project Ga0182013, IMG submission 120487) | Permafrost microbial communities from Stordalen Mire, Sweden - 612S2M metaG | ecosystem: Environmental > Terrestrial > Soil > Wetlands > Permafrost | place: Sweden: Stordalen | collected...
CCACGAGGCCGGCAAAGGGGCTGATCTCGGTGCGCGCGATTTCAGCGAGTGACTTGCCTTGATGACGCACCGAGGCAACCAGAACAGTGAAGTCTTGCACAGCTCCGGCAATCACGGCTCCCAAAACAAGCCAGAGCAGCCCTGGCGCAAAGCCAAATTGCGCCGCAAGTGTTGGGCCTACCAGTGGCCCAGCCCCGGCGATGGCCGCAAAATGGTGCCCGAAGAGAACCCACTTTGGCGTAGGAGAATAATTCTGTCCATCTTTGTAAGTGTGAGCCGGGGTCGCCCGAGCGTCCTTCAGCACTAACACCTTGGCGGCCAGGAATGCGCTGTAGTAGCGGTAAGCCAGGGCATAAAAGCACAGGATAATGATAAGTACAGTAAGTGTGTTCATAGCTTCTTTCTTCGGCAGGTTACATATCGCGCCAGTTTGTTCCGAATGCCAGGTCGGCAACCAGCGGCACGTCGAGCTTAAACACGCCTTCCATCTCAGTTTGAACGAGGGTTTTAATCTCGGCAGTTTCATCGGCAGGAACTTCAAAGAGCAACTCATCGTGAACTTGCAGAACCATGCGTGTTTTCAGGTTGCGCTCGGTGAGCTTGCGGTCGATGGAGATCATGGCTAGCTTGATAAGGTCAGCTGCGGTGCCTTGCAGCGGTGAATTAATGGCAGTCCGCTCAGCGAAGCCTCGCTGGTTGGGGTTGCGGCTCTCGATATCGGGGATGGGGCGGACGCGGCCGAAGAGTGTGCGCACGCTGCCGGTCTTGCGCGTTTCAGCGAGCGTTTTCTCAATGAAGGCATGCACACCCGCATAGCGCACAAAGTAGCGCTCGATGTAAGCCTTTGCCTCGGCCATCGGAATGCCTAACTGCTGCGCCAAACCGAAGGGCGAAATGCCATAGACGATGCCGAAATTCACGGACTTGGCGCGGCCGCGTGTCTCTTTGTCCATCGCTTCGACCGGCACTCCAAAGACCTCGCTAGCGGTGAGCGTGTGAATATCTACATTGTTTTGATAGGCGTGAACGAGAAGCGGGTCGCCGCTGAAGTGAGCTAGAAGACGAAGCTCGATCTGAGAATAGTCTGCCGAGAGCAGTTGGGTGCCCGGCGCTGAAGTAAACGCAGCGCGAATCTCACGGCCCAACTCGGTGCGGATGGGGATGTTTTGCAGATTCGGATTGACGGAAGAGAGGCGCCCGGTGGCCGTAGCCGCAGCTTGAAACGTGGTATGGACGCGCGAGTCTGTGTCGGCCAGCAGGGGCAATGCGTCGATGTAAGTCGATTTCAACTTGGATAAGTGGCGAAATTCTAAAACCAGACGAGGAACTTCGTGTTGCTCGGCGAGAAATTCGAGCACGTTCTGCGCGGTGGAGACGGCCTTGCCCTTGCCGCGGCTGGCAGGCGCGGGCAGCCCCAAATGAGTAAAGAGCACTTCGCCGAGTTGCTTGGGAGAATTGACATTGAAACGGCGGCCAGCCAGCGAGAAGATGTGCTCGCCGACACGCTCCAGTTCGACGGCGAAGCGCTTCGAGAGCCCGTCGAGGACACCGAGATCGATGCGCACGCCGGCCTGCTCCATACGAAAAAGAACCGGCGCCAGAGGCAGATCGATCTCCGAATACACGCGGCCTACGCCAGCCTTCTCCACCTCGGCGCGCAGCGATGGAGCCATTACATGAATTGCCGCCGCACCCGCTGCCAACGTCGTCGGCGCAGGCTGCCCATGGCGCGCGGCCACATCGGCCAGTGCCTGCGTGGAGTGAGTCGGATTCAGCGCGTAAGAGAGAAGCATGGTGTCATCCACTGCGCCACGTAACGCAACGTCCTGCGCAGCGAGCAGATGAAGAGCCGACTTCCAATCGTGCGTCTGTTTGGGAACGGTGGCGTCTTCGAGCAAGGCACGGAGCTGCGCGGTCAGCGGGAGTTGCAGAGCTGACCCCGGATCAGCGCAAAGGCCCAGTGTGAAGCTGGCCAGCTTGTCTCTTTCCTGTTTCTCAACGGCTTCTGCCACATCGAGCAGCGAGAGCGATTGCGGAAGATCGTCTTCTGCCTCTGGCTTGGGCGTGGCCATATCGAGCGCGAATGCAAATCCTCCAGAGCGCGCGGCGGCGTAGAAGGCGTCGGCTTGTTCTTCCGTCGGCTCGTCAATGAGCTCAACGGCTGGCCCCGTTTCAGAAGGCGCAAGCTCTTTGAGCATCGAGGTAAATTCAAGCTCTGTGAAAAGTTCGCGGCAGGCCTCGATGTCGGGCGCTTGCGTCTCCATCGCCTTGAGGTCCAACGCGAGCGGCACATGAGAGTCGATGGTGACGAGTTCTTTTGATAAAAGGACTGCATCCCGGTTCTGCTCCAGCGACTCGCGATAACTCTTGCGTTTGACGTCGGCGGCATGGTCGAGAACGGCTTCGACGCTGCCGAATTCGACGATCAAATCGACGCTGCCCTTGTCGCCGATGCCGGGCGCGCCGGGGATGTTATCGACCGCATCGCCGCGCAGGGCCATCACATCGACGACCTTCTCCGGCGGCACACCCAGTACCTCCACAACCTTCGCTGGGTCAAGAATCAGATTGTCTTTCTGCGGGTTGAGAATCTTTACGGTGGGCGTGACCAACTGCATCATGTCCTTGTCGCCAGAGACGATGAAGACTTCATATTGCTGCTCGGCGGCCTCGCGCGCCAAGGTTCCAATCACGTCGTCGGCCTCGAAGCCCACAGCCTCCAGAATGGGAATGCGCAGGGCTTCGAGCGTGCGGCGAATGTAAGGAATCTGGCGGCGCAGTTCCTCGGGCATGGCCGCGCGATTGGCCTTGTAGCCCTCGTAGCTTACTTCGTCGAAGCTCTGCGTCTTGCCGTTCCACTTGCGCAGCGGTCCCATGCTGCGGGCACGTTCGTCGCGGAAGACCTCGCCACTCACATCGAAGACAGCGGCAAAGTAGCGCGGTTGAAAATCCTGGCGCAGCTTCTTGATCATGTTCGCAAAAACAAAGATGGCCGCAGTGGGCAGCCCCGCGCGGGTAGACATGGGTCGCGAGCGCTGCATCGCATGGTAGGCGCGAAAGATGAACGACATGGTGTCGAGCAGAAAGACGGGCGGTTTGGCTTGGTCAGGCACGGTTCGAGTTTATCAGGGAGCAGAGATCAGAGGTCAGAGAACAGGGATCAGGGAACAGGGATTAGCCAAAACACCTCCGTGCTCCATCCTTGCGCCTTCTTTCTGGCGCAAGGGTGGGAAACCTCGACACTCGCCCCCTCCGTCTCGATCACCCCAGAAACATGCAATCGTCATTACTCAAGAATTGACGAATCATTCCTCCCGGAGGGAGGAGGTGAAAATAGCCCAGGGTGAAGCCCTGGGAAAGCTTTGGACCCAGCGATCTCCGCCCCGTAGGGGCGGTGTGATGCGCTCTCTTTTACCCGTCAGCGGAGCGGTCTTTGCAAACGCCTTTGTTTTATCTGAGCATGAGAAACCGCACCAGGGCCATCGCAAAAGCGAACACGAATCCATAGCCAAAGCTCTCGACGGGCGTGACCCTTCCGCCATGGTTTCGTAGCAAGCGGCCCAATTGAGACATCACGAAGCCTGTAATTAATGGACTCACTATGACGCTTACACCATGTAATCGGGATGGATGCACGAATGGATGTGGATAGGCGACTACGCTCAAAAACCCGACCAGCAATCCAAGCATTCCAAGGGCAAACGCCGTGGCGATGGGATTGAGATCAGAAATTGTCTTGAAGAGTTTGCTGACCGCTCGCGTCAGAAGCGAAGCCGCACCCGCACAGCCAATCTCGATGACTGACTCAAAGAGCACTTCCACGATTGCTGCTATCACACCGGCCAGAAGTTCATCCATCGTCTATAACCTTGATTCAGAAGAAGTATATTCTCCGCTAATGCCTTCGTGAGGAAGGCGCGTAAAGGCTGACGGACGCGTTCTGATCTCTGATCTCTGACCCCTGATCTCTGACCCCTGATCTCTGCGTCAGCCCAGAAACATGCAATCCCCGTAGCTGAAGAAGTGGTACTTCTCCTCGAAGGCGTGGCGATAGGCGGCGAGGACTTTTTCGCGCCCGGCGAAGGCGCTGACCAGCATAATCAGGCTCGACTGCGGCAGGTGAAAGTTGGTCAGCAGCCCGCCGACCAGGCGAAACTGGAAGCCGGGAGAGATGAAAATCTGCGTCACGCCGGAGTGACCTTCGAGGGGCGCGCCGTTGGCCTGCTGGGCGCAGTGCTCCAGCGTGCGCACGACCGTGGTGCCGACGGCGACAATGCGCCGGCCTTCGCTGGTGGCGCGGTTGAGAGCATCCGCCGTTGCGTCGCTCAGCGTGTAATGCTCGCGGTGCAGGCGAATGTCTTTCACGCGCTCCACGCGCAGCGGGGCAAAGGTTCCCAGGCCGACATGAAGCGTGACACGCGCAATCTCGACGCCGCTCGCGGTGATCTCGTCAAGGATTTCCGGCGTGAAGTGCAGCCCCGCCGTGGGCGCGGCCACCGATCCGCGCTCGTGGGAATAAACCGTCTGGTAGCGCTCGCGATCGGTGTCCGCGTCGTCGCGATGGATGTAAGGCGGCAGGGGCACGTGGCCGATGCGTTCGAGAACGCCGAAGAAATCCTCCACCGGCTTGAATTGCAAAAGACGGTCGCCGAAGTTGCCACGTTCGACCACTTCGGCTTCGAGCATGAATTCGCCGGTCGGCGACGGGAAGACAAGTCTTTCGCCGACAGCGACCTTTCTGCCCGGCTTCACGAGGGCGCGCCAGCGGTTTTCGCCAGCTGGCTCGGTGAGCATTACTTCGATACGGCCGGATGGTTCCTCACGGTCGCGCACCAGTGTCCGTCGTGCGTAAAGGCGTGCCGGAATTACACGCGTATCGTTCAGAACGAGCAAGTCGCCGGGATTGAGCAGCGAGGGAAACTGGGCAAAGCTTGTATCTCGCAGCGTGCCCTGCGCGCGACTCACCGTCAACATGCGGCTCAGGCCGCGCTCGGCAGGCGGCTGCTGCGCGATCAACTCCGCGGGAAGGTCAAAGTCGAAGTCGGCAACGCGAAGACCGGCGCTGGCTTCGTGCTCTTCAGGCTGGCCGGTCATGCGCGTGGCTTTCTGAAGTAATCGAGGGCACGTAGGCGCGCACGTTCGATGGCAGCGTTTAGCTCTTCGCGTTGCGGCTCGAAATGATCGGCAGGAAGGTCGGTAGGTACGTGAACAGCCCTCGCCCAACTGACCACAATGCGCGTGAAAGGCTTGGGCACCAGGAAGTGGTCCCAGGAGCGCATAACCCAGGCATGTTCGGGTTCCAGGTGAAATGCACCGATGGGCGCGCCTGTCATCTGTGCCAGCTTGATGGGGCCCATCTTGGTTTGATAGATGGGGCCAAGCGGTCCGTCGGCCGTGAAAATGGCCGTCCTGCCAGTCTCGATGACGTGAGCGAGTCCCAACAACCCTTCGCGCGCGCCGCGGCTGCTGGAGCCACGCACGGCGTCAAAGCCGAACATCTTGAGGATGCGGGTAATCAACTCGCCGTCGAAGCTCTGGCTAATGAGAATCACGGCGCGGGAATAGCGGAAGTAGATGGTGCAAGGGAGCACACACTGATGCCAGAAGCAGAAAATCTCCGGCGGGGATTTCTGGCCGAGCGGGACGGGCAAGACTCCCTCTTCCGCGATGATTTCAAAGCGCCAGGTGCGGCTAACAATCCATAACAGTGCCCAGACTACGCGCGGAACCACGGCCAGCACGAGGCGCTGGACGAAGGTGAAGCGGTGAGTGGTCTTGGCTGTCACTCAAATGATTTTAGTGCAAGCAGCCAATACGCAGATTCCTCTGTTCCGTTTAAGAGTAGCGTAGCCAGCGCAGCAGTTCGGGCAGCGTGGCCCGTTTGCCGTACATGAGGATACCCACGCGATAGAGACGCGAAGAGAACCAGAGCACAGCCCAGACACTCAGCGCCATAAGTCCGATGGAGACCGCGAACTGCCACAGCGGCGGCATCTCCAGCCCCATGCGCAGCATCATGACGAAAGGCGCTGTGGGCGGGAAAAACGATGCAGCAAGGGACCAGATCGAGTTAGGGTCGTGGAGAAGTAATGGGGTGATTCCGAAGCTGAGCCAGACGGGCGCGGCAGCCAGCGGCATGTACATCTGCAACTCCTGTGCCGTCTCGCAGGTGGCGGCCAGGCCGGAAAAGAGCGCACTATAAAGGAAGAAACCCAGCACAAAGTACAGTGGAAAAAACATGCCCTCAATCCAGGAAAAATGAATGGCAAAATCACCAGTGAGCAAGGGCGCGGCAAGAGATGAACCCACAAGCACCGCCGCTGCGGCCACCCAGATAGCAATCTGCGTCAGCCCCACGGCACCCACGCCGATGAGCTTGCCGGCCAACAGGTCGTCCGGCTTTGCAACGGCCAGCATGACCTCGAAGATGCGCGAGTTCTTCTCCTCGATAATCGAGCGAGCCGCATCCAGACCGTAGAGCAAGGTGGTCATGGTGAGCAGAAAGGCCATGGCCATTCCCTTATAGAGTGCGGTAGAGCTATTGCTCTTTGCTGCTTGGCCCTGCTTGTTAATTTGGAGAGTCTCGATTGAAACATTGCGCAACAGGGCATCTGCTTCGCTTTGCTTTATCCCAATCATGGTCAGGCGTTCACTTATCAGGCCGCGATACAAGGCGTTCTTAAGTTGTGTCGTGGTGATGTAGTCGCCCGAGGACTGCGAGGTATAAGTGGCGACTGGCGCTCCTGCGGGGGATGTCCCGATCGAGAGCAGCCCGTCGATGGCTTTGGTTCGAACTTGTTCCACGAGCACGGCGCGATCTTCCTCGGTTGCCGGAGCCGCCACGTCCACAGTAAACTTCGCATCCTTGTCGCTGAGCATCTGGCTGCGAACAGCATTGGCCAGCGCGGCGTTGTCTGCTGCAATCGCTACATGCTTGCCCGTGCCGGTGTGACGATTCGTGAGATAGCTGGCGCCAACTAATACCGCAAACAGGACAGGCAAGAGCACGGTACTCAATCGAAAAGCCCTGCCGCGTATCTGCTCCCGGTATTCACGGCGGGCGATAAGAAGAATGTTACGCATCGGCCTTGCCTCCCACAGTCTCAATGAAAATCTCTTCGAGCGAGGGCTCGACGAGCTCAAAGCGGTAGATCGTCGCCATGTCTGCGGCTTCGTGCAACAGTTTCTGCGCATTGCCGTGCGGTTTAAGCTTGATCTCTGCGTGGCCGGAGAAGTTCTTGGCTTCGGCAATCTCATTGCTGCTCAGGAAAACGGAACTTCCCTCGAACTCGACAATGACCCGATTACGCTCGTAGCTGCCTTTGATCTGGCGCAGATTGCCGGCCAGCACGGCCTTGCCGTTGTTGACGAGACAGATGGAGTCGCAAAGCTTCTCCACTTGGTCCATGCGATGAGTGGAAAACAGAATCGCCTTGCCCTGCGCCTTAAGTTCCAACAGCGTTTTCTCGACTAGGACGGCATTGACTGGATCAAGACCCGAGAAGGGCTCATCCATGACGATGAGGCCAGGATCGTGCAACAGCGTGGCAATGAACTGAATCTTCTGCTGCATCCCCTTGGAAAGCTCTTCGGTCTTCTTCCCGAGCGCGTCTGCGATCTCCATGCGCCCGGCCCAGTCGCGCGCGCGCTTTTGTGCGTCCTCCGCGTTAAGCCCGTGCAGGCAGCCGAAGAAAATGAGCTGATCGACGACCTTCATCTTCTTGTAAAGGCCGCGTTCCTCGGACAGGTAGCCCACGCGCTCCAGGCTGTTGCGCTCGAAGGGTTTATCAAAAAGAGAGACCTGGCCTGAGTCCGGAACCGTGATGCCCATCATCATGCGGATGGAGCTGGTTTTACCCGCCCCGTTCGGCCCCAGCAGGCCGAACATCTGGCCCGCATCGATGGAGAGGCTCAGGTTGCTAACGGCAACCTTATTCTCGTAGGCCTTGGTCACTCCCGCAAGTTCGACAACTGGCATGGACTCTCCCGCCGCTCAATGTGCAGTCTGATTCCAGCCAAACCGGGGGCGGCCTCAAAAGAAGTGTAGCAAAGCCAACACTGTAGAGACTGCGCCGCGCCCCGAAGACGCTGGGTAGTGCGAATCGCAGCCGGGCAGGTTGAAACGCACCTCAAGTGCGGCTCAACTAGCTCATGTTTCTCTCCGTGATGCCGCTTAGATCTCTCGTATGTCGCCCAGATTTCCCTTGCCGAGGCGACTCTGCCTGAAAGCGGTTACGGAGCATGCCCCAGTACGAGGAAAGATAGAGCATGAAACCGGCAAAGAAGTTTGAAAAACCGGCCTAAAAGAGGAAACTAAAGAGTACCTCCATCAGCAAAAGTTAATCTTGATTGGAACTGGGAAGATGGTAACCTAGTTGGCGATGCAAACATTCGATTTTCTGAAGACCGAACCCATTCATGGGCCTGAGAACAAGCCTCAGTCAATTGAAGAAATTGACGTGCACAAGGCTATTCTCGAAGACCTCACATTAAAGACTCTTTATCTGTCCGGCTCGCTCTCGATTATTGAGCTCTCCGAGAGGATCCGGCTGAGCTTCGAAGTGACACAAGAACTGTCTTTCCGGCTGCGCGCGGAATTGCTCTGCCAGGTAAATGGCATGACCGGCAATATCGCTCAGATTGCCATCACAGCCCAGGGCAGAACGCGAGCGATGGACCTGCTCGCACAAAATCACTACACCGGCCCCGCGCCGGTCTCTCTGGCGAGCTACGTTGACCAGGTGCGCAAGCAGAGCGTCGGAAGAGCGGAGGTGCATGCCAAGGATGTTGAGCGCGCCTTTGCGCATCTTGTGATTGGCAGCGAGATGTTGCGGCAGTTTGGAACGGCGCTTAACTCCGGCAGCTCGATTTTCCTCTATGGCCCTCCGGGAACCGGAAAAACCACGGTTGCCGAGACGTTGTCGCGAGTGATTGCCGAGGATGAGGTCTGGATACCGTACGCAGTAGAAGTGGATAACCAGATCATTACAGTCTACGACCCAGCAATTCACAAGCGGGCTGTGGAGTCGGAGCCCAAAAGCCGCGACGAGCGTTGGGTGCTGTGCCAGCGCCCAGCAGTCATGGTAGGTGGCGAGTTGACGGCCGAGATGCTGGACCTGCAGTTCAACCCAACTACGAAGTTCTATGTTGCCCCCGCGCAGATGAAAGCCAACAACGGGGTTCTGATTATCGACGATTTCGGACGGCAGCGAATTCGTCCGGAAGATTTGCTGAACCGTTGGGTCGTTCCTCTCGACCGCAGGATCGATTTCCTGGCGCTTGCGGGAGGAAAGAAGATTGAGGTTCCATTCGAGATGCTAGTCGTTTTTGCATCCAACATGGATCCGGCCGAATTGGTGGATGCCTGTTTCTTGCGCAGAATCCAGACCAAGATCAAGGTCGGCGCAGTTTCAGATGTACATTTCTGTGAGATTCTCCGCCGCGTTGCCGCAGAGCATCATGTTGAGTATGACGTGGACATTCCCAGAGATTTAATCGATTTCATCCGCGTCACGCTCAAAGAAGAGTTGCGCCAGTGCCATCCGCGAGATATTGTGAACCAAGTCCTCTGGTCTGCTCGCTATGAAGGCAAAAAGCCCTATCTCGATCACGCGGCGATGAAGCAGGCGGTCGAGGCTTATTTCCTGACAAAGTAAGCGGTCGGCGCGAAGCGCGGCCAGGCCGCTCTTCGCGCTGAGCAATTTCTCTCAGGCGATTTGCGGTGAGCGAAGCACTGATTTCCCGCACCAAAAAGCCGCAGCCGTTTCCGGCTGTGCTCTGCTCTCTACTTCCAGGCACATTTGTCCCCCTGGAGATAAGCCATTTAGCATCTGGAGTGTGGCTGGCCTCGACACTCCGGTGATGTATGTGCGCGGCGTGGGTCCAAAGGTGGCAGAGATACTCGCCGCCAAAGGGATTCAGACAGCCGAGGACCTGCTCTACCACCTGCCTTTCCGCTATGAGGATCGCCAAAACCCACGCAGCCTGGACGAACTGATTCCAGGAGAGACGGCCAGCGTGATCGCCGAGGTGCGTGGTTCGGCGCTGTTGCGCACACGGCGCATGCCCATCTTCGAGCTGACCGTGGGGCAGGGCCGCCTGGCTCTGAAGTGCATCTGGTTCAACGGTACATATTTAGAAGGCAAGTTTCATGCCGGACAGACGGTGGCTGTCTACGGCAAGGTCGAGCCATCGCGCTCCAGCAGCAATTTGAAGATGATCCAACCGCAATTCGAGGTGCTGCCCGACTCTACCGACGATGCCGAGACGCAGCTCCTCGAAGTGGGGCGCATTACGCCGGTTTACGAGTCTCTGGGCGGCGCGCGGCTGGCTTCGCGCTGGCAGCGGAAGGTCATCTTCCGTCTGCTCGAAGGCTTGCGGGGTGCAACACCGGAGTGCCTGCCGCGCGCAATGCTTGCCAGGCTCAGCCTGCCGGGTCGTGAGAAGGCATTGCGCGAGGTGCATTTTCCACATGAGGGCACGGCCTTTGCAGAATTGCAAAGCTCGTCGACGACTGCCCACCGGAGGCTCATTTTCGAGGAGTTGTTCTTTCTGGAACTAGGTCTGGAACTCAAGCGCCGGCGCATGAGGGAACGCGTCGGAATCAGTTTTGCCACTACCGACAAAGTGCGCGAGGCAATCCGCGAAGTGCTACCGTTTCATCCCACCAAGGCGCAGAAGCGTGCGCTCGGTGAGATTGTGGCCGACATGCGCCAGCCCAACCCCATGAGGCGGCTGCTGCAAGGCGACGTGGGATCGGGCAAGACCATCGTTGCGCTCCAGGCCATGCTGGTGGCCATGGAAAACGGCTATCAGGCGGCGCTGATGGCGCCCACCGAGATCCTGGCCACGCAGCATTTTCTGGCTATGCGCAAGCTGCTTGAGAAGTCCTCGCGCAAGCCGCGCATCGTGTTGCTGACCGGCTCACTGGACGAAGCGCGCAAGCGACAGACCCGCGGCGAGATTAATCGCGGTGAGGCGCAACTGGTGATCGGCACACATGCGCTGATTGAAGAAAAGGTTGAGTTCGACAGGCTGGGACTGGTGGTGGTAGATGAGCAGCATCGCTTCGGCGTTTTGCAACGCTTCAA
>Ga0182013_10008460_pt1 | contig 11083 bp, 11 predicted proteins | sample 612S2MmetaG_FD_120487 | JGI IMG/M metagenome (GOLD analysis project Ga0182013, IMG submission 120487) | Permafrost microbial communities from Stordalen Mire, Sweden - 612S2M metaG | ecosystem: Environmental > Terrestrial > Soil > Wetlands > Permafrost | place: Sweden: Stordalen | collected...
TCGACGATGATGGAATCTTTGCCGCCCATTTCGAGGATGGTGCGCTTGATAAACTGCTGGCCGGGCTGCGTCTTCGCTGCGCTCTGGTGAATGTCGAGGCCGACTGCTTTCGATCCGGTGAAGGCGATGAAGCGGGTCTGCGGATGGGAGACGATGGCGCTGCCGAATTTAGCGCCCGCGCCGGGGCAAAAGTTGACGACGCCTGCGGGAAGCCCGGCTTCTTCGAGCAGGCTGAAGAAGATTGCCGCGATGGTGGGCGCATCGCCCGAGGGCTTGAGGATGACGGTGTTGCCGCAGACGATGGCTGCCGCGGTCATGCCGGCCATGATGGCGAGGGGGAAGTTCCACGGGGGAATGACGGCGCCGACGCCGAGGGGGATGTAGCGGAGCTGATTGCGCTCGCCGGGGAACTGGATGGGGGTGGTGGCCGCATCGAGGCGGAGGGCTTCGCGGGCATAGAACTCGAGGAAGTCGATGGTCTCGCCCACGTCGGCGTCGGCCTCGGCCCAGTTCTTGGCGACCTCATGGGTGAGCCACGCGCACAGCTCGAACTTGCGCAGGCGCACGAGGCCAGCGGCGCGGAAGAGCAGGGCAGCGCGTTCGGACGCGGGCTTGCGCGACCAGGTTGCGAAGGCGGTCTGCGCGGCGGCCATCGCGGCTTCCACATGCTGCTCATCGGCGCGCTGGTGGATGCCGACGACTTCGGCGGGGCGCGCCGGGTTGATGGAGACGATCTTGGCGCTGGTGCGGATGCGTTGGCCACCGATGACGAGGTCATAATCGTGCCCCAGCCTGGTCTTGACGCTGGCGAGAGCTTCCTGCATGGAACGCTTGATCTGCGGGTCGTTGAAGTCGAGCAACGGCTCGTTGACGAAGGGAGCGTCGGCTGACCCTACGGGGATTGTTTGCGGCCGATCTTCCGAATTATGAGCAGTCGTCATAGCTGAAATTGTATGCCAGTCCCGAAACCTGTAGGATTACTTATACTTAAAGGTATTGACAGAAAGAAAAGTATTGCGTATAGATGTAATTGTAAAGGAGCCCCTTATGAAGACTGGATGGAGTGAGAGAGTACGAGAAGTTGCTGAACGTGAGTACGTGGCACCGGCGCGGAGTCAGGGTGGATATATAAGAATCCGGTTTGGCGATCTCAAAGACAAGATGGTTCAGCTTGGGTTTCCGGCGACGAATTCAAATCAGATAGCGAGTCCTCTTGAATCAGAGAAGTTTTGGCGGCCCCGACAGTTGGAGATGTGCACCCCAAAAGGGCAGAGGCGAACCAACGACACGATCTTCGAGTTCAAGTTCAAGGATGACGGAGTCTTGCCGCACGCGACGATAAAGGAGAGTCCTGCCGAGCGGGCATTCCGTTTGACGGAGAAGCTTCGCGGTCTGATGAAGGACGAAATTGCAGCGCACGGTGGCACCGAGGGCTTCATGCGCTGGGTCCGGTCCGACGAGGAGGACGCAGCTTGAGCCGGGTTTTCTGGGACACGATGCTGTTTGTTTATCTGCTTGAGGACAACAAGCAGTTTGCCCCACAAGTGAGAAAAGTTTTGGAGCGCTCGTATGAACGGGGCGATACCCTGACGACGAGCTATCTGGCGCTCGGCGAAGTGATGGCGGGTGAATCTCCGGGCGACGATACGGCGCGCACTGCACGTGCCGTCATTGAAGAGATGGGGTTTGCATTCCTGAGCTTCGATAGCCGCTGCGTGGATACATTTAGCAGAATGCGTTCCAAGGTCGGACTGAAAGCTCCGGACGCAATCCACATCGCCTGCGCTGCGGCTGCTGGGTCGGACTTGTTCCTGACGAATGATACAAAGCTGTTGAGCAGACGGCTCCACGTTCAGGGCATTCAGTTCATCGTCGATTTAATGTCACCGATTCTTTAGGGCAGTACAGAGATCGAAGTTACACGGTCAGGTAGGCGCTCGCTTTCAAAGTGGCGGCGGATTTCTTCGGCGGTGGCGGCGCTGACGACGGCGGTGAGGGCGTCGGGCGAGGCCTGGCGGATGCCGCGGACACTACCGAAGTGTTCCAGCAGGCGCTGGCGGGTACGCGGGCCGCCCCCTATCCTACGTGGCTGCCCTCGATTTTAGCTGGGCGCAAACTTTTTGCATCGCATTGGGACAAATCGGCGTATAGGGAGGATGAGAGCGTAGATGGGGATCGCGGAGGACGAGTTGCGCGGGCTGATCGCGATGCACCAGCGCATGGTGTTCTCGATTGCGCTGCGCATCACGGGCGACTACGCGACGGCCGAGGAGGTGGCGCAGGATGTCTTTCTGGAGCTGTGCCGCAGCGGCGATCGGTTGGCCAGCGAAGATCATGTCCGCCACTGGCTGCGGCGCGTGGCGACGCATCGTGCGATCGACGCGCTGCGGCGCAAGGCAGTCCGGCCCGAGGACGCGGCCGAGGAGTGGATCGAAGAGGAGCACAGCGATGGCGAGGCGCGCGGCTGCGATGCGGGGTTGCAAGCTCGTATGGAAGAGCTGCTGCGTACACTGCCCGAGCCGATGCGGGTTGCCATCGTGCTGCGCTACCAGGAGGAGATGCTGCCGGACGAGATTGCCCGGCTGCTGGGCAGGTCGGTGGCGTCGGTGAAGAGCCACCTGCACCAGGGTTTGACGCTTTTGCGGCGCAAGGCCGCATTCACCATGAAGGAGTATGTCCGTGGACCAGTCTGAGGAGCAGTTGAGCAGGTTCGAAGAGGAACTGAGCGGCGCCATGCGCAGGGTAGATCCGCCGGAGGGCTTCGCGGAGCGGGTGATGGCGCGGGCGCGGGCAAACGACAAACCGCGGGCCAGGATTGTCCGATTTCCGCACCGTACCCGGGTGTGGGTGAGCGGAGCCATCGCAGCGGCCCTGCTGGCCGGAGTCTTTGTGGCGGAGCAGATGCGGCTGCGCCAGGAGCGCGAGAGGACCGAGTTGGCCCGGCAGCAATTTGAGGCGGCGATGCGCATTACCGGAGAGACGCTGGAGCAGGCGCGGCAACAACTGCAGCAGGCTGGCGTGCGGGTGGGGACTGACGGGAATTAGGAATGGATCAAACGACGCAGGGGAGGACGATGACGAAGCTGAACAATACTCTTCAATTGGTTTTGGCGCTGGCGCTGGCTGCGGTCCCGATGGCAGGGGCGCAACCGGCGGCGATTCGGTCGGCGGTGGCACACGGCGACGGGATACGGGTGATCAGGGTCGCTCAGGCCAACCAAAACCACGGCAACGCGAATCGCTCCCAGGGCAGAGACTCGCTCTTCGACGGCACCGACAAGTTCGCCAAGGGAGCGTCTGAGGTCACGGAGATCAACCTCGATCCCAGCACCATGGGGCTGGTCGGCAGCAGTTACGGCAAGGAGGGCGCAGAGGCGCGCAAAATGCAATCGATGGTGGTGCATACATACAAGTACGACCAACCCGGCATGTACCGCATGGAGGACGTGGACTTCTACCGCAGGAAGTTCGAGTCCGGTAACTGGCGCTGTGCGATTCACGTCCGCACCACGAGCAGCTCAACCGACATCTGCTCGCGTGCCGATGCGGAGCAGGTCAACGAGATGGTGATACTGAGCGCCGAGCCGCAGAAACTCACCTTCATCCACTTGAGCGGGAAGATGTCCTTCGACGAACTCAACGACATGAGCGGCAGCGCCAGCCGGCTGAGACCTCACAGTGAGTTTACGAACCCCGCACCGCCGGCGAAGCTTGCGCGCAGGCCCATAAGACCGGCGACTGAGCTTCCGAAGTCGACGGAGCCTCCTCCCTTCACGCCCGCTCCCGCAGCGCCAGGAGCACCGGCGGCTGCGGCGCCTCCCGCCACCAAATAACGGTAGATGCTTGTGCCGGTTAGAAAAGGGGTTGAAGCATGATGAGCCGAGCATTGCTGGCCTTCTGGTTGTCTGTTGGTCTCAGTCCTGCGTTTGCGCAGGCCAAGGACGCGCGGCCGGCGTTCGAGGTGGCGACGGTCAAGCCCGCCGCGCCCGACGAAAACACATCGAACAGAGCGACCGCGGACCAGATGATCTCGACCCACCAGACGCTGAAGCAGTTGGTGGTGCTGGCGTACGGGGTCCAGCCGCTGCAGGTGAGCGCACCGGACTGGATGGAGTCGGTGCGCTTCGACGTCACCGGCAAGTATCCTCCGGGCACCAGGGACCGCGACCGCTGGCTGATGCTGCGCACACTGCTCGAAGACCGGTTCAAGCTGACCGTGCACCACGAGACGAAAGAGATGCAAGGATATGCGCTGGTTGTGGCCAAGGGCGGCTTCAAGTTGAAGCCCTCAGAGCCGGGGGAAGGGATGACTGTTGGTGGCAACCAGGGCCGGGTGTGGACCTTCAAGGCGAGGAAGATTCCGCTTTCGGACCTGGCATACGAGCTAGGCGATAGTCTGGGCGGGATCGTGGTCGACGAGACCGGACTGGGCGGTGTCTACGACTTCCAACTGCGCTGGGCCAGCGACGAGATGACCAACTCCGGCGACAGCGACCCCAACCCGGCGCCGTCTCTCTTCACTGCGTTGCAGGACACACTTGGCCTGATGGTGCAGAAGCAAAGGGTACCCGTCGATATGATCGTAGTCGACCATGCGGAGCGGGTCCCGACGGAGAACTGAAGGCCGGCAGCGCTAGCGGAGGATAGGCAAAGCAGCGTTTCCAGCGGGTTCGTCCTGCGCTGCAAAGTGGCGGCGGATTTTTTCGGCGGTGGCGGCGCTGACGACGGCGGTGAGGGCGTCGGGCGAGGCTTGGCGGATGCCGCGCACGCTGCCGAAATGTTCGAGCAGGCGCTGGCGGGTACGTGGGCCGACGCCGGGGATGGTGTCCAGTTCAGAGTCGCGGTCGCGGATCTGGCGGCGCTTGCGATGGTAGGTGACGGCAAAGCGGTGGGATTCGTCGCGAATCTTCTGCACCAGATGCAGCACCGGCGAGCGGCGGTCGAGCACGATGGGGTCGGACTCCTGGCCGTGGACGTAGATGATCTCCTCGCGCTTGGCGATGGAGGCCAGCGCGGGCGCGCCGGGAACACCGGGCTGGATGCCTAGTTCGGCGAGGGCCTCAGCTGCGGCATGGAGTTGGCCCAGGCCGCCGTCGATGAGGATCAGGGAGGGGTACTTCGTACCGTTCTCGTTTTGTTGGCTGAGTAATCGCTTGTAGCGGCGGCCGACGACCTCATGCATGGAGGCGAAGTCGTCTACGCCGGAGACGGTCTTCACCTGGAACTTGCGGTAGTCGGACTTCTTCATCGCGCCGTCCTCCCAGACCACCATGGAAGCGACGGTCTCGGCGCCCTGGATGTGGGAGATGTCGAAGCACTCGATGCGGCGGGGAAGCTCGTCGAGGGTGAGCGCGTCCTGCAGTGCCTCCTGAATCGCCTTGATGCTGGGCTGCAGCACGCGGAAGCGCTGATCGTAGGACTGCTTGGCGTTCTGGCAGACGAGGTCGACCAGCGAGCGCTTGTCGCCACGCTGCGGGACGAGGATTTCGATGCGATGGGCTGTACTCTCCGTCAGCAGATCGGCAAGGACAACGCGGTCAGGGAAATCGACAGGCAGAAGCACGGTGCGCGGGACATAATTCTGGTCGAGATAGAGCTGCTTGAGCAGGGAAGAGAAGAAGGCCGCGGGAGAGAAAAGGTTGTTCGTGGTTCGTTGTTCGTTGTTCGTTGAAGTCGGCCCGGCGAAGGGCGAGGTGAGAACCGAGTGCTCTTCGGCGATGGGCGAGTCGGCGGCGATCTCGGGCGCAGGGAGGGCGGGGTCAGGCTCGAGGCAGGGAGCGAGTTCTTCGGTTTCGGGCTCGGGGCAGAGGGAGAACGAGTTGTTCGTGGTTCGTTGTTCGTTCTCCGTTGGCTCGGTGGTGGGTTCGGTGGGTTCATTGAGGGATTCGTCGATGAAGTCGGGCAGGTCTTCCCAGAAGAAATCGCGGCGGTCGACAATCTTGCCTCCACGCATGTGGAAGAGATTGACGGCGAGCATGCCGTTTTCGTAGTGGAAGCCAAAGACATCGGCGTCCTCATTGTCGGCAGTCGCGATGCGCTGCTTGTCGTGCATCTGATGGACGGTAACAACCTGGTCGCGCAGGCGTGCGGCGAGCTCGTACTGCTCGGCCGCCGCGGCCTCCTCCATGCGCCGGGTCAGGCGGCCTTCCAACTCGCTGGGCTTGCCGTCGAGGAAGAGCTGCACGTCGTGGATGGTCTGCCGATAAGCCTCGGGCGTGGTGAGGCCTTCGACGCAGGGGCCGAGGCAGCGCTTGATGTAGTACTGCAGGCAGGCGCGCGGGTGGTAGCGCGAGAGATCGACCTTGCAGCTGGGGATGAGGAAGCTGCGATGGATGAGGTCGACCAGGCGATGGGCGAGGTTGCCGGGGAAGTAGGGGCCGAAGTAGGCGCTGCCGTCCTTGCGCAGACGGCGAGTGACGAAGACCTTGGGATAGCGGTCGGCGAGCGTGAGCTTGATGTAGGGGTAGGTCTTGTCGTCGCGCAGCAGGATGTTGAAGCGCGGCTTGCGCTGCTTGATGAGGTTGTTCTCGAGCGCGAGCGCCTCGTGCTCGTTGGCGACGGTGATGTAGTCCACATCGACCGCCTCGCGCATCAGCGAGCCGGTCTTGGCGTTAGCCTGGCTGGCTGCGAGGAAGTAGGAGCGCACGCGGGCGCGCAGGTTCTTCGCCTTGCCAACGTAGATTACCTCGCCCTCGGCGTTCTTGTAGAGATAACAGCCGGGGAGGGTGGGGATGGTGCGGATTTTTGCGAGGAGGTCCATGGCTACGATGGCTTAAGGTGCGCTGGTTTAAGTTTAGTCGCGTACGCGGCGGGCGCAATCGAGGGGACGTACCGCCGGAATCGGGCGACGGGGTAAAGTAGAGCTATGGCCGCAGCCGAGACACCCCAAGTGAAGCCGGCGGAGGAACCCCAACAGGCGAGCGTGGTGGAGCGGGCGGCAGCGCCGCTGGCCGAGGCGATCTCGATTATGGCGCGGCTGCGCGGGCCGGGCGGGTGCCCGTGGGACCGTGAGCAGACCTTCGACACCATCAAACGGCACACGCTGGAGGAGACCTACGAGGTCTTCGACGCGATTGAGCGGCGGGCGTGGCCGGAGCTGAAGGATGAGTTGGGCGATCTGCTGCTGCAGGTGCTGTTCTACGCGCAGATGGCGGCGGAGGCGGGGTACTTCGACATCGGCGATGTCGCGGCCGGCTTGAACGCGAAGCTGGTGCGGCGGCATCCGCATGTGTTTCCGGTTGAAGGCAAGCTGGCCGACGCGAGCGACGCGGACGCGGTGCTGCGCAACTGGGAGCAGATCAAACGGGCGGAGAAGAAAGAAGCTACGGCGGGGAAGAAAGAAACTGCGGCAGAGAAGCGGGCCTCCGGACTGGACGACATTCCGCGGTCGATGCCGGCGATGCTGGAGGCGGGCAAGCTGGGGTCGAGGGCGGCGAAGGTTGGCTTCGACTGGCCCGATGCGGAAGGGCTGTTTGCGAAGCTGCAGGAGGAGATTGGAGAACTGAAGGCCGAGCTGGCGCAGAACGCGGCGGGGCAGGGAAGGATCGAGGAAGAGCTGGGCGATCTGCTGTTTACCGCGGTGAACCTGGCACGCCACTTGAAGGTCGATACGGAGTCGGCGCTGCGCTCGGCGAATGCGAAGTTCCGCGCGCGGTTTGGCGCGATGGAGCGGAACGCCGGTGGGTTTGAGGCGCTGCGGTCGCTGGGGCCCGAGGCGTTGGAGGCGCTGTGGGAAGCGGCGAAGCAAGAACAACCCCACGTCGGACTGGAGAACGTTTGACATGGGGCACCCGAACGCAGCGGAGGTGCGCATCGCGGCGCTGAAGACGATTGCAGAGTACGAGCGCTGCATCGAGGTGCAGGCAGCGGTGTGGGGATATAGCGACGGCGATCTGGTCCCCAGGCGGGTGTTTATTTTGGCTGACCGCATCGGCGGCCAGGTGATCGGTGCCTTTGACGGGGACGTTTTAGTCGGCTTCGCGATGTCGCTGCCGGGCCTCCGCGACGGCAGGCCGTACCTGCATTCGCACATGCTGGCGGTGCTGCCGGAGTATCGCAACGCGGGGCTGGGGCGAAGGCTGAAACTGGCGCAACGCGACGATGCGTTGGCCCGCGGCATCGACCTGATGGAGTGGACGTTCGATCCTTTGGAGATCAAGAACGCGCACCTGAACATCGCGCGGCTGGGCGCGATTGCTAGGCGGTACGAGCGGGATTTTTACGGGCCGTCAACCTCGCCGCTACAGGGCGGTCTGGCGACCGACCGGCTGGTCGCGGAGTGGTGGCTGCGGTCGGCACGGGTGCGCGGGGTATTGGGTGAGGTGGTCGACCGAAGTGCGGCGAATGGGCCGGATTCCGCACAGATTCTGGTGCAAGTGCCAGTCCCAGCCGCAGTTATGGACTGGAAACGGAATCCGGACCAGCGTAAGCTGGCTGAGTCTCTCCAGACTCGCATCCGGCTCGCGTTCGAATCAGCGTTTGCACGCGGGTTGGTTCTTACCGGCTACGAACGCAGCCTGGAGGGAGATGGTTTCTTTCTTCTGAGATCGGCGAGCCAAGCGGCTGAATCCGGATTTTCACCAAAGTAATCGATATAACAGGACGACAAATTTATGCTGACCATCGACGCAGTCCATCTACGCGAGATCAACATGCCTCTAGCCTATCCGTTTGAGACCAGCTTTGGCGTCACCACTGCCCGGCGGATTTTGCTGGTTGAGGTTGAGTCCGACGGATTGACGGCCTGGGGCGAGTGCACCGCGGGCGAGCATCCGTATTTTTCCGAGGAGAGCATCGACACCGCCTGGATGACGATCGAGAACGAGCTGGCGCCACGCCTAATTGGCAATGAGCTGGTGGGTGGCAGCGGCTGTCCCGCGCTGTTCCACCAGGTGCGCGGACACCGGATGGCCAAGGCAGCGCTGGAGAACGCGGTGTGGGACCTGGACGCGCAGCAGAAGAAGATGTCGCTGGCCGAGCTGTTGGGCGGTACGCGAACCGTGATCCCGTGCGGCGTGTCGATCGGCATCCAGCCATCGCCGGCGGCGCTGATGGACAAAATCGAAGAGGGCCTGGAGGCTGGGTATCAGCGCATCAAGCTGAAGTGTAAGCCGGGCTGGGATACCAAGATTTTTGAGCGAGTGCGCAAACGCTGGCCTGAGATTCGGCTAAGCTGCGACGCCAACTCCGCCTATCGCATCGTCGATATCGAGCACATCGCGGAATGGGACCAGTTTGATCTGATGATGATCGAGCAGCCATTGTGGTACGACGATTTTTATTTTCACTCGATGCTACAGAAGCGCCTGGAGACGCCGATTTGCCTGGATGAATCGATCCGCAACCGGCGGGATGCGCTGGCGGCGATCGATATGGAATCCTGCCGGATCATCAATATCAAGGTGGGCCGTGTCGGCGGCTTCAGCGAAGCCATTGCGGTGCACAACGCGGCGGCGGAGCGGGCTGTCCCGGTGTGGTGCGGCGGGATGCTGGAGACCGGGATTGGGCGGGCGCATAATATTGCGCTGTCGTCGCTGGCTAACTTCACGTTGCCCGGGGATATTTCGGCGTCGAAGCGCTACTGGGTTGAGGACATCATCGAGCCGGAGGTGACGGTCAGTGCCGACGGCGAGATTGAGGTGCCCTATGGAATTGGCTCCGGGGTGACCGTGCTGCGCGATCGCATCGAAGCACTGACGGTGCGGCGGCAGACGCTGCGGGTGGGCGCGCGCGTGATGGCGTAAATCGAGCCAGGGCGCTGCTGCAATTGCGGTGACGCGGGCCGTACGCTCGAAAAGACGAGCTACTGGGTGGGGTCGATGAACTTCATGCCGGAGGCGTCGTCCGGTTTCTTCTTGAGTGGGATGGTGTCGGCGGTGACGAAGACCTCAAGGGTGGGGTTGACGTGCAGCTCCCAGACATGGCCGCCAACCGTAGTGCCGTCGCGATGGCCGAGCACAACGTGGGTATGGACGACGGGCTTGCCGTTGAAGGTGGCGATGTCACCAATCATGGAGAGGACCTCGCACTGCTCGGTGACCGGGATGGGGTGGTAGTTCTTGTGCTCCAGGTCGAGCCAGCCTAAAGTGGCGCCGCGGATGGCCCCGATGCCGGTGAAGTGTGCGTCGGTGATGTGGTACTGCGCGGCGAAGTCGGTAAGGCCGCTGAGCGCCTCGTCGCCGCCATGGAAGATGACCACGTAAACCTGTTCCTCAGCGGATGACTTGACCAACTTGACCTGCATGTTGGGTGCGAGGCCGGTGGGGATGGGTTGCGAGGGCGAGATAGGCGGCGTGGCTGCCTGCGCCAGGGTCAGGCGAGCCGGGTGAAACAACAAAACCAACGTGCAGCAGGCGGCAACGATGCGATGGGCGCATTTCATCTGCGGTCTCGTCCTCCTGCGCTATTAGAGCACCACGGGAGCGCGTAGAAGCGCGTTTGGGCAGACAAATACTTCGTTTGGACGCCACTCTGCGCGGTTGCCGAGTCCTTTGCGAGGGAGAAATCTACCGATTTTCATCGTGCAGCAACCGTGCGTTCACCTACATGTGTGACGGCGGACACATGTTCCATCTCCTCGCAACTGTAACAATCCAATCCAAGCAAAATTCTTCTATTGGATTGGTTCCCATTTGGCACCCTATCTGCATGGTTACCAGATTGAGCCACCAAAGTTTGCGTTGTTCCCCGAGGAGGAAGTATATGGTTTTTTCATTCCCTGCACGCTTATCGAACAGGTCAATTCCAGGATTCATCGCCGCGATCCTGATGCTGGTTCTGAGCTTCGGCCTCAGTGCGACCGCCCGGGCCCAGGCTTCTGGACAGATCTCAGGTTCGGTTACCGATCCATCCGGCGCGGTGATCGCGCAAGCCACGGTTACGCTGCGCAACACGGGGACCAACGCCAGCCGCACCCTCGCTACAGACAGCGCCGGGATTTATAACTTCACGAACCTGCAGCCGGGGCACTACGAGTTTGCGGCCACGCCTACCGGCTTTGCTGCCTTCAAGCAGAGCATTCTGGTCGAGGTCGGCGGAATCTACACGATCAATGCGAAGATGCAGGTTTCAGGCAGCAGCACCA
>Ga0182013_10008461_pt1 | contig 11081 bp, 7 predicted proteins | sample 612S2MmetaG_FD_120487 | JGI IMG/M metagenome (GOLD analysis project Ga0182013, IMG submission 120487) | Permafrost microbial communities from Stordalen Mire, Sweden - 612S2M metaG | ecosystem: Environmental > Terrestrial > Soil > Wetlands > Permafrost | place: Sweden: Stordalen | collected...
GCGGCGCCGCCTTGCCGGCTGTATCCAGCTCCGGCGGTGGCCAGCGCGCCATACCCTCCCATCGAGTAACCCACTACTGCCACGCGGGAAGGATCGATGACGTTGTGAAGAAAATCGCCCGGATCCTGCGAGCGAGCCGTCAGCGCGTCAATCGCAAAAACCTGATCCGCTGCCCGATTGAGCAGTGTGCTGCTGAAAGCGCGCTGCTGGCCGAAGACGGAATCCGTATGGTCGATGGCCGCAACTACGTATCCCTTGGATGCCAGATTCTCGGTGAGCCATGTCATGAATGTTCGCGAGCCCGGATATCCATGGGAAACCACTACCAGCGGAAAGCTCTGGCCGTTCACCGGCGGCGCATCGCGGAGTGCCTTACCCAAGATTTGAAAGGTGCTCGCAACGCCCGGCTGCGGCGTCCCGGGAATGGCACTCTCATAGACCACCCGCTCTGTCTTACCGGGTGGAACGGTGGTCGGATACCAGATCTCAAGAGTAAGAGGTCGATCGTAGACCGGTGTTTTGCCGGCAGCTTTGTCGAAGTGAATAATATCCGGTTGATGCGGATTCACCAGCTCAACCGTGCGGACTCCTATCGCCCGGGCCCGCGCGGCGCCAGTTCTGGTGCGTCCACCGGCGGTACGCTGAAGTAGGTTGCGGTGTCCGGTTGGGCGAAGCAACAGGAGCACACGAACAGGATGCCCAGGAGTTTCATTTCCCTATAGTGCCACTGAATCAAGCAGCCTGGCGGGGAGTCCCCATTGAATTGCTGCCCGGCGGTGCGCTCAATGCGGAGTTACTATTGAAGGGTGACGAGTAAGTGGCTGCTAACTCTTGTACTGCTCTGGCCCGGGGTCGCCGCCAGTCAGAGCGCCCGTATCTTCACTAACGGCTGGAGGTTCGCCGACACAACTGCCGCCATGACCGATGTGCTGGTTGGCGACATCGTGGAAGGAACGCGCCTGGTCAGCGGGGCGCAGGTAGACGTCAAGGCCACGGTGCGCGTGGTGCGAGTGCTGGATGGCGCCCTGGCGCCCGGCACGGACATTCAGCTCGCCTGGCAATATACCGCGTTGGGACCGGTCCGGCCCGTTGCCGGCTCGCTCTCCGGCGTGCACGGGCTTTGGTTCCTGCGCGGCGTGCCAGGGGGCTTCGTAATTCTGCGGGCCGGCGAGTTGAGCGAGGGAGGCGATTACTTTCTGGAATTGCCGCAAGGCGGCTCGGGTGCCGTGATCCATTTGCCGGATCGGTCCACGGAAAGCAAGATCGCCGTGGAACTGGCCGGGGCGCTCCAGACTCTGGCGGCGCAAGAGCCGAAAGGCCCGGCACGTTGGCAATTCCGCCATCTGGCGAATGCGCTGGAAGATATCGACGGCAAGAAGACTGCAAGTGTCTATCAATATCTCAGTCTGCAGCCGGACGCCAACCTGAAAATGCTGGGAATCGAGGGCCGCCTGGCTGCCGGTGACAGCAGCGCAGTGATTGAGCTGGAGCGGGACCTGCCGCAACTGGCGCATGCGCTTTACGTGCGGCGAGCGCCGCCGATCAACTGGCTCAACCTTGCCAAGAATCTCCCCGCCGCCCATGCGGCGGCGCGAATCGCGCTCTCCGAAGTGACTCTTCCTAATGGTCCGGGTTGGGAGGCCGGCGTGGTCCAGATGCTCGCTCTCACCCGCAGCCTGGAGTTCCTCCCGTACCTGAACGTGATGCTGGACAGCCCGCGATCGATTGTGCGCGCCGGAGCTGTCCGGGCTTTTTGCCAACTCACCAAGCCGTCGTCGTTCTGGCAGCCCGGCATGCAGGCGCAGTGCCCCTCAGTCGTCGGCCTGGGCGACACCCCTGAGGTACGACAGGCTATCGACTTTTGGCGGAGCTGGTACGCTGGTCGCCGTACCGAAATCGCGACGGTCGCTAGTCTTCCCGAGGTGGCCGCGCCGGCCCGGTACAGCGCGGAAAGAAGTCGGGAGAACGTGGAAACGCCGGTCGAGATACGTTTTCTGAGATTGGTCTCGGCCAGCGCCGGAGTTTTCAATCCGCCCCCAACCGTCAGTGGCGATGCCGCGGCCGTCGCGACGCCGGGACACACTGTTCCCGCAAGAACCGCCACCGTCCATGTGGGGTTCGTACCGCCGGGGTCAATCGCTCGGTTTATCGGCGAACTGGATCCCACAGACCGCGAAATCTTCCATCGCATGGTGGATTCGATTCATGCCAGCCTGCATGAGATCCCTGTCCAAGATGCCAACTCGGGCGGGACACCCAAGCCACTGGCCGAACGGCAAACACTGCGTCAAGCAGTGTTGCAGTGCGGTCTGGCGGATCTCAGGAAACAGCTATCTTCGTCCGGTTGGAAGGCATTCCAGGCCGAAATGGCGCTCATGGCGAAGCTAACTACGTTTCCGATGGCAGACGGCCGCCCCGCCGCGCCGCCCCGGTAGTCGGCAATGCTCACACTTCCGAAGTATTGGCTTTTCGCACTCCGCGCCCGCTATTTGTTCGATTAGAAAAAACAAACGGGCCTCGCTCGCTACAAGAGAGGTCGGCGCGTCCTCAGATCCCCCCGCCCAGAGTCACTCGCCCCACAAGCTTATTCCCCCTTCCAACTCAATCGCATGTACCCACCCGCCGCGCACACCCGACCCACCCCGTGCTACACCCAATCGAGCTCATCATGGAAACCCACCACCGATCTACCCCATACCCCACTCCATTCAATTTCAAAGGACATAACCCCACCCCCATCGAACCCACACCGTTTGCGATCTGGCTTAATTAAAGCACTCCCAGACCAAACGTAAGCAGTCCTTCCGACCCCTCGATCCTATGCGAGAGGCGCCTCTGAGACCTCAATGGTCAGCGCTCCATCATGCAAGTGGAAGCGCCTCGGGTCGTCATTCATGGTCACAAAGAGGGAACCACCGGTATTCTCGGGGATATCGAAGACACAATGCGAACCGATCGCAAACAATTTCTCCGATCCCGGCGTATCGCCTGCGCTGCCGCCCACCTTAGCTACGAGGCAACCGCGCAGCGCCGATTTGTGAAGGTTGCGGTCGTCGAAGCCCTCGCTCGGATCGCCCTCCGGACCGCACTCTGAGTCAGGATCGTACTTCCATTTGCCATTCGCCGTGACCCGGAGCCGGCGCGGGCCTCGCACAAAATCGCACACCATTACCCACAGTTCCTTCTTCGGGACATTGACTGTCTTCGAAGCGACTAAAGTGCTCCAATTCGGCGCTACCATGAACCGAGCCTCCTCAAAAGAAATGGCTAAAAATCCGCACGATGGCCAAGGTGTGTGCGACTTCCCGCTCCAGACACCGCACAGCCACCTCCCGCAGCTTGCTACTGAAGTAACAGGCCACCAGCCCGCCCGCTAACAGTAGCAGGGGTTGACGCTGGTTCGCGGCATCCCATCGAGTGACGCCGGCAACCCACAGAAGCGGCATATGGACAACGGCACTTACGGCAATACAGGCACTCGATGCTATAAACAGCGGCAGTAAAACACGCGCCAAACCCAACTGTCTCTCCAAATAGAGGCAAGCCGTGATCGACCCGGCCGCAAGCAGTAGCAGACCAAGGGGTGCGGCGTCGTAGCCGGTATACGGCATCGATAGCCCGGCAAAGGCCGGGGCAAATTCTGCTGCCACGGCGAGTCCGGCGGCGGCTACGAGTAGAGCGCCGATCAACCATTTTCCCGCTCCCGCAATCCGGATAGCGCACCAGACCATAAAGATCGCAAACGCCGGCAGAAGGAGAACCGGGGCGGCGGCACGCCAAGAGGCCGAGTCCCCGAGCGCGGCTGCGGGAATGCGTGCCACCATCGCAACTGCGAAGCGGGAGAGAGTCCAGAAGGCCAGGACCATCATGGCGAGCGCTACTCCGATAGAGAAAACAAATCTCCGCCGCTCCACTTCGGGCTCAACCAGCATCGGGACCACTCTGTCTTTGATCCGTTCGCAAAACGCAGCGCGGAACACGGTCAACTGGGTTGTGGGGTAGAGCAGCAGCGGCATACTAGCGGCGCCGTAAATGCCCTGAAGCAGGTCGTGGATCTCCAGCAGGCCCAGCATGGCCGCAGGCTCAGGCGCGCGGACGCCGGTACCCAGAACCACGTACTTCCAGCTCACCCACACCGGAAAGAACTTCAGCCGTTGTACCCAGCTCCCTCCAGGCCATGGAACCGTCTGTGTAGCCGCCTGGATGCCGTGAAGTGCCCACATGTTTAGCACCAGTCCCACGGCATAGGCGGAAATCAAAAGGAGCGCTCCGAGTAGGAATTCGTTTTTCCCGAGATCTGGGCCGAGAAAATCGACTGGCTTAGGGACCGTCCAGACTAGGAGAGAGCACAGAGCGAGGAATCCGGGAAAGAAATGGCTTAAGATTTCGGTAAGCCCGAACTTCTCCAGAAACTCCTTCATAGATCGGCGCGGCCGAGCCGCTCCCCGACTACAATATCAGCTTGTTGGCCGCGCCGGGCAAAGCCGCCTCGATTCCTGCCTGTCGATTGGTGACCAGGCGGAACCCGCGGAGACTCGTGACGCCCAGGGCCTGCAACGCGGGCAAGAAATCGGAAGGATAATTCGCCACCAACAACTGGCCCTTCTGCGCGCTGGAGACGAAGCCGTGCATTTTGATGAGGGCCCGAACCACCGGGCTGCCGGCGATTTCGCTATTAAAATCGAGAACTACAGATTTTGTTTTTGCCTCCGGGGAAAGTCTCTGGTACTCGTCCACCAAAGCCTTCTCCAGCGCCGTCCCGCCCTGCAGAATCTCATCTGCGCCATAATTCAGGGTTATGACTGGCACGCCGGTCGCTTTGTCGATCTCACCCACAATTTGACTCATCATCCCTATTGTGGACCTATATTGGCTCTCGCGCAAACCGTCGCTATGGGAGCGATTCTGGGAAGACCCACAAGAGGTCGGCCTGCCGGGCCCACGCGAGGCGAAGGTCAACCCTCCAAGGGTCGAGGTTGTCAGCCGTAATCGTTAGGCTCAATAGCCAAGTCTCAGCTTCCACCGGGTCCCCTTTCGGCCACAACAGAATGCCGTCGCCAGTACCGGATCCCACCTCCAGATGGTCGCCGGCAATTCTCACCAGCCAGGTGTCCGTTGACTGATCCCCGGCGAGCACACTTGGGTGGTTAGCGACCAGCACTGGACGCAGGCCAAAACCCTCGCGATAAGTCTGCTTGCGCCCCTCGAAACTTCTGGCATCGCGCACTACGATGCGGCAGTTACGTAGATTCTCAGTCCGATCGTTGATGAAGTCAGCCATCAACCCTCGGGTGCCCTGTCCGTCACCACAAATCTTGATTTGAAGGATGAGATCCTGGGCCGACTTCAGGCGTAGGTCGGCGGGCGCGCCGGTGTCCGCCGCGCTCCCGGCAGGGGCCGGAGGCGCGCCGGAAAAGAACTTGAGGTGGACCCGCCGGCCCTGATCGCTAACCTTGACTTCATTCGCCAGCTTCAGCATCGTCAGCGTGCCCACGCCCCTGGAAGTCAGTTCTTGGCTCGGACGCCGCCCGCCCAACGAAAGGTCCCAATCCTCCCATCGCTTCGGCTGGCTCACGACAATCTCGACTCCTGGGAAAGGAGAGGAGGGGAGAAATTCGATTCCAATGACCTCGCCGGGATCGCAGCCATAGCGTAGCGCATTTTGGATGGCCTCTACCAGCGTGCTCCAACACTCCTGCCTGCGCCGCTCGTCCGAGAGGTGCAGGGCCGCCCATGCCATCAGCGCACTGCGAAGATTCGCCATGTATTGCCCTGAGTCGTGCGCGTTCGTCAGTTCGAACGCAAGCGCACCGTTCCCGATTTCGACTGGCGAAAGCACGGGAAGGCCGTCCCCTTGTGTTTGCGGGGGAGTACCTATCTGAATTACCAGAAGGGCTTGATCGTCCGCGGGCTGATCCGAACCGCTGTGCTGGAGGGCGGCCGACAGTACGGCATCGGCCACTGCTTCAGGAGATCTGCGGTCAGCCCCGACCACTGCCGCTAGAATCCCATTCTGGCCGAATACCCGCCCGCGCTGGTCCCGAGCCTCTGTAATCCCGTCAGTGAACATCAGGATCAGGTCGCCGTCTCCCGCTTGGGCCTCGGTTCGGTTGGGTGTCACATGGACCCGCCGGTAACCGTCACCTACGTACATCCCGACGGCGGTCAATGTCTCCGGCTGAGACTGGCCGAAGCGGAATAGCAGGGGAAACGGCATACCGGCGCCCGCATAGCGAACCACTTTCGAGTAGGGATCGACCTCGAGGAAGTTCATCGTTACGGCGCCACCGGCGTGGCCGAGTTCGCCGGAAATCAGCGCATCAGCGGAAATCAGCATCTCGCGAGCGTCGCCGGTTCCCCAGTTGGCGCCGGCCCGGAAGAGCGCCTTCTCGACCGTCAGTGCGGTCGTCGAAGCCGCCAAGCCGTGCCCTTCCACATCCACAAGCGTGATCCCGACACTGCCGTCCTGCCGCGGAATGATCTTGTAGAAATCGCCCGAGATAGTGGTCGCCTGCAAGAGCCGATGCGCGATGTGAATACCCGGACGGACGAACGGTCCGTCCGGGATGCCGATGAGCTGCCGGATCTGGGCGCGCGCGGCCTCCACCTCTGCCGATATAGTGGAAGATTTCGAACGCCTGCCGGGTGCCAACTCAGTCTTCTGGAGAGCGGCGAGATTGCGTTGCACCAGATCGGCCGCAGTCGTATAGGAGATTCTCGCCAGCGTATCGCGGGCCTCCCCTAGCAGTGACACCGCCTCTTCGAGCCGGCCAACCTTCGCCAACGCCAGGGCTAGGTTATTCGCGGTATACGCCCAGCCGCTCGGGTATTTGTCGCGGTTGCGCAGTTCAATCGCGGCCGACGAATAGCCTATGCTCTTGGGGGGATCGAGACGGAAGTAAGCGATCCCCAGGTTATGCGTCGTTCGCGCCCAATAATCGGGGAAAAGCCATCGCCCCCAAGCTTCTCGCGCACTCTCGAACAAAGCGATCGAATCTAAAAGGTCGACCGACACCAACTTCTCCGAAGGTTCGTCTATTCGAAGGCCGGCGCATCCTTGCAGAAACTGGGCTTCCGGTGAGGGAGCCAGTTGCCGGGCCCATGTCGTAAATGCCTCGTAGAATTCCCTCCGGTAAAGGATGTACGCTACTACGAATTCGGCGACGTGCTCCTCTTCGCGCCCCGACAGAAGCCACTCATAGATCTCGGCATAAAACACGAAAGGGGTCGATTTCGACTGCACCGGAGGTCCGTCGAGTACGATCAGACGGACCTGCCCCCCTGCGGCTTCGTGTACCAGCAGGCGAGCCTTCATCCCTTGCCGAAGTGCGTCCTTCGTTTCCTGCTCTACCGGTAGGCCCATCAGCTCTTCGGCAGTGCGGAAGGCGAGCCGGCCAGCTAGCGGTGTGCTCGCCGCCTTAAGAGCAATCGCGCGTTGAAACCACTCGTTGTTGCTGTCAATGATGATCCCAATCTCGCCGTCAGCGAACGGCTCGATGGGCGCGGGCCGCAGGATCCATGCCGAGAGGAAGTATACGCACGCCGACCCGAATCCGGCGACAAGCAAGGCGATGCCAAGCCGATAAGACGTCAAAAACGTGCCGAGAAAGGTCGCACAGCCCATTCCTGCTCCAACGCAAACGGCGAGGCCGACGCGACGCCATGGTTTTCGCAGCCAACGCCTGAACTTTCTCATGAGCGGAATTCCTATGTTAGGCGGAATCCGGCTCGTGTGCCACTGGTCTCCCGTTCGAGCGCAATTACAACGCCACATCGACTATGGTCGCGGCTGGGGTGCACCCGCTTTCCCTTCGCCCGCATCAGCCCCCCCCAGAGTCACTCGCTCCACAAACTTATTTCCCCCTTCCAACTCAATCACATGAACCCACCCGCCGCGCGCATCCGACCCACCCCGTGCTACACCCAATCGAGATCATCATGGAACCCCACCACCCATCGCCCCATACCCCACTCCATTCAAAGGACATAACCCCACTCCCATCGAACCCACCATGCAAAAAACCGAACGAACCCACCCTCGCATCCTAACCCACACAAACCGCGCGACTTCCTCGCGCAAAGACGAACCCACCCCGGAGCCCCACCTGAGCGCCACCGATTCCAGGTACAATTCTCTTTCACTCAACGGCCCTCTCCATGCATGAGATCTGGCATCAAAACTTCGACCCGCTCGGCAACCCGGTGCTGTCCACCATCGCCGCTGCCATCCCGGTCTGCACCCTCTTCTATTTCCTCGCCGTGAAGCGCACCGCCGCTTGGCTCGCCGCCGTCTACGCCTTCGCCATCGGCATCGCCATCGCCCTCGGCATCTTCCACATGCCCGTCCACATGGCCGCGGGCGCCGTCGCCGATGGCCTAGTCTATGGCTGGCTGCGCATCGCCTGGATCCTCGTCGCCGCCGTCTTCGTCTACGACATTTCGGTGGAGACCCATCAGTTCGAGATCATCAAACAATCCATCGGCGGAATCTCGGCTGACCGTCGACTCCAAGTGCTGCTGATCGCCTTCGCGTTCGGCGCGCTCCTCGAAAGCGCGGGTGGCGGAGGCGCGCCCGTGGCCGTCACCGGCGCGATGCTGATCGGGCTCGGCTTCCCGCCCATGCAGACCGCGCTCCTCTGCCTGGTGGCTAACTCCGCGCCGGTGGCGTTCGGCGGATTGGGCAATCCCGTGCGCACACTCGTCGCCGTCACCGGCCTGCCGGAGGCCGATTTCAGCGCCATGATCGGCCGCATTCTGGGCATCGTCATCCTGATCCTGCCCTTCTGGCTGGTGCGCATCCTCTGCAAGACGCGCGATGCATTTTCGATTTGGCCAGGACTCGTGGTGGCCGCGGTGACCTCCGCTGGCATCCAGTTCCTTTGGTCGAATTACATGGACGCCTCGCTGGTGAACATCATGTCGGGTCTCGGCACGCTGATCGTGTTGGCGATTTTCTTCGGCAAAATCTGGCACCCCAAAGAAAGCTGGCGCTACGCCGGCGAGTGCGCCGCGCCCATACCGCAGGAGGCCGACAAGCTCACTTTCGGACGCGTTCTGCGCGCCTGGTCGCCCTTCCTGATCGTCAGCGCGATGGTCGTCCTATGGGGCGCGCCGCCGGTGGCCAGGCTGCTCGAGCGCACGTCCTGGAAGCCGCCCGTTCCGGGGCTGCACCTCCTCGTGATGCGCATGCCGCCCGTCACCGCCAAGCCGTTTGCCGAGTCCGCGCTGTTCGATCTCTCCTGGATCGCCACGCCCGGCACCGCCGCGTTCCTCGCTGGGCTCATCAGCGGTCCGCTCCTCGGCCTTTCGTTCAAGCGCACGATGCAAGTGTTCTTCCGCTGCTGCTGGCGCATTCGTCTGAGCGTCGCCGCCATCATGTGCATGCTCGGGCTCGGCTATCTCACGCGCTATTGCGGCATGGACGCCACTCTCGGGATGGCGATGTCGCACACCGGCGCGTTGTTTCCGTTTTTCGGCACGCTCATCGGTTGGGTCGGCGTGGCGCTCAGCGGGACGGACGCCGGGTCGAACGCTTTATTCGGCAGCTTCCAGGCGATCACCGCCAATCGCCTCGGCCTGAGTCCCATCCTCATGGGCGCGGCCAACAGCGCCGGCGGCGTGATGGGCAAGATGGTCGCCGCGCAATCGCTGGTAATCGCCGCCACGGTCACCGGGCAGGAGGGGCTGGAAGGCGCCATCTTCCGCGCTGTCCTCAAACATAGTCTGGGCTTGGCCATTCTGGTCGGGCTCATCGTCCTGATGTTCGCGTATGTCTTCCCCGGCGCGGTGCCGAGCGGTCATCGTTTCTTGTAACCAAAGGAGTTTACATGTATCGAAAAATCTACCTCACCCTGGCACTGGCGAGCCTGCTCGCTCCCGCAGCAAAGGCCCAACTGTGGACCTGGACCAAAGACCAGATGCTCGACTACACCAAGGCCTGGACCGGCGACCGTTTCCCGGACGGCCGTCCCAAGGTCCCGGACCAGTGGCTGGATCGCGCCAAGGACACCTCCGCCGAAGAGATCGTCATCTCGCGCAATGGGGCCGGCGGATTGCCCGTGTACAGCCAGTACGAAGGCGACTTCCGCGTGCTGCATCCCGATATGAAGATGGCCGGACGTGCGTTCACCGTGATGTTCATGCCCACGCGGCCCGACCTCGATTCCGTCATCACCGCCAAACTGCGTGACCGCGGCATCCCCACGCTCAACAATCAGTACGTCCTGGACATGCTGCAGCCGGGCGACGTCCTGGTGGTGGACCTGTACGGCAAGCACGAGGGCGGCACCATAGTCGGCGACAATCTGTTCTACTACATCATGCAGACCACTCACGGTGGCGGACTGGTAGTCGACGGATCGTTCCGCGATCTCGATGGCATTCAGGATATGCGCATGCCCTGCTACTACCGCTACGCGCATCCCAGTGCGCTCGCTCCGCAAACCTCCACCGTCGCGGGCTTCAATGTTCCCATCCGCATCGGCAACGTCACCGTGATGCCGGGCGACCTGGTGGCCGGCGATAAGGAGGGCGTGTCGTTCATTCCGCCGTCGATGGCCGAAGGCATTCTCGATAATGCCGACCGCCTGCACATCCACGACGAATGGACGCGTAAGAAGTTCGACGAAGGTAAGTACAAATCGAGCGAGATTTACAGCTCTCCCAAAGATCCCGCGCTGCAAAAGGAATATCAGGATTACTTGACCAAGCGCCTGGCGGAAATAAAAGCCAGTCGGCAGAAGTGACCGGCGGCGAACACATATCCCGCTGGCCAACGCGCTTCACCGCCGCGCACGGGTGCGCGACGTAAATGTGGGGTTGCTGGGTGGGGCGGACGCCCTCGTCCGCAGCCGACCCCCTGGTCGGCCTTTTCTTTGGTAATAGAATAGGCGGTCTCGCCGAACCATCAGGGCATGGCCCTCTATCGGCGACGACTTCCGCGGAGAGGCGAATGAGTATCGGTGGTCGAGCGCGGGATGGGTGACCAGGGGTCACCCGCGGACCAGGGGGTCCGCCCCATAGGCGTTTACATAGCCGATTGTGACCGCAAGATGATGGAAACCCAACTTCGGCCGCCACAA
>Ga0182013_10008466_pt1 | contig 11073 bp, 4 predicted proteins | sample 612S2MmetaG_FD_120487 | JGI IMG/M metagenome (GOLD analysis project Ga0182013, IMG submission 120487) | Permafrost microbial communities from Stordalen Mire, Sweden - 612S2M metaG | ecosystem: Environmental > Terrestrial > Soil > Wetlands > Permafrost | place: Sweden: Stordalen | collected...
GAGGCGGCCAGAGCAAGTCACAGAAGACTGAAGGACGTGCATTCGGGTAAAGTGGAGCCGTTCGCACAACACCCCCTGGCGTCGGATGCAGGCGCGCCATCGAGCCCGTGGCCGCTGGAAGGTATTTAACGAGTTTGGAGAAAGCCCATGCAACGCAAAATGCTGTTGTCGATCTTGATGTTCGTAGTGCTTTTTGCCATCGCGTCGCCCCTGGTGTCCGCAGCAGTGCCCGCAACTGCAGCGCCCGCAACCGGCGCAGGGGTCCGGGTGTGGGAGGAGAAGGTCACCATTCCCACCTATCTGCTGGGGCAGCCGGAGCCCAACCCGCAGTTTTACTTTGGCGGCGATTCGCAGGGCGCGCAGCATCGCATCTACCCGTACCCGGCGTATGACAACCTGACCACCGAGAAGAAGGACAAGACCTACAAGATGGTCTATCTGGAGAACGAGTATGTGAAGATCGGCATACTTCCCGAGCTCGGCGGCAAGATCTTCGAGGCGATTGACAAGACCAATGGCTACAACTTCATCTACAACCAGCACGTCATCAAGCCGGCGCTGATCAGCCTGCTGGGCGCGTGGCTCTCCGGCGGCATCGAGTGGGACATTCCGCACCATCATCGCGCTACCAGCTTCCTGCCCATGCAGTACAAGGTGGAGCAGGGCGCCGATGGCTCGAAGACGGTGTGGATCGGCGAACTGGAGCTGCGCGACCGCATGGACTGGACGGTCGGGGTGACCCTGCGTCCGGGCAAGTCGACGATCGAGGCGGCCTTCCGCATGATCAATAGGACACCCGTGCCCACCTCGATGCTGAGCTTCTCCAACGTCGCGGTCCACGTGGACGACACCTATCAGGTCATCTATCCGCCGAGCACGCAGTTCGTGACCTATCACGGCAAGCGCGACTTCACTACCTGGCCCATCGCCACCACCCGGTTCAACGGCACGGACTACTCCGCGGGCGTCGACGTGAGCTGGTACAAGAACCACGAAGGCGCCAGCTCCATGTTTGCGTGGAACTATCAGGACGACTTCTTTGCCGGCTACGATCACGGCAAGAACGCCGGCATCATGAGCATCGCCGACCACTATGCGGTTCCGGGAAAGAAGTTCTGGACGTGGGGCGACGGCCCGCAGGGGCATACCGAAGACCATCTGCTGACCGACAACGATGGCCCGTACATTGAGCTGATGGTGGGCGCCTACTCCGACAATCAGCCGGACTATAGCTGGCTACAGCCGTATGAGACGCGCACCTGGATGCAGTACTGGTATCCCTTCCGCGACATCGACGGCGTGAAGGCTGCGAACATCGATGCGGCCGTGAATCTTGAAGTCAAGGACGGCAAGGCCAAGGTGGGGTTCTTCTCTACGCAGGCACGTCCGGCGGCGACGGTGACGCTGAAGCTGAAGGACCAGGTCCTGCTGAAGCAGACGATTGCCATCAGCCCCGGACACTCCTTCGTGAAGGAGATCAGCCTGCCGGCGGGCGCGGACGAGCACGACCTGCGCGCGGCGATGGAGGCAGGGGGAAGGGAACTGGTCGCGTACACGCCGGTCAAGCTGGAGCATGAGACGATGCCCGCCGACGTGACGCCACCGCCGCCGCCTTCCGAGATTAAGACCAACGAGGAGCTGTACCTGACCGGCCTGCGCATGGAGCAGTTCCACGCACCCGGCAACGCCGATCCGAATGCGTACTGGCAGGAGGCGCTGCGCCGCGATCCTGGCGACATCCGGGTGAACACCGTGCTGGGTATCGATGCGATCAAGGGCGGACGCTATGCCGATGCGGAGACGCTGCTGCGCAAGGCGCTGGTGCGCGCCACTGCCAGCTACACATCGCCCAAGGACGGCGAGCCGTTCTACTACCTCGGCCTGGCGCTGAAGGCGCAGGGCAAGCTGGACGATGCCTACGCGCAGCTCTATAAATCCACATGGAGCGCGGCCTGGCGGTCGCCGGGATACTTCGCGTTGGCGGAGATCGATTCGACCCGCGGCGACTTCAACGCTGCGCTGCAGGACGACGACCACGCGCTGGAGGCGAACCAGTTGAACCTGCGCGCGCTGGCACTGAAGGCTGCGCTGCTGCGTCACACCGGACACAAGGCCGAGGCGCTGACCGCCGTTGCCGCCGTGCAGAAGCTGGATCCGCTGGACGTGCAGGGGATGACCGAGCAGTGGCTGGCCACGGAGTCGCCCGCGAGCGCCGCCGCGATGATGACGGCTGCGAACGAGTATCCGGAAACCGTGCTCGAAGTTGCCGCGGATGATATGAATGCGGGCCTATGGCAGGACGGCACAACGCTGCTGACGCATATCGCCAGCGTAGCGCCGGATAAGTCGAAGGTGTCGCCGCTGGTGTACTACTACCTGGCCTACTTCGCCGGGCAGATGCACCAGCCGGCGAAGGCAGCCGAGTACGATCGTCTGGCCAAGGCCGCGCCCACCGACTACGTCTTCCCGTTCCAGATGGAGACGATCGCCGTGCTGGACGACGCGATGCAGAATGATCCGAGCGACGCGCGCGCGCCCTACTACCTGGGCAACCTGCTGTTCGATTGGCAGCCGCAGCAGGCGCAGGCGCTGTGGGAGAAATCTGCCTCGCTGGGCGCGGACTTCCCGGTGGTCTATCGCAACCTGGCCATGGTCTATACGCGCCAGGGCAACCAGCGCGACAAGGCCCGCGCGGCCCTGGAAAAAGGTGTGCAATTCGGCGGCAACGCGATGATCATCGACGATCTGGACAAGATCTATGAAGAGGACGGCGTGTCGCCGGAGAAGCGGCTTGCGCTGATGGAGGCGCACCAGTCGGTCATCGACCGCGACGATGTGATCGCGCGCGAGGTCAATCTGGAGATCTTCGCCGGCAAGCCCGACGCTGCCATTAAACTGCTGCAGTCGCGCTTCTTCCGCGCGTGGGAGGGCGGCGGACGCTTCGCTCTCGGCGACTCATGGATCAACGCAAATTTGGAGCGCGGCCATCGGCACATGACGGGCAAGCAATACGCGCTGGCGCTCGCCGACTTCCAGGCCGCCTTGCAGGTCCCGGCCAATCTGCAGGAGGCGACCGGCGACATCAATAGCCGCAGAGGCGAGGTCCTTTACTGGATCGGCAATGCGTACCAGGCGATGGGCGATACGGCGAAGGCGCGGAGCTCGTGGACCGAAGCCTCGACCTCGTCTGCCACCCCTCCTCCGACTGGACGCCAGTTCAATCGCGGCAATATCGGCGGTCTGGCCGCGGGCGTGCATGTGGAGCAGGCGGCGCTCTATTACCGGGCCATGGCGCTGGACGCGCTTGGCCAGACAGACGGCGCAACCAAGCTGTTCCAGCAACTGGTGGATGCAGGCGGCAAGGTGCCCGGGAACGTTGCCGATGCGAAGACTACCGCGCAACCCGGCATGGCCGCTGGTCAACGCACTCAGGCCGCGGACGCCCACTATCTGGCTGGCCTGGGCCAACTTGGGCTGAACCATCGGGACCAGGCGCGGCAGGAGTTCACGCTCGCGCTACAGGCCAGTCCGGACCACTACGCCGCAAAGCAGGCGCTGACCGACTCGCGGCCATGATGCGAAGCGCCGATTCGGAGCGGGGACGACTAATACCTTAGCGGTCTCTTCTGTGGCGGCGGACAGGTGAATCCGGGACGACCGCCTCCAGGTCGACGACGGCCTGTCTGGAAGGCGGATGCTCGCTGGGAGTGCATTTCCGCCCAAGAGAGAAGTCTGCCACAGCCATGCCTGGGTTGCGCGACCTGCGCGGAATGGGGGGACCAGCTGGGGCAACCTTGCGAGCCAGCTTCTGATCAATTCTGCTCAGAACAACCACCGCAGGACGCCTACCATTCAGACTTCGCGAGGCGGTTGGATCTTGTTGGACGGCACGAAGTTGCTTCTCGCAGCCTGCATCCGGTCCGACCCAACCACCCCGCAAAAGAGGGCGGTACTCGACACGCGGACATCGGTTTGAGCAGAACTCATTCGATCAAGGCAAGCTGTTGCCTAAAGGATTTATGGGCACGTAGCGACCGCTTGGCCAAATGCAGCAGTAGTTTTTTGGAGGCAGTATGAAGATTCGATTCTTGGCACGTGCGGCGTTCGCCGGAGCAGCGTTGCTCCTGCTGGCGGGCGTTTCGGCAAACGCACAATTCGGCGCCAGTCTCTCGGGCACGGTGGCCGACTCGACCCAGGCAATTATTTCCGGGGCGAAGGTTACGCTCACCAACAACGCAACCCAGGCCACACAAGCTGTGACTTCCGGGGCTGCGGGGACCTATCAGTTCAACGAGCTGCCTCCCGGGGTCTACACCGTCACCGCGACCGCGAAGGGCTTTCAGCAGAACACGGTCTCCAACGTTGCGGTTGCGGCGGAGACGCCCCGAAGTCTCGACTTGACCATGCAGCTCGGTCAGGAGAGTCAGACGGTCACCGTCAACGCGGATATGGCGCCGCTGCTGCAATCCTCGGATGCGAGCATCGGCTCGACCATTGACAGCGCCGAGATTGAACGCCTGCCGATCTTCGGCGCCGATCCCTATGAGTTGTTGCGCACCGCACCGGGAATCTCGGGCGACGGCGCTCGCACCGGCAGTGGCAGCGCGGTCTACCTGCCCAACGGCGCAGGGCCCGGCGGCTCGAACTCCGGAATCTTCCAGACTGAGAACCAGGTGCAGATCTCCGCCGATGGCCAGCGGGTTGCCGACAACAACTACATGATCGACGGCGTTAGCGTGAACTCTCTGACCCACGGCGGCTCGGCTGTGGTAACGCCCAACCAGGAAGCTGTCGGCCAGATGACGATCGTCTCAACCTCCTACGACGCCAGCCTCGGGCGCAACACCGGCGCCCAGATCCAGGTCGTCACCAAGAGCGGGACCAACGCCCTTCATGGTTCTGCATTCTTTCTGTATGACGAGCCCGGGTTCAACCAGTACAATAGGTACGGCGGTCCGGCCCCTGGGACCCCGACGGTACGCGACAACAACCAGCAACGCACGTGGGCAGCCTCGCTCGGCGGCCCCATCGTCAAAAGCAAGCTGTTCTTCTTCTCCTCCTTCGAGGAGTACAAGCTGAAAGACCCCAGCTACTCCACCGGGTATGTCGAGACACCTCAGTTCCGGGCGGCGGTCATCGCCAATCGGTCGGGCGGCGTCTCCGAGAGGATCATTGCCAATCCCGCATCGCAGCCGCGCATTCTGGCGGTCATCACGCCCTCCTGCTCGGGTTTCCGGACTTATACCACGACGATCGCCGGATCCTACGGTACAAACGGCGCCACGGTCCCCGCAGGGACTTCCGCGCTAGCGTGCCAGCTCGCGGGTACTGGCTTGGATGTCGGCTCGCTTACCGCCGGTGGCACTTCGCAACTGGGAATCTTTCCGACCGGCAACACCGCCTACGGCGCACCAGCACAGGACGTAGGTGCAGGCTTCGACGGCATCCCTGATCTGGAAAACGTCCAGCAGATGATTCCCTCGCAGAGCCGCGGCAACCAATACAACGCTCGCGTGGACTACCAGTTCACCGCCAAGGACCTGCTCGCTGGGTCGGTCTACATCACGAAGCTCGACAACCTGGGCGACAGTGGAGCCGCCGGTTCGCGGCCCATGGGCGACGTGCCGTTCAAGCCCCAGAACTCCGCGGCCACATTGATCTACATCCACACCTTCTCCCCGTCATGGATCAACGAGTTGCGCGGCAACGCAACCCGCTTTGAGGACAACGCGCTCAGCGACGGCGGCAACACGGTCAACTACGGCATTCCTTACGACAATGTCCAGGACTATCCGCTGGCGCTCCAGTACGGCGTGCAGGCGGCTAACACGACTCCAGCCAACTTCGCCGAAAATACTTACGAGGTACGCGACACCATCGACCACACCTTTGGCGCGCACACCATCCGGGTTGGGATTGAATTGCGTTTTGAGCAGGACAATGACAACCTCTACGGTTACGAACGCCCAACCTACGCCTTCGATGGTCTTTGGTCGTTTGCCAACGACATGTCGGTCTACGAGGGCGTTGACGCCAATCCGGCCACCGGCGGACCCGCCAACAGCCAACGCTACTTCCGCTCGCAAAACTACGCATTCTTCGTTCAACATGACTGGAAGGTCACGCCGGAGCTGACCTTCAACGCGGGCCTGCGCTGGGAGGAGTTTACTCCCCTCGCCAACAAGGGATCCGCGATCAATTATCCGGAGCTGGGCCCTACGGGTTCCGAACTCTCGGGCATGAAGCTCGCCCTGCACAACCATCTATGGAACTACCAGCACAACAACTGGGGTCCGAAGATCGGCTTCGCCTACACGCCCGCCTTCCTCAACAACAAGTTCGTCGTCCGCGGCGGTTATGCGCTGGCCTACAACCACCTGGACATCGCCCTCTTCAACAGCGCGCTGGAAGACGGCCCGGGTATTGCCAACTTTGGCCTGTGTTGCGCCTCGAATAACATCCTCGGCGATCCAAATTCCGCGGCGGTTGTGGGCATCCAGTACAGCCTCGGAACCAGCAACTCTCCGGCCAGCTATCCCGCCAATCCCGCGCTCAAGAGGACCCTCAATGCAAACGGCTTCAATGGATGCTGCGTCGAAGTGTGGGGCGCTCCTCCCAATCTGAAGATTCCCTCCAGCGACCTCTTCTCGCTGGAAATCCAACGGTCGCTGGGCGCTGCCATGACTGCAACCATCGGCTACGCCGGGGCAACCGGTCATCACTACGCCCGTATCGTCGACCAAAACTTCCTCTACAACCAGGCCAGTACGCCGGTCTTCGCCGCGTATTTTGCGCAGACCGATTCGGTGGCAAACTACAACGCATTCAACGTCCAACTGCGCCGCCCGATGCGCAACAACATCAGTTACAGCTTCGTTTACACCTATGCCAAGTCCATGGACCAGGTCTCGAATGGAGACTTTGCCGACAGCGCGGCCAACCAAACTAACCCTGCCAACAACGCCAGCGAATATGGGCCATCCGACTACGACGTCAAGCATCGTATCGTCGCCACCGGCCTCTATCAGACGCCCACCTTCCATACCCACAACGAAGTTGTGAATGCCCTCGTCAACGGCTACCAGGTCAATGCTACCTATACCTGGCACACCGGCTTCCCGTGGACGCCGATCACCACCAACCTGAACACTGTGCCCTTCCAGAACGGTGCGGCAACCCAGAATGTGGTTCGGCCTATCGGCTACAACGGTCAGGCTGGAAGCAGCTGCTCCAACAACGCGTTTGAGACCGGCTCCAACTTCTCCAACCGATTTAGCGGTACTACCAATGTGGGTGGCGCTAACTACTTCACGACTATTCTGCCGCCCACCGGCGTCTACAAGCCTGGGATCGGACGCAACAGCTTCCGCGGCCCGTGCTACCAGGACATCGACTTGAGCCTCGCCAAAGAGTTCTCCTATGACTTTGGCGATCACCACACGCTCTTCCGCATCCAGGCCAACATGTACAACGCATTCAATGAGCTGCAACTGCAGCCGATCGGCAACAACAGCGGAGGGTCCAATATCGCCAGCCCGTACTTCGGCTATGCGCAGGCTGCGGATTCAGGAAGGGTGATCGAACTGTTGGGAAGACTCCAATTCTGATCGGCCCCTCCCCCAGGGGAGAGGCAGCGCCAGCGACTCTGCTGCCTCTCCCACCCTTGAAAGCTGTACCATTCTCCCAGGCAACCTGTGCTTACTTTTTGGGGCGACGCAATGGAACGCTTTCTTAGGCCGCAAGCGTGGGGAATGGTGGCGCTCGCCGTGCTATCTCTCTCATGCTTGGCTGTCCACGCCCAGCAATCAGAGCATATCGTCGTCGACGCGAAAGCACCCACAACGCCGTTCCCTCATTTCTGGGAGCAGACCTTCGGTTCGGGCCGCGCCATCCTCTCGCTGCGGGAGAGCTACCGCGAGGACCTGCGCACGGTGAAGCAGGCAACTGATTTTCAATCCATCCGCTTCCACGGCATCTTCAACGATGAGGTGGGCCTTTACGACCCCGACCGCAAGACAGTCAACTTCGCCCAGACCGCTGGCCAGACCGGCACAGCTCTGAACACCTCCATCTACAACTTCTCCTACATCGACCAGATCTACGATGGCCTGCTCGAAAACCACGTCCGCCCCTTCGTCGAACTCAGCTTCATGCCGCAGAAGATGGCCTCCGATCCAGGCGCGCTGCATCCGTTCTGGTATCACCCCAACGTCTCTCCGCCCAAGGACTACGCCCTCTGGGACGCGATGATCGGCGCCTTCGCCGCGCACCTGGTCGCACGCTACGGCCTGGACGAAGTCGCCACCTGGAAGTTCGAAGTCTGGAACGAACCCAACATCGATTTTTGGCAGGGCAATCCGAAACAGTCCACCTACTTCGAACTGTACGATCACACCGCCCGCGCACTCAAGGCCGTCTCGCCGCGCCTGCAGGTCGGCGGGCCTTCCACCGCGCAGGCCGCGTGGGTAACGCCGTTCCTCGCCCACGTCAAGGTGGAAGACGTCCCCGTCGACTTCGTTTCAACCCACGTCTATGCCAACGACACCGCGAATAACGTTCTCGGCACCGACGAGACCATTCCCCGCGACACGATGGTCTGGCGTGCCGTTGAGAAGGTCCACGACGAGATCGCGCGCTCGCCCTACCCCAACCTCCCGCTCATCTTTTCGGAGTACAACGCGAGCTACGCCAATGAGCCCAATGTGACCGATTCCACATTCATGGGCCCATGGCTCGCCAATACCATCCGCCTGTGCGACGGGCTTACGCAGAGCATGGACTACTGGGCCTTCTCCGACGTCTTCGAGGAGCAGGGAGTCGTGCGCACGCCGTTCTACGGTGGCTTCGGCTTGGTCGCTGCCGATCACATCCCGAAGCCCGCGCTCAACATCTTCCGCATTCTGCACAAGCTCGGCGGCCGCCGCATCGCCTCTGGCTCCGACTCGGCACTGATCACGGAAACCGCGTCGGGCACCCTCGCCATCGCGCTGTGGGACTACGCTCCTCCCACCGGGACCGGCGCCAGCTACACCATGCCTACTAGCCCCGCGGGCCCTGCGAAGACCTTCGATCTCGAATTGAAGAACGTCGCGCCCAATGCGGTCGCGGAGGTCTGGCGGGTGGACGACGATCACGGCAACGCGGTGAAGGCCTTCGATGCCATGGGCCGCCCACCCGGAGACCTCACGCAGCAGCAGGTCGCCCCCCTCCGCGCCGCAGGCGAGATGGCTCCGCCGGAACGAATGCACCTCGAGCATGGCAACCTGCATCTCACCGTGCCAGCCCACGGGTTGGCCGTTGTGGTGATCGCAAAGTAGGCGCTATGGATCGTCGCGTGCTTCTGAAGCTGCTTACCGCCTCCGCCCTTAGGGGAACATGGTCAAGCCTCGCGTCGTCCGCAGAAACCTTAGCCCCTGCCGACGAAGCGTTTCTCGACGATCTCCAGCGCCGCGGCTGCTTGTTCTTTGCCGAGCAGGCCAGCCCCCGCACCGGCCAGGTGCTTGACCGTGCCAGGTGGGTCAACAGCACCGGCGCGCTCGACCCGCGCAAAATGGCCAGCATCGCGGCCACCGGCTTTGGCCTCTCCGCCCTGTGCATCGCGGACAAGCGTGCTTACCAACCCGCTGCGCAGATCCTCGAACAGGTGCGCCGCACCCTGCGCTTCCACTGCGACACGCTACCCAACACCCACGGCTTCTTCGCCCACTTCAACGACATCGAGACCGGCAAGCCCTGGGGCAATACCGAGATCTCCTCCATCGACACCACCCTTCTGCTCTGCGGGGTCCTCACCGCGCGTGCCTACTTCCATAGCGATGCCGAGATCGTGCATCTTGCGACCACGATCTACGAGCGCATCGACTGGCCCTGGATGCTGAATGGCGAACAGACTTTCTCCATGGGCCTGCGCAACGGCGAATTCCTGAAGTCGCGGTGGAACCACTACTGCGAGCTGATGATGCTCTATCTGCTCGCTCTCGGTTCGCCCACCCACCCCATCGATCCCGCCTGCTGGGACGCGTGGGCGCGGCCCGTGATGCACTTCGCGGGCTTCGACTACATCAGCGCAGCCGACCCGCTCTTCGTCCACCAGTACAGCCATGCCTGGTTCGACTTCCGCAACCAGCGCGACCGCTACACTGATTACTTTGCCAATTCCATCCTGGCTACGCGCGCGCACGAAGCGTTCTGCCTGTCGCTTGGCAAGCCTTATTCTCTGGACAACTGGGGCATCTCCGCATCCGACTCGCAGCATGGATACACCACATGGGGCGGGCCGGGAAGCCGCGACGGCGGCAGCAACTCCAGCGGCTTTGGCGGCATCGACGGCTCGGTTGTCCCCTACGCTGCAGTCGGCTCGCTGCCGTTTCTCCCCGCCGACTGCCTGCGCGTCCTTCACGCACTCAAAGATCGCTACGGGAAGTACGCATGGGGGCGATACGGCTTCTGCGACGCGTTCCACCCCGACGCCCAGTGGTACGACTCCGACGTGCTCGGCATCGACCTCGGCATCGGCGTCCTGATGGCCGAGAACCTTCGCACTGGCTTTGTATGGGAGACCTTTGCGCGGAACCCCGAAGTCCCCATCGCCATGCAGAGAGCGGGCTTTCGCAGAACCTAATGGCGGGTTGGGGGGCAACGGTAGCCGGGAGAAGTGTGTTCGAATCACGCGCGCAGGTGGATGGAGTAGTAGGGCTGATTGCTCAGGGTCGGGTTGAAGGCGGGGTGCAGGGTGGCTGCGGTGGCGGTGTGCAGTTCGAAGTAGTACTGCAGCGGGTAGGGTGAGTTGGTATAGGCGGCGGGGATAGCTGCGGAGTGCAGATCGCCAGAGCGTGATTCCACATGCTGCATGGGCGTGGAGAGCCAGCGCTCGCCATGATTGACGTGGCGATACCAGAGAACCGCCTGGGTGACGCTCGGTGGTGTGGCGACAGCGAGTGCGAGCTCGTCTCCAGGGTGGAAGGATTTGGGGGCGGTGTGCTTTGCGGGGATGGTGGGGCGCTGCGTGGGTGCGGCGGCGCGCAGTATGGCGGTGTTGGCGACACCGGGTCTGACGGGCTCGTTCCCTAATGC
>Ga0182013_10008467_pt1 | contig 11072 bp, 8 predicted proteins | sample 612S2MmetaG_FD_120487 | JGI IMG/M metagenome (GOLD analysis project Ga0182013, IMG submission 120487) | Permafrost microbial communities from Stordalen Mire, Sweden - 612S2M metaG | ecosystem: Environmental > Terrestrial > Soil > Wetlands > Permafrost | place: Sweden: Stordalen | collected...
CGCCAGCGCTCGCACCACCTTCAAATCGTGACTAATGAACAAATACGCCAGGTTGTGCCGATCCCGCAAATCCCGCAGCAACGCGATGATCTGCGCCTGCACCGACATGTCCAGCGCGCTGGTTGGCTCATCCAGCACCACCAGATCGGGCTGCAAAACGATCACCCGAGCGATCGCGATTCGCTGCCTCTGCCCCCCGCTGAATTCGTGCGGATAGCGTTCCATCATCGACGCCGGCAATCCGACTTCGGCCAACGCCTCCGTCACCCGCCGGTCTCGTTCCGATCGCGATAACCCCGGCGCGTGCACGCCCAACCCCTCGGCCACGATGTCGCCGATCGTCATTCTGGGCGACAGGCTGCCGAACGGATCCTGAAACACGATCTGCATCCGCGCCCGCAACGAACGCATCGCCGCGCGGCCCAGATGCACGATATCCTCGCCGGCGAACACCACCCGTCCTTGCACCGGTTCCAACCGTAAGGCCGCCAAAGCGATCGTCGTTTTGCCCGATCCCGACTCGCCCACCAGTCCGACCGTCTCTCCCGCGCGCACCGTCAACGAAACGCCGTCCACCGCGCGAACCACCGACACGACACGGCGCAACACCCCGCGCCGGATCGGAAAATGCACCTTCATGTCATCGATCACCAGCAACGGCGCCGCGTCTTCCGCCAACGGCGGTGGCACACCACTCGGCACCGCGTCCAACAGCATCCTTGTATAAGGATGCGATGGCGCATTGAACACATCGGCCACCGCGCCCGCCTCGACGATCGCGCCATCCTTCATGACGCTAACCCGGTCCGCGTAGCGCCGAACGATGCGCAAATCGTGCGTGATCAGCAGCAACGCCAGGCCCCGCCCAGATTTCAGGCCCGCCAGCAACGCCAGAATGCGCGCCTGGATCGTGACATCCAGCGCCGTCGTCGGTTCATCCGCGATCAGCAACGAGGGATCGTTCGCCAACGCCATGGCGATCATCACCCGTTGCCGCTGGCCGCCGGACAATTGATGCGGAAACGCATCCAGCCGCTTCGCCGCGTCCGCGAACCCTGCTTCATTCAAAACCCCAACCACACGCTCCAACAGCGCCGCGCGAGGCAACGGACGATGCAGCGTGATCGCCTCCGCCACCTGCCGGCCGATCCGCTGCAACGGATTGAGGCTCGTCATCGGCTCCTGAAACACGATCCCCGCCTGATCGCCGCGCGCGCGATGCAACACGCCCGGCGCCGCGCCGATGATCTCCTCACCGTCCAAACGGATCGAGCCCGTCGGATTGCTTCCCCCCGCCGGCAACAGTTGCAGCAACGACAACGCCGTCAGCGACTTGCCCGAGCCCGACTCGCCAACCAACGCCAGCGTCTCGCCGCGATCGAGCGTGAACGACACGCCATCGACCACGCGCCGTTCACCGAACGCGACCGAGAGATCCTTGACCTCCAGAAAACTCATGAAACCGGCAGCCGCCTGGGATCGAACGCGTCGCGCACTGCCTCCCCGATAAAGATCAGCAAGACCAGCACGCCGCCGAGCACGACAAACGCGGTAATCCCCAGCCACGGCGCCTGCAAATTCGATTTCGCCTGCGCCACGAGTTCACCCAGCGACGGCGACCCCGGCGGCAATCCGAAGCCAAGAAAATCCAGCGTGGAAAGCAACGTTACCGATCCCGACAGGATGAACGGCACATACGTCAACGTCGCCACCATCGCGTTCGGCAGTATATGCCGCCGCATGACGGTGATGTCCGACACCCCCAACGCCTTCGCCGCCCGCACATATTCCAAATTGCGGCCGCGCAAAAATTCCGCGCGCACCACTCCGGTCAAATTCATCCAGCGAAACAACAACAAAAAGATCAGCAACACCCAGAACCCAGGCGTGATCAGCGATCCGAGGATGATCAGCATGTAAAGCTCCGGCATCCCGCTCCAGACTTCGATGAACCGCTGGAACAGCAGATCGGTCAGCCCGCCGTAAAACCCCTGCAACGCGCCCGCGATCACCCCGACGACCGAGGTCAACGCCGTCAAAGTAAATCCAAACAGCACCGACAACCGAAACCCATAAATCACCCGCGCCATCACATCGCGCGCCTGATCGTCCGTGCCCAATAAATTATGCCAACTCGGCGGCGCGGGAGACGGCGTATTCAGATCCGTGACAGTGGTGGCATAGGAATAATGGATCGGCGGCCACAGCATCCAGCCCTTGGCCTCGATCGTGTGGCGCAAATCCGGATCGGTATAATCGGCCTCGGTCGGTAAAAAATCCGTGCCGAACGTGTCGCCGCTATAGTCAGCCAGCACCGGAAAGTACCAGGCGTTACCAAAACGAATCACTAACGGCCGATCGTTGGCGATGAATTCCCCGAACAGCGACGCGCCAAACAACCCCACGAACAGCCACAACGACCAATAGCCTCGCCGGTTCGCGCGAAAGATCGCGATCCGCCGCCTGGTAACATGCGACAGGGTCAATGCCGCGCCTCGAAATCAATCCGGGGATCGACCACCGTATACATCATATCCCCAACGATCTGCATCACTAAGCCCAGAAGCGTGAAGATGTACAAAGTACCGAACATCACCGGATAATCTCGCTGAATGGCCGCCTGAAATCCCAGTAACCCCAATCCATCCAAAGAAAACACGATCTCCACCAACAACGCCGAAGTAAACAAAATCCCAACGAACGCCTGAGGGAATCCCGCCACGATCAGCAACATCGCATTGCGAAAAATATGGCCGTACAACACGCGATTGTCCGACGCTCCCTTGGCTCGAGCCGTCACCGTATATTGCTTGCCGATCTCTTCCAGGAAGCAGTTCTTCGTCAGCATGGTCAGGCTGGCGAAACCGCCCGCCACCATCGCCGTGATCGGCAGCACCATGTGCCAAAGATAATCCAGCACGCGGTCCGGCCAGGGCCACGCGCGCGACCCCTCGCTGGTCAGGCCGCTCAATGGAAAGATACTCAGAAAACTCCCGCCGGCGAACACCACCACCAGCATGATCGCCAGCAAAAATCCGGGCAACGCATAGCCTATCAGCACCGCGGCGCTGGACGCCACATCGAACCGGCTGCCGTTGCGTACCGCTTTGCGTATGCCCAACGGGATCGAGACCATGTAAATCAAAACCGTCGACCACAACCCCAACGATAACGAGACCGGCAACTTCTCCCCGATCAGACTTAAAACGCTCTCGTCACGAAAGAAGCTGCGGCCAAAGTCGAAGCGCAGATATCCGCCCACCATCTCCGCGAATCGTGTCAGCGGCGGTTTGTCGAACCCAAACATCTTTTTGATGTCGGCGATCACGTGAGGGTCCAATCCCTGCGACCCCCGATACACGCCCGCCGATCCCACGTCGGACGACGCCGAGCCAAGCCGGCTGGACAATCCGCCGCGACCGCGCAATTCGGCCAACATTTGTTCAACAGGACCGCCCGGCGCGAACTGCACGATGACGAAATTGATCGCGATGATGCCGAATAACGTGGGAATGACCAGGATCAGGCGCCGCAGCAGGTAAGCCGCCATCTCAGTGCCGCGCCTCCTCGATATGCGCGGATTTCGCCGGATCGACCCACCAACTATCGAAGTTCACGCCTTCGCGGATCGGAATACCGGGATCCCCGAAACGGTCCCAGAAGGCGACATCGAAATCCTGACTATGCCAATTCGGCACCATATACCAATTCCACAACAACAACCGATCCAACGCATGCGCCGCCAACTGCAACGTCCCCCGATCCTGGGCTTCGATCACTTTGCCGATCATCGCGTCGATCGCCGGATTGCATATTCCCGGCACGTTCAGGCTGCCCTGAGACTTCGCGCCGGCGCACGACCAGTAATCGCGCAACTCGCTGCCCGGCACGTCGCTCCCCGGATAAATCCACATCGTCATGTCGAAATCGAAATCATCCATCAGATGCTGATATTGCGCCGGATCGACCGTGCGCACCTGCACATCGAACCCCAGCTTCCGCAAATTCTGGACATACGGCAGAGCCACCCGCTCATAGCTCGGATCCGGATTCAAAATCGTAAACGTCGCCGGTTTGCCGCTGGCGTCGAGCAACTTGCGATCCTTCACCTGCCACCCGGCCGCGCGCAGCAGCGCCAGGGCCTGCACCAGTTGCTCTCGATTGGTGCCCGAACCGTCGGTTACCGGCAGACTGAAAGCCTCCGTCAGCAGTCCCTCCGGCAGATCGGCCTTAAACGGCTGTAGTAACGTCAACTCCTCCGGCGACGGCAGTCCAGCCGCGGCCAGATCGGTGTTGCTGAAATAACTGTCGGTCCGTGTATATGCCGAATAAAACAAATTCTTATTGGTCCACTCGAAATCGAACGCCAGAGCGACCGCCTGCCTGACCCGAGGATCAGCGAAAATCGGCCGTCGCGTATTCATCGCGAAGCCCTGAATGCCGGTGGGCAAGTGATGCGGATACCGCCGCTTGATCACCAACCCATCCTTGACCGCGGGAAAGTCGTAGGCGGTCGCCCAATTCTTCGCGATATTCTCGCTGCGGATATCGACCTTGCCGGCTTTGAAAGCCTCCATCGCCACGGTCGCGTCACGGAAATACTCGATGCGCACCGTATCGAAGTTATTGGTGCCGCGGCCCGTCGGCATATCCATCGCCCACCACTTAGGATCGCGCGTATACGTCACCGAACGGCCAAGCTCGAAACTCGTCACCCGATAAGGCCCCGACCCGATCGGCGCGTCGGTCAACGGCTTGGTGAAGTCGCGGCCGTCGAAATAATGCTTCGGAAGCACCGGCAATCCGCCGACCACCAGAGGCAATTCCCGATTCTGGGTCGTTTTGAAGGTGAAGCGGACGCGCCGCGGCCCCTCCACCGTCACATCCTTCACATCGGCGAATTGCACCCGCATCGACGGCCGGCCTTGTTCCATCAACGTATGAAACGTCCAGGCCACGTCGTCGGCGGTGATCGGCGACCCGTCGGAGAACTTCGCCTCCGGCCGCAGATTGAACGCGACCCAACTTTTATCGTCCGGTACCTCGATCGTTTCGCACAGATGGCAGTAGCCGGTATCCATCTCGTCGGCCGACGAGGTCAGCAAGGTCTCCCACACGTGGCCGACGGTCGAACCCGACCCAGATCCGCCTGGCAGCACGACCCATGGAGACACTCCATGCGATTCCGCGGTGCCGCGCAGGATCAAGGGATTGAAGCTGTCGAAGGTGCCGATATCGAACAGGTTGACCGACCCGCCTTTGGGCGCGTTCACATTGACGTACGGAAAATTCTTGAAGTCCGCCGGCAGCGAGGGCTTCCCCAACACGGTGAAGCCGATCTGCCTCGGCGCCTCCTGGGCACCCGCGGCCGCCGAAAACACAAGCAAAATCAAGAAAATGACAAATCGCACGGCGCCATCCCCCAAGGGGTCATTCACGGTCGTTTCAGGATTGGAAACGTGGCAGCGCCCCTAGGCCGAGGCAACCGGAGAATGATTAAGTTCCCGCAGGATGGCGGGCAACAGGGTTTTGTCGCCGACCGACAGCACCCGTCCGTCACCGTCGGGCCGCAACGCCTGGCCCAGCCAATCGGTGACGGAACCGCCGGCGCCCTCGATCACCGGCACCAGCGCGCCCCAGTCCCAGACTTTGTTGTCGCACTCGGCCACGATGTCGATTTGCCCCAGAGCCACCAGGCCATGCGCGTAGCAATCCCCGCCCCAGTAATTGCGCCGCACCGCGCGCCGCAGCCGCTCCCACCGCGGCGTGTCGGCGCCAAGCATCTCCGGGCTGGTGCAGGACAATTCGGCGTCGGCCAAAGACGGGCAGCGCCGGCATCCGGCCTTGCCGCCCAAGGGGCCGCGGAACACCGTCGGGCGGCCAACGGCGCCAATCCATCGTTCGCCGGTCACCGGTTGGTCGATCACGCCCACGATCGGCACGTCGTCCTGAAACAGCGCGATCAGGGTGCCGAAGGTCGGCCGGCCGCTGATGAACGCGCGCGTCCCATCGACCGGGTCCAACACCCAACGCATCGGCGAATCGGGCCGGTCGATGCCGAATTCCTCGCCCAACACGCCATGATCGGGGAACCGCTCCGACAGCACCGCGCGCATCGCCTGCTCGGCGGTGCGGTCGGCAATGGTCACCGGGGACCGGTCCGCTTTGATATCCGTGACGATTCCCACCCGGAAAAACGGCCGGATCACCGCGCCCGACACGTCCGCCGCGGCGCAGGCGGCCGCGATCAGAGCATCGGTATCCGCGATCACTTCGCCGGAGCGGGTGCTGGTGCCGCCGCCGCCGGGGCAGCGCCCGCCGCCGGCAACGGAACCGGGCTCGGTGACAGCGTATGCAGATAATCGATCACGTTCGCCCGGGTCTTGTCGTTGCTGATCCCCGCGAAGGTCATCCGTGTGCCGGTCACGTAAGACGACGGTTTGTGCAGCCACTCATTCAACTCATCGAAGGTCCACGGACCCGTCTTCGCCTTCAGGCCGGCGGTATAGTTGAAACCTTCCATATGCGCGTGCGGGCCGCCGACAACGCCATACAAATTCGGCCCGATGCCCGCCTTGCCGCCCTCATTCGCCGTATGACAGGCCGAGCACAACTGCTTGAACGTCGTCTCCCCCGCCGCCGGATCGGCCGCGGCCAGCAAGGGGGCGATCGGCGCCAACTGCGCCTCGGCCGCCGGAGCCGCCGCCGTTTCGGTCACCGCGCCCTTGATCTCGATCGCCGGTTTGGCGAGATGCTCGGGATGCACGAGGTTGGCGCCGATCAGCCCCGTCATGAAATACGCGATGCCCGCGACCAGAACCGCCGTGGAAACCTTGGTGACTTCGATACTATCCATTCCGCGTCACGTCCTCGTCTCGCGTCCCCCGGACGCATGCGTGCGATTGCGCCCCGAGCGGCACATCCATAAGTTGGCCGCACCATAGGGATATGGCCCACACCGATCAACCCACTGAAATCGCCCGCATGAACCCAATCGTCATCATTCCGGCCCGCATGGCGTCCACGCGGCTGCCGGGCAAGCCTCTCGCGGACATCGCCGGCAAGCCGATGATCCTGCACATGCTCGACCGCGGCCGCGAGGCGGGAATCGGGCCCGTCGCGGTGGCGTGCGGAGATCCGGAAATCGCCGATGCCGTCCGCGCCGCCGGCGGCCGCGCCGTGCTCACCGATCCGAACCTGCCGTCCGGTTCCGACCGCGTGCACATCGCGCTGGCCGAACTGGATCCCGACCGCGCGTATGACGTGGTGGTCAACCTGCAAGGCGATCTTCCCACATTGGACCCGGAGGCTCTGCGCCTGGTGATAACGCCGCTGCGCGACCCGAACGTGGACATCGGCACCCTGGTCGTGCCGATCCGCGATGAGATCGAGGCCACGACCGTTTCCTTCGTCAAAGCCGCCTGCGCCTTCGCCGAGGGCCAGACGATCGCCCCCGCTTTGTACTTCTCCCGCCAGGCGATCCCCTGGGGCCTCGGCCCGCGTTGGCATCATATCGGCATCTACGCCTATCGCCGGGCCGTCCTCGATCGCTATGTCTCGCTGCCGCCAAGCCCGCTGGAGCAGCGCGAACAACTGGAACAACTGCGGGCGCTGGAGAACGGGATGCGCATTTCCTGCGCGCGGATGGAACACGGCCCGTTCGGGGTCGACACGGCCGAGGACCTGGAACGCGCCCGCTCTGTTTTGGGCCGCCCCACCCTGGGCTTCCCTGGTCTGGGCGCCCGATGACCGGCAGTATCGCGTTCCAGGGCGTACTGGGCGCCTATTCCGACCTCGCCTGCCGCGCCGCGTATCCCGGCATGACCACCGTTCCGTGCGAGTCGTTCGAAGCCGCGATCGACGCGGTCAAGGAAGGCCGCGCGTCTTTGGCCATGCTGCCGTGCGAGAACAGCCTCGCCGGCCGGGTACCGGACATCCACCATTTGCTGCCGCGTTCCGGCCTGTTCGTCATCGCCGAGCAGTTCCAGCGCGTCGAGCACTGCCTTCTGGGCGTCAAAGGCGCCACCCTGTCCGACCTGAAGCGCGCCCATTCGCACACGGTCGCTCTGGGCCAGGTGCGGCGCATCCTGCGTGAGATGGGACTGCAACCGGTGGTCGAGGCCGACACCGCCGGCGCCGCCGAACTGGTCGCGCGCTGGGGGAAAAAGGAGGAAGCCGCGATCGCCTCGTCTCTGGCCGCGGAAATTTACGGGCTGGCGGTGCTGAAGGCGAATGTCGAGGACGCCGCGCACAACACCACCCGCTTTTACGTGATGGCGACGAAAGCGGTCATACCGGACCCGGCGACGCCGAATTTGATGACGACGTTCGTGTTCCGCGTGCGCAACGTCCCGGCCGCGCTGTACAAAGCGCTAGGCGGCTTCGCGACCAACGGCGTCAACATGACCAAGCTGGAAAGCTACATGATGGACGGGGAGTTCGCGGCGACCCAGTTCATGTGCGACGTCGATGGCCACCCGGAACATCCCGGATTGCGGCGCGCGTTGGAGGAGTTGCAGTTCTTCTCATCGGAAGTCCGTGTGCTGGGGGTATATCCCGCGGCGCCGTTCCGGCTGCGCCAGGGGTAGCCGGAGAGGGCGTCGCGAGCCGGCGACCACGTACACCGCAAGGCGCGGCTATCGCTTCGCCGCCGCGATCAGCACATCGATGAAATCCCTCAGCTTCATCCCAACCCGGCCCCCGTTCCGGGCCGCCGGACCATTCACGTGCGACAGCACGCCGTCGTGATAAAGCGCGCGGGAATCGCCAATGGGCGCGCTGTCCGCCGAGGTCGCGCCCGCGACGATCCCTTTCCGCTCGAGATCGTCGAGCCGTGCGATGCCCGCCCCGTCCATGCCGCCGCCCGCATCGCTGAAGAACACCGCGTGGATGCCCAGAGGCACCGTATTGTCCGGACGGCCTCCGGACAGCGCGCCGTGCGACGCCGTCACGACAATCCGGCCCACGTCGTCGGGCTGTAGCATGCCGATCGAATCGGCGCAGATCAGCACCGGCTCGCCAGGGACGTCTCGCATGACGAAGCGGGCGCCCTCGGTGATGGGCGGCGGCGCGATCGTCGGCACGGGTGCGGCGCGCATGCGCTCGGCGCAGTCTCGGACGTTTTGCCCCGGCGCGCAGCCAAGCGCGGTGGCGGCGCGATTGACGTGGCTGATGACGCCGTGCGCGAGCATGTGCGCCCCGTCGCCGATGTGGCATGTCTTCGCATCCGCCGTCGCCGCGGCCATGCCGATCTGATCGAGAAAATCCAGCCCGACAATGCCGGCATTGTCGCGGCCGATGCCGGCATCGTTCATGATCACGGCACGCACCGGCCACTTCGCCGCGTTGAAGGCGTTGTAGCGTCCGCCATAGGACCCGGAAACGACGACATGCGAACGGTGCCCGGCGTCGATGTTCGAGCAACTGGCGACGGTCAGGATTTTTGCCTCCTCGTTCGCGGCGCTCATTCTTTTTCCTTCCGTACGAGAGGACTTTGATACCGTCGAAACTCCGGTCTGGTAGCCGGAAGCGTTGAAGCACGACACATTTCATTCGTCATGGCCGGGTTCGGCCCAAGAGGCGCTGACATAAGCGCCAGCGAAGGTTAAAGCCCCGATCGACAGCCACTGATCGTCATCACCGGGCTCGACCCGGCCATGACGGATCCGAGACGATGGCTCGCGATTCACCGACAGCGGGTCCTATCCGGCCCGCGCGCGAATTTCGGTCGAAGATGTATCGAAACGAAAACGATGCTCCGGGATTTCGCTGAACAGATCGGCATAGCGGCGCGGCACGGAAATGTCGCTCAGCGCCCGTACCCGCGCCGCGGCGTCGATCCGCACCGCCACCAGAAAGCTGGCGCCGGAATTCCCGATTTCCTCCAGCGCGAGGTGCATTCGAACCTCATCGTCGCCGTAATATTTTGGCGCGAACAGCCGCTCCGCCGTATCCGCCCCGATCACGAACGTGGTCTTCGCGAACAGGCGCGCCTTCTCCAGAAAAGTGGGCGCCCTTGTCAGTTCGACCGGCGCCTTCCAGGCGAATTGCGTCAGCCGTTGCCGCACCGTCTCGCCCGCCAGCGGCGGCTTATCGACGTTCGTGACGGAAATTTCGAAAGCCAGTTTCTGCTGCCTGAGGTCTTCGGCGGCCCGCGCCAGCAGCACATGCCCGGTGTGCAGCGGGTTGAAAGACCCTGGAAACAACAAAAGGGGGCCAGACGCCGACGTCACCATCTGGCCATCCGGCTGGACGGTGACGCGATCGGCCTCGCCGGCCAGCAGGCGATCGATCGTATCCACCGACGGAACGACCGTCTCCTCAAACCGTTCGTCCGCGTCGAGCACGCTACGCGCCGTCGCCGCGGCGACCCCGCATGATCGCGCCAGCCACAGAACGATCGCGCGCGAAACGATATCTTCTTCGGCGGCGCGGTCGCGTCGGCCTTTGGCCATCACGCCCGTGCAATGCGCGACGCCGGCGGCGTTGGCGCATGCGATGTGAAACCGGTGCTCGCCTTTACGCGGACGATCGCTGACCAGCGCCGCCGTGGCGCCGAGGCCAACCAGATCGGTGTCCCCGGACACCAGCCTGGCCGCGCGCGCCCGAACCTCGCGCGCCATCGCGATCGCGGTATCCGCGCTGCTGGCCTGATCCGGAGCGAAGCCGAGAAACGCCGAGAGCGCCGCCGCGTCGTAAGGAACCTGTGCCTCGATCAGCAACCGGGATCCGCCGGGCACACGCAGCAACTCACTGATCGCGCCACTGCCGCCCCCGGTGATCGCGAGCGCGGCCTTGCGGCCGGACGCATGGATCGCGGAGATCAATTGTTGCCACCCGGCGTCCGGCGATGTCATGCTGTGAGATCCGAAGTTGAATAGCGCATCGCGGATCATGAAAGACCGTTCCGGCGGAGTCAACGGACGCCGCCCGGAGACGCCTCGGGCGCGGGGCGCGCAATTCGTCAAACTATGATGATTGAAAGGGCGTACTTGCTAATATCATGACATATGCCGTCGTTCGGGCCGATCGCGCTCAGCGCCATCGGCTACCAAAGTGGGCAATATCCTGAG
>Ga0182013_10008468_pt1 | contig 11072 bp, 10 predicted proteins | sample 612S2MmetaG_FD_120487 | JGI IMG/M metagenome (GOLD analysis project Ga0182013, IMG submission 120487) | Permafrost microbial communities from Stordalen Mire, Sweden - 612S2M metaG | ecosystem: Environmental > Terrestrial > Soil > Wetlands > Permafrost | place: Sweden: Stordalen | collected...
AAGTTGGCTTTCACTCAGTGGAGATACTTCACAAGAATAGCTGCTTCGCGGCCTTTGGCGCTCTCAAATAGAAATATCAGCCACAGTGTCACGGCTGGTGCAAAAATCCCCCTAACGCCGGTTGAAGAATCCGCCACCTTGGGGGTGAACGGGCGGCTCGATTCTGGATTCAGAGGAGGGCAGGGTGGGGAGGTAACCTTACCGACATTCCCATGAGTTCGGGGGGTACATCTGGCGGTCGGGGCAACTTCCAATCGGTCAAACTGCAAAGGCCCGGTCGGGTTACCGTGTGCAGTCACTCCGCAAGGGACACGACCGCCAGTATAGACCGGAATTTCCATTTTGCAATCCCGGCTACGAGCCAATATAAACCGTAATCTCCATTTTTAAAACAGATACCCGCATTACCGGGAATGAGCAATCAGCCCCGGTACTAGTCAGCTTGGGTGCCCGAAAGATGGCCAGGACGGGGACGAGCAAGCCGCCTACGCGGTGGCGGCGTGACTGCAACGAAAAACCAACGGATTCATCACTGTTCTTGCCAGACTTCGACTTCGTGAAATACTACTCAAAGTTCTTTGCACTTCGAAGTTGAAAACGCCTACACTAAAATTGAAAAAGGGGGTTCTCGGGTATGAAAAAGTTCCGGTGTAGAGTGTGCGGCTACGTCTACGACGAAGCCATCGGCGATGGTAGCCTTGGTATTGCTCCTGGCACGCCGTTCGAGGAGTTACCGAAGAAGTGGGTCTGCCCAGCGTGCCAAGCTAATAAGTCTTACTTCGACGTAGTCGATGAAAGCACGTTACCTATCTAACCTGAACGATTATGTTCTTCGCTCAGGCGGCAAGAAGCAAGCTATCTGCAAAATGGCTTGCTTGAAGTACCGCTAGCTTAACATGCGCGGCGGCGGTGGAGTGGTTCAAGAGGATATGGGTGATGATTAATGCGTGAGATACCCAGGAAAGTTGAAAGGAGAAGATAACAATGTCAATGTTCTGTTATCAGTGTCAGGAAACTGCCGTCAACAAGGGCTGTGCTGGCAAGCGGGGTGTATGCGGCAAGACCGACCAAGTGGCCGATCTGCAGGATTTGGCAATCCATGTGTCGAAGGGCCTAGCTTACGTCAATGTTCGTGCGCACGAGGTGGGAGTCTACGACAAGGCTGCTAGCATGGTCGTCAACGACCTTCTGTATGCCACGCTGACCAACGTCAACTTTGATCCTGACTACTTCGTAGCGAAGATCGAAGAAATACTTAAGCTGCGCGACGCACTTGAGTCTAAGCTTGGAAATAATCTAGGGGCGACCCTGCCCGAAGCTGTCACTTGGCACGCCAAGGGGTCTGCTACCGACTACGCGCAAAAGGGGTACGAGGTTGGGGTTCTTTCTTATACAAACGAGGACGTGCGCAGTCTACGGTACCTAGTGATTTACGGACTGAAGGGCATGGCAGCTTATGTTCACCATGCCGCGGCGCTGGGTTACGTGGATGATGAGGTCATGTTGTTCATTCAGCAGGCGCTGGCCTCCACGTTGGATGACACACTGTCGGCTGACCAACTCACGGACTGGGTGTTCAAGGTGGGTCAAGTCGGCGTGAGCGTAATGGCGCTGCTGGATCGGGCTCACACCGAGACCTTCGGTCATCCGCAGCTTACGCAGGTCACTCTGTCACCTGGAGACAAACCCGGTATTCTTTTGTCTGGTCATGACCTGGCCGACTTGCGCGAAATCCTCGATCAGAGCGCCGATGCAGGTGTCGATGTCTATACTCATGGCGAGATGTTGCCAGCCCACGCCTATCCGTTTTTCAAGCAATATAAGCATTTTCGCGGCAACTACGGCATGTCGTGGTGGCACCAGCCCGAGGAGTTCGAGGCATTCAACGGTGCAGTAGTGATGACGTCAAACTGCCTGGTGCCGCCAAGCGACTCCTATAAGGATCGGCTATTCACCACTGGCGTAGTCGGCTATCCGGGCGTGCGCCACATTCCTGGCCGTGCGCAGGGCAAGCCCAAGGATTTCTCGACTGTCATTGCACTCGCAAAGCAATGCCAGGCACCAGCAAAGTGCGGCGAAGGCACATTGACAATTGGTTTTGCCAGAAATCAGGTGCTGGCTTTGGCAGACAAGGTGATCGCCGCGGTAAAATCGGGAGCCATCAAGCGTTTTGTGGTGATGGCAGGCTGCGACGGACGCCACAAGACACGGCAGTACTTCACCGACTTCGCGCAGGCGCTGCCCAATGACACCGTGATCCTGACGGCAGGCTGCGCCAAGTACCGTTACAACCAGCTTAACTTGGGCGAGATCGGCGGCATCCCACGGGTGCTGGATGCAGGCCAATGCAATGACTGCTACTCTCTGGTGCAGATCGCGCTGGCTCTCAAAGACGCCTTTGGCCTAGCGGATATCAACGAATTGCCGCTGTCCTTTGATATCGCCTGGTATGAGCAAAAGGCGGCTTTAATCTTGCTGTCCCTGCTTGCGTTGGGAATCCGTAACATCCATCTAGGGCCGACCCTGCCTGCATTCGTTTCACCTACCGTACTCAAACTGCTGGTCGACAAGTTTAATCTCCAGCAGACTACGACAGTGGAAAGTGATCTCCCGCTGGTGATTGCAGGGAAGTAGTCGGTTGTGGCCGCGGTAACACCGCGGCCACAGGTATCTATACTCGGCCCTATAGCACAATTTGTGGGTGAAGAGGGCGGTGGAAGAAGGCGCTCCGAGGAAAAGTCCAAGAGCGGGACTTTTCCACCTCGCTTGGAAATCCCGCAAGTGCGGTGAAATTTCCACTTCTCCCACCATCCTTGCTGCGACGAGCAGTGGTTTGATGGTCAGCGCCGAATATCGGGCTGGGAATGAGACCTTGAAAACCAGCACCAAGGATTCAGTCTCATCGGCCAGTCCCGATTTGGTTCCCGCAGTGTCCTGCACCAGCACTTCACATACAGCTTGAGAAGCATCGTGTTTATTTGCGTATTCCTTTTCTTGGGAGAGCCTTATCCCGGCTTCCATGTTTCATTTGAAATCCTGTTCGCTGGTAATCTTCCACTCCCGACCTACCTTTTTAAGGTACAACTGGGCTGGAATAAGGCGTTCCACAGTGCCCTTGGAACCCGTCGTTACCACTTCCTCGTCAAGCCGGAGTGTTACAGTCGCAGCGGTCTCATTCTCGAAGGTCATGTCTTTAATTTTGAACATGGTCACCCGGCTGTCGTGCTCTTTGAACCAGGTGTCCCAATAATCATGAACAAATGTGTTCGTAACATTCGTCTGAAGGAAGAAACGGTCTACCTGCTCTGCGTAGCAGTTAGCAAGAAGGGTCGGGTCGTTTGATTCGTTAGCCTTAGCCCAATTCTCAAGGGCGCGAGAAACCTCAGTATTGACATTGTCCGTGGCAGCCTCACCTTGAGATTCTGTTGGTGTTGTACTTGCAGGGGCGGGTTGAACGGCGGACGGCTTAGAACTCTCTATCGGCACAGGCGTTGGTTCCTGAGGAGCCTCAGACCCGCCAGCGGGAGAACCCTGTGCCTGCTCCTGCTGATTTGCCCCCTCCTCGCTCTGTTTTTGAATTTTAACATGGGTCGCTGCGATTTTGTAGCAAAGGAGTTTGTCACTAACATTTGAGATCAGCATATCGCCGTAATTGACGCGCAGGTAATACTCCTCGGGGTTAGATTTAACGTCGAGATGCTCCACTAATGAAATCTGCGTTAATCCCCGATTGAGTTCCTGGCTTAAACTTTCAATGGAAGTTTCACAGACGGCACTCATTTCCGTCCTCAGCGAATAGGCAGCAAGCTCCACAGCAGCGTTTCCATAGTGTTCACGCGCCTCCCCAAGGCGGCTAACCGCATATTCCCCCAAATTGTTCGTGAAATCAGGATTTGATTTGTTGAACAAGATAACCGCATTATCAACGGCCACGACCACGAATGTTTCCTGTTCGCCAGCGCTAGCTGATAAAGATTCGTTTTTCTCCTTGTACCCCTTGAGATACTGGTCTCTTGCAATCCGATAAATCTCATCAGCATCCCTGATCGTCAAATCCACTACTTCCTTGTGAGGGGCGAAGATTGGATCAACGCTAGCACGTTTCAACTGCTGCATAAGCGCCGCATATCTTTGATCCCAACAACTCTGCCATCGAGTGTCAGCGGGCCACACATCCAATGGTGAGCACGTAACGGGATTTGAATTGTTGCTGTCAACGGTCGCCTGTCTGCTTCGTGGCGTGTGAGTCATTACTGCAATGGCGACAATGAGAGCAACCACAATCAGTGCGAGGAAGACGAACCTAACCGGGGTGTTGTTCATCTCATTCCCCCTTTTTTGGGGCAAGGTAAGTAGCTATGGTCTTGAGCAGGTCGCGGATGTCAGCCAGTGCAACTATGCAACAGGAGAACAGTGCCCCTATGAATCCGCACTCCACTGCTCCGCGCTTCACTTCCCGCCGCGTGCGGCAGGCGTCTTGCGCTCATACAATGCAGCCACAATCTGGCGTAGCGACGTTGCGCCCTCCACTGTACACTCTGACCACCTCCAGGCACAACCACCGCCAGGTATGGCGGCAAGACAGCGCAGACAGCGTATCGAGCAAGTCAAGGCCAAGCCGTCCGCGTCGTGGTCGCCGCCTACGCTGTCGCCTTGTCGGCCTTCATGTAGCTGTACAGGCTTTGGCGGGAGATGCAGAACTCCCGCGCAAGTGCGGCCTTGTTCTCTCCGGCAGTGGCACGTCTGCGCAATTCAGAGGCTCTTTCATCCGTCAACTTGAACTGACCGCCCCGGTACTTGCCCGCCGCCTTGGCCAGGGCGATTCCTTCCCTCTGGCGCTCTAGGATCAGGGCGCGTTCAAATTCCGCTACAGCGCCCAGCATGGACAGCAGGAGGTTGGCCATGGGGGAATCCTCCCCGGTAAACGTCAGGTGCTCTTTGACAAATTCAACGGCTACGCCCCGGTCTGTCAGTTCATCGACTAGCTGGCGCAGATCGGTCAAGTTTCGGGCTAGACGGTCCATGCTGTGAACGACCAGCGTGTCACCCTCCCGGCAGAACTCCAGGGCGGCTTGTAGTTGAGGCCGTGCCCTGTCCTTGCCGCTGGCCTTGTCCTCGAAGACCTTGTTCACCGCTACGCCCTCAAGTTGGCGGCCTGTGTTCTGCTCAATCGTGGAAACCCGCTTGTACCCGATTCGCTGCCCCGTCATCCCATCACCTCCAATGTGTCAAATTGAAGTCTAAGACGTTTGGCATAATGTGTCAAGTGGAGTGTTTAACTATTTAGAATGGACAGATTCCAGGTCGGGGTTTTACGTCCATTCAGGGTAGAGTCTGATTGGACACCTGGCAGTGGGGCCGCGTGGATTTGGTTACGTTGCGGTCATGGAGCCGGATCGCAGAAAATCTGTCATCTGTCATAGGGGCAGGCGAGAATCATTTTCTGGGTTCAAACAGGCACCAAGAGGTGTCTCTTTTCTCTGTCAAGCAGTGACAGATTTTGACAGATTTTCTGTCAAATACTGACAGAAAAAGACTTCTTAGAGAGAAGTATAACTATATATATCTATAACTTACGTTATCTCTTTCTTGTTCGCCTCTCAGGTATATGACAGTTGACAGATTTTTGTCTCTGCCTGGATTACAGCCTGAGCAAAATCTGTCATTTGCTACAGAAAATCTGTCACCCATTGACAGATTTTCTGTCACTCCGCGCCCCGCTTTGACCGGGTGCCTTGACGACCTGGTTGCATTCACTGGCGATTTTCCCCGGTCAGTGAAATATTTATTTTCGCTTTTATTCTCAAGCACTTGCAGCCGCTTAGCCGGTTCAACATGGCAAATAAATACGAATTTTACTTTTATCAATCCCTTTAGCAAAGGGCAAAAGTTAATGCCCTGCACCTAAATTGATTGGAGTCCAAATGAAGCTACAGCAACTCATGGATGATGCCCGTGCCCGCCTCTACGAGGCCGTGCGGGATGAAATCCTATCCTCTCCCAGCAAGCCCTATGCGGCCATCGCCTACGATTACGGCATCACTCAGGTCACCGTCTGGAAAATTGCCAAGACTTACGGCATCTCCCGGCCACGGGGCCGCAAAACGAAGAACCAACAACCCACGGATACGGAGTAAGCGTATGTCCTTCCTATCCATCGCTACTCCATTCGTCCAACTCGGCATCCCGGTCTTCCCATTGACGCCGAAGACCAAGATTCCTCCTTCAGGGTTCCATTTCCTTGAGGAGGCCACGATCGACCTCGCGAAGGTCGCGTCGTGGAATGATGAAAACCCTGACTACAATGTCGCCCTGCTTGCTAACGGCGCTTTCTGCTTCTTGGAATTCGATGTAGTCAAAGGCATATCCACGGCTGCTGCGGAGATGGAGCAGCCAATCCCCCAGACCCGCACGCAGAGGTCTGGCAAGGGATTCGGCCATTACATCTTCAAGCACACTGAACGCAGCCGTGCTCTCGGCAATCGTTCAGTCAACCTGCCAGACGGCGGTGAGTGGTTCTCGTTCCGCGCCGACAACAAGTATCTGGTCGGTGCTGGTAGCCTCCACCCGAACGGCAACTACTACCAGACGTACAGAGAAATTGAGCCGGTTCCAATGCCCGACTGGCTCTGTGATTTTGTGGAGAAGCATTCAGCGCCGTCGAAGCCTAAGGCGTGTGACAACTCCGTGCAGGTCGCTGACGACTTCGACTTCGATGACATGATGGACTTCTATGGCATCGGGATAGCCGGTGAGAAGGACGACGTGTGGCAGGTGGTTGAAGAATGCCCCGGTGTAGGGTACCGACACTCCGGTTCGACGCTCACGGCGTTCTACTGGGATGGCAGCAGCCTCGGCTGGTCGTGTTTTGCTCAGGGGTGCCCACTCCACGGCAAGCGTATCGGTGAGGTCATTGCCTTCCTCAACGCGCAGAAGGGTGAACCATACAAGGGCGTCATCTGGGAGAAGCAGGAAGATGAACTCCTTAGCCCAAAATGGAATATTGAGATGCTGGACGATGAGGAGCCAGAGTGCTCGGAGCCAGAGCCTGTCATTGAGACCTCTCCAGCGGAACCCGTGACACCCCAGCCCGACGACTACACCGATGGGCTTGACGAGCTAATCAAGGAACAGAAACTCAACGGTGAGATTCGCTGGACGGCGGAAGACTTTCAACCCAAGCCCGCAGCCATCGCCATCCCCGACCCGGAGAAGCATGAAGGTCTGGAGTTCCCCGGCGATTGCTGTATGTATGGGCGTCTGGCGGCCATCGCCAAACGGCATGAACCCCTCCAACTTGGATGGCTCTATCCCTCCCTGCTGCTTGTAGCCTCCTGCCTCGAAATCGCGGACGCCGACCACCATGTTCGAGCCAATGAGTATGGTGCCCTGATTGGCGGAGTGCATTCCGGCAAGAACGCGCACATGGACGTAGCACTGGACTCCATCCGCATTCCCGACCGTGAAACGGTTGTCATGGAGGACGCGCCGGGTAGCCATAGCGGATTGATGAACCAGTTGAGCGAAGAGGAACCCGTGCCTCGCCTCCTTTTCCTCGATGAACTCATCACCGTGTTCAACGCCTGCGCCATTCAGGGGAGCAGCCTTCCTGCCATGCTTTGCAGCCTCTGGAACAAAGACAAGGCTGGGGGGAGCGTCAAGAAAGGGCGGCAGGTGGTCTACGGCAATCTCAGTATGCTTGGGGGGCTGGCTGTCAATGATGCCGCCGACTTCTCCCGCGTCTTTGGTGCCCACAGCGTAAAGGGTCTGTATGACCGCTTCATCTTCGGGTACAGCGACAAGCATTTGAAATATCGCCCCACGCGCACAGTGCCGGAGTCCTTTGACCTGAAGCCCGTCCATTTCCCGCAGTGGGTGTGGGACGCCAAGGACGAATGGATTGGCGATGATCTCGCCCGTGGCCGTCTGTCGGAGCACGCTTTGCGTATCGCCCTCATCACAGCCGCATGCAATGGGGATGCCGAAATCACCAAGTCGTGCTTGGAGGCTGCATTCCGCTTCTGCGAATGGCAAGAGCGCCTCCGGCAGGTGTTCAAGCCGGGTCTCGCGGAGACCAAGGATGCGGAAGCCTTCGAAGCTGTCTGGAGTGCCCTGAAGGAGCAGTACAACAAGCAAAAGAAGGCTGGCGATGTTTATCCGAAGGCTGTGGGGCTTGCGGTCGATATTAAGCAAGAGCATCTCTGGAAGCTGATTCACTTCACTGACGTGCTGAACTCAAAATCCTACTACCGCAGGTATGGACGGTTTATCTCGCAAGTCCGCAAGACCCTCGTTGAGGAAGGTTTCATCCTCGAAGTCCGCGAAGATGAGGAGGATGAGCGCGGGAAGGTGAAGAAGGAAAAGGGCAAGACGCCTTTCGTGTTACTGATGAAAGACGTAAAGTAGCGCAGAAGATGTCCTACCATTAGACGACGACCGAATAAACTTGACGCGGACCTTTCGGCTATGCCGCCAGTTTTCTCACACTCACCGGCCTATCGCGCTCCGGCATGATCCTGATAACTCCGGCAGCGGCCTGGCACACCTTGCGGTGCTCTTCCAGTTCGTGCCTGGCGCGTTGCATATCGACATTCTTCTGCGCTGCAAACATCGTGTTGACGCGATAACCCGCCGAGGAACGAGCCACGAGGTACTCGTTTAACTCAGCCTGATAAGCCCGTTCAAGATATGCACAAATTGAACAACTCATAATTGCCTCCTGCGCCTTCCACCAGCCCACGGCAGATAAGACGCAATATTTTACAACCCGGTTAATTACGGTTTACCGCGCTCAATTATTTCTTCCATCCCTTCCAGAATCTTCTTTTCCTCTTCCCTTCCGTCCAAGTCCTGCGGCGTCAGGAAGGAAATCCGAAGGACTGCGGTGTCGGTTGCGGTTTCTTGGGCGCAGTTTCAGCGCCGCCCCAAATCCCAATCAGGGCGATGCGTCGGCCGGAGAGCCGGTTCAGGCAGTGCTCCAGCATGGAGCCTTCGGCAAATGTCAGCCGATTGACCTGTGTTTTCTCCAGTCCTTCCCCGGAGGAGTTGACCATGCCGGACTGCCCCGCCGACCTGCAGGAATATTGACTCTTGCTGCGCCCGACAGAGAAACGAGCCCTAGATATTTTGAGGATGCTCATAGCGACTCTCCTCTTTCGATTGCTTGGTTCGGTTGCTTGCCTGAATAACGCCCGTCTGGAACGAAGCCTGGAATGCTCCAGGCGGGATGAATATCCCCACCGCCCGAAGCAGACACACCCAGCGAGGCTCAAATTCCGCCCACGCCGTAGTGGGGGAACTTTCAAGGCGGCATATTAGTGGCAATATTATCTGGCTCCTGTTGCTTATGAGCCCTGCAGCGCATCCCGTACCAGGCTCACGGAGCCAATAACGGAAGCCACTCCCCTGAAACAGCCGTCTCCATTCAGAGAGTCTGAAGGAGAGGAAATGAGGCCGATCCGCCTAAAAGATTACGCCGAGAAACCGCCTCTGTCAAGCGCTGTTTTTCAGCTTCTTGTTTGTCCGCCCATCCAGTATGATGGAATCGGCAAAAATAGGATAAAACCCGGAGAATACCGATGATAATCGGACAAAAGTCTGTCACTCCGCGCCCTGCTTTAACCACTGTGCCCATACGGATGGCTCTCATTCACTGGCGACAATCACAGGATTCCTTCGTAGCCAGCACCACCCACCGAAACAGCCTTCCCGAGTGAAGTTTAATCCCAAACGCGGACAGAAACGGCTGTCACAGCATATTGTTCAGGCGGCGGTATCGCCGCCCCTTCCCCGATCATCGAGCGTGAATGAACCCCGCCCTGACCGCTGCGTCAATCACTTCCGCTCTCTGCTGTATGAAGGTAGTAAGCGATGACTCAAGCTCCGTCCTTGGAAACGACGGCAAGATAAGCCAATCTCAATCAAATTTACCCACGAGAATACTTGAAATTATGTCTACGGCAATGTCTTCCGAACGGGGTTCCACAGCCGGAAATTCCGCTCCTTTGTCAAGAAGCATCCCCGTGCCTGACACGTCGTTGTTGAATGGATATTCCTTCCGCAGGAGTTCGTATCCGTTGGGAGGGCCACTGCTTATGGCCGTGATTTGACATTTCCCTGCCAAGGTATTCAGCATGATTCTGCACAGCACATCGGTTCCGTATGTAAGAAAAATCTCATTATCGAACCCCGACAGATGATTCTGGTCGATGTATCTAATTCCCCTTTTGAGAAGCTCGGCATTTGCCTTGTTTATTTCCACAAACAGGTGCGCCCTCACTTTTTCAAAGAATGCCTTAGGGTCCACTTTCAGTTCCCTGTTCTTGACGGTGGACACATTCTCAGCATCCTGCCTCTGTTTTGCCCCGTCTGCCAGCTTCCCGTAGTCAACCATGAGCACCTCCACTCTCTTACCTATCTATCTCCCCCAGAACAATGTCGATCGAGCCGATCACGCCCACCACGTCGGCCAGCATCCTTCCGGCGCACATCGCCTCCAGCGCCTGCAAGGTGCGAAGGAGGAATTGCGCATATGGAATCCTCCAAAACAAATTAGGACGCTTATCTACCCAGGGTTTTGATGAACAGGCAAGCATACGATGCACAGCATTGCTTGTCAATCAGCTTCGGTAGATTTTGTTGCAGCCTATGCGTCTTGATGGCGCGACTTCCTGCACAATGGCCTTGGCAAGCGGGACAGGACATCCCGCTCATTGACCCGGCAACGAAGATTCCAGGCAGAAGTGAAGCCCATCGTATGAACTCGCCGATGAGCTTTCGGATGCGCTCGTGGGGGGCATGGCTGGGGGAACTCCACCGGGAGGCGTCACTTCATCGCGCTCGACGTCCTTCCTCACTTATCAAGCTTGAATGAACCCCGCCCTGACCGCTACGTCAATCACTTCCGCTCTCTGCTGTATGAAGGTAGCAAGCGATGACTCAAGCACCGTCCTTGGGAACGACGGCAATCGTTTCTTGCCTACACGAACCGTCAGAGTCTGGTTGCCTCACTTGCTGTCCGGCCTCCGCCTTGGGAAGACCTTGGTGACCTCTATATCCTGGTACCCGGAATC
>Ga0182013_10008469_pt1 | contig 11071 bp, 11 predicted proteins | sample 612S2MmetaG_FD_120487 | JGI IMG/M metagenome (GOLD analysis project Ga0182013, IMG submission 120487) | Permafrost microbial communities from Stordalen Mire, Sweden - 612S2M metaG | ecosystem: Environmental > Terrestrial > Soil > Wetlands > Permafrost | place: Sweden: Stordalen | collected...
CATACCCGGCGCCAGGTTTGCTAAACGAGCACCCCCTCTCTCCATCTCTCCCCACTCAGCCGTGGGGCGAGAGGGCCGGAATGCGATCGGGCACCCCAAAATGTTTGCAGCCGCGCAGCCGCGGATTTTCGCCACACGCCAAATCTGGCGTTCCCTCACCCACTTCTAATCGCACCTGCTGCTTTGGGAGGCGTCTGGACACTGTTCTTGAGGTAGCGGAAATCGCGCTGCGATTTTCCCGCCCGAGACAGGGCGGAACGAAGGCCGTTTTGTCGCCCTTCGTTCCGTCGCCTGACGCTGCGCTCGGCGACGGGGCAGGCGCAGCGCGCCAGCCCTGCCAGGAACAGGGTCAAGTCGCGTCATTGAGCAGGTCTCCGTTTTGAAATTTCCGTTTTGAAATTTCTTGCGCCAGCCTTTGGTCAGGGGTAATTTCTCAATCAGCAGAGGAGTTGGTTCCTTGACATCTTTCGCCGTCGCGTAAGACGCTTGGGCAGGAAAAGCAAGTTGTGCCCTTTGGATTTCCAAAGGCGCGCGCGGACGGTTTTTGCTTGGCTGGTATTAAACACCGGGGCGATGTGTTCTGTACCGGTATAAACCAAAGAACGGTTCTCTGGTTTCTCCCTCCGGTCAAACCGAGTCAAACCAAGTCAAACCACTTTGACGGTTTGACTGTTGCTTTTTGACCACTTGAACCAGCGGGAAACCGAATTCGTACCGCTTGGTACCGCTTGGTACCGCTTAATATCGCTTAAGCGGAGAATATTTTCTTGAGGACCAACTCGCCAGCTTGGATCAACGCCCACAAACTGAGCTGCGCAGGCTGCTTTGAACCTTGCACGGTTCGAAGGTTATCGGAACGCGTAGCCGAGCGCGAAGCATTGCTCCCACGGCCTTATCCCGACGTTGGCCGACTCGCAAAGCAATGCTCTGCGCTCCATTCCCAGGCATTCTCCGATTGAACAAATCGCCGTTGCGCGCCGTCGAAATAAAGTGATTTGCCCCAAAATGGGCGCTATGGGCTATATTGCCGCATGAAAACGCAAGGGCCGCGATGGATCCTGGGTGGGTTATGCCTGGTCTTTTCAGGATTATTGCTGCTAGGCGGCTGGCTGGTGCCCGCCCACTTGAGCGCGGTGGATGATTCCGTTTTGCAACTGGCCGGGAAACACACACCCACCCTCGTTGACTGCGGATTGGCGTTGCAGCGCGCGCGTAATCCCGAAGCGGCGCGGATGCTCTTGCAGGCGGCGCAGTCCGCAAAAATTCCTCGAACCGAAGCTCTGGCTTCGGCATTGAACGCTGCTTCTGAAAGTAAACTCCTTTTTCCCGGCGGCCCAGTCGCGGACCCGGCCACGCCTATCACGACGCAAGTGCTCCAATTGGGAAACCGGGAGAGCGTTCTGACGCAGCTGCAAAATGCCGGATCGCCGGCGGTTCAGGAATTACTTCGCGCCCGCATTCTAACTAATACCGTGCTGTTTCCGGCTGCCTCATCCTCCTCGGGCCAGGCTTTTGACGCAGCGGTTTCTGTTTGCGGACTGTTGCTTCAAGATAACCAGGTCGCGCCCGGCTTGCGGGATGCGCTGGTGGAACGCGCCGCGTCCGCCACCACCCACGCCGACGCTGAACCTTTGGAACAAATACTGCTGGACATAATGTCGTTGGGCCAGCGGTTGAACTACGGCCAGTTGTCGGCATTCGTCAGCGGGATCAACGATCCCGCCACGCTGAATCTTCTGGCCGGCCAGGCGCGCAATGCCGGGGCGCAAATGCCGGAACTGTTCGCGGCGGTCGTGCTCTCCCAGCACCCGAGCCAAGTGTCAGGCTACCTGAACGAATTCAGCCAGACCGGTCTTAACGATTTGAGCGCCAGCCTGCGCCTGGGCGAAGGTGGCTTGGACGAACTCTTGCTGCGCCGCCAGCGAGTTCACTCGGCGGCTTCGCGGCTGCGGACGGCGGTGTCCGGACCGGCGTATTTCTTTATCCGGGAAACGACCGATTGCGCCTTGCGCGCGCCGCGATTTGCGTTGATGGTTAAGTGGTTCTTTTATATTGCCAGCGGGTTCCTCCTGGCCTTGGCAGGGCATTTTGCCCGGCCCAAAGTTGCAAAAATCGAGGAGCCGTTGCAGGTGCGCGGATTTCACCTGATCCGCGAACTATTATTTGCCCTGGGATTTGTGCTGGTGGTCCTGATGTTGAGCGAGCCGTTTCTCGCCCAAGAAAGCCAGAAAGCGGGATACACGTTTCGGATTCGCCTGCCAGTCGCTGGCGCGGTAACTGCCGGTTCAAAATCACTCGTCAAAACCAAACTTATGGATACTCGAAGTTTATTTACACTGGCACTGTTTTTTGTGCTGCAAGGACTGATTTATTGCGCGTGCCTCGCCAAGCTCGCCGAGATCCGGCGCCAACAAGTGCCGGCGCGCGTCCAACTCAAACTGCTCGAAAATGAGGAGCATCTTTTCGACGCCGGCCTTTACCTGGGTTTCGCCGGAACCATCGTGTGCCTTATTCTGGTGTCGCTGGGCGTCATCCAGCAAAGCCTGATGGCCGCTTATTCATCTACCTCGTTCGGCATTATTTTCGTATCAGTCTTTAAAATCTTCAATTTGCGGCCGGTACGGCGCCGGTTAGTCATGCAGGCGGAGGCGCAATCCACAGCGCCGGTTCCTGCGTCCGTTCCAGAAGCATCATTGGCCACCACCACATGAACCGAAGCATCCTCATCGTCATTTGCGATTTCCTGCTGGTAAGCCTGCTGGCCTTCTCGACGGTTGATATTAACAAGCCGGGGCAGACCGGCGTGCCGCAGATGAAACTATCGTCCAAGCCTGATGCAGTCACGGGCAAGCAGGACTTGGGCGATGTCATGCGGCTGGCCCTCGATGAAGAGCGCAAGAATCGCGACCAGTTGGTGGGCGAGTTGACACGCGCGCGTTCGCTTGTCAGCCAGCAGGACCAGCAGATTCAAAACGTCCGGAGTCAATTGGAGACCAAGGAGCAATTGGCGGCGCAATTGGCGGCGGAGCGAACCAATTTGCAAACCCAGTTTGCCGCCGCGCAAACCAACCTGGCGAGTTTGAACGAGCAACTGCGCGCCACCAGCGCCGAGACGGCGCTGACGAAGGAACAGTCCGCCGCCATGTCAGCCGAGGCGCGCAAGCAGGCGGAAAAAGCCGCCACGCTCGAACAGCAACTGGCGCAATTGCAGAAAAACAATCAATCGCTGCAAAGCGACCAGGAGGCCTTGCGGAATCAATTGCTCTTGAGCCAGGCGTCCAATCATACCGCTGTCGCGCAGATGTCGCAATTGCAGGAGGAAGTCGAAGTGCAACGCAAAGAAAACGCGCGCCTGGCCGACGGCGTGAAAGTGCTGGCTTCGCAATCGTCCGAGTTGGCGCACGAAATCCGCGATAACCGCGCGCTCACGCCCAATATGATCTTTGAGGAAATGACCAGCAACCGCGTCGCCGCTTACATTACCGGGGTGAAGTCCGGCTTGTTTGGCATTGAATCCTCGAAAGACCGGCTGGCGAAGGTCATTCTGGTGACGGATGGCACCAACACTTTTGCCATTGGCCATGTGCAAGACACGCCGCTGACGTTTTGGAATCCCGGGACGCCGTGGGAGAAATTGAGCGGCACGCTGTCGCACGGCTCGGCCTCAATTCCCATTCAATCCCTTTCATTCAGCCTGTTGGATCCGCGGGTGGTCCTGATTCCTGTGACTGCGGAAAAAGCCCGCTCGCTGGGTTGCAAGGCTTATCATTTTTCCAAGGACCCCTACGTCTTCCAGGACGCCGTTGTGGTCGGCACGCGCGATGACTATTACGGCGAATGCAAATTCCAGATTGATACCAGCGCGCCGCATTATTTGAAAATGGACCATAATTCGCTCAAGGGTTTGTTTGGAAAATTCAATCCTTCCAGCGGCGACCTGGTCTTGAGCAAAACGGGAGAATTGCTGGGCGTGATGGCGAACGACAATTATTGCGCCATCATCCGCAACTTCGACCCGGAGGCCGTCATCCGGTTCGGCCGGGAGGGACTGGGCCAAACCACCGCGCTGACGCTGGCGACCCTTCACGGTCTGGTGACCGATATGCCTTTCAAATTGCAGTAGGGAATAAACCCGGCGCTCCCGGGCGCGTTTCCGCTTTCCTTTTTTGCGGCCCGGATTATTTTCGGCTTATGCCTTCATTCGACATTGTATCAGAAATCAACTCGATGGAAATCGAGAACGCGGTCAACCAGGCCAAAAAGGAACTCGCGAATCGTTTCGATTTCAAGGGCGTCAAAGCCGACATCCTGCTCGAAAAAAATGAAATCAAACTCAGCGCGGACGACGCATTCCGCGTCCAGACGCTCGTGGAAATGGTCATGGGCAAGCTGGCCAAGCGCCAGATCAGTTTGAAGAACATCGAAAAATGCGACCCCGACATTTCCCCGCTCGGCCACGCGCGCCAGGTCATCAAAATCAAGCAGGGCCTCGAAGCCCCGGTGGCCAAGGAAATCACCGGCTTCATCCGCGACTCAAAACTCAAGGTCACCACGCAAATCCAGGGCAGCGAAGTCCGTGTCTCCGGCAAGAGCCGCGATGATTTGCAATCCGTGATCGCCGCCGTGCGCGCCCATGAGTTTGCCGTCTCGCTGCAATTCCAGAATTTCCGCGATTAGGCCGGGAACGTGGTATTAGGAACCCAGGAAATCAGGAATCGGAAAGGGACTGAAGTTTAAAGGATCTTTCCTCAGTTCCTGAGTTCCTGATAAAATTTTTCCCGCAGTCAGTCGCGGGAAGAAATCGGCATCGCCTTCAGTTCGCGCTCGCGATGTGATGCACCGTCAGCTTCCCGCCCACGCTGGATTGAAGCGAGCCGAGGGTCAGATTGAGACTCTCCTGCATCGCAGTGAAATTCCTGGTCCCGGTCGTCAGCGTTACTTCAAGCATCCCCGCGGCGGTCGGGATGTACACGGCACGGGTCTTTTGCAAAAGGCCAGCGGGGCTTTTCCATTCGACGTCAAAACCCAGGCCATTGCGGCCGAGAGCGGGCCGGGTGAACTCGGACAAAATTTTCCCCTGGGCGTAGCGGCTGGATAACAATTCGCGATACCGCTCACGACCGCCATCGGTTGCCTCGGTGGGCGCCGGGCCAATAAAGGAGAAGGAGATCATCGTGTCGCCTGTGAGGCTGGTGAGCTGGAGTTTGCCCTGGGCCGGATCCCCGCCGGTGTGGAATTTTTCAGGGATCAAAAAGGCAAATTTCTCCTGCCCGACAGTCACGTAGGCGCGATAAATGGTCTCGAGGGTTTTTACCGGTTCCGCCTGAACGGAGACGGCCATTGGTTGCAGAGCGGTTTCGGCATCACCAGCCCGCAGCGGGGCGGCCAGGAATGAAATCGAGCACAGAACAAATAAAAGGCGTCGCATATGTTTGGATTATTGGGGCACGAAGTCCAGCGTCACGTCCGGGTAGGTGATATCGTTCGGCCTTGGATTGCACCAGTTGGCCTTGATGAGGCGGCAGATATTGGGCGTGCCGGGGGGCATGCCCGAGGAGGTGGCGTAATTCTGGTTGAACGCAAAGTTTCGCACCCCAGGCGCGTAATAGTAGGTGCCAGGGAGCACGAACCTGCCCGTGGCCCAAGTGCTGCTGAAGAGGCAAATCATCGAGGTGTTCAAAGTAAGCGTGGCAGATCTCCAATCTTCCAGGAGGCGAGGAAAATTATTCGCGCCGCCGCTGTATTGCGTCGCACCGGTGCCCGTCGAGGGAACGATGCCGGCAATGACGGCGCAGTTGACAGTGTCACTAGTAGCCGCTTCACCAAGCTCGGAGTAACTGCCGCTATCCGTCCAGTGCGGTGAGAGAATGGTCAAGGCATCGCCAGCCACGGATGAGGGCGGCGACTGGGTAGTGTTAGTCTGGCCTAGAAAGGCGGTGGGGCAGTCATAATTCCCCCAAATATAGATCGGGTTGGGCGTGGCCACGGTCAGCCCCGCCGAAGGCAGATTCTGCCCGTCAGTAAGACGAACGGCGTAGAGCGTTGAAGAGGGAGTGCGGAAATCCGCCACATAGATGATGTTGAAGGGGTTATTGTTGAATTTGGCGTTGACGTTGGTATTATACGCGGCGCTCAACCAGGTGTTCATCCAATTGGTCAAAAGACCCACGTCAATCTGGGTGACCGCGACTTGTTTATTTTCGCGCCAGTCGTAGAAGGTATTGGTGAAAGAGAGCCAGTTCCAGTTCCAGCCCCAGTTCGTGGTCCAATTGTTACTGGTATTGATAGAGTTGTTGGCGATCCAGGAGTTGCTCGTAACCTGAGAGAGCGGGGCGCAAAATACAGCAGGCGCGGAATCATTGGGTGAGCTTTTGAAAGTAGCCCAGAAACCGCTGTTGCTGACTATCAAGGTCATTTCCGCCTTGTTGTAATAGCGTTGCTGGCCCATGGCCGAACTCACCGACTCCGAGCCGGCTATCCCGCAAGTGCCGGGCGGCGGATAAAGAATCTGCTGCACATTGGTTCCCGAGGTGCTGTTCGTCCCGATGGGGAGATTGAGCGAGGGCTGGCCGGTCAAATAGCCCGGCGTCGGAGCGCCCCGGTAACTCACCGTGCCGGTCCAGGTGCCGGTGCCATAACCGGCGTTTGCCGGCGAGGTGATGTTGCCGGTGGTGGTGACCAGGGAGTTGAAAGTAAGATTGGCCGATGAACCCACGTAAATATTGGTATTCGCATGCACCGGGCCGGTCACGTTCAAGGTCGCGGTTTCACTGAATTCCAGCAGGCCGTTGTAAAAGATGGCGAACTGGAAGACCGGGATTTGCGCCAGTTGGACATCCTGCTGGACGGCGTTAGTAAAGTTATAATTATACGTGGTGTTCAACGCGGCCACATTGGCCAGGACACGATAGGTGGACGCATAACCGGACAAGCCGGCGAATTGTTCCTCCAGCGCCACGAACGTGGAATTGGTGGCCGTCGTGATGCGCGCCACGTAAATCTGGTTCGAGTTACCTTGGGCGTCCGACCACACAAAATTGCCCCAATAAGGATTTTCCGCGGTGGTGGGCAACAGGCCGGTCTGGTAATAGTTGAGATTGCTGATGACCAGCGCCTCTCCGCTGTTCGCGAAATCCACCATCATGCGGGAGACCACTTTTTCGACCGCGGCTTCCGCCGCGCCGCCGGAGGCGACGTATTGCGTGTTGCGGTCGTTGAGCCGCGCGCCGCTGGTGGACCGGGTCAGGGTGGCGCCGAGAACGAGCACGCTGGCGCCGACGAGCACGAGGGTGATGAATAACGCGCTGTAACCGGCCTGCCGCCAGAAGCGGGCATTGATTTGTATTTTCATAATTCGACTTGGTTTACGGATTGCGGCGGGTGGCGCTGTAGGTCAGTTGATAATAATTGAACAGATAGTTCGATCCCACCAGCGTCATCGGATACTGATATTGGGCAAATTGCATGAGGATGTTGACGACGTAGTTGTAATTGTAGTTCGTCGGATCCACCGTCAAATTGGTCAGCCCCGTGTAATCCATGGCGGCGAAGGTCATGGAATTGGTGAGCCATTGGCTGGTCATGTTGGTCAGATATTGAGCGACGACATTGGTGGTGACGATTCCATTGGTGATGCCGGCCCGCCAGAGGCAGGCGTTATTCGTATCAAACCAATAGTAGATCAGCATGGAGAGATTCGTGCTGGGGATGATTTGGAGGGTCGGACCTTGTTGCACACCATTGGTGATGGGAGCGAAGGAGGCGTAAGTGCCGGTCCCAATCTGAACATTCTTGCACGCGCGAATTTCGTCCACGATCAGGTTGAAGTTCTGTCGGGCTTGGTCATTCGCCCCCAACGAACTGTTCACCAATTCGTCCTGGCGCATGCCGAAAATGTACACGGACATGAATCCTGCCATGAGCAGCGTGAAGATGCACACGCTGACCATCATTTCCCCCAGCGTCATGGCCAGGGCGCCGCGGATTGGGCCGGGTGGTTGACAGGTGATTTTCATTCGTCAGGCGCGCGATAGGTGATCATTACATTGCTCATGACCCCGCCGTTCCAGGGCCAGGTGGTGTACACCTGGATCATCTTGATATACGACGGGGGAAAAAGCGTGTTGGTAATGGTGGTGACGGTAAGCTGATTCGTCGCGTAAATGGCGTTCGTGCCCGAGACGGGCAATTCCAGGAGGGCGACGGTCGTGCTCGGAAGATTCGTCGTGTTGTCAATAATCGGATTTGACTGGGTATCCCACAGCGCCGCCCGCACATGTTCGACCTGACGCACCGCCAGGCATTGGGCCGCGAGTTGATAGCCGGCGCGCTCCGTGAAAATGGCCGCGTTCGAGTACGCGGTCAGCATGCCGCCGATGACCAGCGTGATGATGGCGAAACACACGACCATTTCCACCAGGGTGAAGCCCGCTTTGCCGGATGTTTTCTTTAACTGCGTTTGCATGATAAAAATTCTGGGAGCACGCGACCCGCAAAACTTCCCGGCTGTGCTTCATCTACATTCGTCTGTCCCGCGTGCCCCCAGCATCGGTCTGGTTAAAATCCTGATTGCACGCTCAAGCGGGAGTAGCAATTGTGCTGCCATCAAGCGCAAATTGCGGATGTGTTCACAGTTTGTGAGTTGCGAGCATGCCCCGCCGGCCATGCTGTCTGAAAAATGGACGCGCTGTCATATTGAGGGACAAGACCGGTTCGCCCTTGCCGCCGGGCCGCCTCGGGTTAGACTGAGCGCATGAGAACCGCTTTACGCGTCGCGGCGTTGTTCCTGGCTCTGGCCATTATTGCCTTTTGGTTCTTTGGGGGCGCCAATCGCGGCTGGACCAAAACGTCCGTGGCTCACAAGCAAAAAGACCCCGTCACAGAATTGGAAGTGGACGTTTACGAACCCCGTTTTGTCCCCGGGGTTGATTTGATGGGCGGAGGAATCATCGCCGCCGTTTTGCTGGCCGGCAGTTCTTTTTTCTTCCGCAAACCCGCCACAAAGGCGGGCTAAATTTTTGCTCGCTTTTCAACCGTCAACCCTCCTTAATCGCCCCATGAAAAAGACCATTCTACTCCTCGCTCTCAGCAGCCTCAACCTCACCCTGCTTGCCGCTCCATTGACCTTCGATTTCAAGGACCCCAAAGGTGTTAACAATGTCGTTTTCAAGACTGACGCGCCCTTGGAATCCATCAACGGCACCGCCACCGGCGTTTCCGGCACGGTCACCTTTGATCCAGCCGATCCCGCGGCCATGAAAGGCAAAATCGTCGTGGATGCCACCTCGCTCCATGTTCCCAATCCCACGATGCAGAAACACCTCCAAAGCGATAAATGGCTCGATACCGCCAAGTTCCCCGACATCACCTTCGAAATCGCCAGTGTGGACAATGTTAAAACCTCCGATAACAAATCCACCGCCGACATCACCGGCACCATGACCATCCACGGCGTCTCCAACAAAATCACCGTGCCCGCAAAACTCACCTACCTCAAGGACAAGCTCAAAGACCGCCTGCCCAATCTGCAAGGTGACCTCTTGGTGGTCCGCGCCAATTTCACCGTCAAACGCGGCGATTACGGCATCAACAAAGGCGCCTTCGAAGACAAAGTTTCGGATGAAATCGAACTGACCCTCAGCCTCGCCGGTCAGTCTCCGAAATAGCAACTATTTCCGTCCCGGGGAGCGTACGCGCCATTGCCAGTTTGGAAAGACCGTGCGGCGGGACGCGCCTCGCGGCCCGCCAAGAGGGCCACGCCTGACACAGGCGCTCAACTTTGCCGGAAAGTAATCCGCGCCTTGCCGAGATCGTAGGGTGACATCTCCACATTCACGCGGTCGCCGACACTGATGCGGATGAAATTCTTGCGCATCTTGCCCGAGATATGGGCGAGGACTTCGTGACCGTTGGGCAACGCGACACGAAACATCGTGCCCGGCAGCACTTGCGTGACCGATCCGCTTAATTCAATTGGTTCTTCTTTTGGCAAACGATTCTGCTGTCAGACAAACGGTTATCCATCCGGCGTTGCCGACCCTCCGGCATCACCGATGAGAACAACTCAATTATATGGCGGCGGACAATGCCCTTCCTTGGCCTGAAAATCAAGCAACTTTTGGGTGACAGCAACCTTTGGGTGACCCGCCACAAAACCCCGCCCTCCTCACCTGCCCGCGACGCAATGGGCTGTAAGCGACGGTAAGGTGTCCGAATTGAGGCAGGGCAATCTAATTCCTAAGTTATTGCTTATTAACATTTTATATCCATTAATGCGCAATTAATCAATCAATCCGCAAAACATCTGCGCGACACTCCACCTCTAGAGACTAAGTTTACCATCCAAATGAGTGAGAATTTCTGCCCGCGTATTTAATAAATCGCGATTAAATAAGGTGTTGCCCAAAAAACTGGCGCAAAAGGACAAAGCCAAGACAAGAGTATCTTTCCCAGCTTTGCGTTCTTTGCGATCTCTCGTGGCAATAATTTGTGCCCGCCTCAATCCAAACCCGCGCGGCCCGTCTGGCTGGGGGCGCCGCGGAATTTGGACCAGGAACCTTTCGCCCGACCCGCGCCGACCGACGGCGCACATCTCCACTCTGACTCCGCCGGGCAACTCCACCGCCAGCGCCAGTGGATTTTTACTGCCAGGCGTCTCGGCCTCCGCCAGCACGGCTTCCAGCAAACGCACCGGGCGCGGCTGTCCCTTGGGCCTGGCGCGGCGCCGGCGTTGCCGCAGCCCGCAAAGGTCGAGCATTTAATGCCCGCCCGCTGGGCAAATTGGGCGGCGGAAATCCCGCTGCGTTCAAACTCCACCAGCACGAGCCGCCGCTGTTCCTGGGGGACCCGCACCCGCCCTTGGCTGTCCAGCGTGACCGGCACCCCCGGCAGGGGCGACGCGGGGGAAGCAATTGATGAATCAGAACCGTTCGTAGTTATCATAGCTCTAATAGATACGATAACTATGAGAACTCTTTCCAGAGGCGCTACGAGGGACGCTTACTACTTTACAAAGGTGTGGCTGGTGCTATTTGAAACTCTCTGTTTCGTAGTGGTTACGTCGTCAAATATG
>Ga0182013_10008471_pt1 | contig 11069 bp, 12 predicted proteins | sample 612S2MmetaG_FD_120487 | JGI IMG/M metagenome (GOLD analysis project Ga0182013, IMG submission 120487) | Permafrost microbial communities from Stordalen Mire, Sweden - 612S2M metaG | ecosystem: Environmental > Terrestrial > Soil > Wetlands > Permafrost | place: Sweden: Stordalen | collected...
AGCAGCTCTTCGCTGGGCATGGCCTCGGCGCCGCGGAAGCTGAGAATGGTCTCGTTGCGATACTTCCACTCGATCAACTCGTGGATGTTGATGCCATTTGGGTTAAAAAGACCACCGTCTTTCTCGGCCACGCCAACGATCCTGTAGCCGTGCTCCTGCATGAGACGGGCGGCGTTCGAGCCCACGTTACCAAAGCCCTGGATAATGACCTTGCAGCCGTCGTGAGGCATATTGAGATAGCGCAGGCTCTCGTCGCAAACCACCATTACCCCGCGGCCGGTGGCCTCGATGCGGCCGCGCGAGCCGCCGATGTTGAGCGGCTTGCCCGTCACCACGCTGGTAACGGTCTGGCGCATGTGCATGGAGTAGGTGTCCATGATCCATGCCATGGTCTGCTCGTTGGTGTTCACGTCGGGCGCGGGAACATCCTTCTCCGGGCCGATGAACTCGATGATCTCAGAGGTGTAACGGCGGGTGAGCCGTTCCATCTCGCCGGTGCTCATGTTCTTGGGATCGCAGATCACCCCTCCCTTCGCGCCGCCAAAGGGGATATTCACCACCGCGCACTTCCAGGTCATCCAACTGGCCAGGGCGCGCACTTCATCGAGGGTCACATCGGGGGCATAACGGATGCCGCCCTTGGCCGGCCCCCTGGCCATTGAGTGCTGCACGCGAAAGCCCGTGTAGACTTCCACGCTCCCATTGTCGAGCGCCACGGGAAAGTGAACGATGATCTCCCGCTGGGGGGTTCGCAGCACCTTCCACAAACCCTCGTCGAGGTTGAGCTTGCGCGCTGCAAAGTCAAACCGCGCGCTCTGCGCCTCCCAGGGATTGATCTCCTGGTCCAGGGTCACGGTATTGGTTCCGATTGGCATACAATTCTCCATTTTCCGCCGCATTTCAGGCTCGGGAGGGAGCGAAAACATCCCCTCCGAAATACAAGGATGCGGCGAAGACTCCGCCCGTTCTACGGGCAATTTCTCATCCGCCCGGCTTTCATTCTATTGGCCGATGCGTTGGGATCGAGTGACATTGCTCACACGCCGAAACCCCTGTGAGTCTAGGCTTCGCCCGGAGTACCCGTCAAGCCGGTCAGGATCGCCGCGGCGGACCATTTTCCCGGTACGGCCCACTTTCGCCGCCAACTGAAATTCAGGATGAATCTGCCCGGGCCGTCGCAGGCGGACAGGATCGGTCGCCGGAATTTCGCTGCCGGACTTCCCTTCCTGCCTTCCTTTCCCGGACGCAGGCACAGGGACATTTACACTGGTCAATGTGAAAGCCTCAGCCGATTCCATCCAGCCCAGCCTTAAGGAGTTCCTGGCTCTCGCCAGGGAACACACGCTCGTGCCCGTTTGCCGCGTCCTGGCCGCCGATCTCGAAACCCCGGTGTCGGCCTTTCTGCGCGCGGCCTGGGGCGAGCGCGAGTGTTTCCTGCTGGAATCGGTCGAGGGGGGCGAGCAGGTGGGCCGCTACACCTTCATCGGACTCACGCCCTTCAAGCGCATCGTGGCCCGCGGACGCAGCATCACCATCACTGAGGGCAGGCGCACCACCCGCAGTGAAGGCGATGTGTTTGACGTGCTGCGCCAGGCTCTCGGCGGACACAAGCCGGCGCGGCTGAAGGGTCTGCCCCCATTTACGGCAGGCGCGGTGGGCTACTTCGCCTACGATGCCGTGCGGCAGATTGAAAAGCTGCCCGAGACAGCGGCCGACGAGCTCGGAATTCCCGACGCCTGCCTGCTGTTTTTCGACGAAGTCCTGGCCTTCGACCACGTGCGCAAAGAGATCTGGCTGGTGGTCACGGCCAATGTTGCGGGCGGCAAAGCCGGCCAGACGCCCTCCAAGGCTTACGAGCAGGCCGTGAAGCGACTCGGGAGACTGGAAAAGCGGCTGTTGCAGCCACTTCCGGAACTCGGCCGAAGAAGCAAAAGTGCGGCAGGCCTCAGGGTCAAACTACGCACCACCAGGAGGAGCTTTGAGAAGTCCGTCTCGCGCGCCAGGGAGTACATCGCCGCGGGAGATATCTTTCAGGTGGTCTTGTCGCAGCGGTTTGACGTGGAGCCGGGAGTCGACAGCTTCCAGGTGTATAGAGCGCTGCGGACGGTGAACCCCAGCCCTTACATGTTCTTCCTGCGCTTTTCGCCTGAGGGCATGATGGGGGCCGTTCCCAATAAGCCCAGGAACTACTCCAAAAAGTCAAAAGCGCCCGCGGCGCCGCTGGAGTTGGCAGGGTCGTCTCCCGAGCTGCTGGTTCGTGTGCACCAGGGCAAGGTCGAGTACCGACCCATCGCCGGCACCAGGCCGCGCGGCGCCACGGATGCCGAAGACCAGGCGCTGGCCGACGAGATGATCCACGACGAGAAGGAGCGCGCCGAGCACGTGATGCTGGTCGATCTCGGCCGCAACGACGTGGGCAGGGTGAGCCGCTTCGGAAGCGTCAAAGTTGACCGCCTCATGTTCGTCGAGCGCTACTCGCACGTGATGCACATCGTCAGCTCGATCGAGAGTGTCCTCAGGCCCGAACTGACGGCGGTCGACGCGCTGCGCGCCTGCTTCCCGGCCGGCACGCTGAGCGGAGCGCCCAAGGTCCGTGCCATGGAGATCATCGAGGAGCTCGAACCGGCGCGGCGCGGTACCTATGGCGGCGCGGTGCTCTATGCCGATTTTTCAGGCAATCTCGACTCCTGCATCGCCATCCGCTCCATGCTGGCCATTGGCCGCAAGGGCTATGTGCAGTCGGGCGCCGGCATCGTGGCCGACTCGGTGCCTGAGCTCGAGCACCAGGAGTCGATCAACAAGGCGCAGGCCGTGATCCGCGCCATCGAGCGCGCACGACAGATGTAAAAACAGTGGCCGGGGGACCGCGGCCAACTGTCGGCTGTCAACTGTCCGCTGTCAACTGACGTCTCTCACTCTCCCGCGAACGCGTGCGTGCCATGCGTAATTGCCGCCCCGGCTCGCAGGGCCGCCGCAATGGCCACAACCTCTGAGATCTCGGGATCGGTCGCCCCGGCCTTGCGCGCCTTTCCCGCGTGGATTTCGATGCAATAGGGGCATTGCGTGGTAAACGCAACCGCCAGCGCCATCAACTCCTTGTATTTCAACGGAATCGCTCCGTCGGCCATGGCGGCCTTGTCAAATGCCCAGAAAGCTTTGAGGGCCTCGGGAGCGTTGGCCTCGATGGTTTTAAGTTTCTTCAGATTCTCCATGCTGTACATGGTTGACCTCCAGGGCTGGGGAAACGGGACAATTCTACCCGAGAAGGAACTGTCACGAAAAGACGGCCTGAACAGCCAGCGCGGCGATCTGACCTGGACCCCGAAGGGCCACCTCACCGTTTTCGGACATTCCGAATGAGAAAGATCCGTGCGGCTCTCGATTCTCACCAAGCCCTCTGGCCTGCACTTCTCGCGCCCGCGGTCTTCTTCTATGAGGGTGCGCTGGCTTGCCCGGTCGCTCGTCGTTGCGTACGATTAGCCCCCGGACGCGCACAATGGAAGTGGGAGAATCTCATGTCCGCTTCCGTGTGTCGCCGGCGCCCGGTTCTAAATGTCAGGAATGTAACGGTCCGTACCCCCCGTGACCCCACCCCCCTCGCCCGCTTTAGGGCCGGTTCCGCAGCCTCTTTCGATCCAAGTGCAGTGGAATCAATACATTAATCTCCACCCCCCGTTACCATACGGTAAACAAGACCCATCATTTATGGTTCATTCTTGGCTCCTTCCGGTCGATTTTCGATGCGAAAAGGCCTCAAATCGCCTCAACTCGAGGAGTTTCTGAGGGGTTTCCATAGAGCTGCGAAGCCCCATGGACGGTATCAAGGCGTGAGAATTGCGACGGACCCGTCGGTCCGGTTCGAAGACCGGCCGACTCCATCGCTGTTACACTGGGGATTGGGAAAAGATGGCGAATTGGGCTGCCTCGGTAGCAGCCGATTGAGGTAAAACACCATGCCGGAAAACAATCAGAACAAAAATTCAGTCGGAACCAGCCTGCGCCTGAAAGTCGGCCTGGCCGAGATGCTCAAGGGCGGCGTCATCATGGACGTGATGAACGTGGAGCAGGCCCGTATTGCCGAAGAAGCCGGTGCAACTTCGGTCATGGCCCTGGAACGCGTTCCCGCCATGATCCGCGCCGAGGGCGGGGTGGCGCGCATGGCCAAGCCCAGCCTTATCAAGCAGATCATCGAGGCGGTGTCGATACCGGTGATGGCCAAGGCGCGAATCGGGCACTTCGCCGAGGCGCAGATTCTCCAGCAGCTGGGGGTCGACTTCATCGACGAGAGCGAAGTTCTCACTCCGGCCGACGAATCCCACCACATCGACAAGCACGCGTTCACAACGCCTTTTGTCTGCGGCGCGCGCAACCTGGGCGAGGCTCTCCGGCGGATCGCCGAAGGCGCGGCGATGATCCGGACAAAAGGGGAAGCAGGCACCGGCGACGTGGTGCACGCGGTCAGGCACATGCGCCAGATTGTGAAGGAGATGCGCGCCATCACCGTGCTCAGTGAGCAGGAGCTCTACGCGGCCGCCAAGGAGCACCGGGCCCCCTACGAGCTGATTGCCATGGTGGCTCGGACCGGGCGATTGCCGGTTCCCAACTTCTCCGCGGGCGGCATTGCGACCCCCGCCGACGCTGCCCTGATGATGCAGTTGGGCGCCGAGGCTATCTTTGTCGGCTCCGGAATCTTCATGAAAGAACGGGCCACTCCGCTGGAGGTGGAGAACTGGACCGAAGCGGAAGCCGAAGTTGGACTTTGCGGCAAGGAAGACGTCGGCACGCCGCGCAATCCCGAAGGACGCCAAGAAGCTGTCTCGCGGGCCAAGGCCATCGTGATTGCCACCACCCATTTTGACGATCCGAAGATTCTCGCCGAAGTCTCCGAGCAGGTGACCGGGACCATGAAGGGGCTGGCTGCGGCCGCCATCGAAGAAAAGGATCTGCTGCAAACCCGAGGTTGGTGAGAAAGCATAGTTTGAAGGGTCCGAATGAAGTCGGCATCGGGCGAGTGCAGGATGAATTGACTGGAATTCCGTCGCCCCACATCGGCGTCCTTGCCATCCAGGGAGATTACGCGTCCCACGCGACGGCACTGGCGGAGTGTGGCGCCACTCCTTCGACTGTAAAAACACCGGGGGACCTCTACCCGGACGGGGAGTTGCTGGACGGGCTGATCATGCCCGGCGGCGAGTCCACAACCATGCTCAAATTCCTCTATCGCCATGGCCTGTTTGAAGCTTTGCAGGAGTTTTGCGGCCGGCGGCCTGTCTTCGGCACCTGTGCCGGCGCCATCCTGCTGGCGCGCGAGGTGCGCCATCCCGCCCAGCGAAGCCTCGGCATTCTCGATGCGGCGGTCGAGCGCAACGCTTATGGGCGGCAGATCGATTCGGCCATCCTGACGGCCGAAACCGCCCTTCCGGGGGGTCCATTGGAGATGGTATTCATTCGTGCCCCGCGGATTGCGGAGATAGGGCCCGGCGTCCAGACGCTGGCCCGGCGCGATGGATATCCGGCTCTGGTCAGGCAGGGCGATGTGTTGGCCGCAACCTTTCATCCCGAGTTGAGCGCCGACCGCCGCGTACATCGGCTTTTTGTCGAGATAGTCTCGGCCCGGCTCCCCAAATAGACTTTTCTCCGGTCGGTGGGCTGCTCTTCGATCTCTTCGCAGATTTTCAGCCCACTCTTCCGATTCTGGCTGCGTCCAAACGGGAGTGAGAGTAATCTGATCTTCACAGGGGCCGCCATGCCGTCAATTTTCACGCCCATCCCAGCGGAAACTGAACGCAAGTCCCCAGGAATCGGGGGAAAGCCGCCCGTTGACCGGCGCCCTACCGGCGGCGGCGGCGGCGGCGGAGATGACGACTCAAAAAACTCCCGCCGGGGACCGCGCGAGCTTCTGCAACGGACCCGTGCCTTTGTCTTCTGCGCTCTTGCCGGCGACATGATGTTCTTCGTGGTTCTGGTAACCCTGTTTTATGCGCGCCAGGCCAGCACTCACATGGATCCGGCCACGCTGCGCCAGATTGGCGACTGGCATCCGGTCCTGCTGCCCCCCATCCTGTTTTTAAACACCGCCGTCCTGCTGCTGGCCAGTCTGACCATGGAGATTGCACGCCGCCGCATCTTCAGAGAGATCGATGTCCTGGAGGAATGGCTCGGCCTGGGCCGTCCGGCCCTTCGCAATTCCCTTCCCTGGCTGGCCGCCACCCTGGCTTTGGGTTCGTTGTTTCTTGCCGGACAGGTCGCCGCGTGGAAGCAGCTGACCGAACAGGGTTTTGCGTTTGATCATCGTGCCACCCCGGCCAGTTATTTCTTCTACCTTGTGTCAGGGCTGCACGCAGCGCACCTGGTTCTCGGCCTTGTGGCGCTGGCTTTCTGCGTCTCAGCTTTGGGTTGGCTGAAACGCGTGGAATATCGCCAGATCGCCGTCGACCTCACGGCTTGGTACTGGCACGCGATGGGCATGGCGTGGCTGATTCTGTTCGCGATTCTGGTGATCGGGTAACGAATGTTGAATTCGTATAGCGGCTCGGTTCCAGCAGCGAATCGCGGACCCGATCAGACAGAGAGTTGCCGTCTCAGTCCTCCAGCGCATCGCGAGCCGATTTCGGCTGCGTCCATCCTACTCGAAGTGTATGCCGAACAGCGTCCGGAAGCGCTCGACCACCGAGGGGACTCGAGGACAAGAGAAGTAGATCTCCCGATTGAGGGCCATCAAGAGTTGGACCGCCTCAAACTGGGCATTGTGCGCGGTGAACTCTCCGCCTTCATGGACAAATTCATCGGTAAGGTATTCAATTGCATGGCCTAGAATCTCGAGCGCGCGCCCAGCCTTGGGATCGATGCGGCGTCGGCAAGGGGCGGTCGAACGTGCCGGGGCCGCAACGTGCACACCGCGCCTCGAAACAGGACCGTCCGCTGGCGGGATAGGAAATGTGGCAGGAGAGATTGATGCCATGATGTTCATCATCCCTTCGTTCTTCGGCCCGGCGCTCAAAATCCTTCAGATGACGAAGGTACTGACTCCCTTCCTGGCACTCGGCGATTATCGGGTTGCTTTTTGGGAAAACCAGTGACGAGGCTCACACAAGTCTCCCGGCCCGACCCTTTATACACATGAGAACGGGTTGGGACGGCACTAGACGCCCGCAGCATTTCGAGTCGCGGTGAGTCGCAAGCAATCGTTTGAAGCCCGATCGAATTGTCTTTTGAACGGTCGGGCGTGCCTTGACGGGATGAGGCTGAAAACCTAAGCTCAAAGGAGGTTCGGTTTGATCTCCAGGTTGGCATTCTCTCCGGATCTGGCGCAAACCAAAATTTCTTGAACGGGGCGGCGATGGTTCCCTATTACTGGCAATATCTCCCGTTGTTGATGCAGATTCTCGCGGCGATTTTGCTGGGCGTGGGAATGGTCACGGCTTCCTGGTTCGTGGGCAGGCATCGCAATACCGTGGTGAAGCTTGATGCCTATGAATGCGGCATCAAGGCTGTAGGCGACGCGCGGCGACGCTTCAGCGTGCGCTTCTACATGGTTGCGGTGCTGTTCATCCTCTTCGACGTGGAAGCGGTCTTCATGATGCCCTGGGCGGTGATCTATCGCCAGCTTTATCACATCACCGGTCACCGGCTGTTCGGTTTCTGGGAGATGGTCGTCTACCTGGGCTTTGTTGCCGTGGGTCTTTACTATATAGTGCGCAAGGGCATCCTTGACTGGAGCCTGGATCGGGCGGATCTCTAGAATGAGCAAATCCAACCCACTCGCAGGCAAAGCAGCTGTGCTCGACGGCCTGCCCGAACATCCCGCCGTAAAAGCGATCATGGCCTGGAGGCCAGATGCGCTTGCCGATGCGAAATTCGAATTCGATGAACTGACGCTCACCATCGTGCCGGGCGAGATTCGCGCCGCCGCCGAGACCGTTCGCTCAGCCGGCTACAACTTTTTCGAGGACCTGACGGCCGTCGACTGGCACCCCAGCTCGCCTCGCTTTCAGCTCAGCTATCACATTCTCTCGCACGCTTTCAAGGAGCGTATCCGGCTCCGGGTGCTAGTCGAAGGAGGCGACCCTTCGGTCGAGTCCATTACGGCTGTCTGGCCGGCGGCGAATTACTTCGAGCGCGAGGTCTTCGATCTTTTCGGTATCCGCTTCGAGGGGCACCCCAATCTGCGCCGCATCATGATGCCCGATGAATGGGTCGGACATCCACTGCGCAAGGATTATCCGGTGGAGGGATACCGCTAAATGACCGGCATCGTTGGCACTCCCATCTTCGAAGCACCAGTGGCGGAAGGTTCGCGCGACCAGCACATGGTCCTCAACATGGGGCCGCAGCATCCGGCCACGCACGGGGTCCTGCGGCTGGTGGTCGAGATCGACGGGGAGATCATCGTCCGTCTCTATCCTGAGATCGGCTATCTCCACACCGGCATCGAAAAGACCTGCGAGGCAAAGTTCTATCAGCAGGTGGTGCCCCTCACCGATCGCATCAACTATCTCGACCCGCTGTCGAACAATCTCTGCTACTGCCTGGCCGTCGAGAAGCTGCTTGACCTGGAGATTCCCGAGCGCGCGCAGTGGATTCGAGTCATGCTGACCGAGTTGAGCCGGCTGAATTCGCATCTGATCTGGCTCGGCACCCACGCCATGGATATTGGCGCGCTCACTGTGTTTCTCTACACCTTTCGCGAGCGCGAAGAGATTCTTCGCCTGTTTGAAGCGGTGGCCGGCCAGCGCATGATGACCAGCTATTTCCGCATCGGCGGGTTATCGATGGAGCCGCCCATCGACTTCTTCGACCGGGTGCGGGCATTCATCCGCACCTTGAACGAGAAGATCGATGAGTACTCGAATCTGCTCACCGGCAACCCGATCTTCATGAACCGACTGAAAGGCGTGGGTTATCTCTCCGCCGCAGACGCGATCGCATTCGGCGTCACCGGCCCGCCGCTCCGAGCCTCCGGCGTGGACATCGATCTGCGCCGCGACATGCCCTATTCGAGCTATGAGAAGTTTCAATTCAAGGTGCCCATCTCACACGCCGGAGACACGTGGGCGCGATACGAAGTGCGGCTGATCGAGATGCGCGAGAGCGTGAAGATCATCGAGCAGGCGCTGGACGGCATGCCGGGAGGACCGGTCAAAGCTGACGCTCCCAAAATCGTGCTTCCCGACCGCGAGAAGATGAAGACCCAGATGGAGGCACTGATTCATCACTTCAAAATCGTGACCGAAGGGTTTGCCGTACCGGCCGGAGAGGTGTACCAGGGAATCGAATGCGGGCACGGGCAGGTGGGCTATTACGTGGTCTCCGATGGCACCGCGAAACCATACCGCGTGCACATGCGGTATCCGTCATTCGCCACGCTGCAGGCTTTGGAAACAATGTGCAAAGGCCGTATGATTGCCGATTTGGTGGCAGTGATCGGCTCAATCGATATTGTGCTGGGAGAAATCGACCGTTGAGCACTCCGCGCCTTCACTCATTGGAGGAGGTTTACGGCGAGTTTTGGATATCATTAGCCGCTCTACTCCGCAGCTACACTGCGGTACACGGATTGAGCCGCAATCGGCAGGCAACGGTCGAAGTGGAAGAAGGACGGATTCTGACACGCCACGGAGAAAAGTGGCTGAAACTTGAACGCAAGGCCGCGACAGTAACCTGGAAGCGCGAAGATGGAAGTTGGGGGACGCTGGAGTTGACCGAGGCAGGCCGATTGCGCGACGCAATGTCGAGCGGCGAGGAAGAGATGGACATGGCAGCCGAAACGTGGGCCCGGGAGCTGATGCGATGAGCCCCAAGGAAACGAGTACGGAGACGATGACCCTGTTCTCGCCGCGCCTGGCCGAGCGCCTCGATGCGCTGGTCGAGAAATATCCAGTGAGGCGCTCCGCCCTCGTTCCCATGCTGCTTTACGCGCAGGACGAGGTCGGCTATCTTTCCGACGCGGTCATCGCCGAGGTGGCTCATCGAATCGGCATCAGCGAACTGGATGTGCGCAATGTGGCCACCTATTACTCGATGCTGCGTTTCAAGCCCGCCGGCAAATACAACGTCCAGGTCTGCACCAACATCAGCTGCATGCTACGCGGAGCCTACGATCTCTACGAGCGCTTTCAGGAGGAACTCGGCATCGGCCACAAGGGCGTCACCGCCGACGGCGTCTTCTCGCTCGAAGAGGTTGAATGCATCGGGGCCTGCTGCTGGGCGCCCGCCATCCAGGTCAACTACGACTTCCACGACGATCTGACCCCGGACCAGGTGCCCGGCATTCTTGGCCAGTACCGGAATCAACTTCAAGGCAAGGAAAAGAATGCCTAGACTTGTCTCCCATCCCGACGAAGTGAAGATCGTGACCAAGCGCTTTGGCTTGGGCGCCGCGAACATTGATCGCTATCTCGAATTGGGCGGCTACGAAGCTGCAAAAAAGTGTCTCGCTCAGGGCCCCGAGTGGATCATCAACGAGATGAAGGCTTCCAACCTCCGCGGACGCGGCGGAGCCGGCTTCTCAACTGGCATGAAATGGTCCTTCGTACCCAAGCAATCGGCCAAGCCGAAGTATGTTTTAGTCAACGGCGACGAGAGCGAACCCGGAACCTGCAAGGACCACCTCATCTTCTTGCATGACCCGCATGCGGTGATTGAAGGCACCATCATCGCCGGTCTCGCTATCGGCTCAAAGGTTGGCTTCATTTATCTGCGCGGCGAGTACCGCTATCTTCTCGAAATCATGGAGAAGGCGGTGGCCGACGCCTATGAACAAAGGTTCCTGGGCAAGAATATCTTCGGATCCGATACCGAGTTTCAGATCATCACGCAGTCCGGCGCCGGCGCCTATGAAGTGGGCGAAGAATCAGCGCTGATGGAGTCGCTGGAAGGCAAGCGGGGTGTGCCGCGCATCAAGCCGCCCTTCCCCGCGGTCGTGGGTCTCTACGGCGGCCCGACCATCATTAACAACGCCGAGACCATCGCCACGGTGCCCCACGTGATCTCGATGGGCGCAGAAGCCTACGCGGCTGTGGGCACGCCGCGCAACGGCGGCACAAGGCTGTTCGGATTGAGCGGCCACA
>Ga0182013_10008475_pt1 | contig 11065 bp, 10 predicted proteins | sample 612S2MmetaG_FD_120487 | JGI IMG/M metagenome (GOLD analysis project Ga0182013, IMG submission 120487) | Permafrost microbial communities from Stordalen Mire, Sweden - 612S2M metaG | ecosystem: Environmental > Terrestrial > Soil > Wetlands > Permafrost | place: Sweden: Stordalen | collected...
ATGTCCACCGCTGTCGGTCCCGATGGTTTACCCACAGTCTTCGTCTATGACGGCTATCCGGGTGGGGCGGGATTCGCCGAACGTGGCTTCCGCCGGGCACGCACCTGGTTGGGCGCGACGGCTGCGGCCATCGAGGCGTGCGAGTGCCCGAGTGGCTGTCCGTCGTGCGTGCAATCACCCAAGTGCGGCAACGGCAACGACCCCCTGGACAAGGCGGGTGCGGTGCTGGTGTTGCGGCTCGTGCTTGCCGAGTTGGGCCAGGAATCAGGCTGAACGGATTGCCGTAGTCGACGAACGCGGCACCCGCTTGAATTCACACTGAGCAATCCAGCGGATGGCGACCGACCCCTCGACGGTCGACCTCCACGGATCTGCATCACGACGGCCGCCTCTGGAAGGCACTTCCTCCCTGCGGAAGAAGTGCCGGCGTGCTATCGCACAGCGCGACGAACGGTCGGACTACCACGAGCCGCTCGCAGTCCCGACAACGCGGGCGCAAGAGTAAAACTACTCGCCCCCCAGAGGGCAGCGCAAATCACCCGCCGACCCAAAACCGAGATACGTTGGACCTGAACAGGCCTGACGGACGCAGGCATCCGTACTATCGGTTTCATGGCCCACGACTGGTTGCTCGTGGAGACGCTGGGTGACGAACCCGCCGTGGTGGCGAACGGGTTGCAACTCATACACCTCGTCCCGGTAACCACCTTCCTACGCCGCCGCCCCCATCTGTCCGCGGTCCGGACGGCGATCGCCGAGTCAGTTCAGACCGGACAGAGCTTGAACAGCATCACGCCCAAGCACGATCGCGTCATCCGCACCGAACCGGTGGTGATGTCCGACGGCCGCATGCACGGGGTGCACGTTTGGATCGGCCCTGCCGGCGAAGACCCACCCGAGCGACCGACCCCGGGCCCACTGAAGTGGGACCTGACCGTCGGTGCTGCCACCGACACCCGAGAGTCGCTGGCCAACAGCGGAAAGAACCCCGACGTCGAAGTGGTCTTCGGTAGAGCGTTCGCGGAAGATCTTCCGTCCCGCCAGCTCAATCCGAATGAAAGCAAAGTGCTGGCGATGGCGGCGCAGGTCGAGCCGGGCCGAACGCTCTGTAGCACCTGGGATCTGATCGACTGGCAGGGAAACGCCATCCGGATCGGCTTCGTGGCGCGCACCGGGCTGGAACGGGGACCCGACCGCCAGGACCACCTGATAGCGCGGGCGATGACCTGGCGCTCCGACCTCGACGGCCCGCTGATATCCACGGATGATTTGGCATATCGGATCCTCAGCGGGCTGACTCAGGCCGGGGTCCACCGAGCGCTGGTCGACCTCGACAACTGGACCCTGCTGAAATGGCTCGACGAGCCCTGTCCGTTCTATGACTGGCGCGGCAAGGAGACTGATAGACCGCGGGTCCATCCCGACGACAAGGGCGTTATAGCCTCCATGGCAAAGGAATTCGCCGACGGAAGGGCCAGCCGGGTATTGCGGATGCGGGGGTTCAGCGACGATTGGGTGCCGATGCATATGACCGTCAAACGGGTGGAAGTCGAACCGGACACTTTCGCCGGGCTGGTCTCGTTGCGATTACCCACCGGTGACGAACTCGCCGAAGCTGGACTGCCGAAGGCGCCCGACGACAAGATCTGAGGTCCGGCCCGCGCGGCCGCTCGCGCCGCGCCCCCGAAGAAGACCGCCACCTCGACGGTGACGACGACGTCCAGGTCGTCTACCTCGCATCGGGGGTCAGTCACTCGCATCTCGCGGGCCACCCGGGTCGCATCGGCACACGCCGCGGCGATTCCTGACGGCAGGCGTGCGGCGGCGGCCAGAGCGGCCAGATCGGCCGCCGACTGCGCGCGGTGCCTCGCAACCAGGACGGAGCCGAGATATGCACCTGCGCCCGTAACGCACAGCAGCACCGCGACCATCGTGACCGCCACGACGGTCGCCGAGCCACGATCATCGCTGCGGCTCCGCCGCCGAAACCGCCCTGGCGGCGATGTCCAGTCTTGGCAACAGCTTTGAATGCGCAACCACCGTGGCGACAAGAAAGTCGCCGTCCCGGTGCACCTGGACCAGCGCGCCAGTGGGCGCGATGCGGCGCGCGGCATCCATCGCCGACCGCTCGTCACCGCGGGCAGCCAGGCGGGCCGCCTCGCGCGCGGCATCGACGCAGCGCACCTGCATCGACACCGCGGTGACACCGGCCAGACACAGCACCAGCACCGTGACCAGCGTGGCGATCCCAAGTGCCGCCTCAACGGTGCTCGCACCGACACAGCCGGCTAGACCTTGGTATTGAGCGCGCGTCCGATGATGTTGGTCAGCGCCGACACGATGGAATCGCCGGTTACGACCGTGTAAAGGATCGCGCCGAAGGCCGCCGCCGCGACGGTCCCGATAGCGTATTCGACCGTAGACATCCCCGACTCGTCTGTCGCCAGCAACGTCACGCGTGCGACTAGAACGCGAAACATGTTGATCACCAATACATCCTCTCTTTTGTGCTCTCGCACGCTTCATAACAGACCCGACTGCAGGACATCGCCGGCCAGCCCGGCCACCACCGGAACAATGCCCAGGCACACAAAAGCCGGCAGGAAGCACAGTCCGAGCGGTCCGGCGATCAGCACCCCGGCCCGCTCAGCGGCCGCCGTCGCCGCCTGTGCGGCGTTATGGCGGGATTGGTCGGCGAGCTCGGCGACGCCGTCGGCCAGTGCCGCACCCGATGACGCCGAGCGTCGCGCCAGTCGCAGCAACGAATCAATTTGTGTATCAACCGAATCGGGCTGCAGGTCCGGCGAAATCGACCACGCCACGCCGGGATCGGAGCCCAGCGCCAGCAGGTCGGCGGCCCGCCGTAACACCGCGCTGAGCTTCGGCGGCGCGGACGCCGCGGTCGCGGAAGCCGCCGTCGACACCGCCATACCCGCCCCTAGGCACACTGCCAGCACGTCCAGGCTCGACGCGACCGCCAGCGGGTCCGGGCCACCCGCCGGCCCCAGCCGCGGCAATCCAAACCGAACAGGTGAATGGACCAACGTTGCGGCCCGCGCCCGCACCATCGACGGCCCTGGGCCGATCCACAATGCCACGGCCAGCAACATCGCCGAGGTGCTCACGACGCGATCCGATCGGTGATGTGGTCCGACCACAGCAGCCCTGCGCAGGCCAGCATGCACCCGATTACCAACAGAGCGCCGCCCGCGTGCCCGCTGAGCAAGAAGCTCAGCGGTCTGGCCCCGATCAGTTGACCCAGTAGCACGCCAAGCACCGGTAAACCCGCAAGTATCACCGCGGTGGCGCGGGCGCCGGCCATCCCCGCCGCCACCCGCGCCGAGAACCGTTGCCGCTCAGCGATGTCGCGCTGCGCCGCACGCACCAGGGTGGCTATCGCCAACCCGTGATCGCCGGCCAACTGCCAACACGCCGCGAGTCGGTTCCAGTGCGCGGGCAGAACCGACGATCGGGCCGCGCTGCGCAATCCGGCGATGACGTCACCGCCCAACCTCGCGCGTGCGGCCACCGCGCGCAGCGCGGCGGCGACCGTGCCATCGGTTTCGTCGGCGGCGACGCGAAACGCGCGCACCGGATGAGAACCCGCGCGGAGTTCGCCCACCAGCACGTCGAGGGCAGCTTCCAGCGTCCGCCCCTCGTCGGCGGCTCGGCGGATACGACGGGTGCGACGGTAACGCCGGCCGGCAGTCGTGCTTACCACCGCCACGGCCAGGACCGTCGTCAGCGGCAGCACCACGGCGGCGGCAGCAGCGGCACACGCCAGGATCCAGCCGACCCCGTTCGCGCCGATCAGCGGAACCCGCCGGCGGGTCGGCGCACGCGGCGCGAGCCGGCGCCGCGGTGATGCCGGAACGACCGAGAGCGCGACCGACAACAGCAGCGCGGCGGAAATCGTGCCGCTCATCCCGACGTCCGGCTGCGCAACAAGCGGTGCAGATCGCCCGCGTCCTCTGTCATGCCGCCCTCCGCGTGCCATACGGTCACCGCCCGGACGCGCTCGTCACTTCGGCGCAGGACCGCAACTTCACTCAACCTGCGACTGCCGGCCCGGTCCCGGGCGACGTGCAGCAGCACTTGGACGGCGGCGGCGAGTTGGCTGTGCAACGCCGCCCGATCAAGACCTCCGAGAGCACCCAGCGCTTCCATTCGGGCGGGAACCTCCTCCGGGTTGTTGGCATGCACTGTGCCGGCCCCGCCATCGTGGCCGGTGTTCAAGGCCGCCAGCAGATCAACGACCTCGGCACCCCTGACCTCGCCGACCACAATGCGGTCGGGTCGCATTCGCAAAGCCTGCCGGACAAGTTGGCGCAGCGGGACTTCCCCGATCCCTTCGACGTTCGCGCCTCGCGCCACCAGCTTGACCAGATGAGGATGGCGGGGCGCCAGCTCGGCGGCATCCTCGACGCACACGATCCGCTCGCGGGGCGACACCGCGCCGAGCATCGCGGCCAGCAAAGTCGTTTTGCCGGCACCCGTTCCGCCGCTTACCAGAAAGGCCAGCCGGGCGGCGATGATGTCGGTGACGAGTGCGGCACCTTGCGGATCGATCGCGCCCGCGGCGATCAGCGCGTCCAGGTCCTGGGTGGCGGGTCGCAACACACGCAGCGACAGGCAGGTGCCCTGGGGCGCCACCGGCGGTAACACGGCGTGCAGGCGCACCGCGAACCCGCCGGCACCGATGCCGCTCAGCTGGCCATCCACCCAGGGTTGCGCGTCGTCGAGGCGGCGGCCCGCGGCCAATGCCAGCCGCTGCGCCAATCGCCGCACCGCCGCTTCGTCGGCAAACCGAATCTGGCTGCGCCGCAAACCGTTTCCATCGTCAACCCACACCGCGTCGGGTGCGGTGACCAAAACGTCGGTCGCGCCCTTCGCGCACAGCAACGGTTCCAGGATGCCCGCACCGGTCAGTTCGGTCTGTAACACCCGAAGATTGGCCAGGACTTCGGTGTCACCGAGCATTCCGCCCGACTCGGCGCGGATCGCGGCCGCCACGACGTTGGGACTTAAAGGAGATCCCAGCGGGGCGGATTCGGCTGCCAGCCGTTCGCGCACCCGTTCAATCAGTGGACCGTTCACGCCGCCCTACCGTTCTGGACTGGCAACAGGGCAAGCACCCGGCGGGCCGCCGTCGCGAGTGCCGATCGGCGTCGTAATCGCAGCCCACCGCATTCCAGTTGCTCGGCGAGTTGAGGCTCGGCTTTCATCGCCGCCAGCAGCGGCAGGCCGGTGATGTCGGCGATCTCCACCGCCCGCAGCCCTCCGGGCGACGGCCCCCGGACCACGAGCCCCAGGTTGGGATTGATCGTGGTGAGCACCGGGGCAATCGACCCGGTGGCGGCGCACGCCCGCACATCGCAGGGACTGACCAGAACCACAAGGTCGGCGGTATCCACCGCGGCCTGGGTGGCATCGGTGAGCCGTCGGGGAAGATCGCACACAACGGTGGCTCCGCCACGGCGGCCGGCGTCGACGACGGCATCGACCGGCGCGGCATCCAACTCGTAACCGCGCCGGGTGCCCGACAGCAAGGTGATTTCCCGGTGTCGCGGGAGCGCCTCGCGCACGGCCGACCAGTTGAGCCGTCCGCCCTCCAGCGCAAGATCGGGCCAACGCAGGCCGGGCGCCGTTTCGCCGCCCACCAGCAGATCGATACCGCCACCCCACGGATCCAGGTCAACCAGCAGTGCCGTTCGCGCCGAGTCAGCAGCCGAGTAAGCCAGGGCGGCAGCGAGCAATGAGGCGCCGGCCCCGCCGCAACCACCGATGACTGCGACAACCTCGCCACGCGGTCCCTGGTCGCGCACCGATTCAGCTGCTTCGCCGAGCTCATGGATCAATTCACGTTCCTGCGCGGGTAGCCTCAACACGTGCCGGGCTCCGACGGCGATGGCGGCCGCCCAGGTCGCCGTCGTGGGCTCGGCCGCTGTTAGGACGCTGACGTGACCGCGCCGCGGTAACGCCGACTCACCGCACCGAGCCGCCGCGGCCGGGTCGAGGACCACAGCGGCGGCAGCCGACCAAGTCCTCCTGCTCACCGAAGAACCAACGCCGGCATGAACGATCCGAACTCCGACGGCCGCTGCCACCCGGTCCAGCTCGTTGCGCAATTCCGAATCGGTCAGCACCGCCAACACGCCTGTCATCCCCCCACCGTGCAGGCCCACAAAGACGGGACGCCAGTGCCAAAGCTGGATTTGTGGAAGGAGACGCGAGTGTGCACAAACACTCAGGCGGAGCGTTGCGGGAGTGTTCTCCGCAACGCGCGGGCACACGGCTATAAGCCGTGGCCGGCCGGAGAATTTTTGCCCCACAAAAGGGACGACCCCCGCCAGGGGGGGAGGAGGCGAGGGTCGTCGTGCATCAGCCCCGGGGGGTCGGGCTGATACACCCTCGGCTCAGGCCGAGTAATGCTTACTATACACACGACAGTGCGGAGTAACGCAAGTGGTCGTGCAAATCAAAAAGCAGCTTGAGCCGCAACAACGCCACCGGCTCCGTCGGCGACACCTGGCCGTGCCAGCGTTTCTACGCGCAAGGTCGCGGCCCGATCGAACGTCCGACCTATGCTGGGTCGGTGACCGTATTCGACCCGGCCGCGCAGCAGCAAACCTCACTGCACGCACTGGAAACCACCGTGCCCCGCCCGCGCACCGCCGCCTTTTTCGACCTCGACAAGACCATCATCGCCAAATCCAGCACGCTGGCGTTCAGCAAACCATTCTTCGATCAGGGACTGCTCACCCGGCGCGCGGTGCTCAAGTCCAGCTACGCCCAGATCATCTTCTTGCTGAACGGTGCCGATCATGACCAGATGGAACGGATGCGCATCCACATGACCAATATGTGCGCCGGTTGGGACGTGGCACAGGTCCGTTCGATCGTCAGCGAAACACTGCACGACATCGTGACTCCACTGGTGTTCGCCGAAGCCGCCGACCTGATCGCCTCGCACAAACTGCTCGGCCGCGACGTCGTGGTGGTCTCAGCGTCCGGAGAGGAGATCGTGGCGCCAATCGCCCGAGCGCTGGGCGCGACCCACGCGATGGCGACCCGAATGGTCGTCGAGGACGGCAAGTACACCGGCGACGTAGCGTTCTACTGCTTCGGCGAAGGCAAGGTGCATGCCATCCGCGAGCTAGCCGCCCGCGAGGGCTACCCGCTGGAATATTGCTACGCCTACTCCGACTCGATCACCGATGTGCCGATGCTCGAGGCGGTCGGCCATCCCAGCGTGGTCAACCCCGACCGTGGCTTGCGCAAAGAAGCCGCCGAGCGCGGTTGGCCAGTATTGACGTTCTCCCGGCCGGTGTCCCTGCGCGACCGTATTCCGGCACCGTCGGGGGCCGCCATTGCGACGACTGCCGCGGTGGGCATCACGGCGCTGGCCGCCGGCGCGGTTACCTACTCGTTGCTGCGCCGGCTCGCCTTTTAGCGCACGCAATACACTGCGCCTTCGTAACTTTGGCGGAATTGGGCCTTGCCGTGTTAAGGGTCTAGTAGTACAAAGGAGACACGGAAGCTCGGTTAGGCCTAGTTCGATCCGGAAGAGAAGGATCGACCTCCCGATCCGGGCGCCCAGCACGGTTCCCGGCACCCACGCGGAGTCATAGCCGCGATAATGGCAGAAGTGTTGCGGGCCTGCGTAATTGCGAAGAGCAGAATGCATCGACGACCCTTTGGGTGGGGTTGCGGCTGAATGCGTCGCAAGATCGCCGAGGCCACCCACGCAACCCACAGATGCACGCTTGGTAACCGGGTTCCGTGCTAGCGGGCGGCGGTTCGAATTCTTCGGACTGCCGCCCGCTTACATAGACTCGGCGATCGACAAAGCCTCCTGCGCGCCAGCCTGCAGTGCCCCGCAACACAGCACAAGCCAAGCCCCCACGCCGTCCGGCGTTCCCTCGGCGAAGCCGCGCGCGGCATCTCGGTATTCCGCGGGTTGGCGCATCCAAATCACCTCGGGCACACCCAGTCCGTGCGGATCCAGCCCCCTGGCGATGGTCACTAATCGCGACACGGCGCGGGCCACCACACCGTCCGCGCTGCCGAACGGCCGCAGTGTCAACAGCTCACCGTGTGCCACCGCGGCAACCACAGGTGCCGGCGCCCGCGTGCCGCCGGTCACCACATCCGCGAGCAACTCCAGCCGCGGCCCAACCCCGGACTCGACGCGCGGGCGGCCCAGCTGGTCATCATCGGCCTGGTCAGCCGCGGCCAGCATGTGCAGCCGCGCGAGCGCCTGCAAAGGCGCCCGCTGCCATATCCCGATCATCGGCCCCCCGCCGCCTTCCAGCGCCTGAGCCACCCGCAGCGCCCCACCGAAAACGGGATCGCTGACCACCGGACCGTCATCGAGCACCGACGAGGCCCGCGCCGCGCGCAGCGAGGCCTCCGCAGCGGTCACCGGCCAGCCACGCAGGTTGGCCCGGTGCCGATGAACCCGACCCAGCGCGTCGCGGGCGCAGTCACTGGCTTCGGCCACGCCGGGCAGCTCCAGCAGCGGAGCCAGCGGGTCAGGCGTCACACGTTGCAACCTATCTGGCCGAGCCGGGAATAGCCTCCAACAACTGCCGGGTGTACTCGTGGCCGGGCCGGGTGAACACATCTTCGGTTGGCGCGTGCTCCACCACCCGGCCCTCCCGCATCACCAGCACGTCGTCGGCGATCTGCCGGACCACCGCCAGGTCGTGGCTGATGAACAGGTAGCTCAAACCCAGCTCGGCCTGCAGATCGGCCAGCAGGCCCAGGATCTGCGCCTGCACCAGGACGTCAAGCGCTGAGACCGCCTCGTCGCATACCAGCACCGCGGGCCGCAGCGCCAGCGCCCGGGCTATCGCGACCCGCTGGCGCTGACCACCCGATAGCTCCCGGGGCAGCCGGCCCAACGCCGACGACGGCAGCGCCACCCGCTCGATCAGCTCGCGAACGGCTTGCGCGCGCTGCCTGCGGTCCCCGACCCGGTGAATCCGCAACGGCTCCTCGATGGCGCGAAACACCGAGTACCTGGGGTCCAGACTGCTGTAGGGGTTTTGGAATACCGGCTGTGCCCGCCGGCGAAAAGCCAGTGCTTTATCCCGGTCCAGTGCGCCATCGATCCGGGTGCCCTCGAAAACCACTGTCCCCGCAGTGGGTTCCAACAGACCGAGGACCATGCGCGCCAGGGTGGATTTCCCCGACCCCGACTCTCCGACGACCGCAAGCGTGCTCCCCCGTCGCAACCGAAATGACACGGCGTCGACCGCACGAAGCTCGGTTGCACGCCACGGCGCACCGCGAGATTCCCGGTACGTCTTCGTCAGCTCCGAGGCGACCAGCACGTCGTCGGCTTGGACGCCTGGCTGCCGCCCGGTCTGCGCCCGACGCCTGGCGCTGAGGGACGGCGGCGCAGCCACCAGAAGTCTGGTGTAGTCATGTTGTGGGTTCCGCAAAATTGACTGCGCGGGTCCGGATTCCACCACCAATCCGCGGTGGACAACGACCAGTGACTCGGCCCGCTCGGCGGCCAGCGCCAGATCGTGGGTGATGAGCAGCAGGGCGGTGCCCAGTTCGTCGGTGAGCCGCTGCAAATGGTCGAGCACCTGCCGCTGCACGGTGACGTCCAGAGCGGAAGTCGGCTCGTCGGCGATAAGCAGCTGTGGCCGGCCGGCCAACCCGATCGCGATCAGCGCACGTTGGCACATGCCTCCGGACAGCTGATGGGGGTATTTGCCGGCTTGCTTCGCCGGATCCGGCATGCCCGCCTCGGCGAGCAGCTGCACCGCTCGGCGTCGCACGTCGCGTCCATCGGTGTTGGCGCGCAACGCTTCCCGGACTTGAAAGCCGACCTTCCAAACCGGGTTGAGGTTGGTCATCGGGTCTTGGGGCACGTAGCCGATGCAACGGCCCCTGATCGATCGGAGCAACCGGCGGTCTGCTGATGTGACACCACTGGTGATGTCGCGCCCGTCGAAAACGATTCGCCCGGCCGTGATTCGGCCTCCGGGCGCGAGCAACCCGAGAATCGCGGCGGCCGTGGTGGATTTACCCGACCCCGATTCGCCCACCACGGCAACGGTCTGGCCGCGCAGGACGGTCAGGTCCACGCCGCGGAGCGCCGGGGCGTGGTTGCCGAATCTAACTTCCAGACCCTCGACCGACAACAGTGGCGACGCGGCGATCCCGATGGCGGTCATGGTCGCCATCTCCGTGATGCCGGATCCAGGGCATCGCGTAGTGCATCACCCATCATCATGAACGCCAGCACCGTAATCGCCAGTGCACCGGCCGGATAAAACAATATGGGTGAGCCTGATCGCAGCCGCGTCTGCGCGAGGTTGATATCGCCGCCCCAGGACACCACCGATGTCGGCAGTCCGACGCCGAGGTAGGACATCGTGGCCTCGGTGACGATGAACAGGCCCAGGGCAATAGTGGCCACCGCAATCACCGGGCCCAACGCATTGGGCACCGCGTGCCGCAGCAGGATCTGAAATCTGGTCGACCCTAGCGCCTTAGCTGCCAGCACATAATCGCTGGCCCGCACCTCCAGCACCGCGCCGCGGGCGATCCTGGCGATTTGCGGCCAGCCGAACAAGGCCAGGATGGCGATCACCGTCCACACCGTGCGGTGGTGCATGACCTGCATGAGCACGATGGCGGCCAGCAGCAGCGGCAATCCGAAGAACACGTCGGTGACGCGGGAGACCACCGCGTCGACCCAGCCACCGTAGAAGCCGGCCAGCGCGCCAAGCGCACCGCCGACGATGAACACGACCAGGGTGGCTCCCAACCCCACGGTGACCGATGCCCGCGCACCGTAGACGGTGCGCGCGTAAATGTCGTGGCCCTGCAGGTCGGTGCCGAACCAGTGCGCCGCCGAGGGTCCGAGCAGGCTCTGGCCAGGGTCGGCATAGGTTGGGTCGGCGCCGGTGAACACCGCCGGAAAGGTGGCGACGACGAGAATCAACAGGACCAGCATGGCGGCGATGACGAACTTCGGGCGCCTGAGTAGCTCAGCCATAACGGATCCGCGGGTCCAGGACCGCATACAACAGGTCCACCAGCA
>Ga0182013_10008476_pt1 | contig 11064 bp, 7 predicted proteins | sample 612S2MmetaG_FD_120487 | JGI IMG/M metagenome (GOLD analysis project Ga0182013, IMG submission 120487) | Permafrost microbial communities from Stordalen Mire, Sweden - 612S2M metaG | ecosystem: Environmental > Terrestrial > Soil > Wetlands > Permafrost | place: Sweden: Stordalen | collected...
AAAGATTAAAAAAGTTGCAAATAAAAATTAGAGATCAAAAAAGACACCTCCAAAAAGATACAATTGTAAAATATATAGACTTCTAGTAAAGCCTAAGTTACACGAAAATGTCTAGTCGAACTCTTCCTAGGACTCCACCTGGTCAAAAGGTTGTCAAGAGCAGCACATTTGCAGTGATGTTAATTATTATGGTCATTATAGTCATCATTCTTTTGGTTCTGACTATCGTGTTTTTCTACGCCTGGAGGAAAACATTAGGAAATCTCCAAAATAACATCTGTCCAGTCTGCCCCGGACACCCATAAACCAAAATCGACTCTTCATTTATTAGCTACGAAATATCAACATTATGGTTGATATTTTTCCTTTAGACATGTCTTTTTAATTATATTGTTAGTTTCAGCCCCGGACGACCATAAGCCAAAACCGACTCTTCATTTATTAGCTATGAAATATCAACATTATGGTTGATATTTTTTCCTCTAACCGTTTCTGAACTTATATTTAGTCGCGACGGATCTGTACTACAATACATTTGCGAACACCATTTATCTCATTTGAAATATTTCGCATCGTTTCCGGTTCGTGCCAGACGTCTCCTCTCAAAAACAATATTTTATTACTTTCTACTATTACCCTATTTATAATAATCGGAGTAATAATTAGTTCAACGAGTGGATTTGATTTCTTGTGAGGTTTTCCATTTGGATATATTAATAAATCTCCTCCGGATAGACCTGTCTTTTCGATATAAAATATGATAGTGTTTACCTTACAAGTTGTAGCACCATGATCATCGATATGTGCCGTAAATTCAGGAGACATCATCTCATCTCCTATGGCTTTATACATATGGAATTCTACAACACATTCAACCGCGGTTTCACTCACCGGAGTATCAATCACTGGAAATCCGTGTTGATTTAAAAGCTCTCGAGAAATATCGACTAATCGTAAAATACCAGGATCATCGCATAGATCCGGCTTATAAAATGGTGCATATTGTTCTAGTCTGCCATCTAGATTTTCATCTTCCATATCATGTATTTCTTTATCGAATAATTCGGATAACAAAACGCGAATATCTTCAGGTGTATCTATATATTTATACGTATCCATCTACAATATAAGTTCGATTTTTATTTGTCAATTCTGAATTTTTTATTGTTGTTTTTGTAATATCAACCGTATGGTTGATATTTTTTATGTTGGCTAATGTCTATTTGATTTATTCGGAATTTTTACCCAGTACGGCTGATAACCTCTCCCACCAAAAATACTTCATACAAAATCTCTTGGTGAAGTCTGATTCCACCGTGGGATTATTTTTAGATAGACCAAATACATACAGATCAAACATACATAAATTATTTCCAGTGAATGATGCTCTTATTTTGAGTAATCTTTCGGTTTCATTAGATGCTCCTATTCTTTGCCTACTTTGAATGCTAAAATTATGAATAAAATGTGGATGTGTTCCATTGGATGTAATGTATAAATGAAGTAATCTAAATTCGTCTGTAGGATAAAACCATCTAAGATTTGTTTTGCCCTTAAATTGTTCTCTATCGCACACAAATGGAACAGCTAATATTATATCTCCGGGAATAGGATTTCTAAATAGTTTGTGTTTTTCAGCCGAACATACAAACTCTAAAAATGTAGAACTAATGGGGCTCAGATCTAGTTCGAAATAATCCTTAGAATGAAAGAAGATGTATTCATGATGCTGAGTGGGCCTATTTCCATCAGGATATGCCAGACCTTTAACATATGATGTAAGAGAAATACCCGTATACTTATATCTGAGTCTTGGTTTTTCTAGTGGTCTGTGATGCTCGGCTGGTCTATTAGTTTCCGTTTGTCTATTAGGTTCAATTTGTTTTGGTTTTTCCATGATAGATTTGGGAAGTTCTTGTTGACCTGATTTTCTTACGGCCACAAACTCTTCTTGATTTATAGGAGATTCTCTCTTCAATATCGTTATGGGCTTAGTTTCTTTATTAGATGATGTAATTTCAGTTGGAACATTTGTAATAGATAGTGAAGATGTCGTATATTGAGGATTTTTGTCATGAGATGGAATATAGATTTCATTCTCAATTTTAAGATTGGTTCCCTTTGGTATAATATGGATCGCTCCAGTTCCATCTTCGTATACTAACGATTCCATATCTGCTAACGTACATAAAGATTTTTGTACAACATATATTCTAATAGGATCAAATAATTCTTTAGCTATACTTTTAATGTTACTGTCAAAATTTGTAAGATTGGGGTCAATAATAGTATAAATGTACCTTTCTAAGGGATGAAAACATCTATAACTAGAAACATCATATCTGCCTCTAACATCATATGCATGAATTCTAGATACAGCCAAGATTCTTGTCGGATCTGAGTCACACCTGATAACAAATCTGATATCTGATGGTGATAAACAAATGTGATCTATAACTACGAAATTTGCTATTCCGCTCATTCTTCTGGAACCATCGTCATCGCTATATTGAATAAATGCGCCCGGATAGAGTTTCAATTGCTTAACATAATTTTCAATATCTGAAGTCGTTACATTTATACGATCTACTCGTTTGATGTCAGCCAATATCTTTTTACATTTTGACATACCTCCCATAATATATCTGTAATCTACAGTAATAGTATCATAAATAATTTTGTTACTGTTTATTATTCTAGAATGTGTCTGACTTTTCGAAGTTACTGCACTGACAGTTGGAACATGACCTCTTTTCTTTTTCTTCTTTCTTACTATCTTCTCTGTTCGACCTCCTTGTGATTTTTCAATAGTAGGTTCTATTTGACCAAAACCAGGCGGACTTGAAGTAGAAAATTGTAAATCGTAAACGAACGGAAGCTTAGACCTCGATTTTGTTTCCGACGTTAATTTCTCTATTTGATCTATTGTTAGTTGAAATTCTGTATCTAGTTTTATTTTGTAGCTAACTACCAATGTTTGGATCTCCCCCGATGACTTCTCAGTTTTCCATTTTCCTCCATCTCCAAATTTCCAATCTTTTACTATTAGATTGCTAGCCCACTCCGTATATTTTGTGTTTCTTCTAGATTCAGTATTGGATTTTCCGAAATCGACTGCTGTGCTATCTGGGCTAACCCTCAATTTTGTTTCTCTTGGGATGTCAGAATCCTCGTTAATTTCTATATGATTTATATCTATTATTGTACCAGAAACGACAACCATAGCTTTAACATTAGAAGAATTCTTATCTACGTAAAATGGTAAAAGACATGCGACATATTGACCCAAATCGAATTTTAAATCTCCTTGAGATATTACACGTCTTTTACCATTTATGGATTCACGCCATATCTCATCATGTTTCCGTTGTAATTCGGTCGGTTCAGACGTGGACTTATCTTCTCTGGATCTTCTATCTGTTGGACCATTTGTTCTCTTCGGAGATAACATATCTGATTCGGAGGAGTCTTCATCTTTAGCCCAATCAGTAACGTATACTTCTGTATTATCTGAACTATCTGGCGATTTTGAATATTCTCCTTCTGATCTATTGCTAGATCTATCTAGTTTTGGCTTGACATCTTGTTGCCCCATGCCATTTATTATTCTTATACCATCGGTGTCGACCGGAGTCGATCTTCTCAAATACTTGAAATCCATTCCTTCGAGTATTTCTTTGCGTGTTGATTTTTAGAAAAATATGGCTTTAAGAAACGAGCATTCGATCCCAACGTGAGAATAATCTTTTTTAATTTACCAGATAAGAATATTATAAAATTGAATTTTACGGCTGCAAAATCCAACATTAAAATTTCGCGTCAAAACCCCAATATCAAAATCCAATATCAAAACCCAATGAAATATACATAAATACTTAATGTATTTAAGTTCCTTGCTTTTTTGAAGTGTAGGTTATTTTATCTATTAGTTGATATAGCTTAGAGCATATTCTAATTTCTCATTGGAGGTGTCGACATTTTGATTAGTCATAGTAAATGATAATGCCGTTTGTTTAGTGTCATTTATAGAGACAGAGATATTAACGGCGGCCGCGTTTGTATGTTTGATGTATCCCATAATCTTCTTGACGAACGAATCTCGGGATTCAATAGCTATAATATTTCCTGGATTTCCTGGATTTCCTGTAATGGTAGATTTGATTAAATATGGACTCGTTCGAGTAGGATCTCTCTCAGCCGCGGCAAATAATTTATAATTGACAAATACTTCTACACAAACCTTTGTAGTTAGCTCATCTCGCTTCTTCTCGATCAATTTCGACTCTTCCCGGAATTTCTTTTTCTCGATCCTTACTTGTTTCTTTTGCTTCTTTTGTGCTTTCTTTTCGTCTTTTCTTTCTTGTTTCTCTATTACTTTCGCTTTCCTCTCGGCTTCTTTCTTCTGTTTCTCAGCTCTCTTCTTTCCAAGTAATTTGCTGGCGATAATAGAAGGATAAAGGGCCTTGAAATCGAATTTTGCCGTAGACCAACCTTGAGATAGAATTTCTAGTTCTGTATTCTTTTGGTCTGGCTTTTCTTGTTCCGGGATGTATTGGTCCTTTTGGTTGATCAGGTCTTTCTTTTCCGGTAAGTCACCAGGGAAGTATGTTGAAGGATAGAGTGATTTAAAATCAAGGGTGGGTATTTCATGTGTATACACGCCTTTCTGTACTTCTTGGTACATAAAATTATCATCATTCCTGGGAAAAGCCGTAGATCTTGATCTTCTCAATGTTCGAATCTTTTTGTTTTTCTCCCTATATTCCAAGTATTCATCATAACTCATTTCTTTCTGGTTTGTTATTTCTTCTGTCTCTTCCACGTCTCGAGTAAGAATACTACAAAAAGTTTCTTTGATTCCGCGCATATCATCAAAATCTACAAGCGGGGGAATATCATTGTCATCAGTATCATCTTCAAGATCTGGCATGTCATCATATGTCACTTCGTTATCTGTTTCTTTACCGTCCATTTTTCTATTTGCTGTTGATTCATTTATTATCTTGTCTGAAGTTAAAGGTGGAGTGACTCCAGATTGTTTTCCACTAACGGTTAGGTAAAGAACATCTACAAGCAACCCAGCTATCTCTTTTGATGTTTCATCCTTCTTATCAGAACGAATCTTGAATTCTTCAGATAGTAGTTCAAGTACAACCATAAGTGTATCGCGAGATAATACTTTTGCAGATTCTACGCATCTAACGAATGCCAATATTTCCTCCGGAGGAATCTTATTTTCAGGATTTGCAATATACTTCTCGTGTTTGATTTTTATTACATCGATAGTCAGTCGAAGAAAATATACGCTCAATTCGATGTTTTGTGAGATTATCTTGATTTTGTTGATGGGATCTACGTTGTCAGAAAGTAAAACAGTAAGGCTCTTTTCGGCAAGTACTACCGTTTCTCCGATAACCATAATATTACCAACTACCTCATTCATTACCTCATTCATTACCATATTTAATTTCTTGGTAACGGCGGAGGTCACGAGTTTGTCAAAATTGGAGAGTAGTGAACCGAACTCTGAGATAGTTTTACTCTTTTCTGGATCAGGGCTATTTAACAAATCATCAAAAGATATCTTAACAATATATTTGTCTGTGGGTGTCTCTTTCTTCTGAGTTTGTTCTTTCTTTTCCGGTTCTTTGGGTTCGGATTTCTTTTCTGGCTGTTTTGGGTCATCTTCTGGAAATCCCATCTTCTTTGTCGGTGGCTGCGCTTTGTCAAAAGCGTTTTATTTTCTGAAATGAGAAATTTCAAAATTCTTTTTTGATCCGTCTGATCGGAAGATATAATCCCGGGTCGTACACTTTTCGTGTATCTACGTATTTGTAACAGTCGAAAATGAAATTCCTTTATTTTGATTTTTTAAGAAAAAATTTGAGGCTAATTTCGAAAGTATTGTGTGTATACGATAGAATAGGTCACATTGGTTCACAGTTGAGTTTTGATGTTTGTACCCTTACCGCCTGGTCTCAATTATCAACCAAATCCGCCGGGAGCCCCAAATGGCTTATATGTAATACAAAATTGGATCACTGAGGCAGAGGAGCAAGCCATTGTGGATTTCGCATGTCAACCTGGTGCCGATGGAAATCATAAGTGGTCAGATCATATCTCAACGAAAAGGCCAACCCAGCATTATGGGTATCGATATGAAATTTATGGCTATTCAGCCTCGACTGAAAAGGTACCAGCCGATTGGGGAGTTTTACGCCAACACGCAGATAGAATAGAAACATCATTTCAAGGTATCAAAATTGCTCAGTGTCTCGCTAATTTATATTGGGAAGATACAACAATAGGAGCTCATCGTGACAGAGAAACACCTATAGTCTTTGGACTTTCTACTGTCGGAGATATTAATATGATCTGGAGTCACGTGGATGATCCAAAAGTGAAATATGAAGCACTAATCCCGAGACGATCTCTTTATATTATGATGAATGATGCAGCCCTAAAATGGAAACACGAAGTACCCATGAGAAAAACTGTGAAATACTTTGATAACTACGGAAACGTCGTTCAAACATTGAAAAAGACTGAGAGATATGCCAGATTGTCTGTGACTTATCGCCACTTCGTAGGTACTATGCCTGGAACAGACAAATTTAATACAAAATCAATCGGCCAATTAGAACAACAACATATGCAACAGTCTCAACTTCAATTTAGTCGCCCATCTTTTCAGCAGCCACCGCAACAACCTCCTCGACAGCAACCTCAAACTTTTCAACAACCTCCGCAACAGCAACAATCTCAAACTTTTCAACAACCTCCGCAACAGCAACAATCTCAAACTTTTCAACAGCCAATGCAACAACCATCTCAAACTTTTTCTTTTCAGTCTATTATACAAGCAAAACCTCAGCAATTTCAATCTCCTCAATTACCGCCAGTACAATTAACTCCACTCATCCAAAATCAGATTCAATCTATATTGCAAGCACCACCTATGGTTCAAACTCCTCTTACGATCCAACCTCCAATTGCCGTTCAAGCTCCTTCAGCGGTTCAATCTATGACTCAACTTAAATCTTCTGAGCTTGTTGTGATCAGGCCTCCGACGGAAACATTTCAATCGCCAGAAAATCATATATATCCCACACATACTGTTCCGGGAATGGAGGCTTGTCATCTTCAAGGCATTATTCCTATGCATGCAGAGAAGGACGAACTATTATTTAGCGAACATAATTGGACAAAGATACCCTCGAGATTTGGCACTTTTCTCTCTAGATTAGTTTGCGGTTCGTCTGAAATAAAATCTCGCACTTCTGGAATCTATGCTAAATGGGTCGAACTCTTCTGTGAGAAAGTGTTAGGAGTCAGAGTTGTTGTCCAGAGTGGATTTGCTAATTTATATCCGAGCGGAAATGCTACTTTGCCAGCTCACAGAGATGAATATGGATGTTGGATATTTGGACTTAGTTTTGGCGAGACCAGGACATTTGATTTTGTGGCTAACGGAGTGAAAACCACATTGAAAAAGGGTCCAAATCCTGGAGATATTATACCATTGGAAATGAAATCTGGCGATATTTTGTTATTCTCCACCGGTGTAAATAAGACTCACAAACATAGAATTTTGGCTGAACCAAACAGAGAAGGACGAAGAATCAACATTACCTATTTTATCATGGCAGAACCGGGGGAAGATGAAAGTCGATTCTTAAATCCACCAGTAATAAAGGCAAATATGATCCCTACATTCCAACAGGCAGAAGAATTATTTATGAAGTCGTTGGCTGATAGACAACTAAAGCCAAATTATGTCTTGCCTGAAACAAACGGAGAAGAGCCAGTAGCCACTATAGTGGAAGATGATGTTGGACGAGGAGTAACAGCATATATCAAAGGAGTAATGATTCCGTTTGGATCTATGGACGAGGCTATCATCACATTAGCTCATCAATTTAATAGGATAGAATAATAATTAAAAAACGCCACGAGAAATCTAAAAACATAACAGAAGCAATCTAAAAAACGCCACGAGATCTAAAAAAAACGCCACAAGCAATCTAAAAACATGACAGAAGATTTAAAAAACGAATTTTTGACTTAATATGGTCAAAAATAAAATAGGAAACGACACAATTCAAATATAACGAGATAAAAATACATTATGGACGTCGAAAGAAGTGGCGAACAGAAATGTCATTTCTGCGAGAGCAAGTTATATCATCTTCTCAGGTGTAGCTGTTGTTTACACGCTGGATGTCTATCATGTCTGGCAAATGATGATCGCAAATGCAACAAATGTTCTGGGATGGGGATAACAAAAACATCAAAAATAATGACACTAGAACCAAATTCATCGGCAGTGCAAATGTCGAATAGCGAAAATATATCTATGAATTGTCATTTCTGTGATAATGAAATCCATATACCATTCCCTCTAATATGTAAAACATGCAAATATATTGGATGTATGAACTGTTTGAATGACGATTGTCAATGTAAAGTTTGTGGAACAACGACGTTACCTTCATTTATGCTTAAGAGATGTTTTGGTTGCGACACGATTAAAGCTGTTAATTTCGATGGTTTTTGCGAAGAATGTATTCACCAAACGGCTCTTTATCATTTAAATGAGTCTACCACGACGAAAGAATATACAAAGTTTGAACTAGAGTCTATTATTCATAACTCGACGATCGATAATTCAGCCAATAAGGACTCAACGCCAAATAAGCCAGATAATAAAATCTCCAATTCAAATCATGTCGTGGTGAAAAATGGCAAAGAAAAGTTAGCCGGAAGTCCGGAATTAGTTAGATCTCAAAATCCAGTCTTCGAATCAAATGTTGGGATGGCAAGGAGAGAAATCGATGAGCTCGTCAGAAAACTGTATCCAAATTTAGGACGAGAAGGACCATGCAAAGATTGTGGAGAGAAGACCGGCAGAAGAATAGTAATTCAAACGGTACTTCCTGATCCATATTTTCTATGCATGTCTTGTGCGAAATGTGGTATATGTGGAGAGAAAAACAGAGGAAGATGTTGGGTGTGGCCATCAGATAGAGAGCTCGTTTGTGGTTATTGCGTATGTAAAATATCTATGGAATGGGATAAGCCATGGAATGAATCAATCGATAAAGCATTACATATGTCCGTGATTATAGACATGTATACAGAGAAAACTGCAAAAGAAGAATATGATCTCATGTGCAAAGTCCGAGATGGACTGAGAGAAAGGGTTAGTAAATGAATGAGTAAACATATCGCGAGAAAACATCAGAATATGGGATTATGTGCAAAGTCCGAGATAGACTGAGAGAAAAGATTAACAAATGAATGGAAATATATCACGAGAAAACAGCAGAATATGATCTCATGTGCAAAGTCCGAGATAGACTGAGAGAAAGGGTTAGTAAATGAGTGAGTAAACATATGAGAAATATAAAAATGATATTTTGACTTTCGTGGGTCAAAATAAAACGCTCGAAAAAAAGAGATAGTATGGATGACATTTCAATCACATCCAATACTAAAATAAACATAAAAGAATTGTTTGATATTCCAGCAAGAAAACTGAGATATGTTCTCCTGAAGAATAATGATAGAAAAATAGTACACCAATTTTTGGATGCCAACTATTCAAAACTCAGGAAGAGATCAGTCTTTTGCAAGAAATTTGAAGTAGAATATCAGAAGACCTATAGAAAATGTTTCTATTGCAAGAAACCAGTATTAATGGAATATCATATAGGATATATGGAAAATAATTATGATGAATACTATTCTGGAGATTGTCGTAAGTGCGAGGGTTTGCAAAACGATGACGATGCTGACGGATTCGAAGGTCATGTTTTTTGGGAACCTAATAATGGCGATGACGAGGGAGTTTTCAAAGTTCCTGTACATATGAAAATGTTAGTGCTCGGTAATTATGACTACGACAGAACAGAACATAAAACCCTGGACGAAAAAGTTTACACGGAGAAGGATATCGTAGAAATACTGAAAGACAAGAAAATATATGAAATAGATATGCCAAAAGATTATACTTTAACAAATACTCAGCTAGCTTGGTATATTTATTGGAGTTTGAATTATGAGAAACAAGGCAAGAATGAGTCTCCGAAATCACAGTCCATTACGTTGGCATGACGTAATAAATATATGAAATGGATGTGTCAAAAGATTCTACTTTAACAGATACTAGACTAGCATTCTATATTTATTGGAGTTTGAATTATGAGAAACAAGGAAAGAATGAGTCTCCGAAATCACAGTCCATTACGTTGGCATGACGTAATAACTACAGTAAATTTTAAAAACAACAATTTTAGACTTTGTGGTCTAAAATAAAATATCATAATAGGTACAATGGATGATATGCATCACTTCTTGAAGATAAAATATAGTCATTGTGATGAACTCATGTATAATAGCGGATGTGCTTTACATGAACAGGATTTTGAAACAAAAACGGTTATGATCCCATTCGGAATCTTTTATCCTGTTCGATGGATGAAATCTGTGTTTGAATCAAATCCAACGTCTGTAAATGGTATATGCGATAATGTATTAGATTCTAATGAAAAATTAAAATGCACTTCTTATATACAGTGGATGAAACAGATGGTAATAGACGGTCATTTGGATTCAACTGAAATCCTCGATCTTGTCCGGGGGGAAAGCCAGAATTCTGAAATAAGTTCTAAACCTATCTTGATAGAACATGTTCCACTTATATCGAGAAAATTGTATGAAGATAGCTTAAATTTCTCTGTAGAATGTTGGACGTGTCAAGATGCAACAGAAGCTCATTGTGATGTTATTTATAATACTATGTTAGATCTCATTCTAAAATCAGTCATCACATTTATGTTATCTATGCAAAGATATGGAGAAATAAAGATACCGGTAGATGTTATAATAATATTAGGAAAAATACTTTGGAATACTAGGCATGAAATGATTTGGATAAAATTAGACCCTAATCAACTTAAAGATAATGTTGATATAGGTACCAATTGAAAAACAATAATATAAGATATGGAGAAATAAAGATACCGGTAGATGTTATAATAATATTAGGAAAAATACTTTGGA